>Ga0307379_10009923_pt1 | contig 12675 bp, 30 predicted proteins | sample UN2MG_FD_202237 | JGI IMG/M metagenome (GOLD analysis project Ga0307379, IMG submission 202237) | Soil microbial communities from Risofladan, Vaasa, Finland - UN-2 | ecosystem: Environmental > Terrestrial > Soil > Coastal area > Acid sulfate soil | place: Finland: Risofladan, Vaasa | collected... | reverse complement strand
GCCATGTCGAAAGAACCCATCATCATTCCTGCCTACCGAATCACCGAGAACGGGTCGGTGCTTGTGTCACGCGAGTTGGAGATCCCCACGGACTCGGAGCCGCTCACAATCACCCTCCCGACCAACGAGATCGATCGACTCCGCGCCGAACTGGAGACGGCGCAGGCGGACAAGGCGGAGGCCATCGTCATGGCGCGAGCGAACACGGAGGCGCGGATCGCCGCATGGCTTCTGCGTGACCCTGATGGGGTGAACAGTGACGCGGCGCTGATGATCGCTCGCGGCTACTACCTCAACCGCAAGGGGGCCGACGATGGCAAGTGAATGCGTTGGGCCGGTGTCGTTCAAGGAGTCGGGAGATCTCAGCGAGATCCTCCTCCCGCTCCACCGCTAAATCCCCTACTTGCAAGAGCGCCCCTTCGGGGGCGCTTTTTTTGACTTAAGTGAAAGAGGTAAATCCAATGTCCGAAGGCAGAAAACAAGGGACCGTATACCTGACCAACAACCTCGTCGTCACGGGTGAGATCGACTTCAATACTCAAGAACCCGTGGTCCGAAATGCACTGATTCATTACATGGGCGTGGACTCAACCGGCACGCGTCGACCCCTCGTCATGCTGAACGAAGATCACATCCTCTGCATGGCCATGGATGAATCAGATCGATGAACGCGATGATTCAGACGCCCATTCGGCCGTTCCACATCAAGGCCCCGGAGCCCCTCGCGACCTGGACCAAGACGCGCAGCAATGGCGCCGCTGGGAATGGTCATCGCGATATCCCCACGCACTACGCCGTCTTCGACCGTTGCGCTGTCGAATCGATGTTGGGTGTCGGAAACCTCGGCGTCGACGACATGAAGAGGTCACTGGGCCGGCTTCTTACCGGCTGGAGCGCATGCGCCTCCAAGAAAATGACCATCCGGCTCATGCACCACGAGCACATCATCGTGAGCGTGATGGGTGAACCCATCAACCGGAGGGCAAAGTAATGGACGCGGGACTGACCGACGCGCAGTGGTCGTTGCTCATGTGCGCAGATTCCTGGCCTGTCGAGGTCACGGACAGCAACCAGGCCGACGCCGCCCGGCTCGAGGATGAGGGGCTCGCGGCGCTCGATGCCTTCGTGAACGTCACCGAGCGCGGGAGAACTGCCAACCTGCGCCGAGGATGGAAGTTCTGAAATGAACGAATCCGTTCTGCAAGGCGCCCCTTCGGGGGCGCTTTTTTTATTGGTTGAAAGGGGCCGCCCGCGGTCACAAAATCAGGATGAATCAATCAGCCATTGCACAATCATCCCCCACTTTGGGGTTCTACAAACTCGCTCGGACTCACACGTACGAGAGTGGCAAGACCCACTGGGTTCACGACGACAACGCCATCCTTGATCTGGCCGTCGACCATTGGTCCAGCGGGAAGCCGAGCGGGGCCGCCTGGTCGGTACCGGTGCCCACCTTCGGCTTCTACTGCCCCGTCGCTCGCCTTCGTCCGGGCGAGATGCGGTATGGGGAGTTGGCCGAGAGGCTTGAGGGCGAAGATCTGCGACTGTCGAACGTCGTCTTTCGGGACGGCCACGACATGGGGGATCCCGCCTTCGTCAACCTGATCTTTTACCCGGCGAACGAGATCGGCGACGAGGCCGAGGCAGACTGGGAGCTGGTCACCGTCATCGCCAGCATGGTCGAAGACGAGCCGATGCATCCGGCGACGCTGCTGTGCAACTACTTCGTCGAGGAGCTCGACGGAGGTACCAAGCCCAAGGGCTGGGATGACGAGCGTTTTCGGGCCGAGTTCGGGCGTTCCGTTGCCTACTGGAGCATCCACGCGATGGTCATCCCCCAGGACGGTGACCCCTCCAAATTGACGCCAAAATCCAACTACCGGGAGCTCGGGGTCACAGCCGGCGTCTACCTCCTCGAGTCGCTCATCGATCAGGTGCCCCTCAAGTTCCTCGACCATCGCATCTACAGCGTCGAGGGATAACCTCAATCCCGCCGTCGAAAAGGGCGCCCTTCTGGGGCGCCCTTTTTTGTGCTTAAGTGAAAGGGGCCGCAAAAATACGCGGCAGCTAATGACAATGCAAGACAGGGCCATGGATAACTACAACTATTGGATGGACCCCCGCGTACGCGCGGGGATGATCCACGACCCATTCGAGGTCTTGGAATCCAATGACCGGGTCACAAAGGTCTCCATCTACTCCTCTATGGTGGACCCCGACGACGACGAGGATGACGGGAAGAAAGTCATCATGGAAGTGCCCACCCGCTACGAGGTGTGCGGGATGTGCGAAGGCTCGGCGACCGTCGTCAACCCCAGCATCGACGCCGGGGGTCTGACGCAAGAGGACATGTACGAACGGGGCCCCGAGTTCGAGGAGGAATACTTCGCTGGCCACTACGACGTGCAATGCCCGGAGTGCAAGGGCAAGCGCGTGGTCCCACTGCTGGAGTTTCCCAAGGAGGTTCAAGCGCGCGTGGACGAATGGTACGCAGACGAGGCGGACCACGCCCGCACGGTCGCCATGGAAAGGGCAATGGGCGCATGATAATGGAAAACGAAAAACCACTATCCGAGATGACGAAGGACGAGCTCGAACGACTGAGCAAATCCTGCGCAAGCTGGGCTTCCAGCCTGCCACAGGGGCTAAACGATTGGCTGCTTGATCGACGGGCTGCTTGCGAGAGCGAGCTCGCGGACAAACTCCGCACCGCGTTCCTTATCAAGCGCGAGCAGAAGCGCGAGCAGAAGCGCGCATTCGGGGTGGATGAGATCACGCCTGGGCACGCCCCGCGATGTGGCTGCTGCGATTGCTGGCGCCCTGAACCCTCCGAGGCGGAGAAACTCTAGGTTCGCCATGGCCGACATCAGCATGTGCAATAACGAGGGATGCCCCTCGTTCGAAAAGTGCTACCGCGCGCAGGCCATTCCTTCGCCGCGGAGACAGGCATTCATGGACTTCAAAGTGCTCCCGGGCAACACCAAGTGCGACAGCTTCTGGGAGATCCAGACCGGCAATCGCACTGAATACCGACCCGGCAATACGAACAAGATCGCCCTTCTCGATTACTTGGAGCTCTGCTTTTGGGCAGAACACCTGAAGGACGAGCCTGGCGACATCGCCAACGTAAGGAATGGATGACATGGGCACCTCGATCCGAAAGTACAAATGCGCTGGGCGCCCTGTCTACATTTTGTGGCGGGGCGCCCCTGCGCCCCATGACGTGTGCAGTCTCCACGGCTGCAAGGACACGGCGGTCAGCGTCGCGGCGATTGCCATGGGCGGACTTGCGATTCTGTACACCTGCGGGCGACATGAATACGGACTGGACAAGATCGACAAGCGTCAGGCCAAGCCGCCGAGCCGGAACGAGGATCACGTCGGATTCCAGATTTTGCCGAAGGTGGTGATGAAATATGATCAGTGATGCGAATATGTCCGGATTCGTAAAGGCGCTCGGATGGGAATACATGGCCGGCGTGGGCGGTGACTTCCTGACCCATGAAACATTCGGGGTCATCATGATCGAGCCCTCTGGTTCCGCGAGGCATTGGCGCAATGGTCACATAGAGAATAGCTTTACCATTGATATGGGTGCGGGGATGAAGCCCGCGATCACCCATGCCATCCTGACGATCGAGGGAAAAGAAGATGGGATATAGCCTCCGTCGGAAACTCGACAGTATCAATCCTGAAGATATCCATCCTTGGGTCAAGGATGGCGATGGTGGAATGGCATTCTGGTTACGCCATTCCAATGAGCCGCGGAACCTTCGGATCCACAGCATGGACGGCACCGTCCTGTCCTTCGACCGGTCGCCCACGCGAGAGGATTTAGATGAAACTATGTCGAAATTCAAAGTTCTCACAGGACCGCTGCTCCAGATGATCCACGAAGCAATCCAGAGGCTGGAAGTTAATCCAGAAGAGGATGGAATCTAGAAACCAAAAACGACAATCACTGGGCCCTTCGGGGCCCTTTTTTTATGCCTTGGGTGAGGCGCCTCCGAAAACCAAGGGGCGTACATACCAATGACAAAGCAAGTGAAGATGCCCCGAGAGCAGATCATCAATCGTGTCTGCTCCGCGTTCAACCTGAAGATCGAAGACCTCGGATTCGAGGAGGATGATCGGTTCATCAACGTCGGAGAAGAAGAGCTTCGATGCTCCGTCTCACAGACGGGTGTCGTACAGATTGAATCGCGTCGACCGCGGTGGGAGATCGAGTTCGAGGAGGCCCTCGAAGCCGCCCGCTCGAAGTATCCCCAGTCATACTTCGACGCCCTCGACCTCCCGGCCCTCCGCGCCAAAGCCGAGCAAAAGTCCGGCAAGCGCGGGAGCGATCTCATCCAGGTCTTCCGCATCCGCGTGAACCCGCACCAGCGAAAGGTCTTCGACGTTCGACAAACGGCACACGCAAACAGCCAAACGGCGCACGACGTCAACGGTATCCTCAAAGCGCTCTGGGGCTGAATTATGAAAACGTATGATAGTAGATGTATCCTGCGGCTCGATTGCCCAGGCAAGCAATCCCGTTACATGATGTGGAAGAAGTACGGATTATCGTCCGCATCGTCCGAGCCCATGCTGCTCGATGACTTCAAGGCCTGGTACCACGAGAATATCTATTGCGTTGGCCACACCCTCCAGGACCGGTTGGATCGTGTGCGACGCTGTGGAATCTCCGTCTTCGGAGATGAGGCCAATACCGCGCTGCGGTCCATCGGCCTCACCATGGAACAAGCCTGGGTAAAATACGTAGGTTCACACGTCGAAGAAGAGGATGGGATCTGATGCCAGACATTTCAATGTGCAGTAACAAAGACTGCCCGTCCCGTGGCCAGTGCTACCGCGCTCGCGCCAAACCGACTCCGGGGCGGCAGTCCTACATACATTTTACAGTTAGCGCAGGAGATCGTTGTAATTACTTTTGGGAGATCGAAGGGCATGAGCCGTTGCAGCCCGACGATTTATTCGAAGAGGATGGGATCTAAGTCATTCCAACCTTCAAGATCAGGCGCCCGTTTGGGCGCCTTTTTTATGCCTTGGTTGAAAGGGTATCAAGATGCTTCTAGCGCACGGACCATTCCTCATCTGTCAACTGGAGATCGTCCCACTTCTCAGCGCCTTCTCGCTGTGGTGGCTCCTGTGGCCCCAGAAAAAGTTCACCTCGAAAGGAAAGTGAATCATGGAAAAACAAGAACGACTCAATCGGATCGCCTGCCTGCGAAGCCACATCAAGCAGGGCACGCTTATCCGCGAGCAATACATGAGCGAGGACGAGCAAGGTCGGTCGACCGCCTGTCTCCTGGCTGCATTGTCACCCGAGGCCGGAATGGCGGAGGACCCGGCCATGTGCCCCGCTGATCTCATGCCGCTATGGATGGCGCATTTGACACCATGGATCGACGATCGAGGAACCAACGACCCGTGGCCCAGCGTCGTCCGAAAGTACGCCAGCCTCGCCTCCCGCTGGCACGTCCTCAATGACGAACAGTGGGAAGCGGCCAGGCGTGCCGTGGTGCGGGCAATCCTTCGCCCAGTGCACCGGGTCTTCCCTCAGCTCCACAACTCTGTCTCGGAACTCCTCGACAGTGCCTTCACGTCGGAACTCCTCGACAGTGCCATCACGGACCCACTGGCTCCACCGCTCAAGTCTGTCGTCTACTCTCGGACTGTAGACATCGCCGCCCGCGACCGCGTGGCGGAATCCGCTGTGCGCGAGCTGGCGCGCTTCTCGCTCAAATCGGCGTTCGGTGCCACGCCGATGGTTCACGCTGTGGCCGTAACCCGATTGATCGGGGGGCATAAAGTAAACCATCGGGATCTCATCTACGATGAGATGATCGAGGACATCCTCAACATCCTCGAAGACCGAATCGCGCTCGCTGAGGGGGCCTGATGAATGACGCCGAGCTCACCGTTGCTATCTGCGAGAAGGCGCTCGCTCAAGGTCTAGACCCACAATCCCACGGCGTCCCGTACGCACGCATCTGGTACGGGAATCTCGCCATGCAGTTCGAACAGGAGCCTTCAACGAACGAACATCGGATCTCCATAATCAAGACGCAAACCCGATTGCAAAAGAAGAGGGCGGAGATCCGTGCTCAGGCAAGACAAGCCCATTGTGGGGCCCACCTCACCCTGGGCATATGCATGGGCTGGCTCGCCGCAACAACCATGACCACCATATCCCTCCCCACCCTCGTCGTAAGCGCCCTTTGTAGCCTAACGATCTCATACAAACTGGGGCTCTACGACGACGCAGCATCAGGAACAGGAACATGAAACAGAAATTGAGAAAGAAGTGGCTCACCGCATTGCGCGACGGGTCGTACACACAGACCAAAAATGCCTTGAGAAAGGATGGATGCTTTTGCGTCTTGGGCGTACTGCACGATGTGGCAGGCGGTGAATGGATCCAGAACGAAGAGGGGCGACACGAGGCTCAACTCGACGAATCATGCACGTCCGAGAACTTGCTCGAACTCGATGATGGGACGATCTTGTACGACCTGGACGAGCACAGCCAAGAATCTCTCTACGAGCTGAACGATGGCGGGGCTTCGTTCAGGGCGATTGCAGAATGGATCGAAGAGAACATCGAGGTAACACCATGACGCTACTCCATCCATCCAACACAAAGCCGGACCAGCCATTCACCGCTACCGACGAATCAGTCATCACTGTATTGATTACTGCATGTATGCCGCGCAAACTCAAAGTCGATGGTGGTATCCAACTCGTCGAACTCATCGAGCGCATGGACAAGCCAGACTTTCCGATCAAGAGGATTGGAAGCTGGTACGTCAACAATCAGCCGCTCCCCGAGGGCTCGTCGCTCGGCGATATCATCCTCAAGCCGGGGGATATCCTCGCTGGATGCCCCCCGGTTCAGGGGACGCCAGGACACGTCATTCAGTGCCCTACGTGCAAAGGCAAGGGCACGACGGCTCTACTGACAAGCGTCATCCCGTGCTCGCAATGCGGGAGCGCCAAGTTCGGACGCAATGGCAGCGGGTTCGTCAACACCCCGATGGACTGGTTCCTTGGTGGATTCGGATTGCTTTGCGAAGGAACGTGTTGTGAGCTTCGTCGCCCGCATGGGCGCGAGAAGTATCCGCATGTACGGTGCGAATGTGGTGCGGAGTATGTCGCAGATCGCCTCATGCTGGATGACTGTTTGAAGTGCCGCAAGCCGTTGGCGTGGAAGGTCGAGCCGACAGAGGAGTTGCCTATGGCGCGGTTCATGCCAGCCTTCGAGGTTGAGTATGAGGGTGAGGTCTATCCGATGGGACCCTACAAGATTGTCGGTGGGCAGGTCTGGGGACTGCATTCGACGCCGAAGGCCGTCCTCGACTGGGGGGATTCGTACCTGATTCACCCCCATGTTTCCTCATGCACCAAGGCGCACGCGGGAGACGGGAAGTGGATCCCCGAGAGTCCTGGGTTCATCTCCTGGGGCTCGGGCACGATGTTTGCCGATAGACTGAACGAGCACAACGACGCCCGGGGGATCCTGCTCCTCGCGCATGAGGTGCTCCGTAATGCTGGCGACGCGCCCCACGACACCTACATGAAACTTCACCACTGGCCAACCCTTTAGGCTTAACAGGAAGGGATTCTCATTCGTTCACTTTTCAGGCGCCCCTTTCCGGGGGAGTCTTTTTCCTGTGGGACGAGGGGTCCACCAAGAAAGATCTTCAAAGGAATACCATGATCATCGATTCAGACATTCACGCACGTTACGACATTCGACGGAAGCGTCATGGCGCCTCGCTCGGCAACCGACTCGGCGAGTGCGAGTTACCGGGTGAGGCGGTCAAGCGAGCTGTTGAGTGGTCGTTGAAACTCAAGGAGCCCATCTGCGTGGTGGACCAGATCCTCGAGTGCATCCCCGTCATCGTCGAGTATCGACCACTCGAGGCCTTTGCCATGCAGGTGTGCCGATACCGGCGCGTGCTCGTCCGGTACGAACGTCACGACCCTAGACTCGATGCCTATTACCAGGTGGAACGGTTGGACGAAATCACCCGAGTGCTACGACGCATCCGCTCGGCGATGAACCGAATGGGCCGATCCAGCAATGGCAACGGGAGTGTCCTGGTCTTCTGATCGAGAAATGCATGAGAAAGCGCCCTTCGGGGCGCTTTTTTTATGCCTTCAGTGAAAGGGCATTCTCTCATGAATCCAAAAACGTACCGACACAAAATCATCCACGGACTCTCCTTGGACGAGGCGCAGACCGCCGCGTTCAATGCCATCACCAAGTATTCCTCGCAGTACGCAAACATCGTCACGATCGATTGGGAGGACTCCTGCCGAGCGTCCATCTCGATCCGTTTCCCCCCGAATGAGCTCAAGGGAATGGTCACCATCAACGAGGACGCCATCCGGCTCTCGATTCAGGACGTCCCATTCGGGCTCCGCCCCTTCGCCCCTAGGGCCCTCAATGCCATTGAGAAAGAGGCGTGGGAGCGCATCAACCTGATCAAGGCGAACCGGTGAAATGGCTTCGCGAGTGGGTGTACCGCCCGCTCTTTAAGACTCCGTTGCGTACGATTTTCTTCGCCATACTGTGCAGCGTCGCGTACCGTTTTTTGGGACTCGACATGGCCCTATGGATGGAGAGCACGCTCGTCGGCATGCTGACCTTCTCGTTCGGTGCCACCGTAGCCTCAATGGGTCTGGCGATACACTACAAGGAACGATTGGAAACATTCAGCGTGCAGGTGAATCAATTGATCAGGGACTTATCAGAGATATCAGAGAGACAATCATGATGACTCTACTGTGGATCATGTCGATCGCAATATCGGCGCTGCTCCTATTTGCCACTACCCGTGCCGGGATTATCTCGCGCTGAAAGAAAAGGAATGCTTACCACATCCGACGCCGTATCCATCCTCGGGATCCTCTCCATGGATTCCGACCCCATCTGGGTTGAAGGGCAGCAGACAACAGTCGAGGCGCTCTACGATACTCAGACCATTTTCAATCTTCTCGAAGCGGACAAGGTTCGCTTCGAGTTCTACGTCCATGACCCAAAAACAAGGGTCGCAAGAAGGGTTCATGGCTCACTGTACGCCATGGTCTTCGATAGGATCACATTCGAATAAGGAGAAGGAAAGACATGTCATTTCTCAAACTAGCAACACAAACAGGCTTCACGATTGCCACCGCCAAGCTCGCTTCCGACTTGTACGAGGGCGCCAAGAAGAAGATCAAAGAAGTCAGGGCCAGTAACGACAACAAGGATGACGGCGGCGAGAAGGCCGTCGCGTCCGCCACGGACTGAAAGGACTGAATCATGCTGCACAAGCATCTCGGCACCATCATCGTAGCCACCGCCTCCTTCTTGGGGGGTTTCCTTGGCGCACGTTTGAAGAGCCGCAAAACCGAAGCGAAGTAGATCGACGATCAAAAAAGGGCGGCCCCTCGGGGTCGCCCTTTTTCTTTTTAAGTGAATCCTCGAGGATTCTAGGAACGCAAAAGGAAGAACGAATGGACATCAGCGATAACCGATACACCATCGCGCGGCAAACGTACACTGCCACGCACGACATCCATGGCACCTTGCAGGACATCGAGCCCGCACACGTCATGATTCAACTCGAGAGCGACTCGCAGCGCGCCGCCTCAATCATCGTCGATCTGGCCCTTGGCGACCCAGGCGTAATCTTCATGCTTCTCGATCGAGAGAATGCACAGGGACGCATCTCCGTCTTTGCCCAGGAAGGTGAAACGCGAGAAGAACTGCTCGTCGAAACTCTCGAACAGATGAATCGGTTCGACGATATCGAAGAGCTGACCAAAGCCGCATCCGCGGCATAGCCATCCGAAAAAGGGGCGCCCCGACGGGGGTGCCCCTTTTTCTGTTAAGTGAGAGCGTCACACGCTCCACAAAAGAATCACAGCAAGGAGATCCATGACACAAACAAAACGGAACCGCACGTACCTTGCGGAGCGATGTTCGAAAAAGACTGGCTGGAGGCTTTACAATCTGAATGAACTTCAGATTGAGGAGGAGATTGCGATGCAGATTCGCAAGGCTCAAAGCCGCTTCGTTCAGCGATTCGGGCAGCTTCGGATCCACGCTGTGACCTACGGTAAAGGCCTGGGTCTCGGTAAAGGCGTGGCTTACTGCGCCTACGATAGGACGATCCAAAGGATCACCTTCTTCATCCCACACAAGGTCGGCGCCTACATGGAACTTAAAAAAGCGGAGGGCAAACGCCCACCGACTCGGCCGACCGTCCCCCACGCCGCCGTGCCGAAATCCCCGGATACGATAAAGCAGCGGGTGGCAAACCAGATCCAATTCGTCGGCAGGCAGATCCATCAATACATGTCGGACCATGACATGACCGATGAAGACAGCAAGTCCGTCCTGCTAGGGATGAGAAACCGCTACGCTCAGCTCTGCGATGAGCTCACTGACCTCATCGGAGAATCGGAGCAGCAAGCGCTTTTTCTATGAAGCCGCTGCTCCGATTCGAGGGCGACGGGCGCAGTTTCTACTTCGAAATCGTGCAGATACTGTCTTACAAAAACAACTTATTCTGGCTGCAGAAACGATCGGAGGACAGCTTCGGCATCAACACGATCGGCCACTTTATTGTGGACAAGAACGGTAGAGAGTGCCCAGCAAAGGCAAATCTTCGAAGCTTCGAGTTCGCCTGCGAACAGCTTATCGCCCAATCGAAAAAATGACCGCCCCCATCAGCAAGAACAATAGGAACGACAAAAGCCAACGGCCCCTTTCAATCTTGAGGCAAACAAATCGTTCGGGAGGGTACTCCAAACCGGCTTTACGCCGGGCCCTTGCTGATCTTTAAATCACAGGAAACAAAAGGAAAAAGAAATGATTGTACAAATCGAAGCATTTGCATTCTCCGGGATTGCCCAGGGGGATCTACTTCAAAGATGGATGACCTTCATCCAAATATGCGACAAAGTGACCGTGGATGGATTCAAAATCCTCCGAAGCTCCAACCTGTCCCCCGGTAGAATCAAGTTGATCATCGACTTCCCCACCTTCGAAACGGAAATCCCCGAAGCCTTCATCAGCTACCTCTTCCAAGACGACGCCGAGAACACCTGTACCCCCTACGTCGCGCCCGAGGCCGAAGAAGAAGGGCCCGAAGAAGAGGAAGAGGAAGAGGAAGAGGAAGAGGAAGAGGAAGAGGAAGAGGAAGAGGAAGAGGAAGAGGAAGAGGAAGAAGAGGAAGAAGAGGAAGAAGAAGAAGAAGAAGAAGAGGAAGAGGAAGAAGAGGAAGAGGAAGAGGAAGAGGAAGAGGAAGAGGAAGAGGAAGAGGAAGAGGAAGAGGAAGAGGAAGAGGAAGAGGAAGAAGAGGCACCCTCTGCCATTGCCGCGATGGGAAACCTCATCAGATGAATCGACCTTGGCATCTCACCTCTCATGGGGTAGATAGCCGCCCCCGAGCGGCATAGCCGCTCGGGGGCCTTTGGTCCTGAGCATGAATCAAAAAAACAAAGGCGTACTCACGCCAAGTCTGATATTGGAATTGGACAAAACGATTTTGGAATACGCCGATCAAGAACGACGGTACAAGCGACGGAGAAGGGAAATGTTCGATGGACGACAAGGGTAAGTTTTCGATGGACGACAAGGGTAAGTATTGCAGTCATGGATCTCGGATTGCTCGAGCTCTGACACACGAATGCCACGACTGCGCCCGAGAGGAGATCGATCGACTCCGCGCCGAACTGGAGACGGCGAAGCGGGACAGAGAAGTAGTCATGGCGAAAAAGAAGATCACGAAGACGCAGCCTTGTCCCGAGTGTAGGGGTCGGATGGCGTTCAAGATCAAGGCAGATCGGCTGGAGTACAAGGGGCACACGAAGACGCTTCGCGCGAAGGGGTGGTGGTGCGACACCTGTGACGAGGGCATCCTCGACGGTGAAGCTCTCAAGGCGAGCGAGGTTGCATTCATGAAACTCAAGGCCGAGGTGGACGGCATCCTGAGCCCAGATGAACGAGAGTTGACGGAAGAAGAAGCGAAACTGATCGCAGATACGGCGATGGGTAGGATCAAGGGGGCCGACGATGGCGAGTGAACACTGGTGCTACGTGGCCGCCCAGGCGACAGACTGCACATGCTGGGCATGCGCCGAGATCGATCGACTCCGCGCCGAACTGGAGACGGCGCAGGCGGACAAGGCGGAGGCCATCGTCATGGCGCGAGCGAACACGGAGGCGCGGATCGCCGCATGGCTTCTGCGTGACCCTGATGGGGTGAACAGTGACGCGGCGCTGATGATCGCTCGCGGCTACTACCTCAACCGCAAGGGGGCCGACGATGGCAAGTGAATGCAATGCCTGTGGGTACGTGAAGCAGGACGCGGCTGCATTTGCCCGACTACTAAGGGACCTAGACGAGGCCCGCGCCAAACTGGAGGCGGCGGAGTTGACGATCAACGAAGACACCGATCACGAGTATCAGGTACGCCTGGAACGCGCCGCGGATGCGATTCTTCGCCCGTACATTCGCAGCGAGAACGATCTGCGTGGCGTTGTTTTTGCGCTCCAAGAGGCGATCGAACGCGACCGCCGAGAGGGGGCCGACGATGGCGAGTGATGAACTACTCGACCGTCTAGATGCGGTATGGGATCAGATGCCTGCCCCCGCCCGCGACGCGATCAACGGGTGG
>Ga0307379_10009922_pt1 | contig 12676 bp, 12 predicted proteins | sample UN2MG_FD_202237 | JGI IMG/M metagenome (GOLD analysis project Ga0307379, IMG submission 202237) | Soil microbial communities from Risofladan, Vaasa, Finland - UN-2 | ecosystem: Environmental > Terrestrial > Soil > Coastal area > Acid sulfate soil | place: Finland: Risofladan, Vaasa | collected... | reverse complement strand
CATCCCGACCGTTCCGTGTCAACGCCGGAGCGGTGCATGCCTACGTGCTGGGATCGGACGGACGTACCAAATACCTCTCTGAAGTGAAGGGAGGGGACGAACTGCTGGCCGTAGATTCTTCCGGACGGACCAGACCGGTAGTGGTCGGCCGGGCCAAGGTCGAAGTGCGACCGTTGCTGCTGTTGGAGGCGGAGGCGGAGGGTGGACGTTACACCACCATACTGCAGAACGCCGAGACCATCCGTCTTTGTACCAAGGAAGGTTCCATATCGATTTCCGACATTAAGGAAGGTGACAAGGTGCTCGTCCGCCTGGAGAGAGGAGGAAGGCACTTCGGTCACGCTGTGAAGGAGAGCGTAGTGGAAAGATGACCAAGATATGCGTGGCTATATCGGAGGTCGACGTGGCCTCGGCATTGGCGGTGGCCAAGGACGCCATTACCAGAGGCGCGGAATCCCTGGAGTTCCGATTCGATGCCATGCCGGTCCTGCCGGACGACCTTACACCTTTCAAGGAGCTGCCCGTCAGACGCATCGCCACCCTGAGGGAGAAGGACCAGGGAGGCTTCTGGGAGGGAAATATCGAAAAGAAGTGGGAGTTCCTTTGGAGGGCGGCCGAGGCCGACTTCGACGTGGACCTGGAGTTCGGTCACCCTTTGATCGCCAGGGCGCACCTTCTCAAACCGTCCAGGATCATCGTCTCCTACCACGACCTTAAGAAGACCCCTTCCACGGCCAGGGTCATCGAGACCTTGGTGGAATGCTCCGCCCGTGCCGACATGGCCAAGGCGGCCTTCACCGTGCGGACGATGAAGGACCTGGACCAGGTGGTCGAGGGGGCGATGTGGTTCGGACTGAGCCGAGAACGCTTCACCATCATAGGCATGGGGGAGCTGGGAACGGTCACTCGGGTCCTGGCGCATAATATGGGGTGCACCTTGGCCTATGCCTCTACCGGGCCGGGAAAGGAGACCGCCCCGGGACAGCTGGACCTGGAGACGATGAAGTGGCTGGGCAAGGAACCGCTGGTGACCGGACTGGTGGGATACCCGGTGGACCACTCCATCTCTCCGTCGCTGCACAATGCCGCCTTCCATGCCGCGGGAGTGCGGGGGATCTATCTTAAATGGGTGGCGCTCAGCGATGAACTGGACGAGTTCCTGGACGTGGTGGACGCCCTGGGCGTGAAGGGGTTCAACGTCACCATACCGCACAAGGAGACCATCATACCGAACCTGGACCGCCTGGACCCTGTGGCCGAGAAGATCGGTGCGGTGAACACGGTCATCAATGAAGGCGGGAAGCTGATCGGCCGGAACACCGACGTGATCGGGGTGGAGAGGACCTTCGAGAAGAACGGCGTGGACATCAACGGAAAGATGGCCCTGGTGCTCGGCGCCGGAGGTGCGTCCCGCTCGGTATGCTCCTTCCTGGCATCCAAAGGGGCGGAGGTGGACATCACCAACCGCACCATGGGCAAGGCGGAATCACTGGCCAAGGCGTTCTCCGGGACCACCGCCGTAGGAAGACGCGTGGTCGAGGAGAAGCAATACGATATCATAGTCAACTGCACACCCTTGGGCATGAAGGGGTTCCCGCAGGAGATGTCCATATCCCCCCACGTGCTGCGTGAGGGGCAGTTCGTCATGGACACCGTCTACAATCCAGCGGTGACACCGCTGTTGGCCGAAGCCTCTAGAAAAGGTGCGGTGGCCGTGAACGGAAAGGACATGCTCATCTACCAGGCCCTGGCCTCCTTCGAGCTGTGGACCGGAAAGGTCGCCGAGTACGACGTCATGGAAAGGGCCTTCCGGGAGGCCCTGCCTTGATAGGCCACGGTGAAGCGAGGGGAGCCATCACCATCGTGAACGCCATAGCCGCCGGGAAGGGCTGCGCCGTCGGCGTCGACCTGCGCACCTGGGCCGAGGTCGAACTGCTCCCGGGGAAGGGAACGGAAGTGGAGATGGAAGGACTTCCGGGTGAACCGGCGGACCTGGCGGCCATGTGCGCCTCGGCGGTGATGGATCGATTTTCCATCGCACGAAGGGCGGTCATCCGCACTCGTTCCCAGATACCGGTGTCCCGCGGCCTCAAGAGCAGCAGCGCCGCCGCCAACGCCGTCATATTGGCCACCCTGGACGCCCTGGGGGAAAAGATGGACGACCTGGAGATATTGCGATTGAACGCCGACGTTTCCATCAGGGCCGGCGCTTCGGTCACCGGTGCCATGGACGACGCCGCGGCCTCGCTTCTGGGAGGGGTGGTATACACCGATAACGGGGCGAGGGTCCTACTGAGAAGGGACGAGTGGACCCTTTGCGACCGTGTGGTCATTCACGTTCCTGAACGTATGATCCGCAAGGGCTCTTTGCCCAGGGCCCGCATCGCCCTCTACCGTCCATTGGTGGAGAAGGCCTTTCAACTGGCCTGGGAGGGGGAGCATGCCAAGGCCATGATGCTGAACGCTCTCTGCTACGGCGCCGCCCTGGGATTGGACCAGGAAATGGCCGTCAGGGCCATGGAGGCGGGCTCGCTGGCCGCCGGACTCTCAGGCACCGGTCCGGCGGTGGCCGCCCTGGTGAGCCGGGAAGACGAGAGGAAGGTCGCCGAGTCCCTGGGACCGGGGGCCTTGACGGTCGATGTCTTCCAGGGGGAGATATCATGAGATTGAAGGTCTGCGGATCGCGCACCGAGGGGCGGGTCTTGGCCTCCCCCTCCAAGAGCTATACCCACCGGGCCATGACACTTGCATTACTGTCCGAAGGGATCAGCGTTCTGCGCCGGCCGTTGCGAGGCGCGGACACGTTGGCCACCCTGGATGCGGTGAGGTCCTTCGGCGGGATCGTGAAAGAGGAGGGCGAACTGAACATCGAGGGCGGTCATCTGAGATGCCCGGACGACGTGGTCGACGCCAAGAACTCCGGGACCACCATCAGGCTGATGGCCGGTATCGCTTCCCTGATCCCCTGCGCCACCGTGCTGACCGGGGACGAGAGCATACGTCGTCGGCCGATGCAACCGCTCATCGAGGCGCTGACGATGATGGACGTCAGGTGCGAGTCCACCCGCGGCAACGGGCTGGCGCCGCTCATCGTCAAAGGTCCTAACAAAGGAGAGGAAACGAGCATCAGGGGCGATGTCAGCTCACAGTTCATCTCTTCCCTGCTCATCTCCTCGGCGGCCAAGGATGTGGACACCACCATACGTCTCACCACGCCGCTTAAGTCCAGACCATATGTGGACATCACCATGGATATGATGTCGCTCTTTGGCGCCAAGGCGGAGAGCACCTCCGATGGCTTCTTCGTGCCCGGAGGTCAAAGGTACCGACCGCGGGACTATACCGTACCGGGTGATTTCTCATCGGCGGCCTTTCCGCTGGCGGCGGGGGCTCTCACCGGAGAGGTGACCGTAAGGAACCTGGACCCGAACGACCGGCAGGGAGACCGCCGCTTCCTGGACATCCTTCAGGAACTGGGGGCGGAGGTGCTTTGGAACAAGGGCGACCTGCGTTGCGCCCGCGGCCGATTGATCGGTCGAGAGATCGACCTGGGCGACGCCCCGGACCTGTTCCCCATAGTAGCCGTATTATGCACTCAGGCGGAAGGTGAGAGCCGGATATTCAATGCGGCACATGTGCGTCTGAAGGAGAGCGACCGCATTTCAGCCACCACTACGTTCCTTAAGGCCATGGGCGCCGACGTCATAGAGAAGGAGGACGGCTGCGTCGTTCGAGGACATACCGCCCTGAAGGGTGCGACGGTCAGCTCGTTGAAGGACCACCGCATACTCATGGCCGCGGCGGTGGCGGCCTTGGTGGCCGAGGGGGATACGTTCATCAGCGATGGCGACTGCCATCGCATCTCATACCCCGACTTCGTGAAGGACATGAGGTCGCTGGGGGCGAAGATGGAGATGATATCATGAACACCATAGGCAGTGAGTTGCGCCTCACTATTTTCGGCGCCAGCCACGGACCTTGTGTAGGTGCGGTGCTGGATGGGGTGCCTCCAGGCATGCAGATAGACATCGGCAGGATACAGAACGAGGTGGACCTGCGGAGACCGTCCGCGGGGATCGGCACCCCTCGCGCCGAGGAGGACCGGGTGGAGGTGATCTCCGGCATCGTAAACGATCGGAGCACCGGCGCACCCATCACTCTGATGGTGGTCAACCAGGACACTGATTCCAGGAAGTATGAAAAGTTCAAGAACGTGCCTAGACCCGGGCACGCGGACCTTACCGCCCGCAGCAAGTACGCAGAGTGCGTGGACCTTCGGGGAGGGGGCCAGTTCTCCGGACGCATGACCGTGGGCCTCGTCGCCGCGGGAGCCATCGCCAAGATGCTCCTTGAGGAGAGAGGCATACGCGTGGCCGCCTATGTGCGCCAGATAGGAAGTGTCCGGGACGAGGTGGAACGTGACGTCACCGAGGCCTTGCTCTCCCGCTCCAACGAGATACGCGCCGCCGATCCCGAGATGGTCGAGAGGATGAGAGAGGAGATCATGCGTGCCAAGGAGGATGGTGACAGTGTAGGCGGCATCGTCCAGTGTGTCGTGGACGGTCTGCCCATAGGACTGGGAGAACCGTTCTTCGACACTGTGGAAGGAGAGATCTCCAAGATGATCTTCGCTGTGCCAGGAGTGAAAGGCATCGAGTTCGGTTCGGGCTTCGCCGCCGCCGGAATGCGCGGTTCTAAGCATAATGACCCTTTTGTTCTGGTGGACGGGAAGGTTCGAACGGCCAAGAACGACGCCGGCGGCATTCTCGGAGGGATAACCAACAGCATGCCATTGGTGTTCCGCGTGGCCATCAAGCCCACGGCATCCATCGCCAGGGGGCAACGGTCGTTGAACGTGGAGACCGGCAAGCAGACCGAACTTAAGATAGAGGGACGACATGACCCCTGTATCGCACCCCGGGCAGTGCCGGTGATCGAGGCCGGCGCCGCCCTGGTGCTGGCCGATCTAGGAATGAGAGGTGGTACTATTGACTGACGCCGTTGAAGGCATCCGCTGGAAGATCGAGGAGATCGATAACGAGATACTGGACCTGATCAGGAGGCGCATGGATATCGCCCTTTCGATGGGACATGAGAAGGTGGACAAGGCCTTGCCTGTTCGCGATCTTCGCGTGGAGGAGCAGGTACGCACCCGCTATCTGGCACGGGCCAAGGACGTGGGCATCAGCGAGGCTGCGGCCATCGAGCTATCGGCCTTGCTGGTCCGGGAATCGGTGGAGGCCCAGGCCCGATTGCCCCGCCCTATGAAACCCCGCAAGGTGCTGGTGGTAGGCGGAGCCGGGAAAATGGGTCAGTGGTTCTGCCGCTTCTTCGCTTCCCGCGGTCACGACGTGAAAGTATGGGACATGCACCGGAAGGGCGGGTTCCCGATGGTCGCCTCATTGGAACAGGGAGTGAAGGAGGCCGAGGTCATCTGCGTAGCTACGCCCATATCGATCACCGCCGACGTTCTGCACAAGATCTTCCGGCTGAAGCCGAAGGGATTGGTCTTTGACATATCGTCGGTGAAGTCCCCTATCATCGATATACTGAAAGAGGGGGCGGACCAGGGATTGCTGGTGTGCAGCGTGCACCCTCTGTTCGGTCCAGATGCCTCGTTCATTTTCGCGCGCAACCTGATCCTGTGCAATTGTGGCTCCGACCAGGCGATATCCAAGTTCATGCCTTTGCTGAATGGCACTGGCGCGAACGTCATGGAATCGTTGGTGGAGGACCACGACAAGCTCATCGCCGTGGTGCTGGGAATGAGCCACGCTTTGAACCTGGCGTTCTTCGAAGCCTTGCACAACAGCGGTTTCAAGTACAATGAACTGCGACCGGCCTCATCGACGACGTTCGAAAAGCAGATGAACACCAGCAGCAGTGTCTCCCAGGAAAGCCCGGACCTTTACTATGAGATACAGCACCTGAACCCCTACAACGCGGAGGTGCTCGATATCCTGATCTCCGCCCTCAAGGAGGTAAAGGAGGCCGGTTCGGAGGATGACCGGGCCCATATGTTCAGGATCATGCAGGAAGGCCGAAAATACTTCGAGGTGAAATGATGACGAAGATAAAGGTGGCGGTGCTAGGCGCCACAGGAATGATCGGGCAGAGATTCGTGCAGTTGCTGGAAGACCATCCCTACTTCGAGATAGGAGGCCTTTACGCCTCCGAGAGGTCGGAGGGCAAGACCTTGAACGAAGTGCTCAGGGTCAAGGACGTTCGTTTCCAGCAGAGGACGCTGGATACCAGGATCGAGCAGCTGGACGTGAAGGCTATCTCCAAACGCTGCAGGGCAGCGTTCTCCGGGTTGCCGACGGAAGTGGCCAAGGACGCCGAGTCCTCGCTGGCGGCCGCCGGAGTGGCGGTGTTCTCGAACGCCGCTTCGCACCGTATGAGAGAGGACGTGCCGCTTCTCATCCCTGAAGTGAACCCGGACCACCTGGAACTGGTCCGATCGCAGCCGACGTTCCCCAGCGGTGGTTTCATCGTCACCAACGCCAACTGCTCAACGACCGGGTTGGCCGTACCGCTGCAGGCGATCTATCAGAAGTTCGGATTGAAGGCCTGTTACGTCTCGACCTACCAAGCGTTATCCGGCGCCGGTTACCCCGGCGTGCCTTCGATGGACATTCTGGGGAACGTCGTTCCGTTCATCAGGGGAGAGGAGGAGAAGATGGAGGCCGAGATCTACAAGATGCTCGGTGCCTTGGAGGACGGAAAGGTCCGCCTGGCCGACTTCGATATGATCGCCAGTTGCGCCCGCGTACCGGTCATAGACGGTCACCTGGAGTCAGTGGTGCTCAAGCTCGGAAAGGAAGCGCCGGCCAAGGATGTGGCCAAGGCCTTGGAGGAGTTCAGGCCGGAACCGCAGAGACTGAAGCTGCCTTCGGCGCCGATACACCCCATCATAGTACGTCAAGAGGAGAACCGACCTCAGCCATCGACCGATGCGTTGGCTGGTGAGCCGGAAAGGGCCAGGGGAATGGCCGTCAGCGTCGGAAGGGTGCGCGAGAGCAAAGGATATATCAAGCTCTGGTTGCTTTCCCATAACACCCTGAGGGGCGGGGCTGGCGGATCCGTTCTGAACGCGGAGCTGGCCGTAGCCCGCAAGCTCCTCTGAGGAGGTTCCGGATGAAGCGGACGGTCGCGGAGATCAATCAGAAGATCAAGGACGGAGACGTGGTGGTCATGACCGCTGAAGAGGTCATACCATTCGTCCAGAGCGAGGGATTGGAGCGAGCGGCCAAGGAAGTGGACGTTGTTACGACCGGCACCTTCGGCGCCATGTGCTCCTCGGGAGCTTTCCTGAACTTCGGCCATTCTGAACCGCCGATCCGTATGCAGAAAGTGACGTTGAACGACGTTCCCGCCTACTCTGGCATCGCCGCGGTGGACGCTTACATCGGCGCCACGGAGCTCAAGGAGGACGACCACGCCGAGTACGGCGGGGCGCATGTCATCGAGGACCTCATATCCGGAAGACCGGTCCGGTTGAAGGCCAGGTCCAGCGGGAGCGACTGCTATCCCCGAAAGGACATCGATACCTACGTTTCTTTGAACAGCATCAACCAGGCCTACCTTTTCAATCCCAGGAACGGCTACCAGAACTACGGCGCGGGAACGAACTCCTCCGAGCGGACCCTGTTCACCTACATGGGCAAGTTGCTGCCTAACTACGGCAACATCACCTATTCCAGCGCCGGACAGCTGTCCCCGCTGCTGAACGACCCCACGCTGCGCACCGTTGGCATCGGCACCCGCATCTTCTTGGGCGGGGGTACGGGCTACGTCGCCTGGGAGGGGACGCAGTTCAAGACCAACGTGGAGACGCAGTCCGACGTGCCCATGGGCGGGGCTAGGACCCTGGCCACCATCGGCGACCTGCGGGGGATGTCATCCGATTTCATCCGGGCGCTGCGGTTCCCCGGTTACGGTGTCTCACTGGCCGTGGGCGTTGGATTACCTATCCCTATCCTGGACGAAAATGTGCTGAAGGCCACGACGATCAGCGACGATCAGATCTTCGCCCCCATAATCGACTATTCCGTTCAATCCCGGAACCGGAAACCGATCAAGCACGCCTCCTACGCTGAACTGCGTTCCGGTAAGATCGAACTGTTCGGCAAGGAGATTCGCACGTCCTCGCTTTCCAGTTATCTAAAGGCCAAGCAGATCGCCGAGACGCTAGCTCAGCGCATCGAGAACGGTGAGTTCACATTGACGGAGCCGGTGGCCCCGCTGCCCCGGGAAAGGGGAATGGGCACCTTGGAAGTCCGCTCTAAAGAGGAGGCGATCTGATGGCCAGGAAGAAGTTCATGCTGGGATTCAGCCCTGAGCTCGTCAACGAGCCTCTCGTCTACCGGCTGGTAAGGGATTACGATCTTAAGATCAACATCCTGCGCGCCGAGGTCAAGGAAATGGGAGGTCGTCTGCTTATGGAAGTGGAAGGGAAAACGCCCAACATCAAGGACGCCGTCCGCTTCCTGAACGAGAGCAAGGTCGATGTCAAGGAACTGGTCAACTACGTGGAGAAGAACGAGGAGCGATGCACCCACTGTGGCATGTGCATCTCCATCTGCCCCGTGGAAGCGCTCACCGTGGATAGGATCACGTGGAAGGTGCATTATGACGCGGACAAGTGCATCGCCTGCGGCATGTGCATCGACGCCTGTCCCCCTGGAGCAATGACGTTCCGCATATGAGAAAACATTTTGAGTATCGCGAGAGCGCCGTGACCATCGAAGCGGCGGATGATTACATACCGATCGCGGAAAGGGCCATCCTTGACGCCAGAAAGAATATCGAGTCCTATATCGCCCTGGACCCCTTCTTCCGCACCACCTTTGACCCATATCCCCCACGCCCGGAGATGGCCCCGATCATCAGACGTATGTGCCTGGCAGCGGAGAAGGCCAACGTAGGACCGATGGCCACGGTGGCCGGGGCGATAGGCGAGGAGGCCGTGCTGGCCATGACGAAGGCCGGCTGCACCCACTGTATGGTGGATAACGGAGGGGACATCGCCATGCGGTCCTCCAAGACGATCACCGTAGGACTGTACGCCGGAGAGATATCGCCCAAGTACATCGCGCTCGACGTGCCGCCGACACGGGGGATGCTGGGCATATGCACCTCCTCCGGTACCGTCGGACCGTCCATTTCATTGGGCAAGGCGGACCTGGCCACGGTCATCTCGACGGAGGTCGCCCTGGCCGATGCCTGCGCCACGAAGCTGGGCAACATGATCGTGGACGATGACCATGAGACGATAGAGAGGGCTTTGCGCAAGGTCCTCAGCATAGAGGGCGTCCGCGGCGCCCTGACGATGATCAATGGGAAGCTCGGCATGGCCGGCGATGTCCCCCGCCTGATCAAGTGCACCGTCCCCGAGGACAAGATCACCCGGGTATGGTACGGCCGCTAGGGCCGAAAGGAGACCAGTGGAGAACGCTCACGGTCCTCTCCTCCCTAAGGGTCAGATGATCGCCCCGGACCCGGCGCGATACGCCTTCCTCTATCGCCAGCAACATCTGGGGGGTGACGTCCTGGAACAATGAGAAGTAGGAGACCAGGTGTTCCATCATGCCCTCCCGGGAGATCCGTGATTCCTCGCATACATCGAAGCTCTTGAGCACCGGGCACCGACCCATGTCCTTCAGGGCGAAGTACGGGAAGAGGGGGTCGAAACCCTCCATGGACATGCCGGCATATCCCAGTTCCTCCCAGATCTCGAAGGCCATGGTGTCCCCCGAATGACCGCCGAGCGAGACCAGGCAACATCCGCCTCTGCTCAACGCCTCCATCCTGAGGATCGAGTCGAAACCGTCCACCGCCGGACAGAACGATGAGAACACCAGGTCAAAATCCCTCCCGCCGGAGAAGGATGTCCAGTCCTGGCAGGTCAGTTCCACGTTGTTCCAGGGCGAGCATCTCTCACGCGCCATCGACAGCATACCAGGGGATATGTCCAGGCCGACGACGACTCCCCCCAGGGAAGCGAACCTTTCCGTCAGCGCGCCGGTGCCGCAGCCGATGTCCAGCACCCTTCCCTTCGACGGAACTACCCCATCCTGGCATAATATGTCCCAGAGACGCTGATCGATAAGCCCCATGGCCTCGGAATCGTAATAGGTGGAGATGCGGTCCCAATGCTGGACCAGGCGGGAACGTTCCACCGGGAAGGCGTGGTATGGAAGCCGGGAACGAGCGGACTCCCAAGCAGAATGCCAATCGAAGTCCGTTTTCATGCCGCGGGCATGAGTGTTATGATTATTTGAAAATTATTACTGATACCGCCTAAGAGGAGAAGGAACGAAATACAGCCATTCCTGACACTTGTCCAGGACGGGCGCGCGTACATGACCAGAATGTCAGTAAATATAAGTAGCAATTGTCCATTGAAGTGGTATTGCCAAGGGTTATCATATGACACTCAGGCTGGCCATACCCAACAAAGGAAGGCTGAGCGAGCGGTCCGTAGAGATCCTCGAACACGCTGGACTGGAGATCGAGAACGGCGATGAGCGCAGGCTCTACGCCAATATCAAACGCCAAGACCTGGCGGTCATGTTCCTCCGGGCCCAGGACATCGTCAAGTTCGTGCACAGCGGCGCGGTGGACGTGGGCATCACCGGTTTGGACCTGGTGTTGGAATCTGGCCTGGACGTGGTCGTTCCCTACAAGCTCAACTTCGGCCGCTGCCGTCTGTCGATCGCAGTGCCCGATGCTATGAAGGTCAAGACGCCGGAGGACCTGCCGGACGACATCATCGTCGCCACCTCGTTCCCCAACATGACCCGCAAGTTCTTTGATAAGCTGGGAAAGAGGGTGGAGATCGCCTACATCGCCGGTGCGGCGGAGATAGCGCCCCACCTGGGCGTGGCGGACATCATCGTCGACCTGGTATCCAGCGGTTCCACGCTGAAGATGAACCACCTGCGGGAGCTGGCGGTCATCGCCGAATCCCAGGCAGTGGTGATAGCTAACCGTAAAGCGTACGAAGGTTGCGGGCAGCAGGTGGAGGAGATCATTTCCGCCATGCACAGCGTCACCGAGGCCGAGAACAAGAAGTATCTCATGGCGGACGTTCCAAAGACCTCTCTGGAGGAGGTACGGAAGGCCTTCCCGGGGATCGCTGGACCGACCATCATGAACATCATCGGCCGGGATGACGTGGTCGCGGTGCACGTGGTCATCGAAAAATCGGACGCCTACGAGGCCATCAACCGCTTGAAGCGCATGGGGGCGACGGGAATACTGCTCATCCCCATCGACCGCATGGTCCCCTGAGGTGCCCTGATGGACAAGAATTGGATACGGTCCACCTGCCGGGACCTGCAGCTCTACTACAACCCCAAGGTGGGGAGCAAGCTCCGCATGGACACCAGCACCAACGCCCTGGGCACCAACCCCGCCGGACGGAAGGCTCTGCAGGAATGCTTGAACCTGGACATGGGACAGTATCCCAGCACCTACGGAGATGGTCTGCGCAGCGCTTTGGCCGACCTCTACCGATTGAAAATTGACAATTTCGTGGTCGGCAACGGTTCCGACGAGGCCCTTGACATCATCATCAAGACCTTCGTGGAACCGGGCGAGACGGTCATCACGGCGCACCCGGCCTATGTATTGCACTCCTTCTTCGTCAAGATCAACGGCGGGAATACCGTGACGGTGGACCTGGACGATGATTTCCAGTTGGACGTCGAGGCCATCAACTCCACCAAGGGCAAGGTGGTGCTGATATGCACCCCGAACAATCCCACTTCCAACACCTTTCGCATGGACGACGTCAGGGCGATCATCGAGGGAAGCGACCGCCCGGTAGTGGTGGACGAGGCCTACGGAGAGTACACCGGCGCCTCGTTCATACCATTGGTGGAGAAGTACGACAATCTGATCGTTACCAGGACGTTCTCCAAGGCCTATGGCCTGGCCGGAATGCGCATCGGCTATCTGGCCGCCGGGCTGGATATGGCCGACGCCATGCAACGGGTGAAGATCCCCTACTCGCTGAACGCCATCGGCGAGAGGGTGGCCATGGCCGCCCTGAAGGACCGGGAGTTCCTGGAGCGCAGCGTCAATGTCGTCAAGGAGGAGAGACCCTATCTGGAAGAGGGCTTGAGAGATCTGGGCTTCCATGTCTACCCCTCCGAGGCCAACTATGTGCTCTTCCGTTCCACGATACCTTCGGACGATCTTACCAGGAAGCTCTCTGACAAGAACGTCCTCATACGCGATTTCGGCAAGGTACGCCGCCTGGAGAACTGCGTCAGGACGACCATAGGCACCAGGGAGATGAACGCCACCCTGCTGAGCAAAACGAGGGAGGTGCTGGAGGAATGTCGCTGAAGGTCACCCTGGCCGATTACGGTGTGGGCAACCTGCACAGCATCCGCAAGGCCATGGAGCTTTGCGGGGCCAAGGTCGACGTGATCGAGGACATGTCCCTGTTATCGGAAGCGGACTGCATCGTGCTTCCCGGGGTCGGGGCGTTCGATAAGACGATGGAGCGGATGCAGCCTTTCAGGGAGCGCATAGTCTCCAGACTGCAGGCCGGAGTACCTTGCCTGGGCGTCTGCATCGGCATGCAGGTCCTTTTCCAGGAAAGCGAGGAGGGTGAGAATCCCGGGCTCGGGTACCTGCAGGGGAAGGTCGTCCGATTGCACAC
>Ga0307379_10009921_pt1 | contig 12677 bp, 10 predicted proteins | sample UN2MG_FD_202237 | JGI IMG/M metagenome (GOLD analysis project Ga0307379, IMG submission 202237) | Soil microbial communities from Risofladan, Vaasa, Finland - UN-2 | ecosystem: Environmental > Terrestrial > Soil > Coastal area > Acid sulfate soil | place: Finland: Risofladan, Vaasa | collected... | reverse complement strand
CGCGAAGCCTTCTTCGGCCTCGCCCACCAGGTGGACGGCTTCCTCGTCTTCTATACCAACTCCATCCTCGTCACCATCTGCATCACCCTCGGCACCGTCTTCACCAGCTCCCTCGCCGCCTTCGCCTTCGCCCGCCTCCGCTTCCCCGGCCGCGACGCCATCTTCCTCGGCTACCTCGCCACCCTCATGGTCCCCGCCATCGTCATCATGCTCCCCGTCTACGCCCTCCTCTCCAACCTCCGCCTCACCAACACCTACGCCGCCCTCATCCTCCCGCCCATGTTCTCCGCCTACGGCACCTTCTTACTCAGACAATTCTTCCTCACCATCCCCACCGAGCTCGAAGACGCCGCCGTCATCGACGGCGCCTCCCCCTTCCAGGTCTACCGCCACATCATCTTGCCCCTCTCCAAGCCCGCCCTCGCCACCCTCACCACCTTCGTCTTCCTCCACTCCTGGAACGACTTCCTCTGGCCCCTCATGGTCGTGGACCGCCTCGCCCTCAAAACCCTCCCCATCGGCCTCGCCCACTTCCAAGACTCCTACACCACCGACTACCAACTCCTCATGGCCGCCTCCGTCATCGTCATGATCCCCGTCCTCATCGTCTTCCTCATCGGCCAGCGCTACTTCGTAAGAGGAATCGCCCTCAGCGGCATGAAGGGCTAACTGCAGGGCGGGGGCTTGCTCCTGCCATCGTACATTCCCGAGTCTACCGTGAGCGAAGTCGAAGGGCCCGCCGGCCGTTTCCGTTCCGTGGGGCAGGAGCTTCGTCTCCTGCCCAGGCCGTTCGCCGTCCCGGTGGCACAGGTTTTCAACCTGTGTAGGCGCCGCCAGGCGCGTCCACCTCCGTCCATCCGCGGACGACCTTGCCCCTCCGGGTACCACAGGCTTCAACCTGCTCCCCTCCCTCCCCCCGCGGCGGCCCCTCCCGCAAGGCGCCCGCCAGGGGACCGCCCCACCTCCCTCCGAAGCCACCCACCTTCCGCCAGCGGGCCGCTCCCAACCGCGAAAACATCCACCCCACATCCCGAGGGTGGTGGCGGGCGCCTTGCGCACCCACGATCCCGCCTCTTGCCAAACAACCCCTATCCCCCTACAATATGCCCATCGACAAAGAGGGAAAGACCCCATGCCAATCCTCGCTCGCATCACCTGCGTCATCCTCATGCTCTTCGGGCTCATCCTCGTCTACGTCGACATCGCCGGCGCGATCCACCAGTCGTGGCCGAACTGGCACTACCTCATCATGCAGACCTTCCGCTGGCGCTGGGGCCTCGGCGCCATGGCAGCCGGCGCCTTCGTCGCCGCCCTCCTCCTCATCGCCGACGCCCTCGCCGCAAAGGCAGCAACCCCGAAAGAAAACTCGTAGGACAGGACGGTCTAACTTGCTGTGTTTCGGGAGCCTTGGCCACCTTGGCGACTTGCTCCTGCTCGGCAGCACTGGCCTGCCCTCGGTCACCGGATGAGGGCCAGCCTGGATGGCACGGTTTTGCGGTATGTATACAATGGAGACCGTGTGTTGGAAGAGACCAGTGACGCCGGGTTTGTCTTGGCACGGCATATGACGGCAAACGGTTCTTACTACGGGCCGTGGCTGCACATGTGGCGCAGCGGTGGAGTCAGCCGGTTCCCGCTGTTCGATGCCGTTGGCACTGCGCGTGGATTGGTCGATGCCTCCGCGACGATCACGGACAGCTACGTGCTCGATAGCTTCGGCACTCCCACCGGCGCGGCCACGACAACCGTCAACCCCTACCGCTACGGCGGAGCCTGGGGGTACATCACCGATCCGTCGGGCCTCCAGCAGCTGGGGGCGCGCTTCTACTGGCCGGAGCTGGGCCGGTTCATCCAACAAGACCCCGTCGGAGATGGAATGAACTGGTATGCGTACGCCGGGAATAACCCGGTGGTGTACGTTGATGCGGAGGGGGAATCCTACCTTGATATCGGAGGGCAAGTGCCCCTCTGGCCGTTCCTGTTAGAAGCTGGTATCGGTCCGATGGGAGGCATCATTTTCGGCACCGACCCGTGCGCCCCACAGCCCGTAGGGTGGTGGGATGCGCCGGGGATATTCCACAAGTACGTTCATCCGTACGTCGGCGCCGGCGTCGGCACAATCGGCGGCGGTGTAAGCATCGGTCCTGACTCCCCCTATCCTCAGTATGCAGCTTCTCCCGGGTTGTACGCACAGGGATCAGGTGCAGTGGGACTCGGAGCGGCGGTCGGCGTGCCCCTCGATAAGGACGAAGGACGATTCTGGGAGGTCGTCATTGGCGCCGGAGTCTGGGGGGGTGTCTACTACCTATGGTGACCCGCGACCTCGCTGGCGCATTGGCGCTTGCCGCAGGATGGATTGGCTTGGCAATGGCAGTCTACTTCCATTACCGCTACCCAAGACATATGCTGGAGTTGTACTCGCTGGTAGGCGACCGGTTAGCGCAGTGGTTGGGTATTCATCGGATTAGGCCAACCGCCACGGCAGACAGTGCTGGAAGCGGACTGGCCCTCACTCTCCTCCGCGCCTGGGCACTGCTGCTGGGAGTGGCGATAGCCGGCGGACTCGTCGCGCTGACCTTCCCTGGCTTCTTAGGACTAGAACCTGCGGGCAGAGGCACGAAGCCTCCTGGCGGGAGTGGGCCAGATTTCCTGGTAGGTGTGCCTCTGCTCATATTCGGTGCCATAATCGCCCTATGCGGCCTCTGTCTGCTGACCCGACCTCGCCGCGTCACTCGGTGGATTGGCGAGGTGTTCGATCGGGAGGGACCAGCGAAGAGCACCTCCGGCAGTGACGCGGTGGCTGGGTCAGATGAGTACAACGGACGAATGGCTGTGATGGCAGGTGTAGTGTATGCGGTCTGCGGGCTCCTCATGATGGCATCTGGACTGCTGTTCATGCTTGGCTAGCGGAGGTATATAGGAGACATGGCGCCTCTGCCTGGATCTGCGCACACTTTTCTGTAGCTCCATGCTCGCATTGCGCAAGACTCCAGCACCGTCCGAGCGCTGTGCGATGATTGTCGCGATATCACCGACCCGTCGAGGTCGAGCGAACCAGTGCCCGCGCAGGTTGCGCGGCCTGACGTGCCGGCAGTGATTTGGACCGCAACGCTGCCTGCATCGTGAGGAGCCTGTGGTGAAAGACAGATGACTGTCGAACGCGTAGGAGCGCGAGAGGCGGCCCTCCCACCTCCCCCTGTCCGTCATTCCGACCGGAGCGGAGGAATCCGTTCGCAGACAACCGCCCCCGCTCAGCCCTACTTCGTAAGCGTAGTCACGCCGCGTGGAGGACTTGCGTGACGCACAGCGCCGATAACACAACCAGCGTCTCCGGCCCGCTTGGCTCATGGTCTCTCACCTATGATGATGCAAGCAGGCTCAGCTCCGTGACCTATCCGGAGGGGACCGACAGCTTCACCTACAATGCCCTCGGCCAACGCATGAGGGCCAGCCTGGACGGCACGGTTTTGCGGTATGTATACAATGGAGACCGTGTGTTGGAAGAGACCAGCGACGCCGGGTCTGTCTTGGCACGGCATACGACGGCAAGCGGTTCTTACTACGGGCCGTGGCTGCACATGTGGCGGAGTGAGGATGTCGCCCGCTTCCCGCTGTTCGATGCCGTTGGCACTGCGCGCGGATTGGCCGATGCTTCTGCGACCGTCACCGACAGCTACGTACTCGACAGCTTCGGCAGTCCCACCGCCGCGGCGACTGCAACCGTCAACCCCTACCGCTACGGCGGCGCGGCGGGCTACATAACAGACCCCTCCGGCCTCCAGCAACTCGGGGCGCGGTTTTATTGGCCGGAGGTGGGTCGGTTCATCCAACAAGATCCCCTCGGAGATGGAATGAACTCGTATGCGTATGTGGGGAACAACCCGGTCAGTCGGATCGATCCGGAAGGGCTGAAGTACTTGGATCTATCGGGAGGCGTTGGACTGTGGCCATTCTACCCCGTGGCCGGGATTGGACCGATGGGAGGCCTCATGCTCGGCCCAGACCCGTGCGCTACGACACCCGTTCTCCCACACGACGTAGGGGGGATTCCCCATTTTGCGGCCGCTGCCTTCCACAAGTATGTCCACCCTTATGTTGGAGTGCAAGTGGGAACGTCCGGTGTTTCGTTCTCCGATGCCCCGGGTCCTCAGTACCCAAGCCACGGCCTTAACGTACAGGGTTCCGCCGGTGCAGTCGTATATGGTGCATTTGGCTTCGGGCTAGGGCCGAAGCCGACCACGTTCTGGGAGCGAGGTATCGGAGTTGGGGCATCTGCAGCGGTGTACTATGTCTGGTGATTTCATGCATTCCCCGGCAGGTCTGCTCGTCACATGGCTCTACTGCTGGGGTTGTGCCGCGTTCATGATGTGGCGTCGAAGGCTATGGATTGCAGGGCCGGTTCGGGAGCACGCGCGCCCGCGTGGAATCGTCTTGAGGGCATGTCATGTGATTGCGCTGGTCCTCGCATGGGGCTTGGCATTGGGCGGTGCATACGCCCTTGCCGCTGGCATTCGGGCTGCGTTGGCGGAGTAGATCGCGATGAGCGTCAGAGCCAAGGCCAGATTGCTGGCTTTCGTGGTCGCTCCCTTGGGGTTCTTCTCCTTGGGTCTCCTTGGGATGCTCGTCCACCCCCTGTTCGTCTTCTTCGCCTTCGCGTATATGCTTGTGGTGCACTCGTATTGCATGCGCATCCGCTGCCCAGAGTGTGCCACGCCGGTCGGGTGGCACACGTACCGATTGCTGGGCCTCCGGTTCGAATGGTGGAATTCGCTCGTTCCGAAGCGGTGTGAGTGGTGTGGCCATGATCTCACGCAGAAGCAGTCGGAGGGGAAGGCGTAGTGTACGATCTGAGGGATTGCGTGCCCATCTTAGGAACTGGCCTATGAGCACGCCTGGCGAGAGGACTACGAGACAGAGCGCGAGCTGCTTGCCGTTGCCGCTGCCCGATCGGCCAGTCCGGACACTGCCCGTGCCATGATACTGCTTGCTGAGTCATACTCGGTCGCCGGCGACCGCACCCTCTCCCACACCTCCATCTAACCCCCTTCATTCCCCCACTTCGGCAGGACCCTCCCTCCCACACTCCGAACCTCCCCCCTGAACCACATCCCGGAGACCCACACATGCCTCGCAAGAACACGCACCGTCGCGGGAACCGCAAGAAGGGCGGCAAGTCACAGCACCAGCCGCGCCGCCCTCACGTCTCCCCCTTCGACCTCATCCGCGAAGACTTCCAGCGCATGCTCTACACCATGCGCCTCCGCACCACCGAGCAGGCCGCCGAGAACATCCTCATGCAGTCCTGCGAAGGCCACGCCCAGATGGGCCACGGCGCCTTCGCCGGCCGCCGCTTCCCCAACACCGAGATGGACGACATCGTCCGCGCCCTCGGCCGCAGCCCCACCGTCGTCGCCGAGCAGCGCCAGGCCCTCATCGACGAAGTCGCCGACTGGGTCGACCTCGCCCTCGAGGGCAAAGCCCCCTTCACCCTCGTCAACGAAGACGGCGACGGCCTCATCGGCTGCGGCCTCCTCCGCCACATCGAGGTCGATCCCCCACACGTCCTCCGCGGCCTCTACCTCGGCGGCCTCCGCGACGACTCCGAAATCCGCGCCCAAGTCGAGCGCCAGCACGGCATCCGCATCGGCGGCGGCCGCATGCGCTTCATCGACACCGAGGTCATGGAGGGAATGTCGCTCAACGGCGACCGGCTCGCCCGCGGCAGCCACGCCGACCACATCGACGCCTACAAGAACGAAGGCCTCATCGTCGAAGACCCAGGTTCCGGCAAGCGCGATGACCGCATCCGCTACATGTACGTCCGCGAGCGCCTCGGCGGCGGCGCCTCCGACGACACCGCCATCATCGCCGCCGGCAAGCTCTACACCCCCTCCACCGCCCTCGGCGTCTTCCTCGCCGACGCCATCGACACCCTCGAGAAGTTCGTCGTCGACTACGCCGACCAGGACGACGACCTCGCCCGCCACATCGAGCAGAACTTCGACGACCTCAACCTCTCCATCGACGACGTTTACCGCCTCATCTGGATCAACGCCGTCCCCCCCGAGCTCACCGAGCGCGTCCCCGACTCCTCCCTCCGCCATCTCCTCCAGATCGACAAGGCCGCCGACCAGACCGCCCTCGAATCCCACCTCGCCTATGTCACGGGCCGCCCCTTCTCCCCCATAACCCTCGGCCACGAAGACATCCCCAACACCGACTTCTATGAATGGTTCGAAGCTCAGCTCAAAGCCTGTCCCATATAGCGCCGCCCTCGCCGCGCTCACCATCATCGCCATCTGCTGCCCGGCCCTCGCGGTGGACCCGCCCTCCCCTGCCGCCGGCGCACACACAGAAAGGACAACCGCCATGTCAGTCCAGGAAGATCGAACGCTCTCCTTCTCCGGCTATCAATGGTTCGTGAAGGGAGCCGCCTCCCCCGTCGGTCCCGGCCCCAACTACTTCGGGGACGGCCCGGACAACGTCTGGGTGGACGCCGACGGCTCCCTCCACCTTCGAATCGCACAGAAAGACGGGCGCTGGTACTGCGCCGAGGTCGGCTCCAAGGACAGCTTCGGATACGGCACCTACATCTTCCACCTCGCGCCTGGCGCCGATCGGATCGACCCCAATGCCGTGCTCGGGCTCTTCACCTGGGAGACAATACCCCAACACAACAACCGCGAGATCGACATCGAAATCTCCCGCTGGAGCCAGCCGGACATCGACAACTGCCAGTTCGTCATCCAGCCCTACGAGCGCCGCGAGAACATCCACCGATTCGAACTCGCCCTCGCCGGCCAGCCCTCCACCCACAGCTTCGAGTGGCGGCCCCAGTCCGTCTCGTTCCAGAGCCGACTCGGCGATTCCGAGGGCGCGCCGCTCGACTCCTGGACCTACACCGGACCCGACCTCCCCGCGCCGGGAAAAGAGAACGCCCGCATCAACCTGTGGCTCTTCAACGGCGCCCCGCCCTCCGACGGCGAAGCCGTCGAAGTGGTCGTCACGAAGTTCCTCCACCTCCCCTAACCACGGGTTCTATTGCATTAAGGTTACGGCCGCAATGCAAGAGAATCTGCTGTGTAAGCCTCCCGCCGTGGCGTTGCCGTCTTTGTAGGGCGGGCGCACCCGAGTTTACCCTGAGGAGCACCGAAGGGCCCGCCGGCCGTTTGCCCCCCTGTCATCCTGAGCGGAGCGAAGGATCCTGGAATCGCCGCCGAACCGTCCCCGCCGGCCGTTGTGGTGGCACAGGTTTCCAACCTGTGTAGGCGGCGCAGCCGCCTCCCCCCCACGCCGGGGCGTGCTCGGCGGACCGTTCTTCTGTAGGGCGGGCGCTTTGCCGCAGGCGAATGCCCGCCGTCGCTCGCCGTTCTGCCCAAGGCCCGCCTCGGGCGGACCGAAGGGGCGCCGTGGCGGCTTCGGCAGGAGCGAGTTTACCCTGAGCCTCAGCGAAGGGCCTCCTGCCTACCCCCGCCCATTCCGATCCCCCGCCTCGCTATACCGATCTATCCTCCTCAACTCGAAGGACGCTCCCAATCAAATGCTTGACACAAACTGACGTTTGAGTTAGCCTGACGATGTCGCTGCCAGCGACAAGGAGGGGGAAGCACGTGTCCTTTCGCGATGCGAAGTTCGACGAGATAGGCTATTGGTCTGAGATCAAGCTGGACATTATCCGGGAGTATGCAACGGCGTACTCCACCGTTCTAGCGGCCCAGCACAACCCAGGCTTCCGTCACATCTACGTTGATGCCTTTGCAGGCAGCGGATACCATCTGTCGCGCGCCACGGGAAGATTCGTCGAAGGCTCACCCGTCAACGCGCTGAACGTTGAGCCGCCTTTCTGCGAGTACCATTTCATAGACCTGGACTCAGAGAAGGCCGACGCGCTCAGGGTGATCGTTGGCGATCGCGAAGACGTCTTCGTGTACGACGAAGATTGCAGCGACATCATACCCCAGCACATAGTCCCACGGTGCCGCTGGGAGTGTTACGAGCGCGCGCTCTGGCTGCTTGATCCGTATGGCCTCGATCTGAAGTGGCACGTGGTCGAGGCCGCGGGGAAGCTTCGTTCGGTCGAGATCTTTCTGAACTTCCCTGTCATGGACATGAACCGGAACGTTCTTTGGCGCGACCACTCGCGCGTATCGCAGGGCCAACGGGAACGCATGACGGGTTTCTGGGGTGATGACTCCTGGCGACAGGCCGCCTACCGCATCAAACCGGATCTCTTCGGGGGTCACGAGGAGAAAGCAGACAACGCGCAGATCGCGGAGGCGTACTGCGAGCATCTCCGCCACGACGCGGGATTCACCCATGTAGCAGAACCTCTGCCGATGAGGAATAAGCGTGGCGCCGTCGTATACTATCTGATATTCGCTTCACAGAAACCTGTCGCCCAACACATCGTGAGTGAGATCTTCGCGAAGTACCGAGACAGAGGAGCGCCCAGCCCCGAAGGCTAGACATGGCATCAGCTTCCTCCATCGAATGGACCCAATCAACCTGGAACCCCGTCACCGGCTGCTCCAAGATCAGCCGGGGCTGCGACCACTGCTACGCCGAACGCATGGCGCGCCGACTCAAAGCCATGGGACAGCACCGTTATCGCAACGGCTTCAGGGTGACGCTCCATCCCGACGTGCTGCCCGCCCCCCTCTCCTGGCGCAAGCCCCAGATGATCTTCGTCAACTCCATGAGCGACCTCTTCCATCCCAAGGTGCCCGATCGCTTCATCCGGCGGGTCTTCGACGTGATGGAGGAGGCCGAGCGCCACACCTTCCAGATACTGACAAAGCGCGCGTCGAGGCTGGCCGAACTCGCGCCCAACTTGCCCTGGCCGCGGAACGTCTGGATCGGCGCGACGGTCGAGGCGGCCGAGTATGTCTCGCGGATCGACTGCCTCCGCCGGGTGCCGGCCGCCGTCCGCTTCCTATCGCTCGAACCACTCCTCAGCGATATGCCCGATCTGCCGCTCGAAGATATCGACTGGGTGATCGCCGGCGGCGAGTCTGGACCAGGCGCCCGTCCCATGCGCGCCGAATGGGTGCGAACCATCAGAGACGAATGCGCCCGCGCCGCGGTCCCCTTCTTCTTCAAGCAGTGGGGAGGCGCCCAGAGAACCAAGGCCGGTCGCGAGCTTGATGGCCGAGAGTGGGACGAGTATCCGTCCGTCGCAACCGCAGTCGCCATCTAGCGCGGAAGCACAACCTTTCCCGCCCCCCTCTACACCACCTCCACCAACCCCTCCCCCTCCCCCAACCACTCCGCCACGATCCGCAGCACCTCCTGCTTAGTGAGTTCCCTCCCCCGCAGCCGCTCGGCTAACTCGCCAAGCTCCCTCTGCCTCGCCCTCGGCTGACCCAACTGCTCCCGGAGCCACGCAACCACCTCTTCGGTCAGATCCGTAGGGCAGGAGCCCTGGGCGCCCTGGCGGCGTGTCTCCTGCCCCGAAGTATCACGCTGTGCCTCCGCGATCACCCTGCGAACCGCAGCTGCCACACGCGGCTCCGGACATCCCGCCGCCCTCCTCCCCAACATCTCCCCCTGCTTTGTAAGCTCCTCCAACTGCGCTCTCAACACCTCAGCGACTTGCTCCCGCACCTCCCCCGCCTCCGGCAGCGCCACCTCCTCCTTGAACCCCACCCCGCAGATCGGGCACACCACCTCCCCCGCCGGCAGCGGATCGCCCGCCAGACACCTCCGCCCCAACGCCACGCCCACCTCCGCCTCGATCGCCGCCGCCTCCTCCGTCCGCAGCCCCGCCCGCGCCAACCGCCTCAGCGCCTCCATCTCCGCCGATCGCCGCACCTCCGCCAGCGGCTCGAACCGTGCCCCCGCGTGCACTCGCCCATGCCACGCCAGATAGTGCTTCCGGTACCGCTCCAGCCACCCCTCCGCCGCCGCCCTCACCGTGCCCGCCGAGAACACGACCTCCCGCGAATTGTCGAACCGCACCAAAACACGGTCCCGTTCCAGCGCCAGCAGCCCATTCTCTGACCCAACCCGCGCGCCAACGACCAGCCTCCGCACTCGCGCGACCGACTCCAGCCCCTCGCCCACAAACTGCTCGAACGCCCTCCAATCAGCCACCCGCTCCCGCGTCTGCTGAATGCCCCCCGGCAACCGATCGGCCGCCGACACGACAGCAGCTAACCCCTCCCGCGACGTCTCCCTCGGATCGACCGCCCGGCCCACCGCCTCCGCACACCCCAACGCCTCCCGCGCCCAGTCCCATGCCTCCGGCTCGTGCTCCAGCACGACCGCCGCCCGCGCAATCGCCTCCCCGTGCTCCAGCGCTCGCTCCACAATACCCCGCGACCATTCGATGAAGAACCCCCACGCCCGCTCCTGCGCGGGCAAGCTCCATTCCTCGACGGCTCCTCCAGACGCGGTCTCCCACAACGACACGACGGCCTCGGCGACCTCCCCCTCCAGGGACCGCCCCCGCATCACATACGGCAGGCTGTCCCCCAGCGGCGCCGCAACCTGCTCCAGCCGCACCGGCTCCAGAAACGCGTCCAGTCCCACCAAATGCCCTGTTCGTATCAGCGCCGCAACGAGAAGCTCTCCCTGCTCCCGCGTCAGCCCCCACTCTCCCTTCGCCAGTCGGCCCACTAGCTCACCGTACTCAATCGTCTCACCGGGATCGATCTGGTCCTCGCCGGACCGCACCGGCACGGCCTCGAGTGCGGCCTCGACAAGCTCGCTCTTCTTCAGCGCCAACCGCAAGTGCCGATCCTCACCCTCCACCAGGCCGAGCGGCGCCGCGTACGCGTGAAGATGGGCCTCCAGTGCCGACGCCGGCGGCAGCGTCACCTCGCCCGGACGGATGAACTGGTCCACGATCTGATTCACGTGCACCCGCCCCGAAAGCGGCCGGTTCGGTGCGATTACTGGGAATCGCGGGAATAGCTGCCGGAACGGCTCCGCGAATACCTCCGCCAGCGTTCCTTCCCAGTCCCCGAACAGCCCCCACAGTCGTTCCCGGACGATGACCTCCCGCCCGTCCGCGCCCAGCACCTCGCCTTCGTAGTACGCGCGCTGGACCACGCGCCTCACTTCCTCCTCCGACGCCGCCCATCGCTCGCGCAGCTTCTCCCGGAACTCCCCGCCCCGCCTCGACAGCGTCTTGTCCGTCACCATCGAGGTCAGCGCCGCGTGCTCGACGAGATGCTCCCGCGTCTCACCGCTCAGCGCCCCCGGAAACCACGCCGCAAGGCTCGCTGAAAACCGATGCCCGACTTCCCTGCCCGCTTCGAGCCACGCCTCTCGCTGCGTCTCCCGGTCTATCAGCGGCGAGGCGAGGAACAGGCATGCGTCCTCCTTCGTCAGCGGCGACCCCAGCGAGCCCGCGCGATTCAGAAGCTCGTCCGGTCCCACTTCCCGAAGATCGCGGCAAGCTGCGCTCGCGAACCGGCGCGCCTTGAGCCACTGCACCGCCAGAGTCGTCGCCTCTGCCACCGCCGCGATCGGAAACGTCGGCTCTCGGCACGCGCCCAATGCCGCCCGCAGCACTCGCGAGTCCTCCGGTTCGAGTTCGGCAACCAGCTCGCTCAGCCGCTGCCTGATCCGCTCCGGGGCGTCCGAGGACGTGTCGACGTAGAACCGATCCCCGCCCTCGTCCTCCCGGCGCACCCGCTCCACATACGCGCCGCGCTGATAGAGCGCCTGCAATATCCCGCGCAGCCTCTCGGGCGTGCACCACAGTTCGGCTTCCGAGCAGCCGACCAGGCTCGCTCGCACCTCCCGCTCCGACCACCACAGCTCACCCAGAGCCAGCAGGCACAGCGTCTTCATCACGGCGGCGACCTCACGTTCCCGGCCTCGCGCGATCCGTTCCGCGTTCGCCATCACCACCTCGAATACGTGGAGCTGCTTCCGACCCGCCGCGCTCATCGCCATCTCGTCGCGGAACACATCGAACGCAATATCCGGAGTGATCAGCCGATCCGCCGGCAGATCCAGCAAACCCTTTCGCCGCGCCGCCTCGTGCAGAAGCGTGACCGCGCTCCGCGTCCGCGACAAGCACGCCTCCGCCGCCCGCCGAATCGCCTTCAGACACAGCGGGTTGATCGGATACGACGCGCTCAGCGCCGAGCGCGACACCAGCTCCTCCCCGCAAGCCTCCTTGTACTCCTGGCTCAGGCGCTCCATCGCCTCCGCAAACGCCGCCGGCTCGTGTTTCCGCACGAGCTTGTGCTGCACGACCCACTCCAGTTCGGCCAGATCCAGCGTGAACCCCGACCTGAACCGACCCCGTAACTGTCGAAGCGTCCGTCGGTCGATGTCCCCCACTTCCTCCATCCCACGCTGCGTCGCGCAGATCAACCAACACCGCGACGTCGCCGTCCGCTGCGCCAGCCACTGGAGGAAGGAAGCGTCTGCATTCAACCCCGCCCGATCCTTCGCCGACAGGAACAACCCCAACTCATCCAATAGTACGACCACCCCCTCCGGCCCGCGCGCCGTTCCCGGCTCCCCCCCATTTTTCCGTTCCGAACCCCGCTCCGATCGTGCCAAATCGCGTGCCGAGCGTGCCGCATCGCGTTCCGCCAATGTCCGTTCGAGCGTCCGCCATGCCGCTGAGCGCGACCTCCGCCAGTCCAACGGGAACCCGGTCTCCCCGATGAAATCCAGCGCCACCCCCGCCGCCCGCTTCGGATCCCTGGCCCGCA
>Ga0307379_10009920_pt1 | contig 12678 bp, 7 predicted proteins | sample UN2MG_FD_202237 | JGI IMG/M metagenome (GOLD analysis project Ga0307379, IMG submission 202237) | Soil microbial communities from Risofladan, Vaasa, Finland - UN-2 | ecosystem: Environmental > Terrestrial > Soil > Coastal area > Acid sulfate soil | place: Finland: Risofladan, Vaasa | collected... | reverse complement strand
CCGGCCGGCTGTCAGGATCGGATGCTCGTACTTCGGCACATCCACCTCATTGGCGATCTCGACGACGACGTTCGTGTAGCCCTTGGCGAGAAGCCAGTCGGTGGCGTTGTCGGCCGCCGCAAGGACGGCTGCCTCGTCGGTCAGTCGTTCATCCTGCCCGAAGTAGAAGTAGCCCACGATTACGGCCATGCCCAGCTCGTCGGCGCGGTCGAGAATCCGCTCCAGGCGGGCCATGTAGTCCGGCCGCAACGACCCGTCGGCCTCATAGGCGGAGTTGTGCCACGGCTGCTCGCGCGCATAGCCTGTCGGGCTGCCGCCCTGGAGGTTGATCGTGAATGAGATCAGCCCGTGGCGGCGCCAGTCCGGCATGGCCGCCAGGAACTCGCGCGTGTTCCGCTCGGCGTCCCACGGGCCATCGGGGTAGGCCCAGCGGCTGCGCGTCGCTGGGTTCAGGTCGTCGAAGATGCCCTGCACCAGCCGGGCGTTCATCAGCAGGCCCTCGACCTTCATGCCGTTGTATGTTTGCCCGGGATAGGCCGGCCGGCCGTTGATGTGGAAGGCGTCGCCTTCGATGCTCACGGTGGTCTGTCGCGTCATGGTGTTTGGGTCTCTGGGTTGTGTGGCGGGTGCGGCCCCGTCCGTCTGTTGCGAGAAGCCGGGTAGCAGGCCGGACGTGGACAGGAAGATCACCAGCGTCACCGTGATCGGACTCAGCAGCGTGGAGTAGAAGACCGCCCGTGCGGCATAGGCGGGGTGATTGTCGAACTCCAGGCACAGGAGCATCGCGTTGACGGCCGTTGGCGTCGAGGAGCTGATCAGCAGTACCTGCGCCACCAGCGTGCGAATCGGCAGCAGGCTGATGATGCCCAGCGCGAGGGCCGGCCCGACGAGCAGGCGCAGCATCACGCTCAAGGAGACGGGGTAGCGGACGTCGCCGCGGCGGACCGTCGCAAGCTGCGCGCCCAGCGTGACCAGGGCGACGGCCAGGAAGGCGCTCTTGACCTTGACGATCACCCACCAGAGCGGCGCGAGCGCCTGCTCCAGCGCGGGCGCGTCGCCGATGTAGTTGCGGAGCTGCACGGTGAGCACGCCCGCGGCCAGCGCGTAGATCGGCGGGAACTTCACGATGTGCAGCAGGTTCTGCCGCCATTGGCGGTCCTTGCGGCCGCCGGACGCCAGCAGAATGCCGTACGTGAAGTTGGTGACGTTCTGCGTGATCATCACGACGGCCTGGAGCGAGCTGGCGAACCCGCTCAGCCCGCGCGAGCTGAACGCCAGCGTCTGAAGTGGCAGCCCGTAGTTGCCGGAGTTGTAGAACAGCGCGGTCATCATCAGCGCGCGGCGGTGCTCGCGCGGCACGCGACGCAGCCACGCCGCCAGCAGCGCCACGCCGCTCATCGTCGCCATAAGCAGCAGCGCCGTGGCCACCGCCCACCCCGCGTCGGCCGCGCGGATCTCGGACGTCACCACCACGGTGAAGACCAGCGCGGGGATGACGAGGTAGAAGTTCAGCTTCCGTAGCGTGGCCATGTCCAGCTTCGCCAGCCGCTGAAGCGCGAAGCCCACCCCCGCCAGCAGCAGGATCGGCAGGACGATGAAATAGAAGATGTGCCCGAGCTGCGCGGGAAGGTCCCCCACCAGGCTGGCAAGACAAGTCATTGCCGCGGCAGTCTAGCCGATACCCCCCGCGCGAGGCAATCAACCGAACACGGCGGACGCGACGGAGCGCGTCCCACCAGAAAAAGAAGCGCGGCCGGGTCTGAACCCGGCCGCGCCCTGTTGCCTGGTGCCTGTTGCCCTTCGACTCGTCCCGGCGCGCCGGGACTCGCTCAGGACAAGCCTGCTGCCTTTTCCCTACGCCCTATTCCCTGTCTGTTAGTACATGTCATCCATACCGCCTCCGGGCGGGCCGGCGGACTTTTTCTTCTCGGGGATCTCGCTGACGATGGCGTCGGTGGTCAGCAGCAGCCCCGCCACCGAGGCGGCGTTCTGGAGGGCGGTCCGCTCGACCTTGGTGGGGACGATCACGCCGGCCTTCACCAGGTCGCAGTACTTGGCCTGCATCGCGTCGTAGCCGTAGTTGACATCGGCGGCTTCCATGACCTTCGCGGCGACGATGCTGCCCTCCAGGCCGGAGTTGGCGGCGATCTGGCGGATGGGGGACACCAGCGCGCGGCGGACGATGTCCACGCCTGTCTTCTCGTCGTCGCTGTCGCACTTGATGCGGCCCAGCGCCTTGAGGCACCGCAGGACGGCGACCCCGCCGCCGGGCAGGATGCCCTCCTCAACGGCGGCCCGGCATGCGTGCAGCGCGTCCTCGACGCGGGCCTTCTTCTCCTTCATCTCGACCTCGGTGGCGGCGCCGACGTTTATCTGCGCCACCCCGCCGGAGAGCTTCGCCAGCCGCTCTTCGAGCTTCTCGCGGTCGTAGTCGGAGGTGGTGGTGTCGATCTCGTGCTTGATCTGGTCGATGCGGCCCTTGATGTCGGCCGTCTTGCCGCCGCCCTCGATGATCAGCGTGTTGTCCTTGTCGATGCGGACCCGCTTGGCCGTCCCGACGTCCGCCATCTGGATGCCTTCGAGGTTGATGCCCATGTCCTCCATGATGGCCTTGCCACCGGTCAGGATGGCGATGTCGCGGAGCATCTCCTTGCGGCGGTCGCCGAAGCCGGGCGCCTTGACCGCGCAGCACTGGAGCGTGCCGCGGAGCTTGTTGACCACCAGCGTCGCCAGCGCCTCGCCCTCAATGTCTTCGGCGACGATGACCAACGGCCGGCCCGACTGGGCGATCTTCTCCAGCAGCGGCACGAGGTCCTTGACGGCCGAGATCTTCTTCTCGTTAATCAGGATCAGCGGCTTCTCAAGGTCCACCTCCATCGTGTCGAGCTTGTTGATGAAGTGGGGCGAGATGTAGCCCTTGTCGAACTGCATGCCCTCGACGAGCTCGATGGTGGTCTCCAGGCCCTTGCCCTCCTCGACGGTTATCACGCCGTCCTTGCCGACCTTGTCCATTGCCTCGGCGATCTTGTCGCCGATATCGGCGTCCTGGTTGGCGGCGCAGGTGCCGACCTGGGCGATCTCCTTGGAGCTCTTGACGGGCTTTGAGAGCTTTGCCAGCTCAGACACCACCGCCTCGACGGCCTTGTCGATGCCTCGCTTGAGCTGCATGGCCTTGGCGCCGGCGGCGACGTTCTTGAGGCCTTCCTCGTAGAGCGCCTCGGCGTAGATGGTGGCCGTCGTGGTGCCGTCGCCGGCGACGTTCGACGTCTTGGAGGCCACCTCCTTGACCATCTGGGCGCCGATGTTCTCGCCGGCGTCCTCCAACTCGATTTCCTTGGCGACCGTCACGCCGTCCTTGGTCACGGTCGGCGCGCCGAACGACTTTTCAAGGACGACGACTCGGCCGGTGGGCCCAAGCGTGACCTTGACGGCGGCGGCCAGCTTCTTGACCCCGCGGCGGATAGCCTCGCGCGCCTCGGAGTCGAACACGATCTTCTTCTTTGCCATGTTACATGCTCCCTATTGTTCTGCGGATCTGTGCACGCGGCGATTCGTCGCGTCGATGCGTCAATCGAGAACCGCCAGGATGTCCGATTCGTCCATGAGCAGGTATTCCTCGCCGTCGACCTTGATCTCGGTGCCGGCGTAGCTGGAGAACAGGACCTTGTCGCCCTTGGCGACCTGGAACTTGGCCCGCTTGCCGTCCTCCAGCAGCTTGCCGTCTCCCACTGCCAGGATCGTGCCCTTCTGGGGCTTTTCCTTGGCCGTGTCGGGCAGGACGATCCCGCCGGTGGTCCTTTCCTCGGCTTCCAGCCGCTTGAGAAGCACCTTCTCACCAAGCGGGCGGATCTTGGGGGCCTTGGAGGCCTTTGCCTTCGATGCAGTCTTCGCCATGCGTCGCTCCTTTTCGGCAAACTGTGAAACGAGACGTTCCTGTACTTCTACAACCCGCCGCGCGCCCGAGCGCTCAGAAATCCGGGTCGGCGCGGAGCATCTCATCAAGCCGGATCATGATCCGCTGGATCTGGCGGAGAAGCTCCTCCAGCTCCAGCGGCTTGTGCACCACACTGAAGGCCGCCAGGCGAAGCGCCGACTCGAGCACCCGCCGATCGGTGCGCCGCGTGACTACGACCACAGGCAGGTGCTCGTTGACGCGCCGAATCATCCGCAGCAGTTGCAGCACGTCCAGGCGCCAGTCCACGTCGTCGTCGAGGACGGCTGCATCCGCCACGCCCGACTGCACCACCTCGAGCAACTCGGTATCGCCGCGAACCTCGTAGGTAACCAGCAACTGCGGCCCGACGATCCGCTCCAGGGCGCGCTGCCAGATGCCGGCCTCGCCCGAGACCACCAGGCCGAAGGGCTCGCTCTTGCGGTTCAACGTTGCTACCATTGCTGGCTCCGGCCTCGATGCTGCACTTTTTGGCGCACCGCAGGCCGTTAGGGCCAGTTGCAACCCAGGTGCCAGGATTCCTATCGCATGAATTGGCAATGGGTTATCTCCGCCGCCCGCCTTGGCACGCCCTGCCGTATGCTGCCGGAAGCTTCACCGCGTGGCTCGCCGACTGTCCGTTTGGCAGTCTGGGAAACGCGCGCCTCACCTTTGCCCACATCTCTCTCGCAACGCATCTGTTTGTCCCGTAGGGACTCTTTGACAATAGCCCAGCGATTTATCGCTGGGAATGGAGGTCAATTGCGCAGCCGAGTCCCGTAGGGACGGGTGAGGTCCTCCTTGCTCCCAACGCTTCATTCGTCCCTGCGGGACTCCACTCATGGAGCGTATCCCATTACCCAGCAATGAATTGCTGGGCTACTATCGCGCCGTCCCTGCGGGACTTCGAAGGCATACCCCCGGCACCGGAAGATGTGGGTAAAGGTGAGGGCTCACGCCTCCGGCTACCCGCTTGGGCCTCTTCGAGGCCATCCCCTGCACGGACCGCGCGGCGACACCGTGAAGTATCGCTAAGTGCATGACAACGTGCTCCTGGCGGGATAGATTACCCATCCGGTCCAACACTTGGGAGTAGACGCATGTGCGCGAGATCGAAGACACGGTCTTCCCGGCGGGCCTCGTGGATCTGGATGGCCGGGCGGAGGCGGCGGATCGACTGTCATCTGCTGTTTCGGCGGGAGTTCCGGCTGGCGGCCAGGCCGGTTGAGGGCCGACTGAGGATCGCTGCGAGCGACCAGTATCGGCTGTTCGTGAACGGCCGGCGCGTCGGCGACGGGCCGGCGCGGGGGGAGATTCCCACCGCGTACGTGGACACGTACGAGCTGGCCTCGTTGCCGCTACGAAAGGGGGCCAACTGCATCGCCGTGCTGGCGCACAACACCATGCTGCCCCAGCACGGCCAGGCGCTTGTGCCCGGCGGGCTGTGGGTGGACCTCGAGTGCCGCAGCCGGAGCGGCAAGGCCGCGCGGATCGTCAGCGACGAAGCCTGGCGCGCGATCGAGGCGCCGCAGTACCGCAAGCCCGCGCCGCGGCGCTTCTTCGCCGTCGGCTTCAACGAGGACGTGCTGCTCGCTGCCGAGCCGCAAGGCTGGACGAAGGCCCGCTTCAACGACGGCGGCTGGAAGCCCGCCGGAATCGTCCCCGCCCGTCCGCTGACGCGCCTCGTTGACCGCCCGATTCCGCTGTTTCGCTTCGAGGAGTGGAGGCCCGCGCGCATCCGCTGCCACGGCACGGCCGACTACCCGCGCCACGTGTGGGGCCTGTGCTTCGAGTCCTGCACGAGCCGCGACCGTCTGCCCGCGCGGAAGGAGATGACCTTCGGCACGTACATCCACAGCGACCGGGCGAGGACCGTGCAGTTCGCGTTCGGTTGCGACAACTGGTCGCGCCTTCGCATCAACGGCAAGCTCGTCTGGGAGCAGGGCAGTCCGGACGCCGGCTTCCGCAACCACATGAAGGACGAGGACGTCGAGTCCTACCCCGGCATGGTCCAAGGCAACGGGCACCGCTTCGAGCCCGAGCGCTCGCGCGGGGCGCAGCGCGACTACTCCCAGCAGGTCCGCCTCGCCAAGGGCTGGAACCGCCTGACCGTGTGGATGTGGCGGCCGCACACCACTTACGGCTTCGAGTTGTGCTTCCTGGACCCCAGGACCGGCCTGCCCGTTTCCACCGTGTGCTCGGCCACGAAAGACACGGAGATCCGCAAGACGAACACGTGGGTGCTGCTGTCCGAGGAGAGCACGCCCATCGACCGCGGCCGGGCCTGGGCGCCCCTGAGTTGGTCCATGCACGCCGCGCTGGAACCGTCGCACCTTTGGGACTGGGCCGTGCGGAAGCCGTCCCAGCGCCCGCCCGCGGGCGCGGCGTCACTTCTGGCCAAGCCGCGAGGCAAAGGGCCGCTGAGACTTCAACCGGGTCAGTACGTCGAGTTAGAGTTGCCCGCCGACGGTGTGGGCTTCATCGACCTGGAGTTGCGCGGGCCCAACTGTAGCGTCGTTGACGTGACGATCGGCGAGGCGCAGACGCCGGATGGGCGCCTCCGCTCGCTCTACAACGGCCTCTGGCAGACCGACCAGCTGGTCCTCAGCGGCAAGTGGGACCGCTGGCTGTCTCTGGACCGCCGCGCGGGGCGGTACCTCGGTCTGGTTGTTCGCGATGGCGGGCCGGTGGAGGTCCGCAAGCTGGCGCTGCTCACGCAGCACTACGCGACGGAGCGGCTGGGCCGCTTCGAGTGCGACGACTGGACGCTGACGCGGATGTGGCAGGCGGGCGCGCGGACGGTCGATGCGGCCACCTTCGACGTGGCCGAGGACTGCCCCACCCGCGAGAAGGCCCAGTGGGGCGGCGACACGTACCTGCGGCTGTGGGAGATGGCCTACCTCTGGGGCGACCTGCGCCTGTCGGCCAAAGCCCTGCGCGAGTTCGCCGAGGACCAAAGGTCAGATCGCTGGTGCCGGCCGATGGTCCCCTCGGGCTACGGCGACAAGCTCGTGGACTACTGCTTCCTGCTGCCGGTGTGGGTGCGCGAGCACTACCTCTTCGACGCCGACATGCAGCTTGTCCGCGACACGTTCGGCGGCGTGAAGAACCTGCTTTCCTACGCGCACGGCCTGGAGAACCGCCACGGTTTTGCCACGCAGGGCGACGATCGGCGCAACATACTCTACATCGACTATTCGATGCAGCCGTACCCGCGCTGCGGCGACGTGATTGGCATGATGCAGTGCGCGTACGTGATGGCCCTTGAGGACGGGGCTGTACTGGCGGAGATGCTCGGCGAGGATGAGCTGGCCGCCGAATGGCGCGCGCGGGCGGCTGACGTCCGTGACAAGACGCGGCGGGTGTTCTGGGTGCCGCGCGAAGGGCTCTTCGCCGACGGGCTGCGGAAGGGCAAGCCCGGCGGCACGTTCTCGGCCGTCAGCAACTACTGGATGATGCTGGCGCAGATCGCCACGCCCGAGCAGGAGGCCTGCATTCTCAAGAAGCTATGGCACAGCCCCAAGCGGGAGAACATGAAGTACTGGCAGCGCGGCGAGAGCCCCTACAGCAAGTTCTTCATGTCCGAGGCCCTGCTGCGGCGCGGCCTGTGGCGGCAGGCGTTCGCCTCGTGGCGCGGCTACTACGGCACGATGCTCAGGCACTTCGAGGCCTGGAGCGTGTTCGAGATGTGGCGGCGGTCCCTGCCGCTGGACAAGCCCATGCAGACCAACAGCTTGGTTCACCCGTTCGCCATCGGGCCGATGGCGCACCTGATGAGCTATGTGGCCGGCGTGCGTCCACTCGGTCCGGGCGCCGACGGCATCCTGTGGGAGCCGATGCCCGGCGACCTCAAGCGCATGATCGCCGAGGTGCCCATCGTCGGGCGCGACGAGATCGTGACCGTCGAGATGACTCCCCGCCGCGGCGGTGGAAGGCGGCTGGTCCTCAGCGGGGCCGGCGGCTTGCCCGTGCGAACCAGCCGCAGGTACCTGGCCCCGCGCGACGAGATGATCGTGCACTTGCCGCCAAACGGCTAGCCGTTTGGCGGGACACTGGTCAGATTTCGGAGACACGCGATGATGAGACGTTCTGTCATGGCATGTGCGATTATGGGTCTGGGCCTGATCGTCCTGTGTGATCGCCCGCTGTGCGCGGCGGCGTACTACGTCGACTTCGACGGCGGCAGTGACGACAGCGCCGGGACGTCACCGGAGGCGGCCTTCAAGCATTGCCCCGGCGACCCGTCCGCGGCCGGCAAGGCTAAGGCCGTCCAGCTCGCCACCGGAGACATGGTGGTCTTCCGGGGCGGCGTGGCCTACTTCGGCACGGTGAACATCACCGCCTCCGGCGCCCAGGGCAAGCCGATTGTCTTTGACGGTGGCACGAAGGGCGATTTCGGAAAGGGTCCGGCCGTCATCGACGGCGGCGAGCTGGTCACCGGCTGGAAGCGCTGCGCCTCGGCCGACGAGGCCAAGGGCAATCCCAAGTGGCGCGAGATTTTCACCGCCGAGGTCCCCACCCCCCGCGGCTGGAACGTGCTGAACCTCTGCGACGGCGACAAGCCCCTGCCGATGGCTCAATCGCCGAACCCCGCCGACCCGTTCTTCCAGGAGAAGGTCGCGGAGTTCTTCCTTACCGAGAGCAAGCTCGGCACGGACCTGCCCGCGAAGATCTATCCTGAGAAGGGCACGCGCGTGAACAGCGAGCGTCCGTTGGAGCTGATGATCAACAAGACGTCCGGTTCGGCGGTGGTCGACCCGGTTCCAGGGGCGGCCGTCACGGTCGAGCTGCCCAAGCCGGTGACGGCCATGGCCTTCGGCGCGGCCCCTCAGCCGGGCTACCCGCCAATCAAGGACGTCGCCTTCCTCGCCGACGGCAAGGAGGTCGCCCGCGCATCGCTGAAGAAGGACGTCAAGGAGATCCAGCGCGTCGAGCTCGCCAAGCCCGTCACCTTCTGCAAGCTCACGCTGAAGGTGCTGTCGATGCACGAGGGCGTCACGCGGAAGTGGACGGCGATCCGCCGCCTGGCCGCCTTCGACGCCAAGGGAACCGACCTGCTCGAGTTCGACATGCGGTCGACCATCACCGACCCGAATCGCCTGACGCAAAGCGACCCGCACTACTACGACGGCATGATGGTCGGCTTCCACGCCGGCAACAACATTGTCATCTACGGCAAGGCGCTCCAGTACGATCCGCAGGCCCATCGCCTGTACATCGAGCCGTACAGCGGGGGCCTCTACAAGCAGACGCGGTACAGCCTGTACAACTCGGTGCGCCTGATCGACCGCCCCGGCGAGTACTGCATCGTGCCTACGGACAACCCGAAGGTCTCGCGCGCGTACCTGCTGCCGGAGCGGCTGGCCGGCGACAAGCCGGTCAACATCACCTACTCGCGGCGGTCGGGCGGCTTCGTCCTCAACGGCGCCAGCCACATCGTCGTGCAGGGCTTCCGCGTGCGGCGCCAGGGCGGGAGCCGGGCCACCGGCATCAGCGTCTCCGGCGGCAAGGACGTCGTCGTTCGCGACTGCGAGGTCTCGCTGGTTCGCGGCGGCACCGCCGTCAGCGGCTCGCGCGTTGATCAACTGCTCGTCGAGCGATGCCACGTCCACCACAACCCCGGACACACAAAGGGCATCGTCTTCCACACCTGCACGAATTGCACCGTGCAGCACTGCAAGCTCGTGAAGAACACCTCCACCGGCCTGGACTATTACCGCTGCACCAACGGTAAGATCCTCCACAACGAGGTCACCGAGCACTACGGCATGCACGCCAACGCCCTGACGCTGTATCTGGGCTGCAAGGACTGCGAGGTGGCCTACAACAAGGTCTTCCGCTCGAACATAGGACTGACCATCCAGGAGGCTGAGAACGTGGACGTCCACCACAACCTGCTCGACGCGGACAACCGCACCATGTGCGTGGGCATCTGGGTGGCCACGCCGTTCAAGGACATCCGCTTCCTGAACAACACGCTGGTCCGCTCATCGCCGAACCATCCGTGGCAGGCGGCCGTCTTCAGCAACAACCGCGGACCCGAAGGGCTGGTCTTCAAGAACAACATCATCGACGGCCTGGCGGGCAAGCTGCCCGCCGAGTACAGCCACAATCTCTACACGCAATGGGGCCCCAACCAGCGCGAGAAGAAGCAGCTCCAAGCCGGCGAACTGTACGAGCCGGACCTGAAGAAGATCTTCGTCGATCCGGACAACGGCGACTGGCGTCTGCGGCCCGGCAGCCCGGCGATCGACGCGGGGGCGGACGTCGGCCTGAAAGAGGATATCGACGGCACGAAGATCCCCCAGGGCAAGGCCCCCGACATCGGGGCATACGAGCGCGCCCCTTAGCGCTTAGAACTGCATGAGAGCCGGCACGGGGCGCATAGCGCCGAACGGCGGGCCGTTTGGCAGTCCCGATGCCGCATCGGGACCGCGCGCGGGCTGCCGATGATTCCCGCGTGCAACAGAGTTGCACGCACTACGGATGCGGCTTAGATCGTCTGGAGGAACTCCTCGATCACCTGCTCCAGCTCCGGCAGCAGGCGGTGCGGGTCGCTGCCCTCGATCCATATGCCGTGCTGCTCGCCCGGTCCGGGGTATGCGTAGAGCTCCGCGCGTCCGCCATTCTGGCGGTATCGCTCGACCATGGCGTGCGACTGGGCGATGGGCACGAGCTTGTCGTTGGTGCTGTTCGTGCACAGCAGTGGGGGCGAGTCGGCCCGAACGTACTGCACGGGCGAGGCCGCCAGCATCGTCTCGTCGGTGATCTCGACATCGGGGCCGAAGAACTTCGTCAGGAACGTCGCATCCCAGCCGGCAGTCTGGGTCTTCAGGTCGGCCGGCCCCGCGATGGAGACGATGCACCGCACCTTGATGGGCGGCAGGCGCAGGCCGGTCATCATCGCCAGGTGTCCGCCGGCCGAGCCGCCGATCACCACAAGCCGCGAGCGGTCCAGCGGCTTCATGGCCTCGTGCCCGCCGGCCAGCAGGAAACCCGCCGCGGTCAGGCAGTCGTCGCCGCACGCAGGCCATGGCGCGTCGTCCAGCAGGCGGTAGTTGATCGCATACGCGCCGTAGCCGGTCTCGGCCAGGAACTGCGCCACGCCGGCCAGCCCCTGCTTGTCCATCGCGTTCCACCCGCCGCCGTGGATCACCAGCGCCGCCGGCGCGCCGTCCGCCTCGTCGGGCAGATACAGGTCGCCTAACCCGCGGAAGCCATGTCCGGGTACGTAAGCGATGTCCTCGACCTTCTGCACTTCCGTGCCTCGCTCGATCGCCATCAGTTTGCCTCTAACGCAGCCTTTAGGTTCTGGAAGAACAACTCGTGCCCCAGGTCGCACGGGTGGTTGATGCACGTGCCCAGATAGACCATGTAGTTGTAGCCGCGCTTGGGAAGCTCCTGCCAGCTCTTGAAGTTGTCCACCAGGCAGGCCTTTCTCGCCTTGGCTACCTGCCTGGCGGCCGCTGCGTATTCGTCCAGGTTGCCGACCGTGCCGATCCAGTCGAGGTTCTTCATGCTGGTCGTCATCAGGAAAACTTCGCCGCCGGCGGCCTGCACCTTCTCGACCATCGCCGTCAGGTTGGCCTTGTACTTCGGCACGGGCACGGAGTTGCCGCTGCCGCGCTTGTTCTCGTCGTTCACGCCGAACATCATGACCACGGCGTCGGGCTTGTGCGCCAGCACGTCCTTGTCGATACGCCGCAGACCGCGCGGCGTGTCGTCGCCGCCGACGCCGGCCTTCACGACCACGATCTGCTTCTCGCCCGGCCGCACGACCTGGCTCCGCGGCGTGACCGTGACCTTGCGGCCGGGGTAGCGCTTCTGGAGATACGCGGCGGTGCGGTCAACGAACGAGCCCCGACCGTCGCGGAAGTCCTTGGACGTCTGGGCCGTGATGCTGTCGCCGACGAAGACGATCGTCACGCCCTTGCCGGCCCTGAGCTTCTCCCGCAGGCCGGCGAGGTGCTCGGCGCCGCTGACCGGGGCGTCCTTGATCGCCTCCAGGTCGATCAGGTTGATGTTGGCCATCGTCAGCTTGGTCGTGTTCGGCGCGAGGTAGACGCTCAGCAGGGGGGTGCGCCCGGAGGTGAACTCCGGCAGGTGCGGCTGGCCCTTGGGGTCTTCGACGCCCTTGGTCAGGACGATCTTACCGGCGGCCGTCCGCTCGATCAGGTCGAACCGCGAGCCGGTGCAGGTGTACGAGAACTTCAGCTTCGTCCCCGCCGGGTGCTTGCTGCCCTTGGCGTGCGCCAGCGTGGCCCAGTCCGGGTCGAGCAGGTAGTCGGCGCCCTTCGCTAGCTTCGTGTCGGGCTGGTCCGCCGGCGTGACGACCAGTGAGCCGGGCGTCATCGCGCGGAATGTCCACGCCACTCGCGGCAGGTACACCGGCCCGCCCCAGCCCGGCGTGCCGGGCTTTAGCGCGGCCGTGTGCGTGTACTTGTGGATCGGCAGCGGTTCGATCTGGACGCTGTAGTCGTAGGGCACGATCGTGAGCTTCATGCCGTCGAGCTTGACGTCCTTGGCGGTCAACGGGCCGGCGGCCGCGAGGCCGGACGCCGCCGCAAGGGACGTGGCGGCACAGAGGCAGCAGACAACGGTCAGCTTCATCGAGGCTCTCCTTGGCTGTAGGGGCCGAACTCCCCGCCGACGCTTCTGATCGACGCAGAAGAAGCCGTAGCATAGCAGCCGCGCGCCTCCGTCTCAAACGGCATTTGACTATGCGCTGCGGCAGCGACGGCAAGGTC
>Ga0307379_10009917_pt1 | contig 12680 bp, 8 predicted proteins | sample UN2MG_FD_202237 | JGI IMG/M metagenome (GOLD analysis project Ga0307379, IMG submission 202237) | Soil microbial communities from Risofladan, Vaasa, Finland - UN-2 | ecosystem: Environmental > Terrestrial > Soil > Coastal area > Acid sulfate soil | place: Finland: Risofladan, Vaasa | collected... | reverse complement strand
AGAATCTCGAGCCGTTTCAGATCGAGTTCCACCTGCGCGAGACCGGGCGTCTGCAGTTCGCCCTGGTGACCGCGGCAGACTACCTGGAGATGAGCGCGTCGGGCCCGGTGGGAGAGGTGTTGGCCATTTCCGAGACGCGAACGCGCCAGGGCGTGATCGTGGCCGGCGCCAAGTCGGACATCGGCGGAATCAAGGAACTGAGAGGCAGACGGTTCGCCTTCGGGCCGCGGGGCGACGCCGTTCTGCATGATGCCACCCTTTTGACACTGGCGGACGCGGGGGTTGCCAGGTCGGATCTGGCGACGCTGATCCCGGGGGTGCTGCAATTCCACATCAGCTCGCGCGAGGCGGCCAAGGAGGTCGCCTACGGGCTGACCGGCGCCGGCGTGATCGAGGCCGAGGAATTCGACGCCTATCCGGCCACCGGCGGGCGGTGGGTCCCGTTTGCGGAGACGTTCAGCAAGGACCAGTTCCGCGAGCTGGGCCGGACGCCGGCGATCCGCGAACAGACGATGGGCGAAGGACCGTTCGTGGCCGGCCCACACACCGACCGGGAACTGGCCGAAAGGGTGCGGGCGTTTCTGCTGGCGGCGAAAAGGGACAATCCGCAAGTGGTCCGGTCGTTGGGGTTCGGGCGATTCCGGCCGGCACCGGCCGATCCGACCGACGAGATCAAACACCTGGCCGAAGCGTCGTCACCGTGATCCCTCGGAATGCAACCATGATGCCATACAGATTGACCGGCGCTGCGAGATGCGGCGGGACCGCATGTGCGCGGCGCCCACTTCGGTCCGGCGCGGTCACACTTGCGCTCTGGCTGATGATGGCATCGGCGGTGGCGCATGGACAATCGGGCCAACCGGCGGGCAATCGGCCGCACGCGGGCGACGAGCCACCCGGCGCAGCAAGTCAGCCGGCGACCAGGGCCGTCGATGATGCGGCGGTCGAAGAGATGATTCGCCGGTTGGGTGATCCGTCGTATGACGCGCGGACCCGGGCTACGCGGGAGCTGTGTCGCATCGGGCATCGCGCGGCGGGGGCGCTGAAAGAGGCGGCGGCCGGCGATGATTTCGAGACCGCACTGCGGGCGGCCAACCTGCTCGAGGTCATCGAGAGCGTCTACTTCGGCGGCTGCGCTGTTCGGCTGGAGGCGGACCCGGCGCGAGTCTCCTGGAACGAGCCGTTCGAACTGATCGTGACCATCCGCAACGAGAGCGACTACTCCGCGCAGATCCCGCTGGAGATGTCGGCCCGGCGGCGGGGCGAGGTGTCGGCCGATGCTCGGCAGGTCGGCGACATGGTCGACGTGGCGGATTACCTGCGGGTGGTCTCACCCGACGGTCGGCAGGTGGACCTGAAGGTGGACGACATCCTGGTGGACCCGGAGGTGGCCGACGCCGTCGAATGGCGGGCGAGAGGCGGGCCGCTGGGCGAACTGCCGCCGGGGCGCGAGGTGGTCGTGCGCTTGACCGACTTCAACCGCGGTTGGGCGCGCTATCCGCTGCTGAGCCGTGGGGTGCACAAGATCGACTTTGTGTACGAGCCGCAGTGGGACGACGAGGAGTTCCGTCGCGCCGGCGTTGGGCGCGTGGCGAGCAACGCGCTCGAAGTGGAGGTGACCGAGGCCGGTCCCGCGATCGTGCGGCAGCGGGTGCGACCGGCCGTGGTGACCATCGAACGGTCCGGCGACGAGCTGGTGGCCCGGCTGACCAACAGTGACGACCTGCCCATCTGGATCAACATGAACTGGGGCACGAGCCAGGCGCCGTTCGCCCACGTGGTGTGGACGGTGTTCGCGGGCAGAACGCATGAGGAAGAGTTGGTCGAGCCCGAGGGCCGAGCACCTCCGATGGATGCCTTCACGCGCGATCGCCTGGTCGAGGTCGCACCCGGTGCGTCGGTCGAGGTGGGGCGGATCAGTCTGGCGCAGCTACTGAAGAAGGCCATGGTGCAGGCGGTGCCCGCGGGGCGGTCGTTCCAGGTTCGGGCGGCGCTGGTGAACCAGTGCGACCTGTCGTGGCAACGTCGCCAGGAGCCGGCGTTGATCGGCAACCATCGCGTGCCGGAAGGCCTTCGCACGCCGCTGCCGCGTCGAATGATCACCGGCCGGTTCCCGAGCCAGCCGTTCGAGGTCATCAAACCGGAAGACGCTCCCGGCCGCTGACCATTGGCCTCACGGAACAGGGCGCTCGGCCAGCGCCTCCTGATCTTCGGACTCATTGGCACAGAATTGCCACCGGCGCCGACTGTGGAGCGCCCAGCACCGGGCCACAGTCTTCTACATTTCACCCGTCTGCGGGCCGCCGTCGCTGCCGGTCGAGCCCTCTGACGAGCCCGGGTTTCGGCCCGGATTCGGCGGCTCAATCACCGACCGGTAGACCGCCTTTACGGTCATGTCTTGCATGACGGTCAGTTGCAGCGTTGTGTCCGTCGGGAGTTGCATGACACCGTCGACCCTCCAGGCGTAGAACAGGTCACCGTTGAGGGTCTGCTCAGCCGTGAGCACCACTGCCGTGCCATAGGGGTAGCTCCGCTGAAAGTCGGCAAAGCCGCCGGCATCAGGCCGACTGTCCATGGGGGTGACGCCTACGTATACGCCGACCCGGTTGGACGTCACGCTGAGATTTCCGTTGCCCTGCGGGACGATGAGTATGCAGTCGTAGGCCGTGAACGGTGTCCCGTCCAGCAAAACTCCGCTGACCGCGAGCTCGACGAAGTCGCCGTTGTCAAGCCCGTTGAGGGCCAGGGTGTCGACGACGTCCTGCGTGCGGAAGTGCAACATCAGGTCGTCAATGCCGTCGGCTGTTGCATCGTGGCAGTCGCAGAGTTCGCCGTCGAACGGTGCAGCCACGTCCTCCACGACCGTGTGCGGCCCCGGCGGTCCCTCATTGGGAGCCACCTCGCCACCCATACCGTCGGCGCGAGAGAGCCGGACGGAGGAGGCGTCGACGTGTATCACGTCGAAGTCTTCCCTGCCGACCAGGGCGACGGGCAGTACGCCGTGGCTGCGGCGGTTGAACGGGTTCGGGCACGCGCCCGGCTTGATGTCCAGTCCGGGTTCGCACTCGTCGGGAATGCCGTTGGTGTTGGCATCGTCGCTTATGCCGGCGGCGATGTCACATTCGTCCGGCGCGCCGTTCAGCTGACAATCGGCGCTGGTCCCGGCGGTGATGTCGCAGTCGTCGGGCAAGCCGTTGGCGTTGCAGTCGGGGGTGGCGAAAACATACGCTGCGCCGGTGTGGTCGTCAAAGTCACCAGCGCCCATGGCTCCTACGACGGCCACGGCGCTGGAGACCGCCACGCTGGTCCCGAATCGGTCATGGCTCGCCCCGTCCGGCGCCAGCAGCTTGGCCTCCTGCGCCCATGCGCTTCCGGTGTAGCGGAACACATACGCCGAGCCAGAGTTGGTGCCCCGGTCGTTGTCGTAGTGGGCTCCCACGACGGCCACATCGCCGGCGACCGCCACGCTGGCGCCGAAACGGTCCCCTAGCTCCCCGTCCGCCGCCAGCAGCGTGCCCGCCTGCACCCACGTACCGCCGCTGTAACGGAACGCGTACGCCGATCCGGGGCCGCCGCCGGCTCCCACGATGGCCATGTCGCCGGAGACCGCCACGCTCATGCCGAAGGCGTCGTAGGCTGCCCCGTCCGACGCCAGGAGCTTGGCCTGCTGGACCCATGTGGTGCCGGTGTGGCGGAATGCGTACGCCGAACCGGAGGCGTTGCCCAGGTCGTCGTCGCCGGTGGCTCCCACGATGGCCACGCCGCCGGAAACCGCCACGCTCACGCCGAAGTCGTCCCCTCGCTCCCCGTCCGCCGCCAGCAGTTTGGCCTCCTGTACCCACGTGGTGCCGTTGTGGCGGAACACGTACGCCGCGCCGGGTTTGTAGCCGAAGGCGCGGCCCCCGTGGGCTCCCACGATGACCACGTCGCGGGAAACCGCCACGCTACAGCCGAAGTAGTCCTCGGCGTGCCCGTCCGGCGCCAGCAGCTTGGCCTCCTGCACCCACGTGCTGCCGTTGTAGCGGAACACGTAAGCCGAGCCCGAGCGGTTGCCGAGGTCGTCGTCCCAGTGGGCTCCCACGACGGCCAAGTCCCCGGAAACCGCCACGCTCCAGCCGAACCAGTCGCCGACCGCGCCGTCCGCGGCCAGCAGCTTGGCCTGCTGCACCCAGGTGCCGCGGTTGTGGCGGAACACATACGCCGAGCCGGCGCCGGCGACCGGGTCGTCGTCCTCGTAGGCTCCCACGAGGGCCACGTCGCCGTAAACCGAGACGCTGTTCCCGAAGAAGTCATTGGTTGCCCCGTCCGCCGCCAGCAGCTTGGCGAGTTGACGGATCTCGACTTCGCATTCGTCCGGCACGCCGTCTGGCTGGCAATCGGCGCTGCCGCCACAACCCAGTGGGTGGCCGGCGCAGTTCCCCGTGCTGCAGGAAACATCGCACGCATCTGAGACTCCGTTTTCGTTGCAGTCCTGGCATTCGTCCGGAACCTCGTTCAGGTCGTAGTCCTGACTTGTACCAGCGGCGATGTCGCATTCGTCTGGCACGGCGTTGAGCTGGCAATCGGGGATGCCACCGCAACCCAGCGGGTGGCTGGCGCAGTTCCCCGTGCTGCAAGCGAGGTCGCACGCATCCGGCCGTCCATTCTCGTTACAGTCCTGGCATTCGTCCGGAACGCCGTGCAGATCATAGTCCTCACTTGTTCCGGCAGCGATGTCGCACTCGTCCGGCACGTCATTAGCATTGCAGTCGGGCACGCGCATGGGGAACACGTGCGATGAGCCGCGGCTGTCGTCGTCGCCGGAGGCTCCCACGATGGCCGCGTCGCGGGTGACCGCCACGCTGATGCCGAAGTCATCACCGCTTGTTCCATCCACCGCCAGCAGCCTGGCCTCCTGCACCCACATGCTGCCGGCGTGGCGGAACACGTATGCCGAGCCGGAATCGGCGCCCAAGTCGTCGTCCCCGTAGGCTCCCACGACGGCCACGCCTCCGGAAACCGCAACGCTGATGCCGAAGTTGTCATAGGCCGCCGCGTCCGCCGCCAGCAGCCTGGCCTCCTGCATCCACGTGCTGCCGTCATAGCGGAACACGTATGCCGAGCCGGAGTCGGTGAGGATGAGGTCGTCCTTCGCACAAGCTCCCACGACGGCCACGCCTTCGGAAACCGCCACGCTGGAGCCGAATAAATCACCCTTCACCCCGTCCGCCGGCAGCAGCTTGGCCTCCTGCAGCCACGTGCCGCCGGTGTAGCGGAACACGTACGCCGAGCCGGGCCCTCCGCTGGTGGTTCCCACGACGGCCACGTCGCTGGAAACCGCCACGGCGCGCCCGAAGCGGGCATTGCGCCTCCCATCCGCCGCCAGCAGCTTGGTCTCCTGCACCCAAGTGCTGCCGTCGTAGCGGAACACATACACTGAGCCGGAGAGGGTGCCGAGGTCATCGTCGCCATCGGCTCCCACGACGGCCACGTCGCCCCAAACCGCCACACTGGAGCCGAAGTAGTTCCCGCTCGCCCCGTCCGCCGCCAGCAGCTTGGCCTCCTGCACCCACGTGCTGCCGTCGTAGCGGAATACGTACACCGAGCCCGAGGAGACGCCAAGGTCGTCGTTCATTCTGGCACCCACAACGGCGATGTGGCCGGAAACCGCCACGCTCTCGCCGAAGTAATCCCAGTTGGCCCCATCCGTCGCCAGCAGCTTGGCCTCCTCCGCCCACGTGTTACCTTTGTAGCGGAACACATACGCCGTGCCGCGGTCAACACCGTCCTCGGGGGCTCCCACTATGGCGACATGGCCGGATACCGCCACGCTCTGGCCGAAGTAGTCATAGCTGGACCCGTCCGCTGCCAACAGCTTGCCGGATTGAATGGGCTCTATTTCACACTCGTCCGGGACGCCGTTCGGTTGGCAGTCCTCGCTCTGCCCGCAGCCGGGCACGTCGCACGGTCCGCCGCTGGTGCCGCAATCGATGTCGCACTCGTCGGGAATCCCGTTGCTGTTGCAGTCCACGCCCGACGGGTTCAGCAGAATCGAGAGGTTGTCGTCGGCGCGGTTGGGCACGGCCAAGTCGGCGTCCCCGTCACCGTCCAGATCACTGATCGCAATCGAGTGAGGAATATGACCCGCCGGGTACTGCACACCGGGAAACAGTGGGTCGGCTGACGCCGCCGCGCCAGCCCAAACCAGCCCGAGCACTACCGGCACACCGAAATGGAACCCAAAGCCGCGCGCTGCCATCATGACGTTTCCTCCAAGTGCCCAGTCGAACCTGGGCGTGTGTAGCCCGGCGTGTGCCCTTGGCCACGCCACACGGGCCAGGAATGAGAAGAGGAAGGTGCTCGAGGACGCCTCTCCACTCGTCGAGATTGTTGTTGCGCGGTGAGATACGTGCTGCCGCTCCACCACGCTCTGTTCCTGCAGCCTAGCGAGTGTCCTCTTTTGAGTCAAGACATAAAGCTATGCTGGATTTAACTGGTCTACACGCGCACCTCGTACTTCGGTTCCGCGCTCTGCGAGGCTCACGGACACGGTGCACAGACCCTCCACAGGCGCTGCCCACCCCGGTGGGTCGCCGTCACGTACGGGGACGCTCTGCGTTGGACGTTCACCACGTAGCCGTCGTCAACTACGAGTGCTGAGCGCTTCTCGACAACGCCGGGCGCATCGCGTTGCAGACGGGCGAAGTGAGCGTGCAGCGTGAGCGGTTCGCGGAGATTCTGGAGCGCGTTTCGAAGTCCGTACTGCCGCCGCCTCTGTCGGAAGCACGGGGTGGTGAGCTATGAATGACAGACCGAACGATTCGCGCAGGGAGAGAATCGGGTCGCGTTGCCAGCGAGAGCAAGGGACGACCTGGGGACGGACTGCTACGACTGCGGTCCGCGCGATGTCGGCGACGAGGAACCGGATTCGGGTCAGGTCGTGTCCTTCTCCGATCGTTGCCTGGAAGACGCCGTGCGGAGGGCCATCTCCAAGGACACCGGTGACATCACCATCGGCGACCTGGCCAGCCTTACCTCGTTGACCGCCAGCCGGGTCGGTATCGCGAATCTGTCCGGGCTGGAGTACTGCACCAACCTCGAATACCTCGATCTGGTCGACAACGACATAGTCGATCTCGGACCGCTGGCCGGCCTGACCAAGCTCAAGACGCTTCATCTGGGCAACAACCTCATCGTGAACATCAGTCTGCTGGCCGACCTGCCCGCGTTGGAAGTCCTCACGCTGATTGCCAACCAGGTCAGCGATCTCGGCGCTTTGCAGGGAATGACCAGCCTGCTGAGCCTGAACGTCAGTTACCAGTTGGACATGCAGATACCCGAAAGCGTGGAAGCTCAGCAGCCTCCGGGCTTCGTCTACGCCGACCATACGATCCTGTCGGACATCTCCAAGCTGGCAGGCCTGACCGGGCTTACCGAGCTGCGCCTGTCCGGCAACCGGATCAGCGATATCAGCCCGCTGGCCGGCCTCACCGAACTGCGCACGCTGGGCCTGGCCGAAAACCGGTTTACCGGGCTCACGCCGCTACAAGGGCTGCCGAATCTGAAGACCGTGTTCCTGAATCAGAATCCGATCACCGATCTGAGCCCGCTGGCCGGCAACACATCGCTAGGCGAGGGCACCACGCTGTACATGAACTGCTGCTCGCCGGACTTCGACTGCGACGGCCTCTCCACCAGCGTCACCCAGTGCGGCTACGTGTCGGATCTGGAGGCCCGGGGCGTAAGCGTCAACGCCGGCTACGACAGCAAGCGCGATGACGAGGGCAACGTTGTCCCCGACGTGGAAAGCTGCGCCGTGATGCCGCCCATCCTGGGCCTGGGCAGCGGCACCTGCGACGCGAGTTAGACGGTCCGCCCCACGCCGCAAACCGTGGTCGCGCCGGACCGCGTACGGTGGCGGCGATGTCGGCCGGCGTCGCGTGTGTTGGCCGGTCGAGTTCCAGAAACGCGGCCGCCTGCGGCATGGAGGCGGGGTGTGCCCGGGCCAGCCTTGACCTCCGCGAGCGCACACCCTGTAATGGTCTACGACAATGCGGGCGATTAGCTCAGTTGGCTAGAGCGCCTCCCTTACAAGGAGGAAGTCGGCGGTTCGAGTCCGTCATCGCCCATCCCTGCCAGAACGGCGTCGCCGCACAGAATCGCATCTTCTCGCAAGGTCTCGCAATCTCTGAGGTTACCGGCGTCAACGCTCACGGCTTGCGACTCGGTGCGAGCCGATACGGCAGGGTGCTGCACCGGATTCTGCACCGCCTCGGCGACTGCTGCCGCCTGCTCGAAGTGCTCGTCAGTGACTTGCAGATAGTGCTTGGCTGCCACGGCGTGCGAGTTGCCGATCCAACGGCAGACCACGTGCACCGGCCACCGTTCGGTCAGTTCGGTCTCGCGGCTGGCGCGCAGGTTGTGGAACAGCTTGGGCCACGGTTCCAGGCCCGCCCGCCGGATGATCTTACTGGCATGCGTGCGGAGGTTCTGCCGGGCGTCCCGGTAGCGCGTGATCACGTACTCCGCCCCATCTTCTGCGTGCTCGAACACGTCGCGCAGGTGGGGCAACAGCTCGGGGAACAGGGGCACCTGCCGAGAGCCCCCACCGGGGTGATGTTCAGTCTTGGGGCTGTGCACCGTGATCCTGCCGCGTTCCCAGTCGATGTCCGACCAGCGCAATCCCAAGTGCTCGGAGGGACATCGCAGCCCACCGTACCGGCTGAGTGCGAATAGCAACCGCCATTCTGCATCGGGGCATGCCTCCAGGACCTTGGCAGCCGTATCCTGCGTGACGAAGTAGTCCCGGTCGCGGTTCTCGCGGATCGAGCCCGTCAGATCGGCGAACGGGTTGGACCGAATGAGCTTCCGTCTGACCGCTGCCTTGAAGAACTGCTTTGCGATGCCACAACGCCTGCGCACGGTGTTGTCAGCCAGGCCCTGTTGGATCAGCCCCATGCGCCACGCGTCGGCATCACCTGGGGTAATGTCACGAAGCCGCCGGCCGGGGCCGAAGTGCTCCACGAGGTTCCGCCGGGTGTGCCCGTACACCGTTGCCGTGGCCGGCTTCACGTCGCCGCGGGCCTCGATGTAGCTGTCAATGAAGGCCCCTAGCGTGGTCGCGTCCCGCTTGGGGACCAACCCGACCCGGGCCAGCTTGTCCCGCAAGGTGTCGTCCACGTCGGCTACCCAGCGGGCGGTCTCGTCATCAAGAGCATGCCCGGTGATGGCCGCTGCAACCAAGTGCTCGACTCGCACCTTCACGGCCTCTGCCATGCGCTGCGGCATCTTGCCCAGCCGGATGCTGCGACGTTTCCGGTCCGGCCCGATGAACTGGACTGTTCGGCGCCCATGAGTTTCGCGTGTGATGCTCGCCATTGATTCACCTCCCTCTGGTTCTACCCGCCTGCTTGCGGCGAGGCGCGAGTTGGAGGTCCAGGACCTCGCACAGCCGATCGACGGACGGCAGACTCAGGCTACCCTGACCGGTCCAAAAACGACTCATCGTTGCCTGAGCGAGTTCCGCCCTCTTGCAGATCTCGTAGCGGCTCATCGGGCTCGCGCCGATCAGCCGTCGCAGTTGATCCTGGAACGTCTCTCGCTTTGTCTTTCGCGTGCTCATACCGCAAGCCTACACCATGTTTCGGCGCTAGTCAAGTAGCATCTGTGGTTTCCGCAGCACGCCCGGCCTTCCGCCGTTGAATCCACGCTTGCAGGTCGGCCTGATCGTAGCGGACGGCTCGGCCGATGCGGACGACAGGGACCTCGCCACGCTTGGTGAACTTCCACAACGTCCGCTCACTGATCGCCAGCGCCTTCGCCGCCTGCCTCGGCGTCAGGAGCTGCACGGTGAGGGCGGCCGCGGTGTCGTTCCCGCTCGCCCCGCACCCCAGGTATCGAGCCGCCCCAGTGGCATCGAGCAGCGGATCGGCGTTGGCCACGTTGCCGTCGATGCCGGTGGCCAGATTGGCGGGCTGCCCGTTCATTCGCTCGCCCCCCGTTCAGCCTCAGCTTCAACCGCCTGCCTCGCGGCCCGTTCGGCGGCGTCTTCGTCCAGGTCGCCGCCCGTCCCTGGAACATTGCCAGGATTGCCAGATTGCAAGGAATCCCGCTTGGCGCTATCGAAAAGGCCGTTTCTCGGTGTGCAGTCACGGGCCGGCTGACAATCTTGCAATGTTGGCAATGTCTCCGGGGTGACCCCGAACCGGACCGCCAGCTCCTCCAGCCGTTCCGGCCTTAGCCGGTAGACCGTCCCGCCTTCGTCCCGGTCTCGTTGCAACTCCAGGTCACCCTTCAGCACCCAGCCGACTTTGTTGGCCGTGATCGGTTTGCGAAGGTGTTCGACCATCACGCCCTCGATTTCAGCCGTCCGACGGTTGGCCTCCTGTGCCACGTCACCGGGCCGAATCGCACCGCCGCGCCTGACAATGGTGAGGACGGCCTCGAAGATGGCGCCGGCCAGGCTGTCGCTGCGGTCGGCGGCTACGCGCCCCTGCTGATCCTTCAGTGTGGCCACGATCCGACGCCGGGCGGCATCGGTGCCGGCCACGGCTAGCAGCGGCAGGGCAATCTGGTTGTAGCGGTCTTCCAGGTCGGCGTCGGCGAGCTGGGGGTCAATGTGAATGCGGCCCAGGTTGGCAAACCGGTAGGCCAGCAGCCGGTTGCGAAGCTCCAGGGCCGCCCGGTCGAATTCTACGCGGGGCAGATTGATGGGGATGTCGGCCCGGGTCCGCTGTCGCATCCAGATCGAAATGGTACGGGTCTCGGTGGCGTCGTCACCCAGGCGCTTGCGAAGGGCAAACACCTTCGGGCCGAAACAGGCGAAGGGGCGGGGCGTGTTGGATTCTCCGTCACATTTGACGAGCGGGCGGTTGCGCTGGAATCCCTGATTCAGAATGCGATTTAGATTGCCGGCCAACTCCGTATTGTGGGCTGCGTCGAATTCATCGCAGACCAGCGTACCGCCGAAGAGGTCCAACAGCCGAAGCAAGGCGGCCGCGCTCGAACCACCGCCGGCAAGCATCGGCCGGTAGCACACCGCGCCCACGGTTTCGAGCGCCCGCGACTTGCCGCGTCCGATGTCGGCCGTTCGGAAACTGAGGTAGGGCAGCTCGTCAAAAGCATCGTGCACCCAGGTCAGCAAGACATACTCGCTGGCGATGCACACCGCGTCCCCCGGCAGTTCTACATAGCGGTCGATGAACGCGGCCACGTCCTGCCGCAAGGCATCGTCGGTGCCGACTGCCTGGCACTCAGTCGGCAATAGGATCGAACCTTGGATCGGATACCCGGGCGTGACGATGCCGGTACACGCCGACGGTGGCACCAGTTTCCCGGCCGCGGTGTCGAGCTGGGCGGCCCGCTCGATGTTCCCGCTGTCCTTACTGTACACGATGAAGTCGGGCGCCCCTGTACCCACATTCCAGGCCAGTTCGATGATGATCTCGTCGTCGGCATAGGCCGCAGCCTCACGGACGATGGCGTCGTCGTCTTCTTCGTCCTGGATGGCTGCGATTCGATCCCTCACTGCGAATTCCGTCTGCTCGAGCGCAGTTGCGATGTCATCCGCCGGAATCGGCGAGCCGTTCCGAAAGCGGTCATCCGCAGCCCAGGAACGCGCTACGCGCCGCCGGGCCTGGCCGTCACCGGGGGAGTATCGCTCCGCTGTGATTCGCTGGCCGTCCACCGATGCCGTGAACACCGCCAGGCCGCGCTGGCCGACGGCCGCCGCGATGTCGAATGGCAGCGTCATCGGCTGGCCTCCGTCGCGTAACGTCCCACGTAACGCCGGCCATCCGCGCCTGACGTGCCCCCAGCCCTATTCCTCACAGGATGGTTCGTCCGGTGGCGACTTCGTGATCCTCGCCGGATCGCCTGGCGCACGTTGCGCGGGACGGAGATCTTGACGGGCGGTTGAACGGACGGCGAGGCGGCCTCAGAATCTCGGGGTCGTGCGAGCCGTCGCAGCTCTTGTAGGTGGGGGTGCCCCGACAATCGCATGTAGCAGTCGCAGCAGATTCGCACGCGCTTGAGGTCAACAAGGGCCAGGGGGAGCTGCGCCGGCCTTTGGTGGTCGAGGCGGTTAAAGCCGCGGTCTTGCAGGGCTTGAAGCCGCTCAAGCGCGTTGGGCGTTGCCAGGGGACAGTTGGTCGGCAGTTCGTAGACCAGCCGCACGTCAAAGAGCTGGCAGACTGGAAACCGTGAGTCGGACGGTGGCGAAACCGGCTTGGATGGTGTAATCTGCATTCGACGATTCTCCGGCCGCCGACCGAAGCTCCCCGCTACGGGTCGGCGGCCACTTTCTGCGCTCACCTGGCGACGGCTTCGGCCTCCGCTCGTTGCGACAGCGCTCGCTCTACTTCGGCGATGCGGAATCGGATCACCTTCCGCGACACGCGCAGGAAGGGGATACGGCGTTGACGGACCCACGTGCGGACCGTTTCAACCGACACAGTGAAGTGTTCAGCAAGCCGGTCTGAGGTAACGAGTTGGTTCTGCTCGGGCGGGGCCATGTGGGTTGCTCCTGTCTTTGTCTGATTAGAGCATTCCACACGACTTGAAGCGTATCAAGGCATACTAACCGGAGCATAAAATGTCTTGCATTCTGCGGTTTTTCGAGTATACTTCATGAATGAAGACCTACGATACACGGCACCTTTCACCGGCTGCCCAGGAAGCATTGCGATTTCGGGTCCTGCGGG
>Ga0307379_10009916_pt1 | contig 12680 bp, 12 predicted proteins | sample UN2MG_FD_202237 | JGI IMG/M metagenome (GOLD analysis project Ga0307379, IMG submission 202237) | Soil microbial communities from Risofladan, Vaasa, Finland - UN-2 | ecosystem: Environmental > Terrestrial > Soil > Coastal area > Acid sulfate soil | place: Finland: Risofladan, Vaasa | collected... | reverse complement strand
TGAAAAAGTTTTCTCGAAATACTTTATATGAACCCCCTGTAAGAAATAGGGTTGGAGAGAAAAATGCTAAATTAATATTAGAAGATTTATAATGTTCTTTCATTTTTAAAATTCTATATAGAAATTGAGCATACAATTGTGCTGAAGCATTATTATATTTTTCTTTGGACATTGCTTTATTAATATCCGATTCCCCAACTCCACTGCCAGATTTTGATTTTCCAGAAAAATTTCCGCTCGCTTTTCCAAATGGAAAATTTGCAAGAATTAATATTTTTTTATTTTCTCTGAAAGCGGATATTAAACTGGATGGCATTTTTTTAATATCATCTATTAATAATAAACCATTAAATTCAAGATCATCATTCAGAAAATCGTACTGAAATTTTACTGCTTCGGGATTATAGTGTTGAGCAACTTGAAGATCTCCATAATTCAATGTTGAACAATACAACTCTTTGAATTTAAAGTCTCTTGTTAAATTACCAGTTCCCCAAGCAGGATCCCATACAACATATTCTTCTTTCCAATTGGGACCGAATGTATCTTCAATCATTTTATGAGCTTCTAATACCCATTCAGTTGGAGTATAAAACTCACCATAAAATCTTCTTGCTTCATCAGCAATCAAACGATCACATATAGATGTTAATCGTTTCTTTTCTTCAACTGAATATGCAGACTCAAAATGTTCAAAGAATCCATCATATAAACTTCTATTAATAGATATTTCTCCAACTATATTTGTGACTAAAGAGTTTTTCTTTTTTGGATGTGGATAGTTATTATCAGAATCAATAAGACAATTTAAGAATATAGAGACCAGATCTTCTGCGCTATATTTCTTTACTTGTTTAATAATTCTATCCCTGAAATATGAAAAGAACCTATTAATATTCAGTTCAGTAATACGAAGCTTTTGAACTGTTCCTTCATGTAGTTGTTTTATCTTATCAACTACAAATTTAAAATCAAAATGATCATTATTAATACTAAATATATATGGAATAATAGTTTGATCATCATATAGTTTTTTTGCTAATTCGGGATTTCGTGACGGAGCCGCACTTGGTGCAATACTCCAGTCGATATCCTCATTTAAATAAGGTAATAATGTGTTTGAATGTAGACAGAAACATTCGTTGATATCCCCACCAAATATGATGGATGGTAATTCTTCACCATGTAATTCAAATTCTTTCAAGTAATAAATTAGTTGTATTATCAAATCAACCAATTCAAGTCTCTTTGTCAAATCAAAATCATACTTAAACTCCATTAACATTATCAGACCGTTTTTTAGAACACCATCTGTATAATATGGAGAACTTATTTCTCCAGATGGAAAATGTTCGCTTATTACTCTTTTGTATTTTTCTTCAACGTCTTTTTCTACTTTACATTCTTTTAAAAGATTGTAAATATTAAGTTTCATTCATCTCCTCTTTAAAGTCGGAAGGGGGATGGGTTAGATCCCCCGTTTCCGCTATTTGAAAAACGATAATAAATTTTTAAAATTAGAATTGCTGGTACCTTTATACATATTATCTTTTTCCTGTAAATATTTCCCCAATTGTTGATATGGAACATATTTAGTTTTAAAAATTTTTTCAGGATGATATTTAGATTCATATTCCCAGATAAAATAATTGTTAAAAATCTGACGATATCTATATGCAGTAATGTTATAATTATAATCTGTATTGAATTGAGACATCCAGAAAGATCCATATAGGGTATTAATGATTTCGGAAACGTCTTCCTTGAATAGCTCCTGACGATTAAATGTTGACCCCATACAGACATTTTGATTTTGCTGTATGTTATAAAATGGAACTTTATATAACATATCATCAAACGAACGTAATGGGCTATTTCTCATAAACATTTGAAATCGAAAATCATTAATAGTTGGATATACCATTGTAAAAGTTACAATATATGGAACTAAAATTTGAAATGTATATTCCTTAATTCCTCCAGTTACCTTCATTCTTTCAAATTGTTGTTCCCCATTTTTAATATTTTTCTTTTGACACCATTTCTGAAAGACTTCCCATTTAGTACGTTGATTTCTTTTAATTATAATATTTCTCATTGTTGGGTTATGCTCAGTTATAAATATATGTCTTTTCCCACCAAAATAACTTTTATGATACTTTGTATTTTTTGGTAATAATATAGATGAGAATTTTAACGAATCTAAAAATGATTCAGTTGGCCAGATTGTGACGTCAGAATCCTTTCGATATGATACCTTTCCGTTTTTAAAGACATGAGCATTTTCCAACGTTGTTTGATTTTGTTCAATCACAATTCTTTTACCTCTTAACATTACCATAACTTTTCCTTTTAAGTAACTAGTTTTCGTTTTTCGTCGGCGCTTGAAAACAATTTAATCAAACTATCTATATCATTACTATACTGAACTGGAGTTAAACGTCTGGTCTTTTCATCTAACAGTGCAATTTTCAATTGGTGTGGACTTAATTCTCCCAAACCTTTGAAGCGGGTTATTGACCTTTTATCTTTTCGAGCATTCTCCAATTCTTTATCTGTCCATAATGGTATAAATGTTTTCTTTTCATTGATAGCAAACAATGGAGTTTGGGCAATATAATATCTTCCCTCTTTGACAACATCGGGTAATAGTATTGCCATAACCATTGTTAATAGACAAGCAATATGAGCTCCGTCATGGTCTGCATCTGTAGCACATACTATTTTGCTATATCTCATTTTTGATATATCAAAATGAGGTCCTATCCCTGCGCCAATTGCCATTACCAATTCACCCACTTCTTTATTTTTAAGAATGTCTTTTTTCATGGTGACATTAGGGATCGATTTCCCTCTCAATGGAAGTACAGCATGCATATTTGGATTTCTACTTTGAATAATAGATCCTCCTGCGGAGTCACCTTCAACGACAAATAGTTCTCCAATTCTGCTAGTGCAATCCCTGAGCTTTGTGAATTTCGTTGCTGCTCTCCTACCTCCTGAACCATTTGCTGATAATTTTTTGGCATCTATTTTTTTCCTATATGCATCAAACCTTTCCAACATTTTGTCTAGTTGGTCCGGAAAATCATTTGCCCACTGATCAAGTTGATTTCTAATATCTTTTATAAACTTATCAAAGTAAGTTTTCCTATTTGTAAGTTTATCCTTTGTTTGACCAGAGAATTTTGGTTCAATTAAACTGAGCATCAAATACGCTCTCAACCCATATAGTACATCATTCGGTTGAAATTTATAATTATTTTTCTTTGCTCTGTATATAAAGAAGTCCCTAAGCAATTCATAAAAACAATTTACATGAGTTCCACCACCTTCAACCGGTAATAGATTCACTGATGATAACACTTTTGGAGATATTGGTCCTCCATCTTCGTATGCCATCATTACCCTAAATTGCTCGGGTTTTTTTACAGAGTTTAAAAGGATTGTTGTTTCTACTTCACCTGTTGCTAAACAATTTTTTTGAAAATGCTGATCTAAACTGAGTTTGATAATTTCTCTTTTACCATCTATGTGCAAAGCGAATGTAATATTTTCATCTAACTCAGCAGATGCTGTGATTAATCTTTTTCTAATTCTGTCAATATCAGGAACTAATGTTTCAAAGAATTTCTTATCTGGTGTAAATTCGATTTTAGTTGAGAATTGGGGTTCTCCATTATCAACAATTTTCGATTTAGTTAGCTTTGTCTTTTCAAATTCAAATGTGGCATGTTTACGATCTCTATAAACTTCAACTTTGTATTTGCTACTTAAAGCATTAACGGCAACTAATCCTACACCGTGAAGACCAGAACTTATCTCATATGCTGTTTTCTTATCCTGAAACTTAGCTCCTGAGAACAATTTAGATGATATGATGATAGGAGTATCATCTGTAATTGGAATACCCCTACCATTATCAAGGACACTACATACGTGTGTCTTTGTATCAATTTTCACAGCTATAATAGTTGCATAACCTGCCAATGCTTCATCGAGTGCATTGTCGATTGCTTCTTCAACAAGGTGGGTTGGAGTCGAGGTATCTCCAATATACATAGATGGATTTAATCTGATATGCTCGACTTCTTCTAAAACTCTTACATCTTTAGAAGTATAAGATTTTATCATTCAGCCCTCCCCATTTTGGGTTTTATCTTTTTTGAATACCGGATATCTCCAATACCAATATGTCATAAGTACTATTGATAGTAGTAACAAGAACGGATTATGTAATTTTCCTGCACCAACTGCTATATCAATAATCATCCACCACATAATTATTTTTATAAGACCTATTATAAATTCCATAATTAAATCCTCACTACATATCCTGTTTTGTTAATCTTGTCCGGACTTCCGTTAGGAGTGATAACCCAAATGATTTTCTTTGGTAATAACTTACGAGGTATGTCATTAATATTTTCACAATACCCATCTGTGAATGCTAAACAAACATCCACTCCAAGTTCTTTTGCTCTTTTCAAACCTGGATATAATTCAGTTCCTCCCCTACCTTTTGCTTCGAATTTAATATCAGAAATTCTCTTTGGGGTATATTCATCCTCAACAACAGTATCGACTTGCATAACTGTTACATGACAATGTCTGTCTTTCTCTAATATGTTTTTAACTCCTGAAAGACCTTCTCCAATCCATTTTACATCCATACTACCTGAGGTATCAATTAAAACCCCAACATTGAATGTAAAATCTCTTGTTCGACCAGGAAAGGGGGAAATCTCTGGTATACCTTCTTGATCCCCAATTACAAATACATAACCTCTCTTTCGATTGATTTTTGTTGGTGATCTTTTGAATTTAGATAAGCGACTTCCTTTTATAAGTTTTTTGATTAAAGCATAATACGGAACATAAGGAGGACCTAGTGCTTGCTCTACCAACTGACGAATATGAGCTGGAAGATTACCTCGGTCTTTTGAAAAACTTTTTACAGATTCCTTGATAATATCGGTTATGAAACTATCAATTTTTCTTGATAAAGAGCTGGGGTCTGGAACTTTGTCTAAACCTTTTCCCCATGTTAAATGGTTTTTGAGCATTTTATAAAACTCTTTCATTTGCTCAGCTTGTTGTTCCATATCATCTTTTTTAAGTTTTAGTAATTCATAATAATACCATTCAGCAGTTTTATTTGCTGGCATTGGAATTCCGAATTTTTCTGCGAGAGAATGAGGATATATAAGAGGCCACGCTTCTCCCGCAACAACAAGATCATCTTTGACTCCTGATTGATTATTAGAAGCTGCATCAGATGCGAAATTCCATAAATCTCTTTTATACATCAACTTAGTCCTATCGGTTTCATCTGCTATGATTCTGATTAACCTTGGGATATGTTTACCTAATAAATGCATGCCTTCATGCTCAAGAATTACTGTGAGGTTTCGATTATCTGTTAGATCAACTAATTCAGGTTGATACCACATGGTGATCGTTCCATCCATCTCCGCAGCAACCCCCATTATAGAAGGAAGTTCATATGCTGGTTTTCTTCTTATCCTTGAAAAGAGATAACCCCAATAATTATACTTGAGAACAAATTCAGCAATTAATTCTTTGAGTCTTTGATGTGTTTTTTCACCGGGCATATTGACTCCTTTAAAGTATTTAGTTTATTTTAGTCCTATTCCGACCAATGGATCGTAGAACTCTCTCTTGTATTTATTTGATTTTTGGGTCAATATAACATGAAGCTTGGTCATGTATTGAAATGCTTTTGATGATCTTTCATATTGATCTATCTGAGACATGAATAATGCCGCTGTATCAATGGGCATCAATAATAGAAAGTCAATGACATTTTTTAAAGTCGTATCCTCATATGTTGGCATAGTGGTAACCATGAATGTGCAAAAACTAGTCATCAGTTCACCAAGTTTTGAATTGTCATTGTCAGTAATAAGTTGTTTAATCGCTTTTTCAACTTTTGGAAAATTCCAGAATATATCTTTTGGATTAATATCTTTTTTATCTCTTGCAAATTCCAGAAACAATCTGGTCATATTTGTATTGATCAACCCGGATGCTTTTGGTTCTAGTTTATTGAAGTCTATTTTTCCATTATGTGCAATTTCCATCTTCCAGATATGATCTGACATTTTCTCCCAACTTGCAGGGTTAGCGTAAACCGCCCCAACTTTTTGAGATTGAAAGTCATAAACTCTTTCAGGGTGAGTTTGAATATACTCAATAACCATTGGATGGAAGTCTTTTTTAATTGCATAATCAAGAAAATCTTTTGCACTGACTTCTGTATAAATATGAAGATTTCGACGAAGACCTGCAGCATCCTCAATTATATCCATCGAGTATTCGGAATCGTCTGGGTTATCAATTGATATAACAAACCACTTTTTTGGAAAGGCATACCTGTGAACTGCATATTCATTCTGAACTTGCCACAGCAACTGCTGTAATGCATGGTCACCACGACCACATTCATCTATGACAAACAATCCACAGGTATCTGCGCCTTCTGGAACGAAATCTGAATACAACATTTTGAACTTGGATTTTTCACCATCCATTATTGGGAATGGAATAATAAAATCATCCCTTGATAAAACGGGAGCTTTTACCATAATAATTTCAAACTTTTTTCCTATCTCCTGAGTCAGTTCATCTGCTATTTGATAGCAAATTTGAGTTTTGCCAACTCCAGCAGGTCCAATAATCCGGTAACATTGTCTTTCAACATCTCTCCCTTTTTGCCAGGAAATGAGTGTTGATTTTATATCATCTTTAAGTAACTCTTTGATCTTACTAATTGAAAGGACCGAAATATTTAATTTTTCGTAATATTTTTGTTCTTGTACTGGGGTATCTGACATTCAAATCTCCTTTTTCAAGGTTAACTGTTTAAAATTCAATTTTGTCGAAACTAAATGTCTTTGCTGACTCTTGAGGTTTTGTTTCCTGTGTTGGAGTTTCAGCTGCAGGTTGAGCTGCTTCTTGAGCAGGTTTAGCTGTTTGATCTTTTGGATCTTCCTCCATTGGTAAGATTCCGTCTGCTGGTTTTGGCTGAGCAGCCTGGCGTCTCGTAGACCAATCGAATTTTTCATTAAATTTTTCGAGTGTCTGTTTGGAGACTTTCAATATATTCATGACAGAATCTTTGTCCATCTGTGGACCTTTCTCTAATGTAAAGACATTTTTGTCGCCGTATTGTGTCGTTGCTTTTCCCACCTGGACTCGGGTGACAAATCTTTTATTATTAACAACTGCTTTTTCAAATGCTTCACTTTGTTCGGTAACAGGTTCAAAGATAGGAGCGAGATCTAAATTAAACATATCCCCAAGATATCCTGATATATTTCCATATTTGGTTCCTTTACCTCTCAAGAATACAAATACAGGTTTTCCTGCTGCATCTGTTACAGGGGATCCATCAGCTTTACAATAAATTCCTGCAACAAGAATTTGCCCTCTACATGGAGCACAGAAATCAACAACAGCTCTTTCAGCTGATGTATTTGGGCATGTTCTATTTCGACCATCTTCCAGTTTTGATGTTCCGTGCCATGGTGGAGCTCCGTTTTTAAATGAGAAACAAGAATATAATTCTCTTGTTCCCTTTGAAGCTTCACGGACCAGGATCTCTTTGGTGTGAGTTATAACCATATTGACTTCATCTAGATTATACTCTAACCCTCTAATTTGCAGTTTTCCTGCGACTTCTTCTACATTAATATGATTTTTTCTAGTTACTCCTGCGACATAAACACTTTTGAAAAACTCGTCTTCGGGTGGGACCGATTCAGGTGCTCCTGTAAAACCAACACCTTGTAGATCTCCATACTCTTCGTATCCACTCATAAGTTTAAAACCTCCTGTTAAAATTTACCTGTTTGGAAACAGGCACCAATTTTGACCATTGCGATCTGCCGGAATTGTCACCAATGAAAATTCATTGTTAAACCAACAACCCATAAATTGATCTAATAGTTCTGATGAAAGAAATTCACAAATCTTATTATACTGTGGGAGACCTTCAAGTTTTGAGTCCTCAACTGTAATAGGATTTATCTTTCTCACTTTTGAATCAGTGATTTCACCAGAGATCAATTTGGGATGTGGACAATAAACAATCACTAGACGATCTCCGACCATTCTATAAATTTCATTTTGATAAAGAAAGGTATTAGTATCTAAATCAAACGCTACTGCATCAGCAGTTAATACCCGCTGTATTGATGTGTGCTGTCTACAAAGAATTCCTTCGCTTTTCTTTTCCTGGCAAACTTCACATCCTTCATAATCAAGATCAAATTTGAACTTGGGGTTAAAGCTTTTATCTGCTGCCTTGGTAAAATATGTCATTATTTTTCTTTTATTTAATAGAAATTTTATTAGGGTAATAGGGTAGACGGTTGCACCTAGTTGTTCAATGTACCTTTCTGCTGATACTCTTCGTACGTATCTTTCACTAGATAACTTATTCATCAATTAACTCCTCTTAAAAAAGTTTAGAACAACAAAAATAAGAATTAGTCGATTCCCACCCCTGCCATCCCGATAAATTTGTAGTATTAACAATTAGTTTTGTCTCATATTTAAATGAGTAAACAAGAACTAAAAGCTAAATACCACAAATCATCTAGGATGACAGGGGTGAATCTTTTAGGGTTCGTTAGAACCATACTTCTTTTCAACTTCGTTTGGGATTTTTACCCCACATATCTTCGCAACTCTTACAATAATCTTTGGGGCGACTGATGGGCTATTTAAAAATGCCACCACACGCCTTCGAACTTTTATGATTAGATCCTCTATATTCTGTTCCATTCACACCACCAGAGAAAGGTATATGGGTTCATTGTTCTGGGTAATAAAATCTCCACCACCTCCGGATGTTGTTAATAGCAGATTAGTTTCTAAATCATCGACACTGCCTAATTGATGAACTTTATCTAAATGAATTAAATCAAGTTTCTTGACAATATCTTGACGAATACCATCTGTAAATTTCTCAACAACTGAGGTTAGTTGTCTTGGGTTTGTAATAACATCTGGCAAATCTGGAAACTGTAATTGTGCTGGAGCAATCTTTTTCAATTTTTGTAATCGAATCAGCTCAGCTCCATAGCATCCACGAATTAATAATTTCCAATATGCATCCCAATGCAACATGGTAGGCATGATTTCAATACCGACGATTCTTTCTTGAAATAAAATAATAGCACCTATTTGTCCTGATACAGGTTCAAATTCGGCTGAGAATACTTCAAGCGATTCTTTAAATTCTGGGTTGTCATAAAAATATCTTAGATGTGCAGAACTACCAACACCAACACCCTGTAACCAACTTGTAATACTTGGCCACAATTTGTCATAACTTTTTCTATTTCTCATTGAGATGGGTAGGAGTTTTTTACGAAGTTCGATTGGGAGAATATCATATTCGTTATTTTCATTATGTAGATATCCACCTTGTGAAGATTCAATACAGCATGCGTTGTTAAACGTAACTGTTTTCTTTGCTGCAATTATTCCCGACCCTGCCATTGCATGATCCTGAGCTCCTGAACCACGCACCATCATATTGGAAGGAACGATTATAACACGCTCTTCATCTGTATTTTTATATTCCATCGAACCGTAACTGGTTGTTCTTTCGAACTTCAATGAAAGTGGTTCTGCAACTCTCCCTCGGTCTTCACCAATCAGAGGTACCACAGTCATCTCATCTACAACTTGGACGGTTCCAGCATCAAGTTTTGTGAAATTCAAAGTATTCAAAATTGACATATTCACCCTCCTTATTTGAGTAGTTTTTGATATTTTGAGATTAACAGCTTTTTGACTAAATGTTTATCCTCAATTAATTTTGAGAATATCACCTCTGTTTCCAAATATTTATAATCTCCGACCGGGAGAGGTTTTGTATCATCTGTTAATTTTCTAGCTGTACCATTTGAAGATCCAGCTGAAAATACAGGATTAATATGGGTCAGTTTAAAATCGTAACCTGACTGTCTGAACCGATTATAGACATGCTTGAACATTCCTTTGATGGTATTTTCATAACCATCAGATATAACAACAACGTTCTCAACACCAGATGATACAGCTTCAACTAATCCCTTCCATAAATCTGTACTGTTTGCAGGGACCACAATGGTTGATTGAAGATCTTTAATAGGAACTCCTTTGCCACCAACATATATTACATTTTTGACGTTGTCAAGTGCTGAGATAATAGACAATCCAGTGAGAAATGGATGCATTGGTCTTTGCTCACTTCCCATCATTGAATGAGAAGCATCCATAATAACTACACAATCTCCGATATTAATTTTTGGGAGTTTACTTTCAACGTGATTAATAGCTTCTAGTATATCCTGGATATCTGTTTCATCTCCAGAACTAACTTTAAAATATAAAAATTTGAATAAGTCATAAATGTCCTGTTTCTTATAATTGATCTGGACTTTAGCACCTGTCTTTTTAGCTGCTGACTGCATTTGAATTTTGTCTTTTGCAGACAGTTTGGTTTCTTCAAATAATTCTTTTTTATCTATTGCAACTTTAAACAGATTCCTCATACCCATAACTGTTCGAATGGGAAGTTCCTTCATATGTTTTCTAAATTGATCAACATCCCCTCTTATAGCTGCATCCCGAAGATTGTAATATTCTTCAATCTTTGGAAAGAAAGTTCCCTTTGAAGGAATGTTTTTATTGAATAAATGACAAATTACAGGGAACGCATGAGGATTATATCTTCCGATAAATTTTTTGAATATAATTGAATTTCCATTTAGAATTTTGGAAAGATCTTGTTTTCCAAGAGCGTGTCTGACTAATGTTTGGAGTTTACCTTTGTAATTGACAGCAAGGAAATCAAGACTTATATTGTCCCGATTAAATATAAAATCCAAAATGAGTTTTCTTGCTCTTGAGTTATTGATTCTTTTATGTCCCTCTGCTCCGGTCAACATTAATAGATTCTTCAATGCTCGTGGGGTTTTTTCTTTGAAAAGAGCATACATCATAATCTCACTTTCAAATTCCGCCGGTAACCCATCAATTACACATTGAAGTTGACCTGATTCTCTTGAACCCAGTTTAGGATTTTTAAAAATTAAATCCTGTGAATTTGAAAGAAGCATATGAGTCATAGATCCTTTGGAAAACCCCGTGCCATTTAGTAGCATTAATAAACCAAATAATGTTCTGTCATAGTCGAATAACTGTTGCCACATACTTTTGACTGCATTATATTGTTCGTTTTGTCCTTCATAATAAGCACCTTTTGGAGCAAATTGAAGAATTCCTGAGTCAATCATTCCAAGTTCTCCTGGCATGTGTTTCTCCTTTCGTTAAATTTTTCTGACGACGTAAGGCAATGATATCCAATTTTTTAGTGTGAAGAATCTGTCATAAATCCCCTTTCAAAAAAATGGAAGTGAGTGTGATTATTAAACTTACGCGAGTTCTGAAATCACACTCAGTCCATTTCTAAAAGATGTGAGGTGCTATAATGTGGCTCGTAGAACACAAGATTCTGAAACCACACGGAGTCACCCCACAAAACAAAGATGAGAAGCCGGTACATGTAATTATTTTTGGCTCGGAAATTAACCCTTCCGAAAGGATATGCATACAATTGCATTGTTTTTTACTTTATGAAAGTAAACTGAAATTACATAAAGTCTTCTCATCTAAAATCTTATGGGCTCTGGTAGTGTGAGCGATCTAGGTCCTCAGTTATTCCCCGACAGGGAGGACTCCACGAATGTCGGGCCAGATGTTCCCATGTCAACCGCTCCGGGGAACCCACGACCAGAACCCATAAAAACAAAAAGTTTGGAAGTAGTAATGTAATATAAATACGGATTTGAACCGTTGCTCCTGATTACAAGTCGGGTGCTGTACCAAAACAGCGCTGAAATTACACAAAGTCTTCCAAACTTTAAAATGGTGGGGTGCGTTATCCAAGAAGGTCAAGACGCTGGGCGACTCGATTACCTCATGGCACACCCCATAGAAAAAATGAATCTTAGAAGTAAAGAAATGCAATTAGTTTTGCAATCATCCAATTGATTTCTGAAATTGCATTAAGTCTTCTAAGATTTTGAAAAAAAATAACTTGAGTTTTCCTTTATCACTTATTAATATATATAGATATATATTTTAAAATGAATTAGGTAGCGTCAACCATGACAGGACGCTTGGAATCGTCTAAATCTATAATGATGTTGTTTCCTTCAAATGAGTCTGTTGTATTCTTAATAAGCTGCTTAATAGCTGTTGGCATGAATTGTTCAATTTGGTAAACTTGATAACCACGTTTAAAATTGAAAGCAATTCCGTCATGCGTTTCAGAAACTTCAACTAACTCAGATTTAGGAGCTGTTAAAACTATATTACCTTTTTTAATTGTTATTGTTGCTTCGGCCATTCTATTCTCCTTTATTCATAATTTCAGCAATTATTGATATCTTAAATTTTTCAGACATCGAACTAAACCATTCAATAAACTTCTCTTTATAATATGTTCTTAAAAATATAGTAATCAACTTAGTTTGTGAATGAGTTTCTAACTGTTCTTCTGTTTCCTTAATAATCTTCATTGGGTTCGAATCGCAGAATTGTTTGATATCTAATTGCATGAGTTGCATAATATCGTCTAATAAAAATTTCCATACATA
>Ga0307379_10009915_pt1 | contig 12680 bp, 12 predicted proteins | sample UN2MG_FD_202237 | JGI IMG/M metagenome (GOLD analysis project Ga0307379, IMG submission 202237) | Soil microbial communities from Risofladan, Vaasa, Finland - UN-2 | ecosystem: Environmental > Terrestrial > Soil > Coastal area > Acid sulfate soil | place: Finland: Risofladan, Vaasa | collected... | reverse complement strand
CGACTGATCGCCCGCGGCGAGGTACTGGTCCTCAACGACAACTTCTGTGTTCGGGTCAGCGAGATCGTGGCCGGCGGGTCCGTGAACGCACTGGACACCTGACCACCCGCGGCGGCACGGAGGCCGCACGACGCACACCATACACCAGAGGCATGGAGGCCTGATGACCCGCTACCTGCTGATGATGATGCTTGTGGCCACTCCCGCGGTGGCCTGCGCCGACGAGCCTCCGGCCGGATCGGATGCCCAACAAGGTTCGGCTTTGCCGCCGGCGTCGAACCAGGCGGCCGCCCTGGACGCACCGGGCCAATCCGCTCATGCGGCCGACCGCGCGGGAGTGCCCAACGTCGGGCAACGCGTCCAGCCACCGTCGCCCGCTCAGGCTGCCGCGCCCGGCGGCGATGGCGCCCCAACGGCATCAACCCGGCAGCTCCAGCCGGAGACCGAACCGGCATCAGGGTCGCAACCGTCCTCGCCGCCCTTCGCGGGCGAGCCGAAGCCCGCATCCCAAACGAATTCGCAGAATGAGTCGGCTCCGGGATCGGCGCTGCTGCGCCCCTCGCACCCTGCGCCCGGGCAGGCCTTCCCGGCCGTCGGGAGCCATGAACCGATCCCCTGGTACCGCAACGGCTTGCTCAGCCTGGCTCTCGTGCTGGCCATTATCGGTGGCGCGGCCTACCTGGTTCGCAGGCTCGTCCCCTCCATGCGGATGTTGAACGGCGGAGCCATCGAGATCCTGGGCCGAAACCACCTGACCCCCAAGCAGAGCCTGGCCCTGGTGCACGTCGGACAGCGCGTGGTGCTGGTGGGCGTCTCGCCCGAGCGGATCAATACGCTGTGCGAGATCACCTCGCCCGAGGAGGTGGCCGAACTGCTGGTGCAGACACACGGCCGACGCTCCGCTTCCGGGCGGCAGCGGGCCACACGCTTCGATGAACTGTTGGACGATGTGGCCGACGATTTCGAGGAGCCGGATCGGAACCTCAACGAGACGGTTCCCGGCCGATCCGAAGCATTGGACCGCGCCAAAGGGCGCGTGCGGGGATTGCTTTCGAGCCTCGAGGCCTTGCAGGAACGACGTTGAGTGGTCACCGGGTTGCGGTGATTGTTCTGCGGCCGGCGCCGCCCGCCTCGGGCGGACGCGCTTGCCGCCGGCGGGAGCGAGTGGCCCCGCCGCTGGCTTCAGATTGACAGGTGCGCTAAGGAGTGGCGCATGGTGACCGAGCAGGGATGCTCGAGGGCCCTACGCCCGTTGGCGATTGCTGCGCTGGTGGTGATCGCCTGCGCGGCGACGGTTCGGGCCCAGTCCTCGCCCCCTTCACCGACCTTCGACAACCCCTTGCAGATTCCCGACGTCCGCAGCGTACTGCCCACCGCCACCGACTCCAAGGGCGTCAGCGCCACGCTCCAGATCCTCGTCCTGCTCACCGTCCTGACGCTGATCCCCTCCATCCTCATCATGACCACCAGCTTCGCCCGGGTCCTCATCGTGCTGGCTCTGTTGCGCCAGGCCATGGCCACACCCCAACTGCCGCCCGGGCAGGTGCTGCTCGGCCTGTCCCTGTTCGTCACCATGCTGGTCATGGCCCCCACCTGGCAGAAGATCAACGACCAGGCCCTGACGCCCTATCTCAACAACGAAGTGTCCCAGGGCGCGGCCTTGGACAACGGGCTGACCCACCTCAAGGGCTTCATGTACCGCCAGATCCAGCAGTCCGACAACCTCGAGGACATCTACCTGTTCCTGGAATACAAGCTCGGCCGGACCGTCGCGCCCGACGAAGTGGTCACCGTGGACCAGGTCCCGGCCACCGTGCTGATACCGGCCTTCATGCTCAGCGAACTCAAGACCGCGTTTGTCATGGGCTTTCGCATCTACCTGCCGTTTCTGGTGATCGACATGGTGATCGCCTCGATCCTGATCTCCATGGGCATGATGATGTTGCCTCCCGTGCTGATCTCCCTGCCCTTCAAGATCATGTTGTTCGTGTTGGCTGATGGATGGCATCTGATTGTGCAGACGCTGCTGTACAGCTTCGTCTGACGGCCTGTGAAAGGAGACCTCCATGGAACTCGGTCAGGCGTTGGATCTGGGACGCGGCGCCTTCTTCATGGCCCTGGCGACCTCGGCTCCCATCCTGCTGATCGGCTTGGCCGTGGGTCTGGTGATCTCGGTTTTTCAATCGGTCACCCAGTTGCAGGAGCAGACGCTGACCTTCGTGCCCAAGATCGCCGCCATGGTTCTGGCGGCCTCGTACTTCATCCCCTGGATCGCCGCCCGCATGTTGACCTACACCCAGGAAATGTTCGGGGCGGTGCCGGGGCTGATGGGTGGATGATGTCCCATGCGGCTTGTGGAGTTTGGAATGCGCAGTAGGCGGATGGGCGGCAACGGCGCGCCGAGCGCCCGGACGCCGCAATCGGCAATCCGCGTTCCGCATCCCGCGGCCCGCATTTTGGAGCGTCCCTGTTGCCCTGGTCGCTGTTGAATCTGCATCTGCTGCTGCCCGGCTTCGCCCTGGTGCTCTTCCGCGTGGCCGGGTTGACCTTGACTGCGCCCATGCTCAGCAGTCAGGCCATCCCCGCACGCTTCCGAATCGGCTTCGCCCTGACGACCGCCGCCGTCATGTTCCCCCTGGTCTCGCCCACCATCCCGGCCGACATCTCCCTGACCACCGCCCTGGTCGGCGTCGTCGGAGAGATGACCATCGGCCTGGTCATCGGACTGAGCGTGACCCTGGTGCTCATCGGCGTGCAGGTCGCCGGCATGCTCATCGGACAACAGGCGGGCATCGCTTTGGCCTCGGTCGTCGACCCCAGCCAGGGCACGGAGAGCACGGTCGTCGGCCAGATCTACGTGATCGTCACCACGCTCATCTTCCTGGGCATCGGTGGCCACCGCATGATGATCGCCGCTCTGTTGGACACCTTCGCCGTCGTGCCCGTGCTCGGGTTCTCCTTCGACCCTTCCATGATGGACATGATCGGCGACTTGCTGTCGGCCGCGTTCATTCTGGCCGTCAAGCTCTTCGCCCCCGTGCTCATCGCCCTGCTGCTGGCCTCCATCGTGTTGGGCTTTCTGGGCCGCACCATCCCGCAGCTCAACATCCTCTCCGTCGGCTTCGCGGTCCGCAGCCTGGCCGCATTGACCGTTGCCGCCCTGGCCCTGGCGGCCTCGCAGGACGTGCTCGTCGAGGCCCTCATCAATTGTCTGCAGAGCATACGGACCGCCTTCGGGCTCGGACCGCTGAGCGTCTAGGAGTGCTGTGACCCATGGCCGAGGACAAGGATGCCAAGACCGAGCCCCCCACCCAGCGCCGGCGAACCGAGGCGCGCAACAACGGGCAGGTCGCCCACAGTCAGGACCTGGCCGCCGCCGTCCTGCTCGTCGGGTCCCTGGTTATCCTCCGCTTCATCGGGGCCGACATCTGGAACCGGCTCCTGTCGGTCTACCGCGCCGCCCTCGCCGCCGACGGAGCCTCCGACCGCGACCAGCTTATCCCGCTGGCCGCCGCATCGGCCGTCGAGACCTTCAGGATGGTGGGCCCCTTCATGGGGCTCATGGTGGTCCTCACCCTTATAGCCTTGTACGCCCAGGTCGGGCTGCTCTGGACCCTCAAGCCGCTAACACCCAACATCAAGAAGCTCAACCCCATCACGGGGTTCGGGCGGATCTTCTCGGCCCGGTCGGTGGTGCAGCTCGTCCAGAACATCGCCAAGCTCACCGTTGTCCTCGCCGTGGTCTACCTCGTGGTCAAGGGCCAGCTCGACGAGATCGTCTTCGCCCTCTCTTTGGACTTTGTGGCCATCATGGGCCTGGCGGCCCACCTGGCCTTCCGCCTGGGCATCACCCTGGGGATCGTCCTGCTGATGCTGGCCCTGTTCGACTTCGCCTATCAGCGCTACCGCCACGAGAAGGACCTGAAAATGACCAAGGAGGAGGTCAAGGACGAGCTCCGCAGCATGGAGGGCGATCCCGTCGTCAAACGCCGCCGCCGCGAGGTCCAGATGCAGTTGGCCCTCCAACGACTGCGCCAGGCCGTGCCCCAGGCCGACGTCGTGGTCACCAACCCCACCCACGTGGCCGTGGTCATTCGCTACGACGCCGAGAGCATGGCCGCCCCAAAGGTGACCGCCAAGGGAGCCGACTACATGGCCCTGCGCATCCGCCAGTTCGCTGCGGCCGCCGGCGTTCCCATCCTGGAACGACCGCCTCTGGCCCGAATGCTCTACGAGGGCGTGGAGGTCGGCCAGGAGATCCCTGAGCGGTTCTACCGGGCCGTCGCCGAGATCCTGGCCTACGTCTACGAGTTGACCGGGCGGAACATGCGACCGCGGCCGGTGCCGGTGGGGTGACAGACCAATGACGAAGCGCGAATAGCGATTAGCAAATGGAGCGCCGATGGACCACAGCGGTGAGATAGACAACGCGGGTTGCGAATGTTGAGTCACAACAGACACATTCCGCATACCGCATTCGGCAATCCCCATTCGGGACGGGTGTAATGGCGCGACGACGGATCACGACGAGCAGGCTGTTGAAGTCCTCCGCGTCCTGGCGAGGGACGCTGCTGCCCGTCTTCGCCCTCTCCCTGATCCTGGTCATCCTGGTGCCGCTGCCGCCGGGGTTCATGGATCTGCTGCTGGCCACCAACATCACGCTCTCCGCCATCGTCCTGCTGACCGTCATGTACATGAACGGCCCGCTCGAGTTCTCCTCCTTCCCGTCGCTCCTGCTCTCCCTGACGCTGTTCCGCCTGGTGCTCAACATCGGCACCACCCGACTGATCCTGACCAACGCCCAGAACGGTGTCGAGGCCGCCGGAAAGGTCGTCGCCACCTTCGGGCAGTTCGTCGCCGCCGGAAACCTCATGGTCGGGGCCATCATCTTCGCCATCATCGTCATTATTCAGTTCGTGGTCATCACCAAGGGCGCCACCCGCATCGCCGAGGTGGCCGCCCGCTTTACCCTGGACGGAATGCCCGGCAAGCAGATGGCCGTCGACGCCGACCTCAACGCCGGCATCATCACCGAGCAGGAAGCCAAGCAACGCCGGGAAGAGATCACCCGAGAGTCCGACTTCTACGGGGCCATGGACGGGGCCAGCAAGTTCGTTCGCGGTGACGCCATCGCCGGCATCATCATCACCGTGGTCAACATCCTCGGCGGAATGTACGTCGGCATGGTCGAGGCCGGCATGAGCTTCGGCGAAACCCTCACCGTCTTCACCACGCTCACCATCGGTGACGGGCTCGTGTCGCAGATTCCGGCCTTCATCATCTCCGTGGGCGCCGGCATGATCGTGACCCGGTCGGCCTCCAGGAAGAACCTGGGCGAGGAACTGCTCGGACAAATAACTTCGCAGCCCATCGCCCTGGCCCTGGCCGCCGGCTTCCTGGCCGTCCTGACCCTCACGCCCCTGCCCAAGCCGCCGCTGGTGCTGCTGGCCGCCGCCTGTGCCACCATCGCCTACCTCGTCCGCCGGACCGAGCTGGCCACGGTCGCCACTCGGGTCGCCGCCGAAAGGACCAAGGCCCAACAGCCCGATAAGATCGAGAAGTACCTCAGCCCCGACCCCATGGAACTCGAAGTCGGCTACGGGCTCATCAAGCTCGTGGACCGCAAGCAGGGCGGCGACCTGCTCGACCGCATCACCAACCTGCGCCGCCAGATCGCCGGCGAACTCGGCATCGTCGTCCCGCCCGTGCGCATCCGCGACAACATCCGTCTGACGCCCAACGCCTACATGGTCAAGATCAAGGGGCTCGAAGTCGCCCACGGCGAGCTGATGGCCGGGCATCTGCTGGCCATCGACGCAGGGGCCGTCACCGAGAGGCTCCACGGCATCGAGGCCACCGAGCCCGCCTTCGGCTTGCCCGCCCTCTGGATCGAGCCCGATCACCGCCACGAGGCCGAGCATCGCAACTACACCGTCGTCGAACCAACCAGCGTTCTGGCCACCCACCTGACCGAGGTCATCAAACGGCACGCCGACGAGCTGCTCACCCGCCAGGAGGTCGGCCGCCTGATCGACAACGTCAAGGAGCGCTCGCCCAAACTGGTCGAGGAGTTGGTGCCCGAGGTCCTCAAGCCCGGCGAGATCCAGCGCGTGCTGCACAACCTGCTGCGCGAGCGCGTGCCCATCCGCGACCTCGAGACCATCCTCGAGACGCTGGGCGACTGGGTCGGCCGCACCCGCGACGCCGAAGTGCTCACCGAGTACGTCCGCAACGCGCTGGCCCGCACCATCTGCCACCAGCATCGCGGCGACAGCGGCAAGATCCTCTGCGTCACCCTCGACCCGGCCCTCGAGGATGCCATCAACGCAAAGGTGGAGCATTCCGAGCGCGGAGCCCTGCTGACCCTGCCCCCTGCCGTTCAGACGCAGATCGTCGAGGCCGTCCGACGTCAGGTCGAGGAGGCTACCACCGCCGGCATGGGCCGCGTGCCGCTGGTCCTCTGCTCGCCCCAGGTCAGGCTCTGGGTCCGGCGCATGATCGAGCCGGTCCTGCCCCAGGTCGCCGTGCTGGCCTACAACGAGATCGTCCGTGGAGTCGAGGTCGAAGCCAAGGGAATGGTGACACTCAGCGATGAAGCTTAAAACCTTCCAAGCCCGGACCATGGCCCAGGTGCTGGCCCAGGTCAAACGCGCCCTGGGACGCGACGCCGTTATCCTGCACACCCGCACCTTCACCCAGGGCGGGCTCTTCGGATGGGGCGGACACCCCGTGGTCGAGATCACGGCCGCACGCCACAACGCCGACGTGCCCGTCTACGACCCCACAGCCAAAGCGGCCGGTAAGCGCCCCGGGCAGAACGGAAACGCAGGCCGAGCCTCATCCTCCGTGGCCCCCGCCCGACCTGCACCCGACACCGTTGGGCTCGCCGCCGAGCTGGGCGACCTCAAGGAGCTGGTCCACGAGCTGGTCCGCGAGACCCGCCGCTCGCGCGACCCCGCCCTGCCCGAGGAGCTGTTCGACACCTATCTGCGACTGGTTCAGGGACGGGTCTCCGATGAAGTCGCTCGCCAGCTCATCCTGCAGGTGGCCGACGAACTCGGCGAGTCGGGGCTGCGTGATCCAGCCGCCGTGCGGCGCCGGCTGGCCGATTACGTGCAGACCATGCTCCCCACCTCCGGCCCGATTCAATTGGCCGACGGTCCCGGTCCCACGGTGATCGCCCTGGTCGGTCCGACCGGCGTCGGCAAGACCACCACCATCGCCAAGCTGGCGGCCAACTCACACCTCCGCCAGCACCGCAAGGTCGGAATGATCACCGTGGACACCTACCGCATCGCCGCCGTCGAGCAACTCCGCACCTATGCCCAGATCATCGACGTGCCCCTCGAGGTCGTCCTCACCCCCACCCAGTTGCGCGCCGCGCTTGAACGGCTCGCCGATCGGGACCTCATCTTCATCGACACGGCCGGGCGCAGCCAGAACGACGTCCTCCGCATGAACGAGCTGCGCTGTTACCTCGAGCAGGCCAAGCCCCACGAGGTCCACCTGGTGCTGGCCAGCACCGCCAGTCAGCAGGTCGTCGATCAGGTCCTGGAACGATTCGGCGACCTCGGCGTCAACCGGGTGATCTTCACCAAGCTCGACGAGGCCATCGGATTCGGCGTTATTCTGACCAGCCTTCAGACGGCCGGGGCCCAGTTGTCCTACGTCACCACCGGGCAGGACGTCCCCGACGACATCGAGGTTGGACAGGCCACCCGCGTGGCGGAACTGATTCTCGGCGAATCGCCGGATGGCGCCGCCGACCACGCACGCCCGTCGAAGATCGACCCTATCGGCGAACCGGGTCAATCGGTGGTGCCGTGATGTTGGAGACACGTGGGCAATTCCGGATGCGAGACCAGGCGGCTCGATTGCGCGAACTCGTCGCCGGGCACAAACCCTCCGCACCCGGTGGAGTCCTCGTTGCCGTCACCAGTGGCAAGGGTGGAGTCGGCAAGACCAACCTGGCCGTGAACTTGGCCATCTGCCTAGCCGCCCGCGGGTCGCGCGTCGGACTGGTCGATCTGGACCTGGGATTGGCCAACGCCGATCTGCTCCTCGATGCCCGCTGTGCCTACAACCTGTCCCACGTGATCTCCGGCCTGCGATCCATCGACCAGGTTGGTGCGACGACGGCCGGCGAGGTCTTCTTCGTGCCCGGCGTCTCCGGCGTCGATCACCTGGCCAACCTGTCTGACTTCGAGCGGCGGCACCTGATCGGCCAGATGCGTCGCCTCGCGGCGTCCAGGGACGTCGTCATCCTTGATTGTGGCGCCGGGATATCGGCCAACGTGCTCTCCTTCGCCCTGGCGTCCGACGTCTGCCTGCTGGTGACCAGCCCCGAACCGACCGCCGTCACCGACGCCTACGCCTTAATTAAAGTGATGAAGCAAAAAAACCATCCCGGGGCGATCCGGCTCGTTGTCAACCTCGCTGAGACCAGTTCCGAGGCCTCTGAAGTCCACCAGCGGATCACCTCCGTGGTCGAAAGATTTCTCAAAACCCCCATTGCCGACGGGGGTTACATGTTGCATGATACGCACGTCGAGCTGGCGGTCCGACAGCGATGCCCGTTTCTCTTGCGGTATCCCCGATGTGCTGCCAGCGCGTGCTTGACGGCCATTGCGGACAGGCTCACGGAGGGTAAGACGCCTTTACGCAGGACGCGTGGTTTGTTCCGCAGGGTCGTCGGGTTGTTTCTGTAACGGTTCCCGCTTGCGGTCGAGTGGGGACCGGCGGCGCCGGCAAGGACGCCGGTGGCCGGGCATCCGAGTGGATGTGAAATTGTGAAGGGATTCTTCCTCACATGTGAGGTACGCCGAAGGCCTTCCCTTCCACCGGTTGCCCAGAACGTGACGGCTTAGCGACAGGGATGTTGCGACCATGGTCGGCCGGTACACCGGGGCCTGCCTCGGGCTGCTTGCCTTCGCGATCACCATCGTCGCCGGGTTGTCGGTCAACAACCCCCCCATGCTCGTTTTGTCGCGGGCCGTGTGGGCGTTGGCGGCCTTCTGCGCCATCGGCCTGCTCCTCGGAGCTGTTGCCCAGGCGGTGCTCAACGAGCATCACCACCGCCGGGAGCAAGCGGTTCTGGGAGCGGCCGGCGCGGACGCGACCGCCGAAGAGGGCGGTGACGACACGCCTGACGCCGCTGAAAACGACCAGACCGAACCGACCGATGCCTGACCGGAGCGGTCGGAGTCCCGGTTTGCGTCCTCAGCGGTTGGTGCCGCCCCCCTCCGGGCTTGACGCCCGTCCCAAGAGGAGGAAGCCGCTCAAGGAGGAGCCGTGATGTTGCCCACCCAACCCAAAGCCCCCGCCGAAATGGAGCCGGTCTGGATCGAGTACAAAAAGACCAGACAAGCCGCCCTGCGAAATCGCCTCATGGAGCGATACCTGCACATCGTCAGGTACAACGCCGAGCGCATCGCCGCCAAGCTGCCCGATGAGGTCGAGAACGACGACCTCATGTCCGCCGGCATCTTCGGCCTCATGGACGCCATCGAAGCCTACGACCTGGCCCGCGGTGTCAAGTTCGAGACCTACTGCGCACCACGCATCCGGGGGGCCATCCTCGACGAACTCAGGGCCATGGATTGGGTGCCCAGGCTGGTCCGCAACCGGGCCCACAAGCTCCAGGAGGCCACCCGTGCGCTCGAGGCCGAACTCGGCCGAAGCCCGTCCGAGGAGGAGCTGGCCGGACGCATGAAGCTGCCCCGGCCTCAGTTCGACAAGCTGCTCCGCGACGCGACCGCCGTCGCCCTGGTCTCCCTTTCCCGAAAGTATTACGAGTCGGATTCCAGCCGCGACGTCCGCGAAATCGACATCCTGGAGGACAAGCGTGGCCGCGACCCGGTCAGGGAGATCCAGAAGCGCGACCTCAGGGCACTCATCACCCGAGGCCTCAATCGGGCTGAACGCCTCATCCTCATCCTCTACTACTACGAGGAGATGACCATGAAGGAGATCGGGGCCACGCTCGACCTGTCCGAGTCCCGCGTCTCCCAGATGCACTCCTCCATCCTCAATCGACTCAAGACCCAGCTCGCCCGCCGGCAGAAGGAGCTGGCTCGCTGAGGGCTCGCACGCGAATCGGCCCGCTCGGGGCTCGGATGAGCACCGGATACCAGTTCCGGGATGGCTCCGCCGATTCACGAGCCGCGAAATTCATTTCGCGCGGACTACGTCGTCCCACACACGCCCAATCGCCGGGCACCCAATCGGCATCAACGAACTGTAATGGCATGAGACTCACGCGCGAAAAGCCGCGCCCTGCCGGGCGACGCCACCCCCGCTTTTGACGTCATGTCTCACGGCGGGAACCGCCGATATCGTACACTGGAGGTGTAAACCACAGCGTCGCCCAGAGGGAGCGCAGTCATGTCCGGAATCCCGCCCGATATCGCCGGTTCCTCGTTGCAGGCCGGCTTCCAGGCCCGTGACGTCGGCCGCGTCCGCGACAACGAGCGTGTCGGGCAGGCCCACTCCACCGACAGGACCAGCAAAGCCATCGACGAGGCCGGCAGTACCGTCGAGACCGAAGACAGCGACACCGCGATCTTCGCCGACGCAGAGGGCACCGGAAGCAAGGGCCGCGACTTCGAGGAGGAACCCCTCCAGGAAGAGGAAGAGCAGAAAGACGGCCGGGACAAACGCGGCGAGTCCGACGACGGGCAGGTTCACCTGGACATCCAGGCCTGAACGACTCCGCCCGTCCCCCAAAACCTCAACCCATACTCACGAGCCGCGGGCCTTCAGCCCGCGCGGACTATGTCCTACCAGAGACGTTAAAGCCTGACGACTACGACGCCGCCTCGACCCCTGCCGCCGGCTGGTCCGCCACTCGGGCGGCCAACTGTTGCTCCAGTTGCCGCACCCGGTCGCCCAGGGCTCCGGACGGCGGCCAGTGACGCAGCGGCGCCTCCAGCATGCGTAATCCGTCGATCGGCTGATCGTGCAGCCACTCGCCGAGGTGATCCAGCAGGTCGTCCAATGCTTGACGGACGGCCGTGCCGTTGCGGCCGACACCCACGGAGGCGAGAAGCCTCGACGCAGCCTTGGCCGCCGCAATCGGCGACAGCCGCGTCATGCGCTTCAGCATCCCCGCAACCAGCGGGCTCAACCTTACCGAGGTCGCCGCCGAACGCTTCCAAAGATCGGTCACCGCACCCCAGTAGCGCGTCAAGTCGTCGATCGGAGCGGTGCAGAGCCGGTCGGTCAGTTCCCGCAGCGCGTCCGACACCAGCGTGGCGGTCAGCTCGCCGGCCGGCTCCTCCTGCGGCGCGGTCCCCGCGTATTTGTTGAGCGTCCCGATCAGCCCGTCGCAGTCCAGATCGCTCAGCTCGTCGCGCCGGGCGCAGAGCTCCCCGCACCGGTCCAGTGTCGCGGCCGAGCAATCGCCGTAGCGCCGCGAGGTGACGCCCACCAGATCGCTCCAGCGACCTTGCTCCCACCGGTGTTGAACCATTCGCCCCCAGGCGCCATCCGCCGGGGCCGGCCCGGCTTGGTCGGCGGCGGGCTCCAGCAGATCGATCTCGTGCCCGCGGAGCGACTGCCGCAACCGAACCGGGTCACCGGCCAGGGCGCTGAGTCCGAAGCCCCGAGCCAACGAATACCGCAGTCCGGCCGCGAACGACAGCCTCGCCCGCAGAGGTCCGGGCAGCCCCAGGAGCACCGCCTCGATCAACTCCGCTGCCCCAAAGTCCCCTACGATCACCGTCGGCCTGCCCGCCAGCAGGTGGTCCAGGACGCAACGCGTCCAGCCGATTCCCACCGTGCCCACGCAGTCGGAAAGCGTGCCGTAGTCCGGCCCGATGGTGGCACTCAATTCCAGCGCCGGCAATTCTGTCGGCGGCTTCAGGTCCGGCGTTCCCCCTCCGCCGGCGATCAGCGACCGAACCACGTCGAAGGGGTTGTACGCGAACGTTCCGAGGTCTTCTTCTGCCAGCACAACCGCCCGCGTGTAGATGCGTTGCCCGCCGCGGGCGCTCTGTTCCAGGCCCGCGCAGCAGGTGTAGGCCACTGCCAGACGCCCCGTCGCCAGCGGGTAGCAGGACACCCCCACGGCCTCGGGGCTGGTGTCGCACAACCCGTCGTGCGAGGGCGAACACTTGATGATCTGCTGCTTCTCCTCGGTCTTCAGCCCTCGACTGGCGGCCACCAGGCGATAACCGCTGGCGATGGCCGACCCCACCGACGTGAAGATCGCCTGGTCGCACCGGACGGCCTTGGATACTCCGGGCTGCTTGGCCGGTGTGCCCGCTGCCGACGACGGCCCGGTTACATCTGATCCAGGATCCATTGAAACGGCTCCAGGACTCCGCGCGGAGCGCCGTGCAGCGGGACCGGCACTACGTTCTCGTCCGCGCCGGTGGCGAAACCCAGTGAACCGACCACGCTGGAGGCAAAAAAAGCCACATTCTCGAAGCGGTTCTCGCAGATGTTCCACAGCCGGTTCAGGTTCGTCCGGGCGAACCCGCGAGGATCGTCGAAACACTGCGGGCAGTAATCCGCTTTGCACAGCACCACCGCGATGGGGTGCTTCACCCGCTGCCGCCGCCGCTTGGCAAACATGTCGTCCAGGTAGGTCATCAGCTTCAGGGCGAAAAAGTCCGGTCGGCTCGAACCCGCCGACGCCAGAGCCGCGTCCACCAGCACGATGGCCGCCTCCGTCTTGC
>Ga0307379_10009913_pt1 | contig 12682 bp, 10 predicted proteins | sample UN2MG_FD_202237 | JGI IMG/M metagenome (GOLD analysis project Ga0307379, IMG submission 202237) | Soil microbial communities from Risofladan, Vaasa, Finland - UN-2 | ecosystem: Environmental > Terrestrial > Soil > Coastal area > Acid sulfate soil | place: Finland: Risofladan, Vaasa | collected... | reverse complement strand
CCATAACGCCCCATCTTTATTACCATGGGTCGACCACAATCAGGGCAGGTTTCCTCGGTTATCTTTACGATTTTGATTTTTTCTATTGTCTCAGAGGCTTTGTTTAGTGCTTTATCGAAAGGGGTGTAAAAGCGCCTTAAAACAGACACCCATTCTTTCTTGCCCTGAGCAATCTCGTCCAGGTCCTTCTCCAGCCTGGCAGTGAAACCTAAATCAACGATTTGGGAGAAATGCTGGGTCAGGAGGTCGTTGACAATAATTCCTATATCATCAGGACAAAGCTTATTATTTTCTTTGTACACATAGCCTCTATCCTGGATAGTGGACAGGATTGGGGCATAAGTGCTTGGGCGCCCGATTCCCTTTTGCTCCAACGCCTTTATTAATGTAGCTTCCGTATAGCGAGATGGAGGTTGGGTAAAATGCTGTTCTGGAAAGAGCCCTAATAGTACCAGTCTATCACCTGTTTTCAGTTTGGGGAGAAGCGTAGCCCTTTTATCTTCATCCCCGTTTTCATCTTTTCCCTCGCTGTAAAGAGATATAAAACCTGGGAACTTGAGGATGGAACTGGTTGCTTTCAGTAAGTATTCCTTTTGGGATTCGGGGCATTTTGCTTCTATTTCTACAGTGGCGATGTCAGACAATGCTGCTGCCATCTGGCTTGCCACCATTCGCTTCCAAATGAGCTCATAAAGCTTGAGTTGCTCTGGCTTGAGATAGGGATGGAGATGGCCTGGTTCCCGATGAATCTTAGTAGGCCGAATAGCTTCATGTGCTCCTTGTGCCCACTTCCCTTTTTTCGCAAAATAACGTGGGTGAGGAGGTAGGAAATCATTGCCATATTTACTATTAATAAAATCTCTAGTCTCAGCTATGGCGCTGGCCGCTACGTTGGTAGAATCGGTACGCATATAGGTAATAAGCCCAACAGAACCCTCTTCGCCGATAGATATACCTTCATAAAGCTGCTGAGCAATAATCATGGTGCGTTTGGCGGTGAAATGTAGCTTACGCCAGGCTTCCTGTTGCAGGGTGCTGGTGATAAAAGGTGGCGCGGGTTGGCGAGATACCTCCTTGATTTGTACTGCCCTAACGGTGTAGTCAGCCTTATTTAGCTCAGCTTCAAGCCTCTCCGCTTCCTGTTGATTCGGTATCGCCAGCTTCGTATCATCGGTCAGACCCACAAGTAATGCTCGGAAACTTGTTTTCTGAACTTTGGGCAGGCGCTTGGCTAATTCAGCCTCAATAGTCCAGTACTCTATAGCAACGAAGTTTTGAATCTCTCGTTCCCGGTCAACAACCAGCCGTAAGGCTGCTGATTGAACCCTGCCAGCAGAAAGTCCCCTCTGTACCTTTCGCCATAGCAGGGGACTTAGTTTGTAGCCAACCAACCTGTCCAAGAGACGCCGCGCTTGCTGGGCATCAACTAAATTCATATCAATAGAACGAGGATTACGAAAGGCCTGTTCCACTGCCTCTTTGGTTATCTCGTGAAAGACAACGCGACGTATAGGCACATTATCCTTGTCTAGTTTAGCTGCTTCAATCAGATGCCAGGAAATTGCCTCCCCCTCTCGGTCAGGGTCAGTGGCTAAATAGATGGCCGAGGCAGCATTAGCTGCTTGCTTTAGTTCACGGATTGTCTCTCTTCTCTGTGAAATAACAACATATTTGGGGCTGAACTCTTTTGCTATATCTATGCCTAATTCTTTTTTAGGCAGGTCACGCACATGTCCTAAAGATGCCTTAATGACATAGTCGGCACCCAGGATTTTGCCTATGGTTCTTGCTTTAGCTGGAGACTCAACAATAACTAGTTTCGTTGCCATAATTACCTTACCTGGGTTTGATATTCCTCTCTCGCTTCTCTAGCCAGTACATAGTTCATACCGCCAACCTGTTTTACCATCCCCTTAAGCTCCATTGTGGCCAGGGTGCTGCTGACTAAGGCCGTTGTTAGATTGCTCTGGCGGCAGACCTCATCAATGTGGGTTGGTTCATGACTTAGTTGTTTTAATAGCACGGCTTCAGTTTCATCGGTTGGGAGAAACTCCTTCATCTCCAGTTGCTGGGCCACCATAGCTAAATTTAGCTCTTCCAGCACATCGACATAGTTCCGAACCAGCTTTGCTCCTTCCTGAATGAGATGATTGGTTCCTTTACTTGCTGGAGATAGAATGCTGCCTGGTATAGCAAAGACATCTCTGTTTTGCTCCAGTGCTTGATTGGCCGTGATTAAAGCCCCACTGCTTTCTCCGGCTTCTACCACCAACACTCCAAGGCTCATTCCACTCATAATCCGATTGCGCCTGGGAAAGTTATCGGCTTTAGGCCGGATGCCCAAAGGATATTCACTTATCAATGCCCCGTGTTCCATAGTTTCGCGAGCTAACTTGGCATTCTCAGCCGGATAAACAATATCCAATCCGCAGCCGAAAACAGCAATAGTCCTGCCGCTGGCTTTCAGGGCGGCGCGGTGAGCTACAGAATCAATTCCTTTAGCCAAACCGCTAATGATAGTAATTTTATTCCGAGCCAGGTCGCTGACAATCTCCTCAGTTACCTGCCGTCCATAAACAGTAGCTCGACGAGTGCCGACTACGGCCAGACAACATTCATCTTCAGGCAGAAGATTGCCTCTGACGTAAAGCACTGGGGGATAATCGTAGATTTCCTTCAGTCTCTGAGGATAAGCAGGTGAGTCATAGGTAAGCACTTTTACTTTATACCGCTCCAAGCTTTCCATCTCGGCGTCTGGAGAAATCCTAGGCCTCAAATTTACGATTGTATCCACGGATTTTGAATCAAGCCCAGCTTTTCTTAGCTCGCCGGCGGAGGCCGTCCAGGCATATTCCATGGTGGTGAAGTGCTCCTGTAATTGGGAAATCTTCACCCGACCGATGCCAGGCATTCTGGAAAAGCCTACCAAATACTTCAACTCATCTGTATTCACCATCTAAGTTGAGACATTGTAGCATAGGCAGGAGAGGCGAACAATGGTAAGAAGGTAGTGCTTTTGTGGAAAGGTCACCAGTGACTTATCTTAAATTTAGCCCGTTCAATTTTTTGGCTTTATTCACCGCTTCCCTATCAATCTTTGTAGCTTTGGTAAAATGTTTGTGACTGCTTTGTACCCTGCCTGTATAGCCTCTTTGCCTTTATAAAACTCGAATGCCTCGATATGACTGACCTCGGGACTTATGATTATATCTACCTTTAGTGTCTTTAGCTTTATTATCTCATATTCCATGATGTTGATTGATTGTATTAGAGTATTGAATATATTTGGGGCTTCAGTTGTTCCACTTTTTTTCAACAGGCTAGCAGCTTGTTTGCTTTTTTGTGGCTCAGCGAGGACGTTTACAGCGATAATGAATTTCGTCCCCATATCCTGAAGAACATCCGTGGGCACAGGATTGGTTAAACCGCCATCGACTAGGAATTTTCCTTCAAGTTTTACAGGTACGAATATAGCTGGTAGTGAGATACTGGCTCTTACTGCTTCTATCACTGAGCCTTCCCTGATTACTAACTCTTTGCCGGTATTAACATCAGTGGCTATAGCTGCGAACGGTATTTTCAAATCTTTGAATTCCACATCTCCAATCAGGGAATATAAAAGCTCTTCTATCCTTCGACCATGAATGAGCCCTTTCCTTAAAGAACGGAAGTTAGGGTCTAACAATCGAGCTACCTGTCTCCAGTCCGTCTTTAGAGCCATCTCTTCCACAGCAGCTATGTCGCCTTCCCTGGCAAAGCAAGCACCTACCACCGCCCCTATGCTGGTGCCGGCTACCATATCAATGGGAATAGCTGCCTCCTTCAGCGCTTTCACTACGCCGATATGGGCTAAGCCGCGGGCTGCACCGCTACCTAAAGCTAAGCCGATTTTGGGGGTTGTGCGTCTGAAGAATTTCACCTGGCTGGTTATCCTGCTGCCGGGTTGAAAAATGTCTGATAGTTTAATTTAACTTGGCGGAGAGGGTGGGATTCGAACCCACGGTCGCCAAAGGCGACACGCGCTCTCCAGGCGCGCCTGATAGGCCACTCCAGCACCTCTCCATGCTCTGCGGAGAGGGTGGGATTCGAACCCACGGGGCTTAGCGCCCACCGCTTTTCGAGAGCGGCACCATGAACCACTCGGACACCTCTCCGACTAACGACAATTATAGCATTCTCAATCTGATGACAAAAGCCGCTAGCTACTTCAAAGCTAACCTCGTGATCTAGTTCAGATAGATTATAGATACTTATAATGGTGTCATTATGAAAATAGTAAATGGAGTAGTTCAATGGGTTGGCCGTCTATCAAGACATACAGCTGATATATCGAAACAAGGGTGATGGGCAAGGCTAAAGTGCCACTGTCATTGCGAGCGAAGCGAAGCAAACTCGGTGGGGTGAAGTAGCCCCCAAAGCCCCATCGAGATTGCCGCGGCCCTCCCGTGCCTCGCAATGACAGTATGGTTGTCGTGGCGATGGCCTTCCCTCCTGCCATTGCGAGGAGTATTAGCGGCAGAGCAAACCAGAATGCCATTTGACCACATCAAGCACTGAAATATCTCACTCCGCTGGAGTTTCTCAAACGTTATTATCAGAATCAGAAGAAGGAGGTAATGTGTCACCAATTATATGAACCAATTCGGCAGATGGGTGAGGGGAAAGCGAATTTGATATAATGTTTAATCTAAGTGGATTTATCAGGAGGGTAGCATGCGAGATATTCTTGCAAGTGATTTTCAGCCCAAGAGGATAATTGATAATCCATCGGAAGATAGGCTTAGAGAGTGGGCATTACAGCAGGGAGGAATGATAACCGAGTTTGGTAACCTTGCAGTAATTACGAAAGTACGAAATAGAATTGCTAAGTTTACTGAGGTGGTGATGGATGAGCCTGACCCGGAGGATGTGAGATTTGTAAGCGAGGTTTTGCAATATCTAAGGGATAAAGAAATGATCATGCTCGATAGGGTAATGTGTCAGGCACCAGACTGCAAGAGAAATTGTCGGACGTATGTTACCGCTGATTATCCACGTTTACCTCTGATGTGGGGCAATACTTTGTTCCCTCAAGAAGGTGGTGAGCCTGACTTCACAGCGATTATGGTTCCAGAATGGCCAGAGAAAAAGGTTCTGGTCTTTCCTGAGTCGGGTGTAACGCTAATCGTGGGCAGTGATTACAAGGGGGAGAATAAGAAAGCAATGCTTCGCCAGGTAATGTACTGGGCTAAGAAAGAGGGTAATCTTGGGCTTCATGCGGCTAGTAAGATTCTGCGTGTATTCAGTGATGGCAAGTTGATTGACAAAAGCTTTATCCTTTTTGGCCTCAGTGGTACTGGCAAGACAACGCTGTCATGTCATTCCCACTGGTTACGTGCTCCAGAGAGGGTAATAATTCGTCAAGATGATGTGGTAATACTGAGATTTGATGGTAGTGCTATAGGCACTGAGGAATCATTTTATATGAAGACCGAAGGTTTGGAACCCAGCGCACAGCCACTTTTATATGCGGCAGCGATAAGCCCTCGGGCGATACTAGAAAATGTTCGGGTGGAACCAGAAACGGGCAAGGTGGATTTCTTTGATACTACGCTGACATCAAATGGCCGAGCTATGGTCAAAAGACGTGATATTGCCTTTACCGATGACGAGATCGACTTGGAAAAGGTCGACTTTGTGATATTTATCACCAGACACCATGATATTATACCTCCAATAGTGCGTCTTACTCCGGAGTGGGGGGCAGCATCTTTCATGCTGGGGGAATCGGTAGAGACGTCAGCTGGTGACCCAGCTGAAGCTGGTAAGCCGCGGAGGGTTGTTGGTACTAATCCCTTCATAGTGGGGTCTGAGGAAGAAGAGGGTAACATTTTTCTCGACATTCTGGGGAATAATCCCGATATCCAGTGTTTTCTGCTGAATACAGGAAGAGTGGGTGGAATAGCCAGGGGACAGAAGGTGACTGTGCGTGACTCAATAAAAATAATTGAAATGATAGCTCGTGATAAGATTGTGTGGAAGAAGGATGACTTCTGGGGCTATGAGGTGCCAGTTGAAATCCCTGGAGTAGACCTAGCCCGGTTTGATTTGAGCAACTATTACCCGGAAGAGAAGGTAATGGAGATATCGCAAGGCTTGAAGCAAGAGAGATTAGAATGGCTTTCTCAGTTTAATGGACTGAACCGGGATATTATTAATGCCTTGAAACCGTAAGAATAGCCGCTGGGCTTATTTGGATATATTGATGGTGCTTCCTACAAAAGGTTAGACTTTGAGCTCATCCCCACCGCGCTCTTTTTTACCCTTAAAGTATTGGCCCCATAGCTGCTGAGTTCTTTGCAGCCATTTTTCTAAACCTAATTTTTGCAATAGCACGAGGTTATAGACCTTGGTGTTGTGGGGCAGCATCTGGGCTTTATCAGCGCAGGGTGCTAGTTTGAGGCAGGGTCCAGGGTATGTATCTGCACCTGACCCAAGGGCTTTCACCTCTGGGTTTGACAACAAAAAAAGTATAACTTATTCTATGCCTAGTGTTACTAGGCATAATGCACAATTGGAGCTAGCGTATGGGAGCAGGGGAAGTACTCTACCCTACATTACTATGTGTATCTGCTTTTTGTCTAGGTGCTTGTCCCTTCTCGGTATGGATTGGCCATTGGTTGTTAGGCAAAGATATAAGAGATTATGGAGATGGTAACCCTGGGACAATCAATGTCTTTCGAGCTGGAGGTCGCAAGTCGGGCTATCTCGCTTTTATCCTGGACACGGCCAAAGGCGTACCCTTTGTAGTCCTAACATATTCATTCTTTGGCCTCCCTGATGTAGTAGTTATTGCTGTTGGGTTAAGTGCCATATTGGGACATGCCTTCTCTCCCATACTTCGGTTGAAAGGCGGTAAATCGTTAGCAGTTACTCTTGGTGTCCTCTTTGCGCTGCCCCAGCACGAAGTGCTGATTGTGTTTATGGTATTTATGTTCTTAGCCTTTCTATTTGTGGAAATCGATGCCTGGAGGGTGATGTTTGGTTCAGCAGGTTCATTGATTTACCTGGGGAGTACCACGGGCAGCTCGTTGGAATCTCTCTTTGCATTGTGTGTGTTTGTAATATTGATAGTAAAACATCTTAAAGATCTGCAGACTGGTCCCAGGTTTAAGGTAAAACTAATCAGCTGGCATCATTCACGGAAAACGGCAAATCTAAGACGGCAATAGCAGGATTAACAGCATGCTATATCAGATAATAATAGCCATTGGATTGGTTGGTTTTATGCTTAATATCATCCTCAATTTGAGGACGCTCAAGACACCGAATAGTAGTAATAAAATTCCCACCCCAGCACCTTTTATCTCTGTACTTATTCCTGCGAGGGATGAAGAGGCAAATATAGAAGCTTGCTTAGAGTCTCTACAGAGACAGGATTATCCTAATTTCGAGATTTTAGTGTTGGATGATAACTCTTTAGATGGCACGGCTGACGTTGTAAGTCGCATAGCGGCTGTAGATGAACGTGTCAGGCTGATGAGAGGTGAACCTCTCCCCGAGGGATGGGCGGGTAAGCCTTTTGCCTGCTATCAGCTTGCACAAAGTGCCAGAGGTTCTTGGCTATTATTTGTCGATGCTGACACCATACATGCCTCTTATATGCTGCGCAGTGTGCTTGCTTTGGCTCTTGAGCTTAGACCTTCCTTGCTCTCCGGGTTTCCTCGTCAGCTTGCTCCCTCTTTCGCTCAAAAGGTAGCAATGCCGGTATTATACTTTGTTATCATGAGCTGGTTGGCCAGTTCCTTCTCTTTTCTAGGGAGGAATACTGGCGGATTGGCGGACACAAGGCAGTAAAATCTAGGATATTGGAAGATGTCTGGCTAGGGGTTGAAGTAAGTCGGCATGGTGGCCGGCATGTGGCGGTTAATCTCTCGCCAGTGGTTTCCTGTAACATGTATCGTAATCTGGGGGCCATGTGGGAGGGATTTATCAAATGGATGTACTCGGTGGCTGCATTATCCTCAGTAGCGCTAGTTGGGCTGATGATAGCTGGCTACCTTTTCTTGCTAGCTCCGTTTTACTGGCTCTGGAATGTTTTATTTATGGTGGCTGCGCCTACTGATTTGAGATTCATTGTCGTTTCCCAGGTGGCTGTGATACTATTTATGCGATGGCTAGTAGATAATTATTTCAAGGAGCCCAGCGCTTCGGCTTTCTTACACCCGATCGGGTTCTCATTCCTTTTTCTAACTGCTCTTTATGCCGCTTTGCGACAGGCATTTGGCAAGGGGATACGATGGAAGAATCGGTTATATAGTGAGGTATCAGGTGTGGAATGAAACCAAGCCAGGTGGTAGCATTCCCAGATGAAGCTTGAGCCAATTTGGGGTCACATGGGGAGACTTGGGCATAGGCATCACTACTTATCAGTTTGAATCCGGTGGAGCAGTCTTTATTAAAATCATTCCTTCGAAAAGTTGGTTGATATAAGATGAAAAGCCTGATACTGGCTAGCGGTTTTGGAACACGGCTCTATCCATTAAGTGTTAACAGGGCAAAAGGTCTCCTTGAATACAAAGGCAAAGCATTAATGAGCCATATTGTGGATAAGATTCCGCAGGATATGGATATCCTTGTCAATACTAATAAGAAATTCGAAGCTGACTTTCACCATTGGCAAAATACCATAAACAGGAAGGTGACTCTACGCATTGAGCCGGTTTTCACTGAAGAACAAATTTTTGGTGCTGTTGGCGCATTGGCTTATTGGATTAGAACTGAAAATATAAAAGAAGACTTACTGGTTATTGCCAGTGACAACTACTTCGAGTTTGCCCTGCCCCAGTTCATTTCTGCTTATAATGGTAAAAATCCTCTGGTAGCCGTTTATGATATCGGCGATAGAAGCAAAGCCAGCCAGTTTGGGGTTGTTAAATTAGAGGGGAACCGAATAGTCAAATTTGAGGAAAAGCCTGCCAAGCCTGAGTCCAGCCTTATTGCTATCGCCTGCTATATTTTTCCACAGTGGATATTTCCTCTCCTCTCTCAATATTGCACCGAAGGCAAAAAGGACAATCTAGGTGGCTTTATTGCTTATCTGATAGACAGAGGTGAGGTCTATGCTTATACGTTCAGTGAGCTATGGTTTGATATTGGCAGTATTGATGCCTACAAATTGATCCAAGCAGACCTTGACGGATAATTGCCGTTTATGGTGAGTGATTGCCAAAATTAAAGAGATGTTATTGTGAGTGCCCTCGAGGTGGATAAGAGCTATTTTTATTTCTTCGCTATTGGTGTTCACTTTGTCGTGTTTCTTATATCTTGAATCCAGGTAGACTGGAGTAAAATGAAAGAAAGGAGGAACAACATATGGTATGGTATTGTTATCTGGCTTACTTCATCGCTGGCCTGTTTCTGGCTAATGGCATACCCCACTTCGTGCATGGTATATCTGGAGAGAGATTCCAGAGTCCCTTTGCCTCGCCCCCGGCTGTTGGAGAATCGTCTCCGCTGGTGAATGTCGTCTGGGGAATAGTCAACTTTCTTATCGGTTATGTGCTCATCTTCACGATAGGCGATTTTGCTGGTGGTTTCACCCTTGATGTTCTCATGGTTGGTCTGGGTGTTCTTGTCGCTGCGGTAGGGCTGGCTTTGCAGTTCGGGCGTGTGCGTGGTAGCTGACTTCCTTTTAAGCGCTGGGATAACAACATTTTTACTTGCAATGGCTGGGTGTTGTGCCACCGCATTCACAGGATTAAAGCTGAGTGTTGTTGTGGTGTCTAGAATATTCTGTAGTCTGTCGGGCAACGAAGCGGTAGAAAATTGGACGGAGGATTATATGCCATGCAAAAAATAATTCAGGATGGTAATATCACGATAAAAAGACTTGAACTTGGACCTTTTGGTACGAATGCTTATGTACTAATTTGCCAGGCAACCAAAGATAGCATATTAGTGGATGCACCAGGCGAAGCTGAAGAGATTTTGAGACAACTGGCCAATACCAATCCTAGATATATAGTGATAACCCACAGCCATTTTGACCATATCATGGTTCTTAGTGAGCTCAAGTCTGAGCTCAAGGTTCCAGTGGCAGTTCATCCTGAGGATGCTGCACAGTTGCCATCGCTTCCAGAAGTTGAGCTAGCTGATAGTGACATCATAGATGTGGGGCAGCTCAAGATTAAAGTATTGCATACACCGGGGCATACTCAGGGAAGCCTGAGCCTTTTGGTGGGGAAATACCTGATATCAGGAGATACCATCTTTCCAGGTGGGCCGGGGAAGACCGGGACGCCAGCTGACTTTAAGCAGATAGTAGATTCTCTAGTTACCAAGATTTTTGTTTTGCCTGACGACACCGTGGTATATCCTGGGCATGGCAGCCCCACTGTTTTAGGAAATGAAAAGAAGGAGTTTGCTGTTTTCTCTTCGAGGTCTCACGTTCCAGATCTGTGTGGAGATGTTCTCTGGCTATCATCATAGGTAGCCTACCACCATATCTCGATCTTGTGAAAAGCTTCTGCTAGTGCGAAGCCTTTTCCCTGGGCTAGTGTCTTGTGCCTGTGTCTGATGACTTCTTCCCATCCATGTGGTAAGTTGCCAACCTGACTATGGTGACAACGCAAGGCTGCCATTTTTACTTCGAAGGTATCTGCGATATTACTAAAATAGTCTGGCTCTTCTGCTCCCCAGAGGAGAATTTCCTTTACTTTGTGAGGTTTGAGACCCAATTCAGCCAGGTCAGGATAGGCCAGATGGTCCCGCGCGTAAGGGAAGATAGCATCTAGCACGACCTGGCCAGCAATGCGATGATCCCTATGCCAGATGTAATGCCGATAGGGGTCACTAGTAGCTACAACCTCTGGCCGATACATCCTGAGCAGTCTGACAATTTCTTTACGGAATTCTGGTGTATCTTCCAAAGCTTGATCCTCATAACGTAAGAAGATAACATTGTTTACCCCCAGCAGCTTTGCGGCAGCTAATTGTTCCTTTTCCCGGATCTCGGCTAACCTTTCGGGATTCATCTTAGGATCATCACTCCCCTTGTTACCGTTGGTGCATACTACATACGTCACCTCTTTTTCCTCTCTCACCCATTTGGCAACAGTCCCGGCAACACCATATTCGGCGTCATCTGGATGAGGCGTGATCACCATTGCGTAGCAGGTCTTTGTCATATCTTTAATCCTCCAATATGGGATGGCGGCATAACGTTGTATGATAATACTTACCTTGGTACAATTGCAATCCTGAGATGCACTTCAGTTTTGTAGTCAGAAATTATCATCCGCAGGATTTCACAACGTATGTTGAGTTCAGCTTGAAGTATAGTAGAGCAGATGCTGCAAGTGGAACTAATTCGATTGGGGCTTTGACTCAGAGGCTAGGCAGACCTAATTATCGGCCAAGTGAAAACCTATTCCTTGCCGATGCGAATGGAGCAACCATCGGCTATATAGATGTTGTTCCGGAGCTTGGTATCAGGCGAGTGGTTCTTGATTATCTCATTCACCCAGCATATAGCCCTGGGCCTATAGCTACGGAACTTTTTGCTCATGCCTTGGGGCGGGCAAGAGAATTGGGAGCGAAGATGGCTCACATGAATATATCTTCGACTGGGCTAGACAGAGCAGAATTGTTATCTAGTCTCGGATTCAGGGAAGTTCGTCGTTATTATGAATTGAAGTTGGACCTTTCTGAAATCAATCTTAAGGTTGCTGATCAATCAAATTCAACTTGTCGCCGGCTTTCACTTGGTGAAGAAGAGAGTCTCGCCCAGATTCAGAACTGCTGTTTTGCTGGTAGCTGGGGATATAATCCCAATACTACCGATGAAATAGTCTGGTGGATGAACTATAGAGGCAGTTCACCGGACGATATTATTCTGGCAATTGATGAAAGTAATCTTGTCGGCTACTGTTGGACGGGCATAACTTATGGACGGGGCCTATCTGCGGACAGGAGCAATGGGCACATCTATATGCTAGGCGTAGCGCCGGATTATCGGAAAAGAGGTATTGGCAGAAAATTGCTTATAGAAGGCCTATTACATCTTAGGAACAAGGGACAAGAAATTATCGACATAGTCGTTGATGGCCAGAATACTATAGCTGTTGTGCTCTATCGCTCTATCGGGTTTCAGTGCTCAGGGTCGACTCTATGGTATGAAAAAATTATAGAGCAAGCATAGTCTAGTAGTTCTTGCATACTCTGTCATATTCCCGAAGTATCATGTCAGTGATATGAACCCAACTGAATTCGGCCGTCATGGCTCGCCTTGTTTTAATGTGCTGTTCTTGGTTTTTTGTTTGGGAAAGAAGTTCGGATATCTTGCTTGCTAGCTGACGAGGAGAGTTGTCGCTAGCTATGCGTCCTGCTTCGTTGGAGCGAATGATATGTCTCATGTCCCCCACATCTGTTGCTACTAGTGGCGTGCCACAAGCCAGAGATTCTAAGGCGACCATCCCGAAACTTTCATAGTAAGAGGGGATAACACAGATATCAGCGGCACTGTAGAATAGAGGAAGCCTCTCTTGAGCTGCTGCCCCAATAAAACTAACATGCTCTTCAATATGTAGCTCACGTGCCATTTTTTGTAAAGTATGTACCATATCCTGACTATGCTCATCACCACCAACGATCATAACTCTGAGTGTTTCTTTATCGGTGATGTAAGTCAACGCCCTTAGCA
>Ga0307379_10009912_pt1 | contig 12682 bp, 13 predicted proteins | sample UN2MG_FD_202237 | JGI IMG/M metagenome (GOLD analysis project Ga0307379, IMG submission 202237) | Soil microbial communities from Risofladan, Vaasa, Finland - UN-2 | ecosystem: Environmental > Terrestrial > Soil > Coastal area > Acid sulfate soil | place: Finland: Risofladan, Vaasa | collected... | reverse complement strand
GATAACTACGACCCGAAGACACAGGGTGACGCTTACCCAAAGGGCGACGTAATAACCTTTGAGTTTCCGGCCAAGGGCATACGCGGGCCCATTACGCTGGTCTGGCACAGCGGTACGTGCAAGATACCACGGGCGAAGGAGCTGGAGCCGGGCCGGAAGGGCGTCGATACGGGGGCCTATGTCTATGGTGACAAAGGTGTCATTATGTATGGCTCTCACGGCGCCGGCGGCGTCCGGATCATCCCTGAGCCGGCGATGAAGGCGTATGAGTCACCGGAGAAGAAGATTCCGAGGGTGAAGGAGCATCATGACGACTGGCTGCGGGCCATCCGGGAAGGGCGGAAGGCCGGGTCGGACTTCTCCTACGGCGGACCGCTGACGGAAATCGCAATGTTGGGCGTCGTCGCTTTGAAGATGCCCAGTACGAAACTGCAGTGGGATGCACAGGCGATGAAGTTTACGAACTGCCCCGAGGCCAATATGTTCGTCGACCCGCCATATAGAAAGGGCTGGACGCTGTAGTTTCTGTTGTATCAGAGTAATTATCTCTTTGAAAGAAGAGGGCAGAACTCATGCGGGAACGAAACGGTTTCACGTTAATAGAGCTGCTCGTAGTTATTGCCGTGATCGCATTGCTGCTGGCTATTTTGATGCCGGCCCTGCGCAAGGCCCGGGGACAGGCCCAGATGGCGGCTTGTTCCGCTCAGCTACGTCAGTTTGGGCTGGCCTGGAGTCAATATGCCGATGACAACGACGGCTTTAATATTGAATATGCGCCTTCATCACAATGGGGCAGTGGCGGATTCTGGTTCTATCAATTGGGCCCGTATTTCAGTGCCAGGGAATTCGCCAGTGGCCGGGGCGACACCCGCAGTGGTGTTCTGAGGATTCTGAGGTGTCCGGCGGCCAGAATTTGGAAAAATAGATATAGTGACAGTTCGCCGTTGTATGGGGCCCACGACCTGGCCTGGCGATGGAGCTCACAGGTGGGCGATCAGGGACGAGAGGAAGTACATGAAGGAAGCTATACCCTGAATGGGTGGATGCAGAACCTCAGTGCGGAGCGCAAGTCGGCTTACGCAGCGGAACGAGTTCGGAACTATTACTTCAAGTATGATGACGCCCGCGTCGAAAGCCCATTGATATGCGACGGGGGATGGGTTGATGCGTGGCCGGACAATCCTCACGTGGCCGAAACAAACAAGTTCCTTGACTTGAAGGGTTCAGGAATTCCCGGGGGCACCTATCGGATGAGCCCCAACCAACTCACTCGTATCCTTCTTGAACGCCATGGAAGAGGGATCAATATCCTGTTCAAGGCCGGGCACGTGCAGCGCATTTCGCTGGAAAAAGTGTGTCGTTACAAGTGGCACCAGTACTTCACGCCGGTTGATGAACTGGACCTGCCGTAGCTCGGCTCGCTGCGAACTAAATGGAGCTGGATGTTCCCGATGCAGCAGGTTTCGATTGCCAATTCTGTACAGTTGCCGTGCACCCGGGCTTCAATATGATATGTGCTAATCGGAGGCTCCTTTATGGGTTGTGCGCACAAGTTTTCAAACAGATTTATGCGATTGATAAAATTAATTATCTTATCGATAAGGGTGCCAAAATCACACTCATGTCAAGTAAAACCGAACTGACCGGCTTCCTGCAATCTTTACCGCCACGGTTTGAACAGTTGGTGAAAGCAATTCGAAGGAAAATATAAGTGTTCGACAAAATACTACTTGAGCATTAGAAAGCGAATATCCTGTTCCGGCGTTTTCACTCCTTTTCGCAACCGGTGACTTCTGAGAATCGTAGGGCAGTTCCTGCTCTCCTGCATTTCGGACACAGTCGCCAATGTTTAAGGAAATCTTCGATATTATCTTTGACTATTCCCAGGACCCGCTCATTTACCTGTGCGCTGATAACAGGCTCTCCGCACTCCTCGCAGAGAAGCAATTTCACCCGTGACTTGAACGGAGATATCTCCACCTCCTGCTCGGGTTTATGAATCCTCATTTTGATTGTCCCGACAGGGCAAACAGCGACGCATGCCCCGCAACCAATACAATCCTCGGAGGGCTGCCGGAATGGTGCCGCCACGGTTCGGTCGATGCCGCGTCCGGAAAATCCGATAGCAGACTGCCCGATTATCTCCTGGCAAACCTTAACACACAAACCGCATAGAATGCAATTTCGCTGACACTCTGTAACTTTTGGGTAACGTGATTCTTTCACACCCATACGTGCAGCCAATGCTTTGAGCTCCTCGCTCTCCGGCGCCCTTGCAAGCAATAATTCCATAACGCCGCGACGGGCCAGTTGAGCCCGCTCGCTGGAAACGTAAACGACGATGTCCTTCCTCACGGGGTAATTACAAGCAGTGATAAGCTGCCTCCAGTCGCCCCGGTCAAGCTCCACCATACACAACCGGCACGCCGCATCGGGTGAAAGGGCCGGGTGATAACAAAGAGTCGGAATCCAGATGTCGGCCTTTTTAGCGGCATCGAGAACCGTCGCGTCTTTTTTGACCCTGACTTTACGTCCATTTATGGTTACTGTGGGCACTGGCTTACCTTTCCTTATACTTTTAAAACAGCAGTGAAGGGACATTTTTCCCAACACATTCCACAGAGCGTGCACTTGTCCTGGTCAATCACATGCGGAACCTTCTTTTCGCCGGTGATAGCACCTACCGGGCAATGTTTCAGGCAGATTCCACAAGCCTTGCAGGCCTCTTCATCAATTTCGTAACGGAAGAGGCCGCGACACTCTTTTGCCGGACATCGCCTCTCACGGATATGAGCATCGTATTCGTCTCGGAAATAGCGTATTGTAGAGATAACAGGATTTGCGGCAGTCTTTCCGAGTGCACATAAAGCTGTTCCCTCTAATAGTCCTGCTAACTCCTCAAGTCTCTCTATGTCCCCAGCTTGTCCTTCTGCATCGGTTATGCGGTCGAGAATGTAGAGCATCTGGGATATACCCTCGCGGCAGGGGGTGCATTTACCGCATGATTCTTTCTGTAGAAACTCGGTGAAGTACCTTGCAATCCTCACCATGCACGTATCCTCGTCCATAACTATCATTCCACCGGAACCCATCATGGAGCCGAGTTGCGTGAGTTCTTCGAAGTCCACACGGGTGTCGAGGTTTTCCGATGGTATACATCCGCCTGAGGGACCTCCGGTCTGGACTGCCTTGAAACGCTTGCCATCCCGCATTCCCCCGCCAATTTCGTCGATGATCCGCCTCAGTGTCAGGCCCATCGGCACTTCCACCAGCCCGGTATTCAAAACATTTCCAACCAGGCTAAAGACCTTGGTTCCTTTGGACTTTTCCGTTCCAATGCCGGCAAACCATTTGCTGCCCCGGTTTATTATCTGTGGGACATTGGCCCAGGTCTCAACGTTGTTAAGGTTGGTGGGCTTGCCTTGAAGACCGCTTTCCACAGTGTGGACATACTTTGCCCTGGGTTCGCCCGTGCAACCTTCCAGAGAGGCCATCAGGGCAGTGGACTCCCCGCATACAAATGCTCCGCCGCCGCGATTGATTCGGATATCGAAAGAAAACGAGCTGTTTAGGATGTTCCGACCCAGCAGTCCCATTTCCCGGGCTTGCGAGATAGCTGTTTTCAAATGCTCAATGGCCAGGGGATATTCATTACGGACATACATGTAGCCGTGCTCCGATCCAATAGCATATGCGCCGATGAGCATGCCCTCGATGACAGAGTGAGGGTTTCCCTCCATAATGGAGCGGTCCATAAAGGCTCCCGGGTCACCTTCGTCACCGTTGCAGATGACATATTTGGGCAGGCCTTCAGCCTCTCGACAGGAGCGCCATTTCCGCGCAGTGGGAAAGCCACCGCCGCCACGCCCCCTCAGTCCGGCTAATTCTATTTCCGTAATCACCTCTTCAGGCGTCATCGAGGACAATACCTTTGCAATAGCACTATATCCTCCTTCGGCAATATAGTCGGTGATTTTTGTCGGGTCGATCCGGCCATTGTCTGCTAAAACAATGCGATGCTGAACCTTGTAAAAAGGTATCTCCATTGCTGTCCTGGCCTTTTTCTCCGTACTCACGTCCTCGTATAACAGCCTATCGAGGATTTTGCCTCCGAGAACTGTTTCGCGGAAAATCTCCGCGACATCAGGCTCCTCAACCCGCTGGTAAAATATTTCTCCCGGTTCTATTACAACGATAGGACCACGCTCACAGAAGCCGTGACAGCCAACGCACTTTGCCTCCACACGGACGTTTTGGCCATGTTCTTTGGCTGCTTCGAGAAAAAGTTCATAAAGTTTTCGCGAACCCTTGGCTGCACAGCCGGTCCCAATGCAAACTCTTACTATCCTGGCGGTAGTGTGTTCGGGATTTTTTAGTGAGTTTGCGAAGGCCTCGATATCAGCAGGATTTCTGAACTTTGTGGGAATGCTTATCAAGATTTGGCCTCCTTTGTGGCAGTCTCAGCAGTTTCTTCGGCAGGGGACAATTCACGCAGAATTTCAAGAGCAGACTCAGGAGTAACGTCATCGTAATATTTTCCATCTACTATCATGACAGGGGCAAGAGCACAAGCACCGACACAGTTAACAGCCTGTAGAGTTAAAAGTCGGTCCCGGGTGGTGCCGCCCGGCTCAACCTGGAATTCCCGGCTAATGGCCTCGCAAATTTTCGGGGCACCCTTGAGGTAGCAGACCGTGCCCATACAGAGCGTCACGTCATGGAGACCTTTTGGTGCAAGTCGGAAAGAGCTATAGAACGTCGCCACAGCATAGATACGGCTCATTGAGACATCAAGGCGGCCGGCCAGGCAGCGCAGGTGTTCCAGCGGCAGGTACCCACAGTCTGCCTGAAGGTCCTGCATTATAGGTATAAGCATTCCGGTATCAGCGTCATAACGGTCAATTATCTGTTCAATAAGTTCATTCTCTTTCGTCATATTCACCATTACCTGAGGAGTTTATTATCAAATTAGAAACTTAATTCTATTTTTAATTGTATCTATCGTCAATACAAAATATGTTGCTAGTTCAAAGCCATGTTCTTCTGCTTAGGCAGCCTACAGTTAGATAGTTTCAATACTTACCTCCTTACCTCTCCTTCGAAGCTCATCCGCAATCTCCCGCACCACAGCTAATTTCATACCAAGTTGCCTGGGTAGATCGGGATTCTGATGGGCCGGATTGACACTCAGCCCCACCATGAAATGGATGTGATCGACATCCAGGCACAAGCGGATCAATGCTGAGGCCCCATCTGTACAGAACTTTACCGTCTCTTTGTTGGCACCCGAATGAAGCAGGTCATTAACCCTGGTAAGTGTCAGGATACCCTCAGTCGTCAGGTCGATACCTTCCAGCTTAGCAAGAGGAGGAACATCCGGTTTCATTGTGGCTAAGTCCACGTCCAAAGGCCTCCCACCAAGATAGCGGGCAACAATTTTTGCCGTGGTCCCCCCGCACACAGCTAATAAGCCGGGATTTTGCTTGAACCTCTTTACAGCCTGTTCGTCAATATCTTTGTTCACTGGTGGGCCAGTGAAAAGCGTGGCCATGAGCTTATGGCGAACTTTTATGACCGCCACACTGACATCATCCCCTGGTTTGCCGCAATATAAATCCTCCACGGCCTGTACGAGCTTATAGGCAAGCTCCTGCGCAGAAAGGTCCGGGTGACTGTGTTTTTCGAGAAAACGCACGGCCTGATCCAGGCCCCATCCGAGCGGATAAAGTCCACCTATGCCGGCGTTTATCACTCCATCAGAAACAAAAACAAGCCAGTCTCCTATTTTTAGCTGGAACTCGAATTCGCGAATGGTCTTTCCCTCAATTTGTCGCTCCCCCCAGGGCACAGAGACAAACTTTCGCTGTCGCAACAAGGCGAACGATGGTGTATCGAATTCCACTACCCTCGCGCGGCCATCACGGAAAAACTGCCCGATAGCAAATGTGCTGTAAGCGAGCTTTCGAACATTGCATACAGGCAGTGTCTTACCCAATGTCTCTACCACTTCGCTTAGAGGCAGCTCATTCTCCATCAGGTGCATAACGATTCGAGTAGTCAGGATAGATAAAATATTGGCCTTAACCCCGCTTCCAAGGCCATCAGAAAGAGCGAGCGTGATATAATCCGAATGACGGGCAATAGCAACGTTGTCGCCACAAAGCTCTTCGCCGTGTTTTCGAAGCTGTTTTGTGCCCCACTCGTAAAATAACCTCATCGCTGCCCTTCTTCCCGATAAAGGGACATAAGCTTCATCAAAAGCACCTTAGTCTCCGCTGTCGTCTCACCCAGGAGTCTCGCTATTTCCTGTGCTGTTTGCATTTGGCGTGAGATAACCTCTTGTGCCCGTTTTAACGTCTGGGCCCTCAACTCAAGCATTTCCTTTCTGGCTTTTTCCTCGTCTGAGATATCGATGAAAATGCCGCAGTAGAGATTCTCAGCCTCGATGGGAAAAATGCCTACACGGTAGCTAATCTTATGCTCGGTAATGCTCTCTTTGACCATGAGAGAACCGCCGGCGGCAATGGCGCGTTCAAAGCAGTCAGAATGAACAAAATCCTTTGCCAATCCCCCCACAACCTCGTCATTGCCGCATTTGAACATTGTACGAAATGCCGGATTAATGAAACGAATTCGCATCTCTTTATCCACAAGAATAATACCATTGGGTGTATGCTGAAGTATGGCACTGGTATGCGCGTTTACCTGGCTTTTGGAAAGTTTCATACTAAGTTTTCCTACGACGTGGCTTCCTGGAAGGTCTCTGAATTATATTTTTATCCAGAGCGTCTAAAATTCTTTCTCGAAACATTTTCGCTCCTTCATCCACGCTGGGGCTGCTTGAAACCTCACCGTTGATTTCCCAGTTAATTCCCTCGCCGCAGCGCTCCATGCAGAATGAACCCTTTAATTCGACCTCGTCCTGAAGACCCTCTTTGGTTAGAAACTCATTGAAGCAGGCTATCATTTCCCGGGCCCCCTTGATATGACACGAGCTACCCACACATACGGTTACTGTTATCATTGGGTATTCTCTTTTTTCTCTTCCTTCTTATTGTTTTGCTGAATTGATAAGGCAAGTTCTTCGGCAACGTTCGTTCTTTTGTCCCGAACATATTGCTCGGCTTCGACGAACTTCAGTGCCCCCGTGGGACAGCTTGCTACGCAGGCTGGTTCCTGCCCGGCATTGAGACGCTCAAAGCACAAATCGCACTTGACAACTCTGTGACCGTCATATGACGGCGAAATTGCACCAAAAGGACAGACGGCAAGGCAGAAATTGCATCCGATACAGCGTTCTTGTTCGATTAGCACCGGACTATTGGGATTTTCACGACGTATTGCATGTGTCGGACATATTTTGATGCACGGCGCATTTTCACAGTGCCTGCACTGCATCGGCACGGCAAATTCCTGAGCGGCTTCTACGTTAACACGCGGCTCCACCTCATTCAACGCCTCTTCAAGCGTCTTCGATATCGAATGCACTAATGAACACTCTATCTCACAAGTGCGACATGCCATACATTCTTCGATATCTATTGCAATAATCTTGCTCATTTTCTTCTCCGAGATAATTCAGTCATTAAAGGTGGTTCAGTTTTTAATAATACGCTTAAAAGATAAACTTATATCTTCCGCCTTCTTAAATTAATCCACCATTTGTTCAACCCGATTACCTATGCTAACAACAGCAGTTAACACTCTGAATTGCATTTAGTATATAATAAGAACAGACTTTTGTCAAAAAAGATTAAAAGACGAAATGAAAAAATGTCTTGATTTGCGTTGATTTGGTTGAGATATTTACTTTCCGCTGCCCACCAATTCGGTCAATTGCTTAGTTCGTCAGCGCCGATATCGGGTCTGGCTCTGCGCAGGTCCCTATCAAAATCCTCTTTAACTTCTACCAGAGGAGTACCTTTATCGACAGCTTCAATTGCGGTGTTCATCAGATGCAGGTCTCCGCGATCCGGATTAATAAAGGCATCGGTGAAATCTTTGATTATATTATTAAGGAATGTTACTTTGCTTTTTGATTCGTGGCTGATTCTCGGCCCGCTTAAAAGGTTGTTGGCGATAATCAATCCATCGTTAGTGAAGACTGTGCGGATTAACCGCCCCAATCGACTTTCCGGGTCGTGAATAGTATTATTGAGAACTTTACAGTCTTTGGTATATACCGTGACAATGCCTGCCTCTGGCGCTCTCGTGATGAAATTGTTTTTAGCTATGCAGCGGACGCAATGATACTGGGTTTCACTGTCCCGGTGCGGGTTGCCGAGCTGTAATCCCACATCGCAGTCTATAATAATATTTCGTTCGATAATACAGTCCTGTGAATCATGCCAGATGAAAATTGCGCCTCGTCCCTCGTACGTCCTGCCCTGAATCCCAACGAACACATTGTCGCTGATAATCCAGTCTTTGGTGTGCATTACGTCGATGCCGGCTATGTAGTTGCCTTTTGCAATATCGGCCTCATCGTCGCTCAGGCGTTTCGGCCTGTCGTTGTAAAACAGGCAGTATTGCACCCGGCATTGTTTCGGACGAACCACATCGCGATTCTCCTTTGGGACCTTTACTCCTTTGATTCCACGCTGCCATATATTGTGAATGATACAGTTGTAGATAGTCAATTTTTGAACATTTGTATTGGAGTTAATCTTAAAGCCATTCCACTTGATGTTCTGAATGGTGAGGTCCGCGATAGTAACGCCGGAGCACGCCGAGATTCCAATCAGTTCTCCATGAATACTTTCGGCTCCATCTATAACCACTCGTTCGCGATGTCCTGAAGCGCTGCGTAATGTGACGTTGTCGGCAGCTATCCGGACATAACGGGGCATCATGTAGTGACCATCAGCCATCAGTATCGTTTGCCCGGGTTTTACATCTCTTAGCGTAAGGATTAATTGCTGGACGTCTGATACTTCAATGATTTCCTCCTTAGGACGCGGCAGGGGTGGAGCTTTAGGAAACCAATCCTGCAGAGGCGGAGTAAGCAACTGACTTTCGGCAGGCAACACAAGTGAATACCTCAGCAAGATTGCCAATAAACTACAAATAATCTTTTTTCTCTTGTTATATAGGAAAACGCTCAACTGTTCACACTTCCTTTCCAGGGCTTTCAGATATATATAATCCAATAATTAAAATCCGCTTCTTCGTCAAGCATGTTTTGATGGTGCTTTAAGAAGCAGGACGTCTTTACTGAAAATTGTTGTTCTTATTGGTAGGTAAAAATAAAAAATTCAATCAGCATACTTTATTTGCTAATCCAAGGATTAAAACGGTTGAGTACACTGTCATGTTTCTGCTGGGCTACCTTATTTACTTGTCATTCTTTAGCCCCTTGCTTAAGTAGAAATTCAACGATTTCCGTATGGCCTTTCTCTTTCGCCATTGACATGGCGGTTTGCCCCTTCTCGTTTTTGACATTAACATCAGCGCCATTAGCAATGAGCAGTTTTACCAAGTTGCCCTTGCCCGTCAGAGCCGCACCTTGTAGGGGTGTCCAGCCAGTGTTGTCTTTTACGTCGGTGTTCGCCCCATTGGCAATAAGTAGTTCTGCCACACCTTTCCTTTTTGACATGGCTGCAATCTGTAAAGGTGTCGTGGCATCTTTGTCATTTGCATTAACATCAGCCCCATTAGCAATAAGTAGCTCTACAATTGCCTTGTCGCCCAATGCAGCTAAGTGCAGGGGCGTTGCGTCCCACTTGCCCTTTGCATTAACATCAGCCCCATTAGCAATAAGCAGCTCTACAATTGCCTTGTTGTCATATACGGCGAGGTGTAGGGGTGGTGAGTTCCACTTGCCCTTAGCATTGACATCGACACCTATTGATATGTTTAATTGAACTTGTTTAATATCCCCGGCTTCAATAGCTTGATGAAGCGACATAGTAGGTTTCTCTTTTTGACAACCAACAGAGAAAAGCATTAGCACCAAAAAAAAGTATAATAGTTTTATCGGTTTCATTTTTGGTTGACTCCTAACGATATAATCGTTTACCACCTTATTTCAATGATTGCCTGGTTTTTCAATTTCTTATAGCCAATCGTTCTGTGAATTGTAATTTGGGCCTTAACCTTTTGTAAAATATTATACAGTATTTTCCTTGCCTGACAATATTTAAGTGTATATAAATGGCTTTGGTTATTGCAATTCAAAAGAGCATTTATTTTTTTTATTGAAAGGTTAAAAATGGTTCAAAATGCGTTAAAAGGGAAATTTAAGGATGGCTACATGGACATCAACAAAGCACTTAAAACAATTGTGGTAACAAAGGCTGAATGGATAAGAAAAAACGATCAACATACGAAACATATTATGGGCGTCTTGAAGGATTGTAATATTCAGGCGAAAGATGTGAAACAGGTGGTTAAGATGAGTGCAGTTGACGCTATGATATACGATGTAGGCAGCGCATTAGGCTTCAAAAGGATTACTAAACGTGAATATCGTAAGAATATTCTTATAGAACTGTTTCGGAAGCAATGAGGACATGAATGCCGGTGTAATAGAGGAATTTTTCAACTTTTCCTTGTTTTTATTTCGTAATAGATATAAAAAGTAACACCTATTGTAACTGTAAGCGATATATTTGTCGGGAAATAAAAAGTAGCAAGCTCAGCATCTTCACCACCTCGCATCATACCAGAAATGTGGGCAATTACTACAAGGCTTATTAAGACCACCCAAATACCAAGCAATACTTTGGAACCCCAAGGTTTGTCCTTCTTTTTGAATCCGCCACAAACTGATACAATCAAACAAATTACTAAAGCAATTACGATACCTACCGCTATAGCAGCCATTCAATCACCTCTATTTCTTATCCCTTGAAATCAGATACATTACTCGAACAGAGAGTATAACAATTAGGTTTGCCAAAAAGAGAATCGTTATCAAAACATGTAAACGAAAGTTTGCCCAAAATAACCTCACAAAATTTGTTAAATATTTCTTGATAACTGGTTTTATTTACGCTCGCGAAACTGCTTTTAGCTTGTCCTACAGAGTCTATACATTTCTGCCCATCTCTGTCAATCCTTTTATTTCTGGCCTTTATTATCAATCATCATCGAAGAAGTACGGTGTCTTTCCTGAAAAATGTTGTAGATAAGAGTAAGTTAAACTAAAATGTCTGCAATGACATGATTTGCAAAGAGTCCTGGTTTATTCTTTTACTCCTTAAATTATGAAAGGCATAAAGATGTGGGAAAAAGACGTAAAATTCTTGAGAATACCGAGGATACTTTTTTTTGTCCTTGCGGTTGTTATTTTTATTACAGTTAGTGTAGATGCTGCCGAAAGAATTAATGACAGGGACATAACCGCCGGGCGAGAAGTGACAAAAACCAATCGCCCGATGCGAAACCGGCAGGATATGGTTCTGACCGTCGGCCAGAACGAAGGCGACCTGCGAGGCAATGACGACAAGATAATCCAGGCCGGGATTGAATACCTTAACCGCATGGGCGGAGGAGCACTTCACATTCTGCCGGGGGTATATAATCTGCGAAATTCTATCTACCTGCACCCGAATATCACACTGCGAGGCTCGGGAGTCGATACCGTACTCAGGAAATGCGATAGCGTCGTGACTAAGCTCTTGAGGGATTCGGACTGGTTCGAATACGGCGTTCAGGTGGAAGATGTGAAAGGTTTCGTGCCCGGAGGAGGGATTATGCTACGATCCAAAAAAGGCCCGGGAGACTGGCAGTATGATGTACTGCGAGCGACGGTTACGGCCATTGAAGGGGATGTTCTCTATCTGGATGGTCTGACCAAAGAGAACTTTTGGATTGAAAATGATGCTACGGCCGGAACTGTTTTTCCAATCCTTACCGCGGAGAATGTGGACAATGTTGTTGTGGAAGATATAGTGCTTGACGGCAACCGTGATAAAAACGAGCACATCAACGGCAACTTCTCCGGCGGTGTCTTTATCCAGCATTGCAATAAGTGGCGTTTCAAGAATGTTGTTTCCCGAAATTACAATGGAGACGGATTCAGCTTCCAGGTTTGTGATGATATCCGGTATAAAAGCTGCCAGGCAATAAATAACGCCGACCTCGGATTCCATCCCGGAAGCGGCTCCCAGCGGCCAATCTTTCGAAATTGTATATCCCGGGGCAATAGCCAGGGAATATACTTTTGCTGGAGTGTTTCCGACGGGCTGGCGGCCAATTGCATTTTGTCCGGGAACGGAAGATATGGAATCAGTATCGGGCACCGTGATACGGACAACGTTATAAGAGGGTGCATGATCGAAAGTAATGGAGAGGTTGGAATCCTTTTTCGTAAGGAGGCCAATGAATTTCGCTGCGGCAGCAGGAACCTTATCGAGAATTGTATGATTCGTGATAATGGTACGAAAAGGACAGGATTCGGGATTGATATTCAGGGGAAAACCGAAGATATCACTGTTCGCAATACGAAATTCGAAAATACGGCGGGAAAGAACCAGAAAACAGGTATTCGTATCGGACAACTGGCGGGGCGGGTAGGTATGCAGGGAAATGCCTTTGAGAATTCGCCGGTGAATATCGATGACATGCGATCTAAATAAAGTTGGACCGGATTGACAGCCGGGGCACGATGGCGAGAATGCAAATTGGCTTTGATTGGGTTTGAATTGGGTTTGTTTTTTTTGGCCCTTATCCGCATTTT
>Ga0307379_10009910_pt1 | contig 12682 bp, 13 predicted proteins | sample UN2MG_FD_202237 | JGI IMG/M metagenome (GOLD analysis project Ga0307379, IMG submission 202237) | Soil microbial communities from Risofladan, Vaasa, Finland - UN-2 | ecosystem: Environmental > Terrestrial > Soil > Coastal area > Acid sulfate soil | place: Finland: Risofladan, Vaasa | collected... | reverse complement strand
TAAGAAATATCATAAGCGCTTTGGTATGCCTGTTCATCGTGGGCCAGGCGGTAAGCCCAAGGCTATTCCCGCCGAACTCGACTTGTGGCTCGTAATATTTAGCGATAAGCGAAAAAAGATGAAAATTACCCCAAAATATCCCGACAACTTCCCCAAAACTACCCCACAGTGACCCCCCCCAACCGATTTGACCCCAACATATAGAGCGTGTATATTAGGACAACATAGTTAACCCCTTAATATTATAGTCTTTTATTACAAATGGGCGAAATCGATGAGAAAATAGGCCAAGAAACCCTGGATAGCGTCCGGGCTAACACAATCAGACTCCTAAACGAAAAAGGCCCGAAGCTTGACCGGGTATTACTGCGTTTACGGCAGGCGTTAAGCGCCAAAGAAACAAAGTTCTTTCAGTTCCAAGGCATGGTTATGGACTCAAGGGAGGTCGTCGCTCACAACATCAGGCTGGCAGCTGCGAAGCTCACCCTTGAACTCCACGATGCCATGCCGAACCAGAAGCATGAGTTTCTCGGCGCAGACGGCAAGGATCTGGATTGGCGCATTGAAATTGTCGATCCAAAGGAAAAAAAGAGTGAGAAATAAACATATGATTTTCAGCGATTACAGGCGATTATGGTTAAATTGCGACATTGTGGTTATGTGGGTTGTAAGTGCCTGATATTAGGTGGGGTAAAAACAGACCGATCTTTGATTTACGGTGATTTTCATTGAAATGCTCGATAGTTAACATAATAGCAGTTATCAGAACATGATTTATTTTATTCAAGCAGCCGAAACCGAGATGGTAAAAATCGGATTTACCGACAGTCATGAAACCTTAAAGGTTAGGATCAAGGTGCTGCAGACTGGAAGCCCTTATGAGTTAAGGGTTATCGGTACTGTAGCCGGGGATATAGGCACAGAGAAGCTGCTACATGCCTTATTCCACAATGACCACGAGAGGGGCGAGTGGTTTAAGCTAACAGATGAACAAATATATACCCTGTCGCAATTTGAATGCGAGTTAAGACCCGCAACAGACAACCCTCAAGTGATAGATTTTACTAAGGACAATGAGTTTATGGCCGTTCACGATGAACTTATACAGAGGATTCGCAAATAATTTAATAGTTGTATTAAAACATTTAAGGCCGACATGCCAAAAACAACTAAGAAACATTTTGATTTGTTTGTTTCCGAGTCCCGGAAATGGATTGATATATTCGGACTCAAAGCTCAAGAGATCCATTTTAAACATGAAGATGTTGGCAATGGAAATATAGCGATGTGCCGTCGTGATAGCGTTGCTCGGGTTGCAAAGCTATCTCTATGCAAGACGTGGCCAGTAAGATTCATAATGGATTTATCGGATGAAAATGTCAAGCTCGCTGCATTTGAGGAGGTTTGTCACATCTTTCTTTATGAATTGAGTTCGTGCGCTTATTCACGGTTCATCATGGAGCATGAAATTGATGAGTCTGAACACAGTATAATCAGGACGTTGCAATCTGTCTTATACCCAAAATACTAACATGCCAAAAATCCAAATACCACGCAAAGCAGAGCCGATCTTGACCACAAAGGCTAAGATTATTGTGCTGGTCGGTGGCCGGTCGTCTGCTAAATCTGAATCAGTTGGTCGGATACTGCTGCATAAATGCCAAACTGAAGCCGCTGACGTGCTGTGTGGCCGTGAATATCAAAACTCCATTGATGAGTCAGTGCATAAGCTTTTTAAGGGGCTTATTGGCAATATCCCGGTCCCAGGCTTTAACGTTGACAAACAAAAGATCGATTGCAACACCGGCGGAGGTATTAGGTTTAGAGGCTTGGACCGGAGCCCATCTTCAATCCAATCGTATCAAAATTTTAAATACTTCTGGGGTGAAGAAGCACATGCTTTCAGCCAAGAAACTATTGACGTTGTAATACCCACATTTAGATCAGAAGGTTATCAACTATTTTTCACCGCCAATCCCCAGTCATCCGCAGATCCGTTCTCCAAGCGTTTTATCCTGCCATTCCTGGGTAATCTCCACGCTAATGGATACTATGAAGATGAGATGCATCTTGTAATCCAGATGAACTGGCGCGACAACCCATGGCATGAGGAGTTAGAACCTCAAAGACTGTGGGACTTTGAGAACCTATCTCGGGCTAAATACGACTGGATATGGGAAGGTGCGTTCAATGACAGTGTTGAAGATGCGCTGATCATGGCCGAATGGTTTGACGCATGTATTGACGCTCATAAGCGACTCGGATTTAAACCGGAGGGCATTCGGTTCTCTTCTCATGATCCATCCGATACCGGCCCGGATGATAAGGGTTTTGCATTCAGACACGGCTCGGTGTTGCTGGACCTTCAAGAGAAAACAGACGGCGATATAAACGAGGGCGGCGACTGGGCGCTTGGATTGGCAATCAATCACAACTCGGATGCGTTTACATGGGACTGTGACGGTATGGGTGTGGGTCTTAATCGCCAAGTAACCCGGGCGTTTAACGGCAAGTCAACGCTTATCAGTATGTTCAAGGGCTCGGAAGGTGTTGACAGACCGGATGCGATCTTAGACCCGGCTGACAAGTCACCGATTCAGGCCCAGAAGACCAATAAAGACGCGATAAAAAACAAGCGGGCTCAGTATTACTTTACTCTAAGACAGCGTATGTATAGGACATATTTAGCGGTAGAAAAAGACGAATATCACAATCCGGATGACCTGATTTCCTTTGATTCATCTCTCCCCTTGATATCTAAACTTCGGTCTGAACTGTGCAGAATGCCAGTCAAGCCGAACGGATCCGGTAAGTTCGAGCTATACACCAAGGCTGAAATGAAAGCCAAATTCAAGTTTCAGAGTCCGAACCTTGCCGACTCTGTAATGATGCTGATGAGGACCCCATATCAGCCCAATGTTGTCAATTTTGTAATGCCGCAACCGGTCAAACCACGGGGATGCACGTTGGAAACGAGGCGGAGAAGAGCATGCCGTTAAAACTGACAGACTTAAAACGATTACACGACAAAGCGTATATGTCCGGGCAGGTCAACAGGGAACGTGCCTCCGATGATCTTGTGTTCTATTGGGTAACGCATTGGGACGATGCGCTGCTGCAAGACATTCAGATGGATTACCGGGGCGAGTTCGACATGATACGAAGCGCCGGGAAACAGATACTTGCCGACCTTGCATCCAATCCAATCCAGAATGATTTTGAATCGATCAACGATACCCCTGATGAGGTCGCAGAGCTTGCAGACGGGCTTTATCGGCGGGATGCGAATCACAACACGTCTTTAGAGGCGTTCGCCGTAGCAGAGCAAGAGAGCGTTGTCTGCGGGGTGGGTGCATGGATCATCGAGACCAAGTATAAATCGAATAAGACCGGGAGCAAGAAACAAACGATTGTGAGACGCCCAGTCTATGAAGCAAACAACAACGGATACTGGGACCCGAACGCTAAACGGATCGATAAGTCAGACGCGGATTATTTCTCACACCTGAGCGCATACTCTGAGGACGGTTATAAGAAGTTAGTTAAGGAACTAACCGGCGAAGAGCTTACAACCATTTCACCATCTAATTTCAAACACCCGGAACACTCCTACACTTTCCCGTGGATCGGCGGGGCAGGTAAGAAAATATATGTCGCTGAGTTTTATCATCGTGAAAAGGTTAAAGAGAAGATCTTAACCATGGCAGATCCGTTCGGCGAAACAACGATCATGCGGGAGAAAGCCCTTGATTCTGTCATGGATGAAATGATGGATGCCGGGTATGAGATAATCGACAAAGAAACAAAGACTATCGAGGTTTGGGAGGTCAGGAAATACATAGCATCCGGGGCTGAAATCCTCAACGGCGATATGGTTGACGATGAAAGAACGGGCGAAAGGATAGCCGGTAGTCATATACCAGTTGTCCCTGAGTACGGTGAGCGGGCGATTGTCGAAGGGGAAGAAGTTTACGAAGGTGTGACCAAGCTGGCCAAAGATCCCCAGCGGATGCGTGACTTTGCGTATTCATATTTGACGGATATGTTTTCAAGATCTCCCAGGGAGAAACCGATCTTCTTTCAGGAGCAAATAGCAGGCTTTGAACATATGTACCAAATGTCGGGTGCTGAAAATAATTACCCGTATTTATTGCAGAATATGAAAGATGCCAGTGGTGAAGCTCTTCCTATCGGCCAAGTTGCAACAATGCCCAACGTAAACATTCCCCCGGCGCTTACTGCAGCAATAGAATTATCAGCGGGAGCCATACGTGAGGTGGCCAATCCCGGATTACCACAGGACATTGCGGATCCTGACACATCAGGCAAGGCGGTATTAGCACTACAAGCACGTCTTGATATGCAATCGATGATCTATCAGGAGCACAAGAAATTCGCAATGAGGCGCGACGGTGAGATATATATCTCCATGGCTTCTGAGATTTACGATGTTCCCGGAAAGGAGAAGGTTGAACTGCCGGATGGTACGAAGAAAGAAGTTGAGGTCATGCGGTCCATAATAGACGAAGAGACCGGAGAGGTTGTTATTCTTAACGATTTGAGAATGGCCGAGTTTGAAGTCACAAGCCGGATAACAGCATCATATACCAGCCAGAAAGAGCAGACTCTTGATAGGCTTGAAAAAGTCCTTGTGAGCATGGCTCCTGATGATCCGATGCGAAAAGCCATGCAGTTAAAGATCATTCAACTTGCGGACGGCGTTGAAATGGAAGACCTGAAGGAATTCGCTAACAAACAGCTTGTCTTATCAGGGATCAAGACGCCCGAGACTGACGAAGAGAAAGAACTTCTTGCCCAGGCGCAGGCGCAACCACCGGAGCCCGATGCTGCTATGGTACTGGCTAAGGCCGAAGAGCTTAAAGGCCAGGCTGATATTATGCGGGAAAAGCGGGAAGGGATAAAGATGCAGCTTGATAATCAAAACACTCAGGCAGAACATCAGATCGACATATTTAAGGCCCAGACCGAGCGCATGAAAGTGCAAGTTGAAGCTCAAAAGGCTGGGGCGACGATACGAAAGACGGATATTGAAGCTGTGGGAACGCAGCTTGACAATGCCGGGAAGGTGATACAGCTGCACATGCCTCGGATTGAAGATATGGAAGACGATGAGCTGTTTAATCAAATAAAAACAGGATAAAGCGGAGGCGACCCGATTAAACGCAAACCCGCAGGGGGAAACCTGAAACGCCTATGCAGATAAGGAGAATATCTGAGATGGAAACTGAAGAAGAAAAAGCAGCAAGATTGGCAGAGGAAGAAGCAGCCAGGATCGCAGCAGAACAGGCAGCTAATGAAGAGCCTGAACTTGACGAAGACGGCAATCCTATTGAGCCAGTCAAGGAACCGTGGATGGAAGAGGAAGAAGGGGAGCAGGACCCCGACGACCTATCGAAGAATGTGCCGGTTGGTAAATTCGTTGGTCTAAAGAAAAAGCTTAGAGGCCAGATTTCAGAGCGTGACGAAGAGATCGAAAGGCTGAAGCGAGAGAATGCGGAGCTGGCCAAGCACAAGCCGAAGCAAGAAACGGTTTTAGTGCGGCCCAAAAAGGACGACTTTGACACTGACGAAGAGTTTGACGTTGCTCTTGACAAGTACAACCTGAACCGGACCGAGGAAACTATCAATAGATCCCGGCTGGAAGAGCAACGGAAAGCAGATCAAAAGCAGGCACATGAGAATCTCACAGAGGCCGTGGACGGTCATTATGTGAGAGCAGCAGAACTTATTGAACAAAGCGGTATCAAGCCAGAGATTTACCAGGCCGCTGATACTACCGTCCGAAAAGCGGTTGAGGCAATAACCCCGAATCTTGGTGATGTGATTGTAGATCAGGTCATTTCGATTTTAGGGGAGGGCTCGGAAAAGGTTATTTACTTCCTTGGCCGGAATAAGGCGGCGCTGGCAAAGTTTCAATCTTTGCTGGCTGCCGACAAGTCCGGCATGAAGGCCGCTGTTTATCTCGGGCAGGAAAAACAACGATTAACAAATCCAATAAAGCCACGAAGCAACGCACCGGCACCTGCAACCGGAATTAAGGGCGACGCGCCGATAACGGGGGCAGAGGCAAGGTTTAAGAAAAAATACGACGCTGCCCACGCTAAAAACAATCTTCAATCGGCGTACAATGCAAAGAAGGAAGCCCGGAAAGCTGGTGTGGATGTCTCAAGGTGGTAACAATACAAGGAGAACGACATGAGTTTATCAACTGGTAAAGTAGCAGAGGTCATGTTTGAAAAGGCTCTGGAAACACATGAGCATCAAATGGACATGCTCAACATGACGACCTTCCATGAGCCGGACGGTGGGAATATGCAAAACTCCGGCAACTTCATTTGGTATCCGGTGGAGCAACATGCGCCGGTGATTGCAGGATGGGATTTGTCGGGGCAGGAAACCGGTATCATCGAAGAAACTTACCCGGCATTACTCGGTACACCCAGTAATGATTACGTCAAGATGAGAGCGGACGACATGCGGACCACTCGATTCTGGGAAAACCGGGGCACGGAGTCGGGTAAAAAACAGGCATCGGTGCTAAATCAAGCCATAGCGTCGGCCATTGCTGTTCAGGGGTCCATGTTCTATCGATCCAACGTGACCAGCGGTTATGAGTTTATCGCTGAAGCACAAGCGATCATGAACGAACGTCAGGGGAAGACTTCCCAGCGGTATTTTGTTCTGAATGATCGTGACACTCTTTTGTTCAGTAAGGATCTGGCTGCACGGCAAACCCTTCAGGGTAAAGCTGCGGAAACCTGGAAAACAGGTCAAATTGGTCAGAACATAGCAGGGTTTGACGTTTTTACCGGCTCATTTCTCCCGAATATCACGGGTGGGGCCGATCCTGCTGTGACCGTGACCGGTGCGCAGGCGTTTGTCCCGGTTGGTGGCACAGTAAATGCCACAACGGGAGTTGTAACCAACGTCGATTATCGGGAAGCCAGCCTTGTCGTAAACAACTCGGCTTTGGTAACAGTGGGCGATAAGTTCCAGCTTGAAAACACAGCGGTTGCAATTCAATCCATCGGATTGGCCGATAAGACCGCAAGCGGCCAGCCCATGACGTTCACTGTTATCGAGCTGACAGACGGAACCCATATCAAGATTTACCCGAAGCCGATTGCAGCGGACCAGGCCGGGATTACGACCTTGCAGGCGGCATATGCCAACATCAACACGGCGATTCTGAACGCAGCCACGCTGACCCGGCTCAATATCGACGCTTCCAACAAAGCAAATCTCTTCTGGGACAAATCAGCAGTTGAGGTTATTGGCGGCACGATACCGGGGGAGCTTTTCAAACAGTATGACGGCATGAAGGTCATCACGGACACCATGTCGAACGGTTTGAATCTGTACATGGTTTATGACGGGAATATTGACACGCTGACGTTCCGGTTCCGGCTGTTTACCTGGTACGGAATCACGGTGAAAAACCCCTCAAATTGTGGGGTAGCAGTAACCTATTAATCTTTAACCCCTGGGGTGGGAAACTGCCCCAGGGTTGAATAAAGGAGAACAAAACCATGTCACGAATATTTAGAATTGCGGAAATGTACCATCAGCAAGACTCTGATGCTACGGAAGATCTTACCACTACTGTTCCCGGCCATACTGCCTCAGCATTGGCGACAGACTTGGTAATACCTGTTACTCACGGGTATGTTGCCAAAACCATTGATGGTACAGAAGCATTAACATTGGCAGATGGTGAGCCTGGTCAGCTTTTGGTCATTAATGCAGTAGCTGTATCTGTAGGGACTGGCACATTAACCCCAACCACTTGCACTGGTTTTTCAACCATTGCTTTTACGACTACCGGAGATTATGCCGTTCTATTCTATGTTGACGATGTTACTGGTTGGATTATCATTTCTGTCTTTGGATGGGGTGGCGATTCAGTACCAGTAATCGCATAAACAATCTTACTCGGCGGGGGCTAACACCCTCGCCCTGAACAGGGGAGATATTAAAATGAGAGATTTTTTTCACACAGGACTGAATGTATCACGAAGCGACCTTGAAAATATTGGCCTGAGAATATTATACCCAGGCGGCATCTGGTATGTATCCAGGAATAAAGGATCAATATCGGGCGATGGCCGTTCATGGGATCAAGCATTTCTAACCATTAGAGAGGCAATTACCGCGGTTAATCTTGCCAATTCAACGGCTGCATATCCAACCCGGGGAAGAAACACACTTATCCTGATCGATGAGGGATGGTATGCCGAAACACCATTAACCCTTATAGCCAGCGACTGCCACATAAAGGTTGCTGCTCCTGGCAACCATGACTCAACAGTCCTCTATGGCGTTCCTGTAGCCGGAATTTTCAGCGGTGTTGCTGGTGGCCCTGCGTTGACGTTGCGGGGCGACAATTGCACCATAGAGGGGCTTGGAGTTTACACCAGCGATCCACTTTATGCTGCTATTCAGAATGGAACAACCGGAGCAGGTGGAACAACTAATGGCAATAAGTTTCTTGGTGTGAATTGCGTACGCGATGTGGCAGATGGTGAACTTTGTGGGATACTTGATTACGGCGCAGACGGAACTCTTATTGAAAAGTGTTTCTTTTCAACTTCATGTAAAGAGGCTGGAGTCAGAAGTAAGACGAACGGGGTTATCAACCCGGTAAACCTGCAAGTTCTTAAATGCCTTTTCATTGGGACACCGATCGGCGTTGACCAGGAAAATGGCCACAACATGCTGGTGGATGAGTGCCATTTCCTCGATGATACCAGCGACAGGGCGGATGTTGTTGACTATCCGGTTATAATTGACGGAAGCGGCACAGTATCAAGGTGTTATTCGGCATTGACCAAAGCTGCTATTGTGACAGGCGGCGGCACTATTGTTGATATCGGCAATTACGGCTCTGATTCTTCAACATAAAAAATCAACGAATAAACCTTAACAGGGAGCCTCCGGGCTCCCGCATTCAAAGAGGTACAAAATGGCAGTTATACTTTATCAAAAGGGCAACAGAATAAAGGTCGGTGGCATACCGTGTGATTTCCAGGTGTGCAACGAGCATTCGTATCTGCATCTTTTAGATCAAGGATGGTTCTACACGCCGGAGGAGTGCTATGCCGAGGAAAAACAAGAGAATGACGACAACGCAGCTTCGGGAGAGATTTTGGAAGAAACGGAAACGCCGGAAACCGAGGAAACCACGGAAGGGCCAGTGGACCCCGACGAAGCAATCAGAGCAGCGGCCAAATACGCCGGTATTAGCCACTGGCACAATAAGAGCATAGAGCGCCTTGTCAACGAACTAAAGGAACTGGAAGATGCCGAATGATCTGAAGGGCGATTTAATCAACGGGGCTTACTCTCAGATGCGTATATCCGGGATAACCGTTAATCCATCGCCCCAGGACATAGCCCTTGCACTACGACGGCTTGAGGGCATGGCAAATGAGTTCTATGCTCGTAATGTTTACAGCGGATATTACCTGGAAGAGGACCCGGACGTTAATTCTCCTTGCGGGTTGGATAAAAAGTTCTGGTATGCGTTCGAGTGTATTCTTGCTGTTCGATTGGTGCCGGATTTTGGCAAGGGAATGACCCCGGACCCGGTTCTTTTTAAAAATGCCTCTGCTCAAATGTCGTTTCTTTACGCTGCGACCGCGAATCCGAGACAAATTCAATACCCGGCCAGGCAGTCCATGGGTGCCGGTAATGTTCGATGGGGTCGTCGCAGGTTCTATACTCCTGTCCCAGAGGCACCGAACACCTGCGAGACTAACCGGATGATTATTGGCGATATCAACGATTTTGTTGAGCATTTCAATTCTTACCTGATCAGCCCGGAAGAAATCGAAAGCTACACCATCGAAGCTGACACCGGCTTAACTATTGTTTCCGATTCTGATACGAGTCCAGATATTTTCTATCGGATACAGGCCGATGCGGTGGGCGTTATGATGGTCAAAATCGTTGCAACCACTGACGACGATAGAATTATAACCAGGATAATTTATTTTGAAGTCACCACGGGCGAAGAAACCGAAACGTCTTTTCTGGAAGACGACGACGGCACTTTCTTAGAGCTTGAATAATGAAAAAATAAAGAGGAAATCCAATGAAAACATTAATTAAATTAATAGCCCTGCTTCTGGTAATGACATTTCCAGCGGTATCGTTCGGGGCCAGCGTTACCCAAGGGTCAATCGTAGACGTAGGAGAAGACAGATTAAATTCTAATCCTACCCGGACACTCACATATACATGTGTCGGAAACCCGGCCAATGAAGAAATGACGGTCCCTAATTTTGAGAAGGTCAAAGGTTGGTGTTTAACATGGGTGGAAGTATTCCCCACCGCCGGGGGAGTAGCTCCTGATGCAGCAAGCATATTTATTCTTGATGAAGACGGCCTGGATCTTCTGGGGTGTGAGGATGGCAGTACAACTCCCTATGCTGGATTAAACATGATTCATGCCACTTTAAAACGGGCATGTTATCCGAATTTACTTCTTGCAAGGGCTGGTCTTCATGTCAATTATTTTCCTACTGTTAGGAGTCTATTGACCTTAAAAGTAATTGATCAGGGCACTGCCTTGGGTGAATTTACTGTTCGTTTAACTTTTGAAAGGAGATAGGTAAAAATGAAACGAACATTATCCATACTAATTATTTTATTGACCCTATGCTTGCCAGCAACGTCATTCTCCATTTGTGGTCCTGCTCCTACTCCTGGGGGCGACTGGGTGTTCCCTGGCGGATTTTGTGATAACATTCTTCTTGTGTGCCCAACCTCTGAGTATACAACCATTGGTGCAGCTATGAACGCTGCAGATGCATGGGATACAATTCTTGTTGCAGAGGGAACTTATAATGAAGCAGTTGTATTTCCTCATGACAACATAACATTAAGATCACAGGGTTCTGCCGAAAATACTATTATTACACAAGGAGCGGGCACCACCGTATCGTTCGGCACATCGTCTGGATGTACCCTTGATGGGTTTACAGTAACATTATCGGCAGCAACCGCTACCGGAGACGAAGTTATTTATTCAAACAATAATGATACAACTGACTATAATATAGTTGAAAATTGTATAATTGATGTTGAAAATAAAGCAGGAGAAGATTTTGGTCTGTACGGGATTAATATTGACGATGGAAATTTTGCGCTTCTAAATAATCGAATTTCTGTCACTCAAACTGGAGATGGTGCTGTATATGCAATTTGGAACTCTGCCGCTCATGCGTTTGAGTGTAGAGAGAATACAATTACCATAGATCAAGATACTGTTGGGGCATACATGACTGTTGCTCTTGCACATACCGCAGGTGCAGGCGGTATTCTGTATGCAGTACAGAACACAATTACTACTGATTCAGAACATACTGGTGCCAGTATAGGATATTCGGTTTATGCATCTGCTAATATTAACCATGTTAATAATAACATCATAAATGCTGTTGGGGCGGCTGGCGTAATGTATGGCCTTTATACAGGTGCAGCAAAAACCGGATATTATAACGGCAACTTTATTAATGTGACCACTACCGACAGTGACGGAGAGTGGGCGAATTTTAGCACAGGCACAAGCTATGCCCATGGAAATACCGTGACTGGTGACGGTGTGATGGGAACCGGGGGGACCATTTATGGGGGCCTTAATCAAATCAATGACGTTGTAAAGCTTACTGCCGCTACCGCTCAACTCCTCTTACCCCTAAGCAACGACGCAGTCACGCCTACGCTGGCTTTTGGGGATGGGGATACTGGGTTTTATGAAGCCGCTGATGATACTGTTAGAATAACACATAACAGTGTATACACTTGGAATATTGACGTTAATGGTTTTGGAAGTGCTATTGCCGGAGGGGGTCAAATAAGAAAATCTGGTGCCAGCGCAACAGTTCCTTCTGTAGCACCTAATAGGGATGATTTAGACACGGGTCTTGGTACAGCAGCCGCCGACCAACTCTCCCTAATAGCTGGTGGTGTTGAGGGGATTAGAATTTCTGAGGATACTACAATCCAAGTTAATTCTTTTGGTCCTGTAATTAAGAAATACACCATTACCACAGACAATACGAATGGAGTGGGTACTCATACTATAGCGGAATTACTTGGTGGTTTAATTCGCAGAGGTACAGGGGATGAAATAACAGGTGCGGCAATTGACGTAACTGATACAGCGGCGAATATCGTTGCTGGCATAACAGGTTGTGTAGTGGGTTCAGGGTTTGAGTTTTCAATCAGCAATGAGGATTCAACCCATACAATTCAGCTTGATGGCGGAACCGACGTAACAATAGCTCCAAACGATCCGTCAACTGCGATTCCGGCCAACTCGACAGGAAGATTTTTGCTTGTGGTTACAAATGCTACTACAAGTTCAGAAGCAGTTACCGTTCACGCACTTGGGTTCACGACACACTAATGACAAGAAACCACCGATCTTTAAGAGCTTCGCTAATTTGCTTTGCAATCGCAGCCATTGGGTTTGCGATTTGGATTCAAGGATAAATATGCCAGTAACACCAATCACATTAATTAAAGGCGATAAGATTGGAATCGAAACCGATTACAGAGATGCTCTTCCGGTCAACTTTTACGCCGTCAAGCGAGATATCCTGGGCGCAAAGGGGTATATGATCGGATATCCGGGCCTTACGAAATTAGCGGATGG
>Ga0307379_10009909_pt1 | contig 12684 bp, 3 predicted proteins | sample UN2MG_FD_202237 | JGI IMG/M metagenome (GOLD analysis project Ga0307379, IMG submission 202237) | Soil microbial communities from Risofladan, Vaasa, Finland - UN-2 | ecosystem: Environmental > Terrestrial > Soil > Coastal area > Acid sulfate soil | place: Finland: Risofladan, Vaasa | collected... | reverse complement strand
TTTGATCGGTTTCTGATCGCTTTTTGCTCAAACTTAGTCCGTTCTTGCTCCTTTTTACCCCTTTTTTAACCTAAGTGGAGCGGGGTCAATATGCTATAAAGTATACAAAAGGCGGGGACCAGGGACCGGGGGACGGGGAACAGGGGTGGAGAACGGCTCGGAGATTGTTAGAACTCTAACAAAATCGGGAGGCGCAAAACGGCCCTGGCGCTATCGAAAACGGCGCTTTCGGCCGATGGGCCGCGCAGGACGGGATTCGACGTATGGCCTGGATGGAATATGACGGGCCCCAATCGGGCGATCTGTGTAAGCGCTTATGCGAGAAGGACTTACGTCTCGGATAGGGCGGCGGAAGTTGTTAGAGTTTTAACAAAAAACGGGGGCGTGGCAGGAACCGCAAAGACCGCCGCGTGGGTGCGCAGCACCGACCCTGCGACTGATTGGGCCCGTACGACGCGAGACAAGAGTAATGCACGGTCCGCTGGCCTGTCCGGCGTAGCCTTGGCGAAGCCGGAAGCCTTCGGCGAAGGCGGATACGGTGCGAATGGGTGTCTGTAAGGCACGCGATGCAGCAACAGCACAACAGCAGCGACAACAGCCACGACTCGTCAGCAGGGAAACGACAACAACGACAACAGCGAACGACTCCGTGGACGAACTTCCGGGGCAAAATCGCCCTTGACACGAGGGCGGTTATGGGTGTCCCCGGAATACCTTGTCCTGTGTCTCCAGAACCCCGCGCTTAGGTGTTGCGCCGTCACGGATACGCTAGCCAGCGACCTCTCTGCCAGCCCATGGCGGCAGAGGAAAAGTGTTCACGGGTTGTACCGCCTATACTGGGACGTGACCTCCTCGATAATGTTTGGCATAACAGGGCGGATGCCATAGGCCGCGGCATTTGCCCTGTCTGTGAACCAGCGGTTCTCGGCGTCCTTGAGGAATCTGTGGGCGACCTGAATGTTCTCCCAGCAGTGCTGCCGCACAAGTTCGTCGCCGTTCCCGCAAACTCTTGCCGCGGTGTCTTCAGGAAGGACAAGATCGTAGAACACATGCTTCCAGTACCGGAATTGGCGCACCAGCAGGCGCAGATGGCACAATCCCCACTGGGTTGCACACACGACGAGTGACGGCTCCAGTGGAGCCATCCAAGACGTAGCAGGGCGTCCGTCCAACTTGGTCGCAACCAAGGGACACGCTCTGTGAACAGGGTCGGGGCCATCAGGTATGACCCGCGTTGCAAAGTGCAACAGCACTGCATCAATGCGGAACCGCTCGTAGTGAACGCTCTCGGCCTCCCGGTAAAGATCGCGGATGGGCACGCCATTTGGGTACCGCTCGAGTAGCTGCAGGAGGTGCAGGCCTATGAAGTAGTCCCCGTGATGCTCAACAAGCGGTGGCCGAAAGAGGTTCTCCACAAAACTGAAGTCAGGGCTGTACCATCTCCTATGGCCCAGAATCAGCGCCTCCAACATCCTCGGCCAGCCAGTGGGGACATCGTTTGGCTGCGACCTTCTATCAACGAGGGATCGGAAGCACACGTCCGACGTCATCACCCAGGAGCCAAAGATGCGCAGGAATCCTATCAGCAGAAGGCGGGTATTCTCCTCTGCAAGCGAGGACAGAAAATCGCCCCTACTGGTCACAAGGTTCTGACACAAGCGACTCACCGCTTCGCGGGCGCGCCCAATCTGAACTTCCTGAGTGTTCAGTATGCTCAGGTCAGATATAAATACGGATTCAGGAAAGTCGCCGTGGCAGCTTTCAAAGAGATAAGCCACCCTGAAGGCAAGGACCTGTGCGTGGTCTGGCGGCTTGATGACGAATGGAAGGCGCGCCGATCTGTCCCCGCCATGCTCCTGCCGGGCTCGGTCCCAGTCGTACGTCTCTGGGCGGCAGAAAACCAGCGTCAAAGCGGTGCCGCGTCCACTGAACGCATAGCACCAGCTTGCTGTCTCCGAGAGCACCTGATCGGACATCCTGTCCGAGTTGTCCAACGTCAGGACTATTGTCAGCGGAGCGAGATCGCCAAGGAGAGGGTAAGCACCCGGATCTGATACCAGCTTGTCGACCCGTGCCAGAAGCTCTTCTGCCTCCTTCACTGACACGACTTGGGCATAGAGGGTTGGGAGTTCTGGCAACCTGCCGCCGGCTGTGGTCACCGCTTCGAGCCTTTCGTACACACCGACTCTGCGCATCTCCTCGATGAGCGCATTGGCAATCTTGACCTTGACCTGCCCCAGAGTCTCACAGTCAATGCATTCACACCGCACTAGCAGAGTGTGCTTCCACAGGTCGGGGTGCTGGGTTATGTACTGTTCGATTAACACCCCAAGGAAGTGCGTTTTCCCGACTCCAACGGCGCCGGTAACATGCAATACTTCTCGGGATTGTCTACGCTGCGCACCCGGGGCATCGTGGTGGGGCTGGCCGGCCTTGGGTGTTGTGAGAGGGGTGACGATGCTGGAGACCCGATCTGTGAGGATTCTGAGAATCGCGTCCATTGTTGTGCGATTGGCCTCGACCCAAACGTATGTGCGCGCTGTCGCGTGAGGCGTTGCCAGATCGCCCTGGCCTCTGAACACGGCCCCCCACGGGCAGATCAGTTTCGTATACACATCGGAAGGATTTTCCTGGACATCTACGCTCTGCACGCGGCTGACCACGCGCGTCGGGCCGGCAATCTGGCCAGTAATCGGAGAGAGCATCCTGATGCAGTGGTTGACAATGGCATCGTCGAGGTGTGGCAGTGAGTCTGTGGGAATGCACGGGACCTCGTCCTTGTGGACGACTAGCCGGCTGAGAAAGCCAGTTCCGGACAAGTCAACCGCGTTGCTGACGGCGGCTAGTTGAGTTTCGACCTTGGAGACTGCCCAGTTGTGGAAGTGCCTGTACTCCGGCCGCTCTTTGTCAACGTAGCAACTCATCCGTATGACATTGCCTTCCAGTTCGCACTTGGCAATGAGCCAGTGCTTCCACCAATGGGCTTTCGTGATGTCGTGGAATTCATCGTAGAGGTCGAAGGCGCGCGGGGCGCGGCGCTGGTCTGCGTCCATCTCGTCGGCCAGCAAGAGTATGGCGGCGACGAGGCCATATCTGACGTTCGGATCAAGAGACCGCAAGCTGCTCATGGAGCGAGCACAGCGCCGAAAGTTGGCGAGCGAGTGGGCCCTACACACCTGCGGCAGAAAACGCTGGTACAGCCAGGCGTCTCGCGATGCAATGTCCGAGAGCGCGCTTGGGGGGGTGGGTAACAGCACGTCTATAATGGCATCAGCGTGCCGTTGCCGGCGGGCGTTCCATCGCTCATGGTCCGTCTTGCACTGCGAGCGTATGTCAGCCGGAAGGGCGCAGGCCATCCCTAGGTCGTGAAGGAACGCCGACAATCCGAGAACGTAAAGCTCGCGAGCGGTGAGCGCGCGGGACACTGCGCCAGCGAGAGCGCCGAGGTCCAAGGCGTGCGCCAGGACCCTCGCGCTGTGGTCTACGCCGTGGGCTGTGTAAGTTCCTGCAAACGTGCCGAGGCCAGAGAACACGTTGTGGCAGTGCTCTGCGGCCTTGCCAACGTAAGTCGTGTAGTCACTTGACGAGAGGCTCGCACGTGGGCTGGACGGCGGACATGCGTCGATGGCCTCCTGGAATGCCTGCAGTGCAATCCCAACCTCGTCGTCCATCGCGACCCCCCATGTTCGCATCCCATTCATGCATACGGTGCAGTAGGATTCATCGTAACCCGTAACAGCCACGAAGCAACAGAAAAACCACTGCGTGTAGTATAAAGCCTAAGTGCCAATTGCAGGAGCTGGAGGCGGGAGTTCCGGTGACACACACCAATGGCATTAAGATAAGGATTCTGGCGGCTTGCATGGCCGCGGGAGAACTGGCCCTGAGGACGCGCCACAAGGGCTGCCGGGAGGCCTTTTCGGGCGTCAGAGGCCCTTTTACCGCTTAACTTAATGCCATTGTCTCGTGTCCCCCGAACTCCGTGTTCCCCGAACTCCCGCGAACTTCCTCCGAATACGCTCCGAACACACAAGCGCCCCACCGGACAGCATCAACCTCGCCTCAGATGTCACCTGCCTCGTTGATCGCCGTGTACACCTCGTTCGCCAGTGTCCGCAGCATGCGCTCGAAGTCGTCTATCTCGCCGTCGCCTGCTCCATCGCAGTCCGCGTCGTCGTAGAGGAGACCCGCCAGGGACATCCGGTCCGTGGCCCGCAGCAGGTCGATGACCTGGACGTCCTCGTAGTCATCGTAACCGTCGAAGGCCGCGCCGCTCGCGCCGATGTTGAAGAACGCCGCCCCCACCCCGCCGGCCGTCACGGCAAACCCGTAGGACTCGACCTGGGCAATGAGGTTCACGTCCGGGTCGGGCGGGCCGTACCAAAGCGAGACCAGCGACTCCTTGGTGATGAACGTGGCCAGGGCTACCCCCATCACCTGGGCGTCCAGTTTCGGCGGGCCGCCAGGCGACGTCTTCGCGTTCCGCTTGAACAACTGCTGGTACATTGCGGCGATCTCGTGGTTGGCCATGCCGGCCAACTGGCCGTACATGTTCGGGAACGTCTCGGCCAGCCAGTCGGCCAGGAGCGTTGAATCGGCGCTCCCGTTGAGAGACTTGATGAGCGCCTGGCCGTTCTTGTTCTGCCAGAAGCCGATCGTGGCCGTCTGGCCCGCGTGGACCTGGCCGCCGTCGATCCGCTCTCCGAAGTTGTAGTCGATGCCGCTTGACCCGGCCACCAGTTTGATACCGGCGAAGCGGTCGCCGACCAGATCGATGTACCCGTCGTCACCCAGAATCACCGGCGGCGTGGGCGGCTCGAACTCGACCACCTCGCCGAGCGCCTCCTGACCGTCCACGAAACCTTCCGGCTGCGTCTCGGCAATCGCGTAGGTGCCCGGCCGCAGGCCGGTAAACTCAAAGAGGCCCTGGGCGTTGGTGAGCTGCTCGATGTCCACGGGCGCACCGCGGTCATCGGTCCCCGTCACCTGGATCCTCACGCCCTCGACCGCCAGTTCGCCAAGGTCCATCTCACCGTTGTCGTCGAAGTCCTCCCAGACGAAGCCCTGGAGCGATGCGGGCTGAAGTTCGGCGAAGTCGTAGCCTGTGCCATCGGGCGTCTCAATGCCTTCAGGCACGAGAATGTTGCCGATCTCTTGCCAGTCCTGACTGTTGTCGGCTGTGCCTCCGATCGTCCCGGGCGTCTCCTTGCCATCGAGGTACGCCGCGGGCTGTTCGGCGGCGATCGTGTAGGTGCCGGGGTCCAGGTTCACGTCGAACGCGTAGGTCCCGTCCTCGCCGGTTGCCGTCTGGGCAATCGGCGTTCCGGCAACCTGATCGAGCAGGCTGACGGTGACGCCTTCGAGCGGCGTGTCGCCGTCATCTGGCTCAAAGAGTCCATCGTTGTCGCGGTCCTCGAACACGCGGCCCGAAAGGTCGACCAGGTTCTTCACCTCCACAGAAACGGGGGTCGGCCCAACCTCGATGGGATCAGCGTAGCCCCACCCCTTGTCGCCGTCGGCCGGGTCGCCCGTGTCCGTGACCCAGTAATCGAACCCGGCGGCCCCACTGTAGTCTGGCGCGGGCGTGAACTCCGCCGTGTAACCGTCGGAGAGAAGCTGCACAGAGCCGTTCCATGCATTACCGACGGTGAAGGTCAGGCCGTCGTCGGTCGTCTCCAGATCGTCAGCAAGGGTCCTCATGTCCACGAGGACGGGCACGTCTTCTTCCGTTCCAGTCACGCCTTCAATCGCCTCCGGCGCGTCGTTGACGGGTGTGACCGTGATGCTGATCGTGGCGGGCTCACTCGTCAGGTCGCCCGGGTTGGAGTGGCCGCCACTCGGGTCCCCGTCGTCGGTCAGCGTGACCTGGAAACTGTCCGGACCGTTGTGGTCGGGGGCCGGATCATACCGGTACGTCAGACAACTCACTAGAGTCAGCGTCCCGTGCGACGGACCTTCGACGATGGCCGCGACCAAGTCGCCATGCGGCGTCTCCACGTCCGTCCCCGTCAACGCGATCTGCACCGACCCGTCCTCGGCCACCGTCACCGACTGATCGTCTGCCACGGGCGCGTCGTTGACCGGCCTGACCGTCACGGAGACCTCGGCCGTGGTCGTGCCGCCTTGGCCGTCGCCGGTATTGAGGGGGCTGATCTTCGCCGCGAAGGCGTCTCTGCCACCGCCGTGAGCAATATCGAGGCCGCCCCAGAAGCCCGTGACGTACGCCACGCCCGCGCCGTCCACCGCGATCCCATACCCTCGGTCGTCATGGGTGTCGCCGAGGTAGGTGGACCAGAGGTTGCCGCCCGAAGCACTCATCTTCACCACGATGGCGTCTCTGCCACCATTGTAGCTCGTATCGAAGCCGTCCGAGACCCACCCGGCGGAGTCGGTGAAACCTGTGATGTACGCGCCGCCCCCGCTTTCCACCGCGATATCATAGCCACAGTCGCAGGCACTGCCGCCGAAGTAGGTGGACCACAGGTGACTGCCGGATGAGCTGAACTTGGTGACGAACCCGTCCCCGCCACCATCGTAACTCGTGTCGAAGCCTCCGCTCGCCCACCCGGAAGAATAAGTGACCCCCGCAACATACACGCCGCCCGCGCTGTCCACCCCGACGCCATAGCCGTCGTCGGAGGCGCCGCCGCCCAGGTAGGTGGACCAGAGGAGATGATCACCGGAAGAGCTGATCTTGGCGACGAAGGCGTCATCCAGGCCGTTGTAACCCGTGTCGAAACCGCCGGAGACCCAACCGTCGGAGTAGGTAAAACCCGTCACGTACACGTCGCCCGCGCTATCCACCGCGATTCCTTGGCCATTGTCCTCTTGGTCGCCGCCGAGGTAGGTGGACCAGAGGTGATCACCCGAGGCGCTCAGCTTCACCACGAAGGCGTCTATGCCGCCGCCGTAACTCGTGTCAAAGCCGCCCGAAACCCAACCGGCGGAAGTGGTGAACCCTCCGGCGTACACGCTGCCCGTGGCATCCACCACAATATCGCCATAGCCGGCGTCATAGCCGCTACCACCGAGGTAGACGGACCACAGGTAGTCTCCTGCGGCGCTCAGTTTGGCGACGAAGGCATCCCCGCTGCCGCTGTAACCTCCGCTCGCCCAGCCAGAAGACCACGTCTCGCCCACAATATACACGTCACCCGCGCCGTCCACCGCAACACCATGGCCAGCGTCAAAACTGCCGCCGCCGAGGTACGTGGACCACACGGGGTTGCCGGACGCGTCGAACTTGGCGACGAAGACGTCCCCGCCACCGCCGTAATCCGTGTCGAAGCCCCCGCTGGCCCACCCGGAAGACTGGGTTTCGCCTGTCACGAGCACGTTCGCGCCCGCGTCCACAGCGATACCCAAACCCCTGTCCTCATTCCCGCCACCGAGGTATGCAGACCACTCCAACTCGCTGAGCGGTTGCGCTCCGATACCGTCGGAGACCGTGTAAGTGAAACCGTCGGCCCCGTTGTAGTTGAGTTCCGGCGTATAGGTCAGGGTGCCGTCCGGATTCTCCGTGACCGCACCGTGTGCTGGTTGCGTGAAGTCTGAGACAAGAAGCGGGTTGCCGTCCGGATCCGCGTCGTTGGCAAGAACGTCGATGACCACCGGGGTGTCCTCGTCCGTCTCGGCCGCATCGTCCTCCGCCACGGGGGCTCTGTTGACCGGCATGACGGTGAGTACGCTTACATCATCATCGTGTGCGTTCGTGACCGCCAAGTCGGGTAAGCCGTCGCCATTGAAGTCCGCTGACGTGATACCGCGAGGCCCATCTCCCACAGCCACGTTCTGCCTATCACCGAAGCCGCCAGACACTTGACCATACAGGAGGCTCACGTTGCCTGCAATGGTGGTAACAGCCAAGTCCAGCGACCCATCGCTGTTGAAGTCGGCCGACACGATGCCCCATGGGCCAAGCCCCGCGTCCACGTCTTGCCGGTCGCCGAAACCGCCGTCCGACTGGCCGTACAGCACGGTGACGGTGGAGGGGTTCACATTGTCGAGGTTGTTGGTGACAGCCAAGTCCAAGCGGCCATCTTCGTTGAAGTCTTCGGCGACAAGACGATTCGGGTGGGGTCCCACAGGAATGACCTCGACGTTGGCGGGCAAGAATTCCCCCCCCTGGTTGTACACGACGCTCACATCGCTGCGGCCATGGTTGGCGACCGCAAAGTCAAGCCAGCCATCAGCGTTGAAGTCGCCTGTTGCCAGCCCTGTCGGTCTGTAGCCTACGGCCGCATCCTGCCTCGTGAAGCCGCCGTCCTCCGTGCCATACAGCACACTGACGGTGGTGAGGCCGTAGTTGCTGACGGCCAAGTCCAGTCGCCCGTCGCCGTTGAAGTCACCAGATACCAGATCATCCGGATAGCGGTCCACAGACTCCTGCCGTGCAGAGCTGAAACCGCCGCCGGCTTGACCGTAGAGCACGCTGACCGAGGCGTCGCGCCAGTTGGTGACGGCCAGATCGGGCCGCCCGTCGTCGTTGAAGTCTGAGGAGATGACCGAACGCGGGTAACAGCCCACGGCGAAGTCCTGCCGCCCGCCAAAGCTTCCACCCGCTTGGCCGTACAGCACACTCACAGTGTTGTCAAGCTCGTTTGTTGTTGCGAAGTCCAACCTGCCGTCGGCATCAAAATCCGCGCTCACGATGCCACAGGGCTGCCCTCCCACGGTCACGTCCTGCAATAGGAAAGACACGTCCTGTCCATCGAGCAGCAGTCGCGGCTCCAGCGGCTCAAACTGGGGATTGGATGGGGGATCGGCGAGTTTCATCTCAGGCCTCCTTGGGAATGTGGGCGCAGACGGTTTCCGAAACGGACTTGGACTTCAGGAAAAACCAGGAACGCGGAAAGACGGCGGGGAAAAAGGGGATGACCTGGGCCTGCCCTCAGGCAGATCCCGTAACGGTACGCCTGGCTGCGCGCCTGTGTCGCTCGGCCCATCGTCCCCCCACCGGCCGAAAGACCTCTATCAGACAAGCATCAGCAATTTGTAGAAAGCGACCCCTCTCCAGAAAGATACTTGCGCTCAGCCGCACTGCCTATAGATGAGCAGAGCACCAGCCGGACGCGCATGCCCAACAGGAACACAGGCCACGGGTAGTCGGGCGCCCTAGCCCGCCACGCGTCCCCTCGCCAACGCGAATACTAGCACAGAATTGGCCATTGTCAAACGACGGGGAGAAAAATATCCCTACACAAAGCCGCCCCGGTGAACTAGCCAGGGCAGCCAGCCATTCTCTCCCAGGTGGTCACGCGTTTGCCGCATCGGGTTCGGGGGACACGAGACTCAAGTCAGTTTGCTCCTATGGCGCCTGCCCACGTGAACGGCGCGGTGTCTGTGCCGAAGCATGCCCACTGTCGAAGCGGGACCTGTGTAGACTACCCTGAAATGTCTGCAACCGCAAGTGCAATGGCTGCCGTCGGAGGCTGTTGGCGCGCCCCGGCCTGCGGGGGGCGAAGGCATGGGACCCGGCGCTAACGCGGAACCAGCCACGTGCCGGCCAGGCGGTCCTGGATGCTGCGCTCGGGCATCAGTGCCGACATGACGGCCAGGGCGCCGAACAGGACAAGCGCCAGTGCACAGGCAGTCCCCGTAACAAGACGAATATCGTCGGAAACGCCAGGTCGGCCGTACAGCAACCCGCCGAGGGTCATCAGCCCCACAGAGCCGAGCACGAAAGGCAGCCACGTGACCAACGCCCTCCAGAAGACCCGAAGCCGGCCGGCCCGCGAGCCGTCGCGCTTCACGGCGACAACCGCGAGGACCCGCATCGCCAGACCGCTGCGAAACACGAACGCACAGACGATGCTGGAGAGGGCCAGCAGCAGCGTCACGAGGCCTGCCTGGAAGGCGACCACAAGCAGGAGCGACTTGCCCCCGAGGAAGGTGTTCATGTCGGGGCCGCCGGCCAACGGCTCTGCCACGGCCTTGGCGTCGGCGAATTCCTTCTCGGATGGGTTGGGGTACTGGGCGACAATCCGGCGTGCCTTTGCCCGCATACCCTCGTCAATCCCTGCGGCAAACAGGCTGGTCCAGGTGGCCGGGTCGGAGATCGTCTTGCCGAACCGGCCGGCGATGTAGACTTCGAGCGCCTGGCGCTCTTTCGAGTTGTCTTTGCCGGCAGACTGTTTCTCGAGGACGGAGAGATGGATCAGGCAGACATGGAGGGGTATGAGGTCCGGCTGCTGTTCTGCGAAGCGTCTGGCCATGGACATCCCGAACAGCGTGAAGCCCGCCATGAGGATCGGGAGCAAGGCGCAGCCGAGAACCAGGCCGAATCGCCGGCGGCGAGTGACGGACGCCACTTTCTGAAGGAGCGGCTTCAGGCCGGCCTTCAGATCCTCAGGGCCCTTGGAAGTCGGCAGCGCCGTCAGGAACTTGCGGGCATGGAGCGGCACGGGCACGGCCGGCGTCTTGCCGCGCGCGGCATCGGCATCCACGATGCGGCCTTCGAGCGCGGCAACGGCCAGCTGGTTCAGGAAGGCCCGCGCGGCGCTGAAGTCGGGCGCTGCCGGGGCCGGCCCCTGCGCGGCAAGGGGCGCGCCGGCGGTCCCCGGCGCCGGGAAATCGAGCAACTTGGCCCGGCCGTCGGCCGTGATCCAGACCCGGTCCAGCGCGAGCAGGGCAGGGACGGAGCCGTCCTTCAGGCCGGCCTCAAGTTCCTCGGCCAGGTCCATGAGCCAGTAGCGGACGGACCGCCACGGCTGCGGCTGGGTGGCGAGTGCGAGGAGCGGCTTTCCGGCCGGCGCCTCGTAGGCGTCCCAGTTCTCGCCGGGTGCACGCGTGCCGCCGAGCCAGCGGAGTCGCGTCGCCCGGCCCAGGCCGCGAACGATGGTGGTGGCAGGCGGGGCGCCCTCGGGCAGGCGGCGGATCCACACCTTCCGCAGCAGCCGCGCATCGTAGCCCAGAAGGAGTTCCCCGTCCTCGGTCTTCTCCAAATGGTCGAGGACGTAGTAGGGCCCGATCTGAGGGGTGGCCTCGGAGACCGGGTGCGGCGGCTCCTCCGCTTCAAGCAGCGGCCGCGCCTCGTAAGCCGCTTTCCGGATGACCCGCGTGCCGCTCGCCAGGTCGTGCAATCCGGCGAAGCCGTTGCGGCGACGGGCGCTGATGACGAACATCAGGGCCATCACGGCGAACTGGGAGTAGGCGATGGCCATCGAACCAGCGTGCGTGCCGATGGTGGCGGCCTTGGCCGGGTCGAACCCCAGGTAGATCCAGAGAGGAAGCACCGGCGCCACGATGAAGATCGCCGCGCGAAACAGGGCCCTGGCAACGCCGGGGGCGCTGCGGCCGGGGCCGACGACGCGGAGGCCACAGATCGCCTTGCCGACCGACGCGCCGCGGATGCCCTCCGTCAGCGCGAAGTACAGGATCATCAAGGCGAAACTGGCGAGCACGCCGGCGATATAGAACGGCGATTGATAGGTGGCGGGGTCGGTCAGCGAACCTATGTGGGTTATCAGCACATACCCGAGGGTCCCCATCAGCGCGGACCATATGGCCGTGTCAAGCATATACGCGAGGAACCGCCAGCCGAGCGTGGCCGGCGTCGGGGCCGCCGAGGCGTAGGGCAGCAGCGTCTCGCGCAACTCGCCGTAGTTCCTGAACCGCCGCGCAGGCTGTTTTTCCAGGCACCTGAGGATCGCGGCGCAGAGACCCTTCGGGATGTCGCGGCGGAACGTCGCGGGCGACGCCGCCGGCTGGTCCAGCGCCGTGGCAATGAACCGGATGAGGTTGTCCCCGCGGAACGGCGTCTTGCCGGTCAGCAGGTAATAGAGCGTGACGCCGACGGCGTAAATGTCGGAGCGCACGTCGAGTTCGTCGCCCTTGAGTTGCTCGGGGGAGGAGAAGGCGGGCGTGCCCAGGAACGTGCCGGTGGTGGTCAGGTGGGTTTCTTCGCGGGCCTTGGCGGAAATCGAGAGACCGAAGTCGCCCACCTTCACCGTTCCGCCGGGTTCCACGAAACAGTTGGACGGCTTGACGTCGCGGTGCAGGACGCCGACGGCCTGGGCCGCCTCCAGGCCCTCGATGATCTGGAGGATGGCATCCACGGCTTCCGCCACCGGCATCGGCCCTTGGCGTCGAACGCGGTCCTTCAGGGTTTCACCCGGCACCAGCTCCATGGCAATAGCCGGGGTGCCCTCGACCTCTTCCGTGCCGTAGATGTACACGCTGTTGGGGTGGTTGACGGAGGCCGCCAGCCGTCCTTCGCGCAGAAACCGGCCGCGGGCCTCCGGCGAGTCGAGCGAATGGCTCAGGACCTTGAGCGCAACGCGGCGTCCGCTCTCCAGGTGCTCGGCCTCGTAGACCGCCCCCATGCCTCCCTTGCCCAACAACCGCTCGAGGCGGTAGGGGCCGAACGACTGGCCGACCTCCGGTGCGGCGTGCGGGGGCACAGAGGGGGAATCGCGGGACGGAGACGTCGCGGTCGGGGCATCCCCTGCATCGGTCCGGGCACCCAGGCCGACCTTCAGCAGACACCTGGGGCAAAGGCCCTGCGCCACGTCGCGTGCCAGTTCGGTGCCGCATTGAAGGCATCGGTGGATCTCGGTCATGGCCGGCTCCTTCTTGTCCGATTCCACCCGTTCCTAAAGCAAGCGGCGCGAAAGGTAACACGAAATCCGTGCGTCAGCCTTCGAGCGCGTCGAAGAGATGCCGGATCTCGTCGTCGACCTGCTC
>Ga0307379_10009908_pt1 | contig 12684 bp, 9 predicted proteins | sample UN2MG_FD_202237 | JGI IMG/M metagenome (GOLD analysis project Ga0307379, IMG submission 202237) | Soil microbial communities from Risofladan, Vaasa, Finland - UN-2 | ecosystem: Environmental > Terrestrial > Soil > Coastal area > Acid sulfate soil | place: Finland: Risofladan, Vaasa | collected... | reverse complement strand
CCGCGCGGAGACTTAAGGACGAAGATATTGCCCGGCCGATAGTGCTTGGGAAACCAGAACAGATCGAAGCGGCGATAGAAAAAGCCGGCGTCAATCTCGACGGTATCGAGACTATCGATCCGAAAGAGAGCGATAGACTCGATTTTTATGCGGAAAGATACAGCGACCAAAGGGAAGGGATCTCCGTCGACGTTGCGAGACGCATCGTCGTCAAGCCGTTGTTCTATGGGGGCATGATGGTGGCGTGCGGCGATGCCGGCACGGCAGTGGGCGGAGTTGCCAGCGCGACCGCAACCCTGATTCAGGCGGGTGTCTTGACCGTCGGATTCGTTCCCGGCATAAAAACTCCGTCCAGCTACTTTCTTATGGTGATTCCAAACTTCCTTGGAGAAAAGGACAAGCCCTTTATTTATGCCGACTGTGCCGTCAATGTCGATCCGACCGCCAAGCAATTGGCGGATATCGCCCTGGCTTCTGCCGTAAGCGCAAGAAGACTCTTAGGCCAGGAGCCCCGGGTTGCGCTGCTTTCATTCTCCACAAAGGGCAGTGCTGCCGGTGCGAGTGTTGACAAAGTAAGGGAGGCTCTGAGAATAGCGAGGCAGCGTGAGCCCGGCCTGGCTATCGACGGGGAATTTCAGGCAGACTCTGCCATCGTTCCCAGAGTAGCCGCAAAGAAAGTCAAAGATGAAAGTGCCGTTGCGGGAAAGGCAAATGTTATAATTTTTCCCGACCTGAACTCGGGAAACATCGCCTATAAGCTAACGCAGTACATGGCCGGCGCCCAGGCCATCGGGCCGTTTCTGCAGGGATTTGCGAAACCCATAACGGACCTTTCGAGAGGTGCTACCGTAGATGACGTAGTTGCCACAGTGATACTGACTTTGGGACAACTGCTGTAAAGTACAAATCTTGTATGAGATAAAAGCAGGCCACATTTTAAAGGACAATAAAGACAATGAAAATACTTGTTATTAATGCAGGTAGCTCTTCAGTCAAGTATCACTTATACCGGATGCCGCGAGCGGAGATTCTCGCCGGTGGATTTGTCGAGCGAATCGGAGAGGAAAACTCTGAACTTTCCCACTTTTTCCACGGTAAAAGCTACACGGCACCGGCAAAGATCGAAAGTATCGAAGAGGCGATGGAACTTATACTTCAGACGCTTGTCGACGAGCAGGTTGGGGTTTTGCATCAGATATCTGAGATCGATGCCGTCGGCCACAGGGTCGTCCACGGAGGCGAAGAGTTTACCGGCTCCGTAGTTATCGACGAAAAGGTGATTGCCTCAATCGAGAAATTTGCGGACCTCGCTCCTCTGCACAATCCGCCGAACCTTGCAGGCATCAGGGCGGCCCAGCGTCATCTTCCGAATACTACACAGGTTGCCTGCTTCGACACCGCATTTCATGCGACTATTCCAAAAGTCGCCTACATGTACGCCCTGCCGTATGAGCTTTATGAAAAGTACGGCATCCGAAGATACGGCTTCCACGGAATTTCCCACAGGTACGTTGCCCGGCGTGCCGCTGCTATCATGGGTAGGGGAAAATACGATATCAACGCTATTACCTGTCATCTCGGCAACGGCTGCTCCATTACCGCCGTGAAAAATGGCAGGTCAATAGATACCTCGATGGGGCTGACACCATTGGAAGGCGTGCCGATGGGAACACGGTCGGGCGACCTTGACCCGGCGATTCTCTTCTATCTCGCCGGTAAAGGCTACGATGCGGAGGCTTTAAAAATACTTTGCAACACAAAGAGCGGCCTGCTCGGTATATCGGGCGTCTCGAATGATGTCAGGAACCTCGAAGAATTGGCAGCAAAAGGTCATGTCCGGGCGCAGCTTGCGATTGATGTTTTCTGCTATCGTATCAAGAAGTACATCGGCGCGTATGCAGCCGTTCTGGATACCGTCGATGCGGTGGTCTTCACCGGCGGCATCGGGGAAAATGCCGTTTTCATGCGTGAGAAAATATGCAACGCCGTAACCCAGATAGGCGTACAGCTTGACTATGCAGCAAATAAAATGGTAATCGCAAAGGAAGCTCAGATAAGTACCAAAGACAGCCAAGTCAAAGTTTTCGTCATTCCCACAAATGAACAGGCCGCCATAGCCAACGATACTTACGAAATCGCGAGACGGCGGACGACCAATTATTGCGAAGAGGCAATGGCATCCATACAGGGTAATCCTGAGTAGATGATTCCAAATTGCTTACAACGGCTCTATCCTGTGGATTAGTTTAACCTGCCCTGTTGTTTGGTGTGTCGGGCCAGGGCGGCGGCGCCGATAATGCCGGCGTCTTCTCCGAGCGTGGCGAAACATATCTCTACGGTCTCTTTTTTCAAGGTCCAGATATGCTCGTTAAAGAAATCCTTTATGCGGTTCAATAACGCATCGCCCGCGGCTATCATGCCGCCTGCAAAAACTATGCGCTTGGGCTCGGTTCCGTGCAGCATGTTTATGCACGTAATCGCGAGTGCCTTGGCCGTCCCGTCGGTAATCTCTTTTGCCAGCTTGTCCCCGGCGGCTAAATGTTCGTATATGTCCTTGCTGGTTATCTTGCCCTTTTCTTCGAGCACTTTTTTAAGGCTGGATTCGGCTCCGGCTTCGATTGCCTCGGTCGCTCTCCTTGCCGTCGAGTCGGCCGATCCATACGCTTCGACGCAGCCCCTCTGGCCGCAGTTGCATGGCCTGCCGTCCGGGTGTATGATCATGTGCCCCAATTCTGCGCCGTTTTCGTCGCATCCGTGCAGCAGTTCGCCGTTGCTGACAATGCCGCCGCCGATTCCTGTGCCGAGCGTAAAGAATACCATATCTTTTACGCCCTTACCGGCTCCGACGGCATACTCGCCCCAGCAGGCTACGTTTGCGTCGTTATCGAAGACAACGGGCGCCCCGAGCTTTTCATTTAGCATCCGGCAGATAGGAACGTTTTTGAATTTCGGCATGTTCGTGGAACGGATGATGATGCCCTCGCTGTATTTGGCCGGTCCGGGAGTTCCGATGCCGATAGCGACAACGTCCTGCAGAGAAAGCCCTGCCTCGGCAATAAGTTCTTCGACGGTCTGGGCCATATTGTTAATGACAATCTCCGGCCCCATCTCCGCGTTGGTGGTTATCGATGTCTTGCAGTTCAGCTTCAGCTCGGAATCAAACAAGCCGATCTTGATGTTCGTTCCGCCCACGTCAATTCCAACATACGTTTCATTCATTTCTCGTTCCTCTTGATTCGTGGTTTATGTCTTGCCCGGGGTCCGATTGTCGGATTGCGGGACACTCAGTTTAATCCGGATAGCCGTCGGGGTGGCTGCTGTACCATTGCCACGCCGTGGAGACCATTTCCTCCAACTGGGGTTTTTCAATTTTCCAGCCCAGCTCTTTCCTGGCCTTTGTGGCGTCGGCAGTCAATCTTGGCGGATCGCCGGGGCGAAGGCTTACTTCGGTTACCTTAAAATCCTTTCCTGAGACCTTTTTGACCGTTTCAATGACCTCTCTGACCGAATGCCCCTTTTCATTACCCAGGTTGCAGATCAGCTCACGGCCTTGATCCAGCCAATCCAATGCCAGCAGATGCGCCCTGCACAGATCGTCAATATGGATATAATCGCGAATACATGTACCATCGGGTGTATCGTAGTCGGCTCCGTAAATTTTTATATCGTGACGTTTTCCCATGGCGGCCTGGATGGTCAGTGGAATCAGATGGGATTCTGGTCGATGATCCTCACCTATGGTGGCATTGTTGCCGGCGCCGCAGGTATTGAAATATCTAAGCGCGGCAAAGACAAGTTTTCCCGTTCGGCTTTGGTAGTGGCACATCCTTTCGACCGCCAGTTTCGTTTGGCCGTAGGGATTGATCGGCTCGGTCGGTGAGTCTTCGGTAATCGGCATTTCTTCGGGGATGCCGTAAACGGCCGCTGTACTGCTGAAGACGAACTTCTCCACGCCGACAGTTTCCATCGCCGAGAGCAGATTTTCCGTACAGCAGAGATTGTTGCGGTAAAATATGAGGGGCTTCTGGACCGATTCGCCCACTTCAATAAAGGCGGCGAAGTGCATGACCGCTTCTATGCTGTATTTTTCGAGCGTTTCGACGAGCAGCCGGCTGTCGGCCAAATCGCCTTCGACAAATTCGGTTTCCCCGATCGCCGACTTATGGCCTTTGCTGAGATTGTCAAAAACGACCGGCTCGTGTCCCTCAGCCGCCAGCTTTGCCGTCATGTTGCTGCCTATGTACCCTGCTCCGCCGCAAACCAGCACTCTCATGTTTGGTTCTCCGTCATTTGTAACTGGTGGTTCGATAGCCGTACGATTCGTGTTTCAATCCGCTTCAAAATCTCCGCTTCAAGCTGTGAGTCCCTGCCCAGGTCGATCCAGGCCATCTCATTCTTCTGCTTGGGATTCAGTTTCAGTCTCTGCAATGATTGGCTGCTTCTCGAGAATATCCCATAGACCCTGGCGCTGCTGCTGACCTGGCGCTCGGGCAGCGACAGCCTTTGGGCCTGCACGTTGCAGCCGATGCATAGCTGCTCATCTTGTTGGCTTATTTCTAATGTCACGGTCCTGCGGATAGTGTGAAGGTTTGCCGCAAGGGTATTGTCGGCCCCGACATTATCGCTGCGCCAGAATTCGAAAAATTGCGCACCCGGCAGCGGCCTGGTTCGAATCAGGCCGCTTTGAGCATCGGCTTTCTCGATCGTAAAGTACATATTGGCCAGCACGTCCTCGGCGACCTCCATCAAATCGGCCGTGCCGATACCTTGATCCCGCTCGACGAAAAGATCGCTGTCCTGCACCTTCACCCTGAGCGGAGCCGAATTCTGCGGCGCACAACCTGCTGCCATGAGCGTGCACATCATAAGTGTATACTTGTACAAGCGATATGTGCTGCTACGTTCTTGTTTTTTTTCATTCTTCTGCATTTACTGTCCGTAAGCTTAGCCTACAATTGCACTGATGTCAATGAGGTACATTTGCCGGCCGTTGCCGGCGTGGGGCGAGTCGATGACGACGCTTTGGCCGTCGGGGCTGAATCGCGGGTGCGTGTCGCAGCGACATTCGCCTTTATACTCCGGCGGCAGATAAAAATAGCCGAGCGGCATAGTTTTACCGGTCGCTACGTTATAAAGATAGACGTTCTGATTTCGCTCTTTGTCCGGATAGGCATCATTGAGAATCCACTTATTGCCCGGCAGGTAGGTGCAGTGGCCGTTTCTTGTCATTATGCCTTTGCCGATGATTTCGACCCTGTCCGTGCCGTCCTCGTAGAGATAGAATGCGTCACCGTGCGAAGGGTGCCATGCCCAGGCTAAGATATGCCCCGGATCGCGCCAGATGAAATGCGATGTTTTCCCGTAAGGATCGACGATGTGAATATCTGTTCCATCGGAATTGGCGGTGAGCATTCTCGTACCGAAACTGCGCAGGCCCGTTGCCCGCCAGCGATGCAGGAAGATGAATCGAGAGCCGTCCGTATTGTTCTGGGGACTCCTTACGGAGAACAGCAGGTGGTTGAAGTAGTGCTTTGCGTCCTTTGGGTCGCCGGGGATTTGGCCGAATCCGGCTATGTCGGCGAGGGAGATTATCAATTCCCGGCCGCCCGTCTCAAGATCGACTCGAAAGATGCCGGAATCCTTCGGAGCCGCGGTGTCTGTGTGCGGGTCTGGCAGGCCGGCGTAACCGTACCCGGGTCGCATGTCCTGGACACGCCGTAAATCCGGCGCCACGGCGGTCCGGCCATCGGGACTGACGGTATAAATCGGATACGGCAGAGTTCGCTTGCTGCCGCTGTGAACATTAAGGATGTGGCATACGAACCGGCCATCCTGCCGGTCGTTGAAGATAATCTCGTCTTTCGAGCCGGGCCGCCACTGGAGCATACAGCCCTGCTGCCAGCACCAGGCACTGCTTTGGCCGAGTTCCATCCACCGGTCGTCTTTTTTCAGATCGACCATCCCGATTTTGATGACGTCATCGGCTTTGGGGCTGCGATGCTCGAAATCGACCTCCATACCAAGCACATACCGGCCGGTCGGATCGAACTGCAGTTTGTCGTAGTAGCTGAACCAGTGGAATTTCGGACCCTGTGTGATAGCCCTAACCGGAGGCAAGCTCTGCAATTTCGATTCGGTTGTGCCCCCGAAGACTGAGCCGGCCAGGCTTGGCAATGCCAGCGAGCCGATGGCCGTCCTTCGCATGAATTCTCGACGATTAAGTTCGATATTGTCCATGCGAAACAATTCTACTGCCTGATGCCTTGAATGCAAGCGCCAATTCGGGTGAGAAAGCATTCGACTGGTCAGTTTTTCACGCCTATTATTCTTGTGGATTGCTATCTAAAGGATAGCCTGCTTTAATGCCGATGATGATATTTAGGCCGACTGTGTTTGGCGAATAGGAAGTTATCTTCGGTGCCCCTTTTCATGGGTTCCGAGTTATGAGTAATTAGATATGCTCTCGATACAGAGACAATCTGTTGGCGAAAAATTGCTGGCTTTACCCCTGGGGCAGGAGGTCAAAAACTTTCTTAATTATCTGACTGTAGAGGCCGGTCTGTCCGAGAATACCATTCTGGCCTACGGCCGGGACCTTAAGAGCTTTCTGGAACACTGTAAATCCAACAATATCAAGCACCTGTCGCAAATCAAGCCGACAATAATTCAGGACTATCTTCGAATCATTACTCAGGACCAAAAAGGCGAAAGTTCGATTAAGCGGGCGCTTGTGGCTATCAGGATGTTCCTGCGATACGCCAAACTAATGGGTCTTGTCGAAGATGACTTTACAGCAATCCTCGAAAGCCCGAAAATCTGGCAGAGATTGCCCAGCATTTGCAGCAAGCAGCAGGTTGTGAATCTGCTGAATGCCCCCAGTCCCGACGAGCCGTTCTATTTCCGTGACAAGGCGATGCTTGAATTGCTATATGCAACCGGGATACGGGCAAGCGAGCTTGCAGGCCTGAGGATTCCGGACCTAAATCTTGATATCGGCTACCTGCGATGTCTCGGCAAAGGCAACAGAGAGCGTGTTGTCCCGGTCGGCAAAGTTGCCATCGAAGCGACGGTTGAGTACCTGGCGAAGCTCCGGCCGGGGCTGGCCAAACCTTTTAGTGACAATTTTCTGCTGCTTTCCCGAACAGGCCGGCCTATGAGTCGTATTGAAGTTTGGAGATTGGTAAAGAAATACGCGATGCGGGCAGGGATGCCCAGAAATTTGACCGTGCATACTCTTAGGCACTGTTTCGCAACGCACCTTCTCGCAGGAGGAGCGGATCTTCGAAGCATCCAGGAGATGCTCGGGCATGTGGATATCGCGACGACGCAGATTTATACACACGTTGATCAGGAAAGGCTTAGGGAGATTCATAGAAAATTCCACCCAAGACCGTAGGTAAATTGTCTATTTTCTATTACTCACAATAAAATTGGTTGACTAAAAAAGTTTTTAATATTATTATTATATCGTAACGAACGGACAGAAACATCGCAAAACAGGAACCGGCAGTTTCTTGAAGGCCATCTGAATGAGCGCAAAGCGTTTATATCTGGTTATATTGATGTTGGCGATAGGATTACAGCAGGCCAGTATCGCCCAGGAAAAGCCGCCCGTACCCGCTCAAAGCACACCTGCAGCCGCGGAACTCGATCCCCAGTTAAAAGTGAACAAGGATGCCTTGCTCAACGGATCTATAGACGCTGCAACTGTAATGTTATTCCACGCCGATCCGAAAGCCCGGGAGATATTGCTTGATGCCCTAAAACAGAGTGAAAACAGCCCGGCGCGTACGGCGGTCTGTAATGCGTTGATTCAGGCAAGGGTATCGAAGACGGCCGTTAAGAACGAGCAGGATTTTATCGAGCCGCTACTCGGTGTCTTTGATACTAAAACCGATGCCGAAGCCCAGTTGGCCGTGGAGGCGACCCTGATTTTCGAGTACGAGAAAATAAAAGATTCACTCGATAAGATATTTACAGATCCTAACAAACCGGTCAAAACGAAAATAAATGCCATACACGCATTGAAACTTCGGCTGGATATGATGGCGACCATTAGACTGATCGAGCTGGTCGATGACCCGGAGAAACAAATATCCACTGAAGCGGAAAATGCCCTGCATTCTCTGGGCATACCGGTAGGGGAAGATCCCCAAACTCGCAAACAAAATATAAAAGCGATTAGACTACAAGGTCAGGTGCCGTTCCTGCGGACTCAGTTAATTCGCCAGGATGCTCAGATGCGTAAGGAGAGAGCCGCATTGGAATTGTGGCAGCGGCGCTATAAATCGGAATTGGACAAGAGGTATGAAAGCATAAGCGATGACGCGGCCAGAGGGGAATTCTTAGCCACGTATTTAGTCGATACGGAAACGGTTGTGAGATTGTGGGCCCTGGATAAGGCTTATAAGTGGCGGGTCGCACCGGGTTCGAAGCTGCCCGAAAAGCTCGGTCCCGTTTTAATCAAGCTGATTTCCGACGGCGACCGAGATGTCCGGCTGATAACCGCCGAGCTGCTGGCTTTGATGCCGAAGTTGAATTCAGCTTCGCCTCTGCTGGCACAACTCGGAGCCGAACAGGACGACCAGGTCAAAACGAAGGTATTAGTTGCGCTCGGTGGAGCGTGTTCCAACGCTATTTTGTCCAATCCTAAAGCCACAATCTCTCCTGAGATGAAAGAGATACGCAAGCAAACCCTGGAATGGGCTGCGAAATTTCTTTTTGAAGAGAATACGGAAAAGGCCCGAAACGGTGCGGAAGTCATAAAAAAACTGCTCAACCGTGACGGATTAGAGCCGAAAGAGGTTGACAGATACCTTGGCTTGCTATCTGAGAGGTATAACAAGCAAAAAGACAATCCCGACGGAACCCTGAGGGGGGAATTGCTCAACGAAATGGCCGCGTTGTGCGCACAGGACAGCACGTGCAGGGAAAAGGCGGCCCAGCTTTTTGAAAATTTGTTTGTAGAAGCTCTGCGCGATGAATCGAATTTCGTCCGGGAAGCGGCCGTAGATGGCCTGAATTATATTAACAAGACAAATGCTCTAAAACTGCTTAGAACTGATTTCATCAATGATCCCAGTATCACACTAAGAAAGAAAATAATCGCTCTTGCCGATGAAGTCGGCGGCAAAGAAGACTTGAATTGGCTGGCGGAAAAAATCGGAGTAAACTCTGAAAGCGACCCGGCCTGGCAGGCTATGCTGAAGATATTCACTGGCTCCGACACCGGCGTCCTGAAAGAATGGATGGACAAACTTACCGTACAGGGCAGTAAAATCAAGTTGTCCGATGAGCAAAAAATCGATTTTCTTGAGATAGCGGAAAATGCGAAGGGCAATAGCGAATACATGCCGGAGATACGTAAGAAATTATCCGGTCTGTATTATAAAACGGGTCAATATGAACAAGCGGAAGGCTATTTTAGCATTCTATATGAAATGGCCCAGACACCGGAAGGTAAAAAGGCGATTTTGCCGAACCTTTTGGATGCATGCTTGAAAGGGGCAAAGCCGGAGCGTACAGCCGAGTTGGTGAAGAGTTGCCTGACACAAGGAGACTTAGATCCTAACAGTATTGTTGTGCTGTCGATTGACAATTACTTAAGCAAACCACCGGTCGGAGCTGATCCGAATGAAGTCCTTAAAGCATTAATCGCTATAAAAGTTCCGCAAGGCAGACCACAATGGAACCAACAGCTTAAGATCTGGACAGATCTCCTGGGCAAAGCTAAAGAGCCGGATAAAACCAAATCAGCAGAGTAGTTAGCCGGAAGTATTCACTTGTTTTTCAATATTTTCTGCCTCGAATGAGGCCATCCGCTAATGATGCATCAACAGGTAAAGCGAGCACGTACTGTCTTTGAATATGTTCGAGTGGAAAATAAGCGGTGTAATGATAGGTAAATACTTTGAATAAAAGACGATACAAGAACTAAACCTATTAACCTTATCGCCTTAAAAAAATCTATATTTGAGGCCAAATTTCTTGACTAAACTTGCAAAAAGGGGTATAAGAATTCTTACTAAAGCGGAAAACGATGTTTCAGTAGGGTATTAGTTCGCCTTTTAGAGGGTAACTGTAGGTGAAGAAGCAATCCATGTCTCTCTAATCTCTGTTGAGGAAATGCCTGGACGTTAGCTCTTTGGATTGGTAAAACGTAATTTTGCAATGTGTTACGTGGCTGCTCTTCAGCTTCATAATATTAATGTCGTATCGGAATAGCGATGTTTTTGTGAGAGCGGAAATGGGAACGGAGAAATGTCCATTTTGCGGCCAGGAGATTGATAGTACAGCTACCAGGTGTTTCTTCTGTGGGGCAGAGCTGAACGAAGAATCTGTTCATAAACGCCTTGAGCAACTTCACATACAGGATGTACGAGCCGCTCGAAGAATCCATAAATCCCTTTTAATAAAAGTTGTTGTAGTATTAATTCTGATTGGTGTTATATTTTTTTACGGCACCTCCGGCAGAAAACGCATATCCGATGTTGATAGTCCTGGCCGGAGTTCGACGGTGAAGTTGAACGCAAAAGTTGTTTATCCGGGGGCAAGATTTGTAATTTCTAATAATGATTCGTTTGATTGGAAAAATGTCAAACTGGAAATTGTTTCGGAAACTACGGATGACCGTTTCAGCCTGAAGGTCCCGAATATATTAGCTGGGGAGACATATACGGCGGCTGCCGCGGAATTCCTCAAAGATGAGGGAACCCGCTTCAATCCATATACAATGAAGCCGAAGAAATTCTGGATTTTGTGCGATACTCCAACCAGAGAGAACGTTTCTTACCTGGCCTGGTGGAAATAGATTGTTTCGCATTTTTGTCCGTTAGTCTTTGTATGAAGATTTCGTGGATTCTCTTGTACAGCATACCTTACAGCCGACAAGGCTTGGGTTTAAGTAGAGTGTCCCTGAAATCTTTAGCAATAAATCGGCAGTTTTAGGGATTGACTGGTTACATTAAGGCTGATTATAATCGTGTTATTTGTGAAGTTTGGAGGTTTTTTATGATTAGCAGTAAAATACTCGTGGTATCGTTAGTTATTTTCAGTGTCGTTTCTTTTCTCGCCGAGGATTTATGCTTAGGCGGCATGGACAACGATGGTTGGAAAGCGTCTCCTGAATTAGTTGCTAAGCTTACGAAAAGCCGTTCCGATACTAATTATGACGAGCAGAAGGTTCCGGAATACACTTTGCCAGACCCGCTGGTGATGTCGGATGGGACGAAGGTGAGCGATGCCAGGGCCTGGCGGGACAAGCGCCGGCCGGAGGTGCTCGAACTGTTCCGGACTCACGTTTATGGTCGCTCGCCGATCGAACGGCCACAGGATATGGCCTTCAAGGTTTTCGACCTTGAGCGGCGGGCGCTTGGCGGTCTGGCCACGCGTAAGCAAGTGGCAGTCAGCTTTACCGGCAAGCAGGATGGGCCGGGGATGGATATCTTAATATACTTGCCAAATGACAGGAAAAAGCCCCTTCCCACCTTTGTTATTTTGAATTTCGGCGGCAATCATACGATTCACACTGATCCGGCTATCAAGCTATCAGGCATTTGGATGCGCCAGGGATCCGGAATCGTGAACAATCGTGCCACGGCTGACTCCAGAGGTAAAGCCTCATCGCGGTTTCCAGTCGAAGAGATCTTGAAGCGGGGTTACGGCCTGGCTACAATCTACTATGGGGATATAGATCCGGACTTTCACGATGGCTTTAAAAATGGAGTACACCCCGCCTTTGACAAACTTCAAGAAGGAAAAAGGGCATCCGATGCATGGGGTTCTATCGGTGCATGGGCGTGGGGTCTGAGCAGGGCCATGGACTATTTTGAGACCGACGCCGACATTAACCACAAACGCGTAATTGTCCTCGGGCATTCGCGTCTGGGCAAAACATCTCTTTGGGCCGGCGCTCGGGATGAGCGGTTCGCGATTGTGATTTCGAATGACTCCGGTTGTGGCGGGGCGGCTCTTAGCCGGCGGCGGTTCGGCGAAACCGTAGGGCGCATTAATACGAGCTTTCCGCACTGGTTCTGCGAGAATTTCAGGAAATACAACGGCAAAGAAGACGATCTGCCTGTCGATCAACACATGCTTATCGCACTGATCGCGCCGCGTCCGGTGTACGTAACCAGTGCAGATCAGGACTTGTGGGCCGATCCGCACGGTGAGTTTCTGTCGTGCAAGCATGCCGATCCCGTTTATCGTCTTCTGGGCCTCGACGGATTGGGAGTTGACCGAATGCCCGGACTCGATAGGCCTGTAAATAAAGGCAAGATCGGCTACCATGTCCGTTCTGGTGGGCATAATCTGACCGAGTATGACTGGCAACAATTCATGGATTTTGCTGATATGCATTTTGTGACATCAGGCAGGGGCAAAAACTGAGGTTCTTCTTCTGTTCAATCTTGAGTTACTTTACCTTTTTGCCGTATTTGGAAGCTTTGTTAATACATTTTTTATGTAAATAAGCAGAAACATTTAATATTTTTTTCATTTTTTTCATTTTTATGTTTGCAATTTCGCGGTCATTAAGATATTTTACGTGGTTTATATTTACAATCTGTTGAAAATAATTAGTTTCTGCGCACTTTCTTCAGGCAAGTTGAGTAGAAATAAGGTATCTTGTTTTATATTTATCGGTTTTTGCCGGATATGAAGGTGGTATTTGACTTGGTTCACCAT
>Ga0307379_10009906_pt1 | contig 12686 bp, 9 predicted proteins | sample UN2MG_FD_202237 | JGI IMG/M metagenome (GOLD analysis project Ga0307379, IMG submission 202237) | Soil microbial communities from Risofladan, Vaasa, Finland - UN-2 | ecosystem: Environmental > Terrestrial > Soil > Coastal area > Acid sulfate soil | place: Finland: Risofladan, Vaasa | collected... | reverse complement strand
AAGGGCAGTGTCTTCATGCTCATGCGCTACCCCGACGGGCGGTGGCGCGTTATGGATTGGGGACCGGTCGCGGGCGATCTGAAAGATCCGGTCGGGCGGTACCTGAGCAGCATCGACGTCAGCGGGCGATTACGCAGGAAGGTCTTCGATGAGGCCGGGAAGAAGACGCCGTGAACGGGACGTTCCGCCGGGTGCCCCGGACAAGCCTGCCCCGTTGGGGGTGTTGTTGGCCTTGTCCGGCTTGCGGCCGTGGCGGAACGGCGCCGGACAAGCCGAACTACGGCTTGTCCGGGGCACCCCCCACTCTCGAGGTAGACACAATGAGGGCAACCTGGTGGAGGCAGGGTGACCGGCGCGGCTGGCGGGTCGGCGGGCCCGGGAAGGTCCGGGTGGTCACGCTGGTGGCGATCGGTGTGGTGGCGCTGGTCTTCTTCGCCCCGCTGCTGCTGTCGTATCTGTCCGGGCCGGGCGCCGGCGGCGGCGTTGGGGCCGGATCGAACACCCCCTTCGCCCGCTCGATTCGCTTCGTCGGCGTCCAGCCGGACCTGTCGGACGACATCCTCGACGCCGAGGGCCGGAAAGTGGGCACGCTGTTCGCTGACGGGGGCAACCACGGAAGCAGCATGTGGGACCAGAACTCCCTGCGGCGCCATTTCCTCTTCGAGCTGCCCGACGACGACGAGCCGATGCTGCTGGTGCAGACAGACCGCGCGGTCACCCCCGCCGGGGTGCCATACAGTTGGCTGGGCGGGTCCTCGAGCCAATTCGAGATCCGCCACGAGGGCAAGCGGCTGCTCGTTCTCCCTCACACCTTCAGCGACCGGCACTACGGCGGGCGCGTCCTGTGGAGCGGCAGGACGCCCGTCGAGCGGGTGGACGTGACGCTGCGGTTCTTCCGCGGCCCGCCGGGCGAGGCGCTGTTCACAGCCGAGGGACCGTTCACCCCGCAGACCGTTATCAACACCAAAGGCGGGCTCAACGGCACACTGACGTTCCAGCACGATACGAGCCGGGGCGAGCCCGGCGCGCGCATCGGCCTGACCACGCCCTTGTACGTTGACTCAAACACCCCCATCACCGTCTTCGACAAGTCAGGCCGGCGGTACCTGACCCAGCGCCACGGCTACAGCGGGGGCAGCAGAGGAGGAGCACAGTTCGACTGTTACGTCCCCGGCCTGCCGCCGGAGCAGATCGCCCGCGTGGCCGTGGGGGAAAGGCCCCAGGTCCGCGTCTTCCGCAATATCCTGGTCCGCTATCGCGACCGGCCCAACCCGGGGCACGCGCCGTACCTGGACGAGATGTCCCGCATCCTGCACCGGCCCGCGCAGCAGATCGCCCAGGGCTCTTTGAAATCGACCGACGAGGCCGTCCAGGTCATGCACGTCGTCCGCGCGAACGATGTCCGCAACGTCGCCAGCCGGCTGGATTCCGTCAAGTTCGACCAGCTCGACGCCGCCACGCAGGAGCGCCTCCGCGCCACGGCCCGGGAATGGGCCCGCCAGCCTTACCCGCAGGTGCGCCTCGCCGGCATCCAATTGGGGCTGCGCTGGGTCGGCGCCGAGTTCGTCCCGGCCGCCCTGGATCTGCTCCAGGAGGCAGACCAGTCCGTCACCGGGTCCCTCGCCAACGCGCTGAGAAACTGCAAGACCCTTACCGCCGAAGACGTCGGCCGGATTACCGACAGGGTCCTCGCCTCCGACGACCGCCGGACGTGCTGGGAACTGACACAGATGCTCTGCACCCGGGATGTTCCCGGGGCGGCGGAGGCCCGCTGGGCCCTCGCCCGCGCCGACTTCAACCGCCCGTGGCTGTGGTGGCCGGCGATACAGAGCCTCCCGCGCGACCGAGGCCAGATCCCCGATCGCACCGCCTTGGATGAGACCCTGCGACTCAAGCTGATCCTCGCCGCCGGCCCCGCGCCCGGCGAGCAGGCCCTCGCGCCCAAGGCATACGCCAGGCTGCCCGAGCTCCTCACACCCCAGGTGCACTGGATGGACAGCAACGTGGCCCACTCGATCTACACGGGCATGCTCCAGCACAGCGACGTGCCGGCCGCCACGGCCGCGATCGTCCGCTGCCTCCGCGGCATGGACGGCGCGCCGAGGAACGTCGACTACGCCCGCGCTCGGCTCGTCAAGCGGATCAACCTTTGGTATCTGATGGACTTCGGCCGGCTGGGCTGGGACGTGCGGTCGGAGTCCCACGACCCGTACCGCCAGGACTGGGCGGGCACCGTCGAGGAGGTCGGGCGGTGGTACGACAACGGCGGCGGCAGAACCCTTCCGCCGGCGGCCGACTCCGGCAGGACATTCGACGCCCACTACGGCCCGATCCGCGAGCTGACCATCCGCACCTCCGGGCCGGAGCCGCTGACCTTCGTCGACCTGGACGACGGCACGATGCACGCCGGGCCCGCCAGCCGGAACTGGAAGACGATCCGGAACTGGTGCCGCGCCAACGGCATGGAGGCCCGGGCGCAGGGCCAGGGCCTCCAGCCCCATGCCATGGAAACCGCCCTGGTCCCTGACGCCTTCTGGCCCGCTCCAGACCCGCGGGTGCCGCCGTATGCACTGTCTCGAAGCGCCCGCGGCTCCGAGCTGTCCGCCGCGATCGTCAACGGCCGGCCCACTACCTTCGCCTTCCGGACGTCTCAGGGTCAGGTCGGCCTGCTGCGGATCGAGGAGTTCAGCGCCGGCCCCCCTTCGGCCCTGCGGATTCGTTACCGCTTTCTGACCACGCCCGCCGACCCGCCGGCCGCACGCTGCCAGGCGACCGTGACGCCCGTGGCGGGGACATGGCAGATCAACGCCGCCGGCGGGGCCTGGCTGGTCTACGGGTGGGCCGTCCTCGAAGGCGGAGTGGTCGCCGACGTCACCGGCGGCAGCACGGTCGCCCTGACGCCGGGGACGGGCAATCTGGTGCAATCCGCCGGCGCGATGCGAGGATCGCCGACGCCCGGCCTGGCGGTATTGAGCTTCAGCGCCACGCCCAACGGCAGCATCCTGAGGCTGCACATGAACGTGAATTCGGCGAACGGGTCGAGCGGCACCGGCTCGAGCACGCAGGTCCCGCCGGGCACAACGCTCAAGACGACCTCCCTGTCCCAGGCGGCCGAGCTCACCGACGCCGATAACCTGACGCTGTGGCGCGGGGACTTCGTGGACACCGACGGCAGGGCCGTCAGGTCGGTCATCTTCGCCGCCCGTCTGGTCGCCGACGACGACCCGCAGAAGTGGTTCTGCTGGCCCTACGCCCCGCCGCCGGAGATGCCGCCCGCGGCGCCGGCCGATGGTGCGGACCCAGTCACGCCGGCCGGACAGGCGGACCGAACCCGGCGGGGAAGCTCAGGATAGACGGATGTTGTCCCGTTCCGCCTCGAGGTACGCGAGCCTTGTGCGGACGCCGCACGGATGTGACACGGCTGCGGGGAAGCAGGCCGCCGCATCCCAGCGGGCCGTGACCTTCGACCGCCAACGGACGTTTTCGCCGGATCCTCCGAGCGCCGCCGATCCGCTGGGCAGTCACAGTTGTGGTGTTCGGTTAGAGAGCGGTTCCGCTCATCGGTTTGCCGGCGCCGAACGGGTGAATGGCCGCTCGGACCTCGTCAAAGATCGGGAGCCCGGCACTGGCCCTCTTGGCGTACACTTCAATGTTCGCCAACCGAACGAGTTCGGCCTCTTCACAAGGTTCGTCGTTCAAGCCGCGACGGCTCGGGCGACAACCTCGGACAGGCCGTCCTCCGAAATCTGACATGGCGGTCCCTCCGAATAAGACCTATCCACGCCTTGGGATTAGGACACCAGTCCTCCGTGTCTGGTGCAACATGAAGTGAACCTTCTACATCTCCATTGTGGTGTCGGCGGGCGCCCGCGCCAAGGGGAATTCTCCGCTTTTTTTGCCGCCCGCCTCTGTCGGCCCCCCCGATTGCCCCCGCCCGCCGGCGCCTCTATAATGGCGTCTGACCATGCCGCAACGCGATTACTACGACATCCTGGGGGTCGACCGCGGCGCCTCGGCCGAGCAGATCAAGGCCGGCTATCGCAAGGTGGCGCGGAAGGTTCACCCCGACGTGTGCAAGGACCCGGACGCCGCCGAGAAGTTCAAGGAGGCGACCGCCGCCTACGAGGTGCTGTCCGACCCGCAGAAGCGCAAGCAGTACGACCGGTTCGGCCACGCCGGCCCGGGCGTCGCGGGCGCCGGCCCCGGGCGGCAGCGCGTCTACACCTGGGGCCCGGGCGCGCAGGGACCGTTCGCCGGGGGGATGGGCTTCGAGGACGCCTTCTCCTCCAGCCCGTTCAGCGGCATGAGCCTCAAGGACATCCTCGAGGCCCTCGCCGGCCGGGGCCGAAGGGCCGGAAAACGCCGCCGGGCCGCGCCGATGGCCCAGGACGTGGAGTACCCCATCACGCTCGATTTCCTCCAGGCGGCGCGCGGATGCACGACGCGGCTTCAGCTCCGCCAGGACGACGTCGCCGGCCCGCAGATCGACGTGAGGATCCCCGCCGGCGTCCGCGAGGGCAGCAAGATCCGCCTCCGCGGCAAGGGCCCCGGCGGCGGCGACCTGTACATCGTCACCCACATTCGCGCCCACCCCTACTTCCGGCGCGACGGCAACGACGTCTACGTGGACCTGCCCGTCAGCGTCGGCGAGGCCGCCCGCGGCGCCACGGTCAGCGTGCCCACCATCGACGGGCCCACGAACCTGAAGGTCCCCCCCGGCTCCTCCAGCGGGATGAAGCTCCGCCTGCGCGACCGGGGCATCCCCGACCCCAAGACCCACCTCCGCGGGCACCAGTACGCCGTCATCAAGATCGTCCTGCCCAGCACGATCTCCGAAGAAGGCGGCAAGCTGCTGGAGGAGTTCGACCGGACCGACCCGGTCGACCCGCGAAAGAAGGCCCCATGGTAATGCACGACACACGCGCCGCCCGCGCCGCCAGCTTCGCCGTCACCGTCCTGACGCTGGTGGTAATCGCCGCCATGCTCACCGGCCTGCTGCTGTGGCTGCTCAACTCCGCCGGCACCAGGCAGGGCGACGAGCCGATCCACAAGGAGCGGCAGAAGGTCCTGGTCCGCATGGCCGCGCTGGTCACGGCCGCGCTGGTCCTGAACGTGCTGGTCCTGCTGTACCTGGTGGCGCGATACGTCGCCCGGCGCGTGATGGCCTCGTCCGCCAAGCACACGCCCACCCCCTACGTCAACGCCTGGGTCGAAGCCGGCCGGCGCCTCCGCGCCGAAGACGCCCCGCCCGTGCCCGGCTTCGAGGAAGAGGACGACGAGCAGGACGAGGACGAGCAGCAGGAAGAGGAAGACCGCCCCGACGACAATTACCCGGGGCAAGACCGCTGACCGCACTCCCGGTCCTGCCCATCACCCCCGCCCCAGGCGAAGCACCTCCATCCGCACCTCCCCCGGCGTCTCGCTGAACTGGAGCAGGTACACCTCCTCGGGCCGCTGGTGCCGCTGGCGCCAGTACGACAGCATCCGCACCAACCGGCCGTCCAGGCGCCACCGCGGCGGGTCGGACAGCACCGACCAGATGCCCCGGGAATCGGCCGCCCCGACGGTCAGCGCCAGGTCGCCGTAGCCCGCGGGCACGGGCCAGCACCTCTCGCCCGTCACCAGCAGCGCCCGGCGATGGTCCATCCGGGCGGCGACGATCCGCTCCCCGTCCGCTCCTTCCCGAACGGTCCCGCCGGTGCCCGGGGCGGGACGGAACCCGCGCCGCACCGGGCGGATCACGCGCGACCGGCCCGCGGCCACGAACACCTTCAGCGTCCGCGCCGCCGGGTCCACCACCGAACGGTCCGCCACGGCGGCGGACTTGTCCGGGTACACGGGCCAGGGGATGCCCTCGGTCGTCAGCGTCACCCAGCCGCTTCGGCGCGCCGACAGCACGGTGAACGATTCCACCTCGTCCTCGCCGTCGCCGTAGCGGACCAGCACGTGGGCCTCGACGTCCACGCCGGCCGGCCAGCCCGCGCCGACGGCGACCAGCGCCGTCGCCCCGCCCGCCAGCACCGCCACCAGCACCGCCCGGACCCACCCGCGCCGCACCAGCAGCGCCCCGCCGGCGGCGGCGACGAACAGGCACAACAGCAGCGCTGCGCCGCGGCGCGTCCGCACCGGCCAGCCGACCGACAGGTCGCGCCAGGGAAGGTACGCGTCGTCGATGAACGCCGCCGTCGCCACCGATCCGGCCGGCCAGTCGATCCCCGCCTGCCCCTCCCCCACCGCCACGCCGCCGGCACCCAGCGCCTCGACGCGGTACCGCTGCACGGCCCACACCGCCGGCAGCGCCACCTCCCGCCGCGCCTCCTGCCCCGGGGGCACCGCCAAGGCGTACCGCACCGCCGGCCCGCCGCCGGAGGGGCGCAGCACCACCGCCTCCACGCCCGACGGGCCCGAATTGGTCAGCGCCAGCGCGGCCTTGGCATAGGGAAACATCGCCCCGTCCGGCTCCTCGGCCGGCGTCAGCGACACCGTCACCGACGCCGCGCCGGCGGCCGGCAGCAGGCAGATCGCGGCGGCCATCGCCAGGCGGTTCATGGCAGCGGCGCCCCGCGGTCCACCAGGCGCTTGGCACGGAGGACCTCGGCGACCGACCACGCCTGGGCGATGCACCCGGCCGGGTTGTGCGGCGGATCGCCGTCGAAGATTTCGGAGATGTAGCCCAGCCCGGCCTGGCGGAGGTGGTCGTCCCAGCCCGCCAGCCATTGCCGGCACCGGTCGCGGGCCTCGTCGGAAAAGCCGTGGACCCGCAGGTAGGCCTCGACGAATTGACCCGTCAGCCACGGCCACACCGTGCCCTGGTGATACGCCTTGTCGCGCGATTCCCAACTGACGCCGAAGCGCGGCCGGTAGAGCGGGGCGGACCGGGCGAGGGTCCGCAGCCCGAACGGCGTCAGCAGCTCGCGCTCGACCACCTCGACCACGCTCCTCTGCCGCTCCGGCGGCAGGGGGCAGTCGCCCAGCGCGACGGCGATGATCTGGTTGGGGCGGATGGAATCGTCCCACCGGCCGTCGGCGATCACGTCGTACAGGCAGCCCAGCTCCTCGTTCCAGAACTGCTCGGCGAAGGCCTTGGCGACCACGTCGGCAAGCTGCCGCCACTTGGCCGCCTCTGCGGCGGGTGTGGCGCGGCGCTGGGCGATGCGCAGGGCGGCGTGCCAGAGGGCGTTGATCTCGACGCACTTGCCCTGCCGGGGGGTGATCGGCTTGCCGTCGAACTTGGCGTCCATCCAGGTCAGTTGGGTCTGCTCGTCCCCGCCGGCCAGCAGGGCGTCGTGGTCGGCGCGGATGCCGAACCGCGTGCCATCGTGGTAGTGCTGCAGGATGCTGCTGACCGCGCCGGCCAGGTGGATCTGCCATCCGGCCACGTCCCCGCTGGCGGCGACGTAGCGGTCGGCCGCCACCACGAACCACAGCGACGCGTCGATGCTGTTGAAGCTCGCCCCGGCGCCGCGCTCGTCGAAGAAGTTGGGGATCATCCCCTGGTCGACCGCCTCGGCGAACCCGCGCAGCACCGCCAGGGCGGTCTCGAACTGGCGGGTCTCCAGCAGCAGCCCGGGCAGGGCGATCATGGCGTCCCGCCCCCAGGCCCCGAACCAGTGATACCCCGCGGCGATGGTGGCCGCCGGGTAGGCGTTCGGCCGGCGGCGCTGCACCACGAAGGCGTCCGCCGCCATCGCCAGCCGGCGCGACGTCTCGTCGGCGCCGTCGCCCAGCCCGGCGACGTACCGGCTCGCCCGGTCCAGCCGGATCTTCCGCGTCGCCTCGACGTGGACCTCCTTGGGGTCGTCCAGGGACGCGGTCAACTGCACCGGCGCGTCCACCGCCAGCGGCGCCTCGAAGAAGCCCGGCGTGTACAGGTCCTCGTGGCCGTTCTGCCCCCGCCCCAGGTCGCCCCGGTAGCGGAAGCGGTACCACCAGTGCGTATCCGAACGGAACCGCTGCCGCGGGTCCGAGCCCATCGAAAGGAACAGCGCCGCGGTAGTGCTCTCGCGGTCCTCCACGCGGATCCCGTCGTGGTAGTGCAGGTAGGTCATCTGGTGCGCCCGGTCCTGCTCCCGCAGCGCGTGGTAGTCGCGCAGCGCCACGAACGGTCGGACACGCAGCATCCCCGCCGGGCCGGAAATCAGCCGATACTGCACCGCCACCGCGTTGGCCGCGTCGGAGAGCATGACCTCCTTGACCAACTCCGCCCCGCCCAGGCGGTAGTGGAACGTGGCCGAGACCCCCTGCCGGAACGCCTCCAGGTGGGCGCAGCCGAACGGCTGCAAGGAGTTGTCGAACTCGAACGTGGCCAGGTCCCAGGCCGTCTCGGCGCCGGATTCGTCCGGCAGGACGAGCTGGTCCATCAGGTTGCTGAGGGCGACGATCCGGCCCCCGGGGGGGCGGGTCGCGGCCACCAGCAGCCCGTGGTATCGCCGCGTGTTGGCCCCAGCCACCGATCCGGAGGCGTAGGCCCCCAGCTTGTTCGTCAGCAGCCACTCGGTCGCCAGGAGCTGCTCGGTGTCCGCCTCGCCGCCGCGGACCTCCAGCGGCGCCGGCAGGACGTCCCATTCGGATTGGTCGCTCATACAGCCTTCCTATCGTCCTTCGTGCGGGAAAATTACACCACACCGGCCCCGGCCGTGCAACCGCCGGGGGCCGGCCGGGCCCGGGCCGCGCGGGTTTCTGTTGGATTTCCCGGCATGGTTGGTATCCTGCCCGGCAGGCGCCGCCGGGTAGCGGCGGGGCGAAACGTGGTCCTTGCAGCCGAGTATGAGGGAACGGCACATGAAGATATCCTCCACGACGTTGGGTTGCCCGGATTGGCCGCTGGAGACGATCCTGGAGCGGTTCGTCGAGTACGGGTATGACGCGCTGGACTTCCGAGGCCTGGACGGGCAGATGGAGCTGTGGCGGCTGGACGACTTCTCCGCCGCGGCCGACCAGACCGCCACGCGGATCGCCGCCAGCGGGCTGGCGGTGTCGGGCTTCTCCAGCAGCGCCCGGATGTTCAACCTCGACCCCGCCGCCGCCGAAACGGCGCTGATGGAGGTACGGGAGTACGCCCGGCTGTGCCGGCTGTTCGGGGCGCCCATGATCCGCGTCTTCGGGGGCCGGCTGGAGAAGACCCCCTGGAAAAAGGCCATCGCCGCCGCCGTCGAGACGCTCAAGAAGATGGCCGATGTCGCCGGCGAGGGCGTGACCGTGGCGGTCGAGACCCACGACGACTGGATCCGCTCGGCCCCGCTGGCGGAGGTGATGGACAAGGCCGACCTCCCCAACGTGGGGGTGCTGTGGGACCTGCACCATCCCTACCGCATGGCCGGCGAGAGCCCGCGCCAGACCTACGACAACATCGGGCGCTACACGGTGGCCACCCACCTGAAGGACTCCCGCGAACTCGGCGGCGGCAAGTGCGAGTACTGCCTGGGCGGGGAGGGCGACGTGCCGCTGGCGGAGATGGTCTCCCTGCTCGCCCGCGGCGGCTACGACGGATACCTCACGCTGGAGTGGGAGAAGAAGTGGCACCCCGAGCTGCCCGAACCGGAGGTCGCCCTCCCCCAGCACGCCGCCTACATGCGAAAGCTCATTGAACAGGCCTGACCATGCCCCGACCCACGCGAATCCTGATCATCGGCGACTCGATCTCCATCGGCTACACGCCCTTCGTGTCCGAGATGCTCAGCGGGCGGGCCGAGGTCGGCCACAACGACGGCAACGGCGGCGATGCACGCAACGTCCGTGCACACCTCGACGAGTGGCTGGCCGAGTTCCGGGCCCAGATCGTCCATCTCAATTGCGGCCTGCACGACATCAAGGTGCCCTTCGACTCCGACGCCCGGCAGGTGCCGCTGGCGGAATACCGCCGGCACTTGACATGGGTGGCCGATCGGCTGAAGGCCTCCCCCGTCACGGCGATCTGGGCCAGTTCCACGCCCGTGGTGGAGGCGTGGCACCACCAGCGGAAGGAGTTCGACCGCTTCAACGCCGACGTGGACGCCTACAACGCCGCCGCCGCCGAGATCATGACCGCGGCCGGGATCGCCGTGAACGACCTCCACTCCATCGTCGCCGCCGCCGGGCCGGAGAAGCTCCTGTCGCCCGACGGGGTCCACTTCCCCGACCCCGGCTACCGCATGCTGGCCGAGAAGGTCGCCGCCTGCCTGCGGGCGGTCATGAACAGCGACTGAACGGCGCCGGGTGTCATCCCGCCCCGGACGAAGCCGTGGTGTACCTGTTTAGCCGCCAAACAGGTACGCCGTGGTCCGGCTTGTCCGGCTCGCACGGACGCACCCAGCCACACGCCCGCCCCGCAATTGCCCTTCTCTCCCGGGTGGGGGGCGGTATAATAAAGTTTGGAAGTCAAAACATTTTGGCGGCGACGGCCGCCTCCCCCGCACGGGCGGGCGCCGGCGGTCGCCCGGAATCGTTCAGGAGTTGCCGCACCATGGCATCTCAAACCGATCGTTCGACGTCCCGGCCTCGCATGCCGCTGGCGATGGCCCTGGTGGGCCAGACCGTCCGATTCATCAGCGCCCGCGGCGGCAGAGGCCTGTCGCACCGCCTGGCCGAGATGGGCCTGACGCCCGGAGAGACCCTGGAGGTCCTCAATCGCGGCCCCGGCCCGTTCATCGTCAACGTCCGCGGCACCCGCCTGATCCTCGGCCACGGAATGGTCGGCCGGATCTTCGTCCAGCCGACCTAGCGCCGTCCACAAGGCCCCGACCGGTCGGCAGATGCCGCTTGACAGTTTCAGCGGATGTCGTAACACTAAGACGAGTGGAGTCTTGTGCCCGTGCCGGACTCGCCTTTACTCTGTGCACTCAGTTGCAGTTGGGCCTATGCTTATGCCAAGGAGAGGTGCGATGGACGGGAATGGCCACGAGCGGCCCGATGAGCAAGGCCTGTCGGAATTGCTGATTCGAGCTGCCGCGAAGTTGGGGGAGCCCCGGCCTCTGCCGGAGTCCTTGCAGCGGGAGATGGAGGCCTGGCAAGAGCTCGCCAAGAGTTCGTGCAAGTCCGATCTTCAGATGAGCGGGCCGATCGAGTGATGGGGCGTGTTCGTGGGGAAGGGCGATGCCATCGATCCGTGGGGAGCAACCAAACCCCAGCACTTCTCCTGCGAGCGTTCCTTCTCGTTCTTCCGGCTTGTTGAGGCCATATCCCGGGAAGCCCCGTCCGCCGAATGGGTTCTCCACCGACTCGCGAATCTGCTGCGCAAGTTCGAGCGCCAGCACCCCAAGTGCCGCCTTTCCTGTCGCCTCGATCGCGCCCCCACAGGCTTGCCGATCTTCGAGCTTGAGGACAAGCAACTGTCGAGGGTCCTGAAACGCCCGGTGAAGAGCGAATGCCTCATTCTCTCTTTCTTCGCGGCCGCTGTACTTGACGAGAAGGCCTTCCGGGACGTCCCGGACGATCAGCTCCTGATTCATTGCCTCGTCAAGCGCATCGGCGGCCTGACCGATCCCTCAGGTAACGTGTATGAAGCGTTTGTGCGTCCGCAGCTTCTGCTGAACAACTTCCTGAACGGCGTTCGCGAGCACAGCGTGCAGATAGGAGGACGCAGGTTCCGGATGCAAGCAGTGTATTTCAGTCAGCAGAACGGGCGGTCAGCCAAGTGCGCACAGTCGGCCATGTCCATGGCCCTCCGCGCGATGGGCCTTCGGCTTCGTGACGGTTCCGAGCCGACGCCGGCCGAGATCAACAAGCTGGTTCCTGTCGCTTTGGGCCGCGGCCTGAAGCTTCACGAGATGGTGCGGGTGTTCCGCGATGTCGGCCTGTCGCCGTTGGCGGTTGACTTCACGAAGACTCAGGCGATCGGGGTGGATTACAGGAGCCTCGTCCACGCCGGAGTGGAATCCGGGGTCCCCGTTCTGCTGTGCTTCGTGACCAGAGGCAGACAGAGCAGGAAGCTCGAGACGCATGTGGTAACCATCTTCGGTCACACGCTCAACACCGACACGTGGGTCGCGGAGGCGGAGTTTGGCTACGGAGTCGCGGCCGACTACAAGTATCATGCCAGCCTTCACTGGTGCACGCATTGGATCATCAGTGACGACAATCTGGGGGTGTTCTTCTGCCTGCAGGCCAATCGGTTGACCTCCGTGTGGGACGTGTTCGCGCTCCAGCCGTCTTCCGACAGTTGCGGCCAACGCCTGCGCGACTGGATTCTCAGATTGCCGAGACGCAGGTATGTCGCGGGACAACTCCGTGAGTTCAATGTGGCGGCTGTTGTCGTGCCTCTACCCAAAGCCTCCAACGTGGACATCCGAAGCGCGGAGATCAAGACGCTCGGACATCTTCAGCACTTCGCGGAGGAACTGCGTGCCCTGATGCCTGAGGGAACCTTCACGGAAGCATGGTGGATCGAACGTCTGGTCAGGCGACTCACCGCCGGTCATCCCGGCCCCGGGCCAATCCTGCGCACTCGACAGATCGGTAGAGACGCGTACATAGCGCATCTGCGCCCTCCCGGCGGGGCCGACTGGGAGCAGAGATGCCTGCAACCCGGACTCATCACGAGGTTGGAGAAGGAGCTGCCGGAGCTCTTCTGGATGACGGAGTATACCCTGGTGGACCTCTTCACCGCGAATCGGCGCAAACTGGGAGAGGTGCTCTGGCAGCCGCGTTGGTCGCAAGCCAGGGACATGTCAAAGGGTCTCCTGCTGACACGGTTCCTGGGCCTGCTCAAG
>Ga0307379_10009902_pt1 | contig 12688 bp, 12 predicted proteins | sample UN2MG_FD_202237 | JGI IMG/M metagenome (GOLD analysis project Ga0307379, IMG submission 202237) | Soil microbial communities from Risofladan, Vaasa, Finland - UN-2 | ecosystem: Environmental > Terrestrial > Soil > Coastal area > Acid sulfate soil | place: Finland: Risofladan, Vaasa | collected... | reverse complement strand
CCCGGTGGTGGCCATTCTATCTACCGGCAACGAGCTGGTGGAATTAGATAAACCCCTGCCCGAGGGCAAGATATACGATAGCAACGGTTACAGCATCGCCAGCCTGGTCAAGCGCTACGGCTGCATCCCCAGGATGCTGGGGATAGCCCGGGACGATGAAAAATCGCTGGTGAGCAAGCTCAAACAGGCGCAGGATGCCGATATGCTACTGACGACCGGCGGCGTTTCCGCGGGCGATTACGATATGGTAAAGGACATCCTGGCCAGGGACGGCGAGATGGTCTTCTGGAAGGTCCGGGTCAAACCGGGGAAACCCCTGGCTTTCGGCAAGATTAAAGGCAGGGATAAAAGTATACCGCACCTGGGACTGCCCGGTAATGCTGTCAGCTGCATGGTGAGCTTCGAGCTGTTCGTCCGCCCGGCACTTTTGAAAATGATGGGGAAAAAGAACTTCGCCAAGCCCGCCGTAGAAGCGATAATGGAAGACACCGTGAAAAACGATGCCGGACGCCGCATCTATGATAGGGCTATAATCGAAAGGCGCAACGGCCATTACTATGCCCGCCTGACCGGCCCGCAGGGCTCGGGAATTTTAAACTCTATGAGCCTGGCCAACGGACTGGTGGTCATCTCCGAAGACAGGAAAATAGTAAATAAAGGCGAAACCGTCCAGGCGTTGATGCTGGACTGGAATGAAGAAGTCAACGTTTAACCGAATAATTATAATATGCACTCAATTATTTCTATCGTAGGAAAATCGCATTCCGGCAAGACGACCCTGCTGGAGAGTCTCATCGTCGAGTTGAAGCGGCGCGGCTACAAGGTAGCCATCGTCAAGCACTCGCACCACCCTAACGACCTGGATATAGCGGATAAAGACACATGGCGCTTCACCAGGGCCGGCAGCGAGATATCGGCCATTAACTCCCTGGACCACCTGGCCATCTACCGCCGCACCGAGGACTATTTCGACCCGCAGGAGATATCCAGCTTTATTCTCTGGGACTATGATGTCATCCTGACGGAAGGATTCAAGAGCAGCCATTACCCTAAAATCGAAGTCCACCGTGGCGAACAGGGCAAGGAATTACTGACCGACCCTCAACAGTTGCTGGCGGTGGTAACGGATGAGCCTCTTGACGTTAAGGTGCCGCAGTTCTCCCGGGATGACATCGCCGGAATAGCCGAGCTTATTGAAAAGACGATAAATACCAGGCAAAGGGAAAATGACATCGACCTGATTGTTAACGGTGCTAATATACCCGTCAGTGCGCCACTTAAAGACCTGCTGGTACGCACGTTGATTGCCATGATACCCGTTCCTCAAGGTAATGGCGAAGTTAAAAGCCTGCACATTTCCCTGAGGAGGAAGAGTTGATATTTGATACCTCAGAATTTGTTTTTAAAGTGCCATCGGTAGTAGCCCGGGCGCGGCGCGTCCTCATTAAACCCAGCGCCTCCTACCCGCTGCCCTATCCGGTGAGCACCAGCGCCGACATGCTGGCCTCCATCATCGCCAGTATCCGGCGCGTCAGCGACGCCGATATTCTCCTGCTGGAGGGCACCCCCGGCGGCATGCCCACCCGCCCCATATTTCAGGCGCTCGGTTATACCTTCCCGCGGGTGCTCACGCTGGACGTCAAGGACTGCATTTTCGTGGAGGTGGATAATCCGCTGCCCAAACCGTTTGCCATGCCGACGTTCTGGGTGCCCAACGTTATACTTTCCAGCGACTACCTGATAACGGTAGCGCCGCTCAAGACGTATAACGGTTCAGGCAGTTTCACCATCATGAACCTTCTTTCCCTGTTGCCGAGCAGCAAGTACAACGGGGACAACGGAGGCGGCTGGGAAAGCCTTTACAGCCTGGGAATCGACAAGGTGCTGGCCGACCTCTATTTTACTCTCCCCTTCGACCTGGGGATAGTTGAAGCCAGACAGAAGTTCGCCGTCAGGGAAGACCCTTCCGAGGGAGAAGTCGAGGAATACGATAAAGTATTTATCGACGAACCTTACGAGGTCGACCATGAGGTTGCCGACGCGCTGGGACTGAAGGTGGGCTATCTCGACCTGATAAAATCGGCCAAGGTAGAGCTCGAGGCTTAGTCAATCGACAGTCATCAATGCCGCACTAATATCTGACCCTGAAGTCCGTAAAGAGCCCGGAATATTCTGCCCAGCCGGTGACGACGTTATCTACTCTGGCGGGGGGAGGTCCCTTCTGAAGATAGCCGACCAGTTTCTCCAGTTGCTGTCTTTCCCCCTCCGCCCTGACCTCCACCGTGCCGTCGGGCAGGTTGCGTACATAACCGGCCAGCTTCAACTGCTCCGCCCATCTCTGGACGAAGGTACGGAAGAAGACACCATGGACTCGTCCGTGTACCTTTGCCTCAAATGAGGCCAGGTCATCCATCGACAACCCCTCCCGACTCTTCCAGACGTAAGGCTAAGTTATGCCTCCTCTTCCTCTTCCCTCTTCTTCCCCTTCTTAATTACCTCTACGGGTGGCGGTGTCGTCATAATAGTGACCGGGGGTAATTTTTTGGCATCCTTTTTATGTTTCTTTGGTTCCTTATGCCTGTAATCGCGGCTACCCATAATAACACCTCGCTAGCGTACCAGAGGTACTTCTAAAACAAGTTTAGCAAATAGAATCTATCCCGTAAAGCCCTTATCAATCCGCTCCAGCGCTGCGCGAGCGGCTTCCGTTTCAGCCAGTTTTTTACTCTTGCCGGTGCCTTTGCCCAGGACCTCAGCTCCGACCTTCACCTCTACCGTAAACCTTTTATCGTGGTCCGGCCCTGCCTCGTCCACGAGACGGTAGGCAGGTGTCATCTGAAACCTGGCCTGTGCCACCTCCTGTAACTTCGATTTATAATCGGCACCGGTGCCCTGGCTGACTACCCTTTCCCACTCTTCAGCGAGCAACCGGACAACCATTTCTCTGGTAATTTCCGTGCCCCGGTCGAGGTAAACGGCCGCTATCACCGCCTCCATGGCCCCCGCCAGGTTAAGCGCCTTGTTCCTCCCCCCACTGGCCTCTTCTCCCTTACCCATATAGAGAAAGTCGCCGAGGCTGATAGACCGTGCCACGCGTGCCAGCGTATCCCGGCGCACCAGCTCTGCCCGGAGCTTGGTCATTTCTCCCTCGGCAAGGTCGGGGAAGTCCTGATACAGCTTATCGGCAACAACGAAATCGAGAACGGCGTCGCCCAGGAACTCCAGCCTTTCGTTATGGCCGGAAACGATGGCGGGGTTTTCATTGACGTAGGAGCTGTGAACCAGCGCCTGTTCCAACAAAGCAGGTTTTTTTAAAGTTACGCCCAGTATTTCCTGTAAATCAGCTATATCAGGCACGGGGCAACCCCTTTCATGTAATAACAATAGCCCGTTATATCTGGACTGTCAAATTAGGAAGGTCCTGTTCGGTTTTGGCTGTTTCGCTATCTTAGCCTCACCCCGTCTTAGCCTCACCCCCTTAGTCCCCCTCTCCGACCTGCTTATCTGTGCCAATGGTTACACCTAACTGATCAGAGAGGGGGAGAGGTTTTGAGAGGTTGGCTTCGCCCCCCTCTCTCTTATACTCCCCTCTCAAGCAAATATGATCTCTGATTTAGAAAAATGCTTCAGGCTGGAGAGGGGGTAAGGGGTGAGGCAAGACTATCAACCAAATGCAAATAGAACCATCGGGAACTATTATTGTCTCCGATGTAGCTTCATGCTATAATTTACGTGTCACTGGGGAGTAGTCTAGCGGTAGGACAGCGGACTCTGGATCCGTGAGCGAAGGTTCGAATCCTTCCTCCCCAGCCAGACGTAGTGAATGGCGCATTCGTCTAGCGGTTAGGACATCGCCCTCTCAAGGCGAAGATCGCGGGTTCGAATCCCGCATGCGCTACCAATGACAAAATAACCCCCTGTTTTGAGGCTATATAAGCCGGACAGGGGGTTACTTTTTAGGGTTGTGCTAACGGTTTGCTAACCAACTCTGGCAAGGACGCCAACAAAATTGAACTAAGGCGGTTAATCGTGAGCCAATAGTGATTCAATCCATCGTGGTATACGTAGAGTGTTTCTATATAGATTAGCAGCAATGAATAGGCCAATTATGGTAGCTGTGATTATTCCCAATCCACCAAAAATAACCACAATAACTGCAGTTTGAAGCCAGGGAACAACACCTCCGGAAAGTATTCCTACTAGCTCAAGGATTGATCCTAAGAAGGCTACTACGATAGTTGAAGCCAAGATATATCTCATGGCTATTCCTCTAAGATACCTGGTAACTAATGCTCCGAATTGTGTTCCGATTGAGGAGCCTAACAACATAATAAAGGCAGCGAAGATGATAACATTCCCGCTAAGAGTATGGCGGATGCTACCAAAAGCAGCAGAAAAGACAATCTGGAAAAGATCTGTCCCTACGGCCATAAATGAGGGTACTCCAATAAGATAAATCAGAGATGGCACCATAATAAATCCCCCACCAACACCGATAAATCCAGACAGTATTCCGGTGAATAGACCAATAATCAGAAGAAACCAAAGGGAAATAGTCACTCCCGATTGAGCAAAGTGCATCATGGGAGGTATATTTATTCCTTTTATTCTTCTTGCTAAAAGGAAAGCTCCTACATCCGCTGATGATATCTCCTCCGATGATATCACCTGGCTATCGATCACGGTATCAAGCTTAGCTTTAGTGTTAATAGCTTCCCGAAACATAGATAGACCTACTATAAACAGGATGCATATTAAGACGCTTAGTACGGCGGCATCGACTAAACCTAAGCCCTTTGTCCAATTGAGCAGTCTCACCCCGATTTCAACTCCCCCCATCATGAAGATCATCATCAAAGCTCCCAACTTCATATCCACATTACCCAGTTGCCTGTGTCTTAACGTACCAATTATGGAATTGCCCATTACCCAAGCCAGGCTCGTTCCTACCGCGTAGTTTGCTGGGAAACCAAGAGTGATAAGAGTTGGTGTTATCACAAATCCACCACCGACTCCCACGAAGCCACTCAAAGTGCCAACAGCTAAACCAAGAGGTACTAAAAAAAACAGATTGATATCAATACCCGGAATCATTATAAATACTATTATTACCGCTCGTTGAACTTGTTATCACCATCATCGGTGGATTTTTCTACATCAACTTTATAGCATACTAAGTCGGTTATCTTTTTTGTTAATAGGCCCAAAGTTATCCCCCACAGAATCATCAATCCTAAGTTATAGAGCACAGTGAGATATGCCTTTTCCGTTTTTGTCCAGCCAGACATCTCGAGATACATTCCAGTGGAGTTCCAGTCAATTACGTGCCAGATGATGGCCACGCAGATTAAGATACAGGCTACAACCCACAAAGCGGCGCTCTTTCGTTTTCTCATATTCAACTTAGCTAATAGTTAAGTTCACCTTGTCGTTATTACATATAACCAAGGTCCCTTAGCCTACTCATCATTTGTTCCTTATCCTGTCTTCTGCCAGTTCTCTCAGTTGTATTCTCAAGGTCTTGCTCCCATGCTGGAACTCCTGGCTCAGCAATGGCACTGGTAGTCTTAGCACCTAGGGAACGATACCCCTGTTCATAAAGAGTGCAATACGGGATCTTGAACACCTGATAGGTATCCCAGAGCAACCTCTCGGTGAAATGCAAGATAGGCTTAATGCGCATATGCTCAGGTATCAAATGGGCAGCTTCTTTTTTCTCGAAATAATCGTCTTCAGTTCTAGCTGCTTGCTCATCCCTGCGGAGACCTTGAAAGATAGCTTTCACATTGTGTCTCTCAATATACATATTGAACATAACTGTCTTCATAAGGTGATTACCGGTATATGATTCTGCTTCGAATGTAAATGCATCTTCCTCAAAATTGATTCGCTTTAGCTCAGCCTGATTTCTTTCATTCAAGTCGGCTACTTTAACTGTTGCCATAAGTTCGCCACCAGCTGCTTTAATAACATCGTCATTACGGCACCACTCAAGATCAAGGTTCCATTCTTTGGCATATTTCTCCATAAAATCGTGAATCTCTTGAAATACATCGAACTCGTCAATTGTCATGACCTTGGGCAATTTGATATTATCCTCCTGGCATACCTGGCGGATAATCCATAGGGCCAAGCCACTATCTTTGCCACCTGTCCAGGTGATTGCCATATCTTCTACTTTATACTGTTTAAACGCGTCACGGATAACCTCTTTTGATTTGTCAACTGCTTCGATGCATCTTTTTTCTTTATCGCTGTTAGTCATTTAACACTCTCCTTATTTAGTTATTTTTATTTATTGAGCCATCTTCTTACTTTGGGTTTTAACCTGCCTTTTAACCTGTCGGTTTCAGACGAGGTACCAATGATGTTACTCAACTCCTTTGGATCCTCTTTAAGATCATACATTTCCCAACTGTCAAGGTTGGCACGGTAGATTATTTTTGAATCTCCTTCGCGGTAATAGTAAATATCCTTTTCGATATCACCGCCCTTCTTACTGTGCTGGTCAATGGCTTCACCATAAATCCCACACTCAGGGTGATTCTCAAATGGAAGCAGGGAATGACCTTCAAAGTTGTCTACCGGGTCTAGCCCGAATAGGTGTATTATTGTAGGCGGTATATCAACGTTACTGACCAGAGTGTCACAGATTACACTTTTCCCAGTTCCATATATAAGTAGTGGTATATCTATTAGCTCACCATACATTTTGTCATCATGAGAAAGACCCCCATGCTCGTTGAATTCATCACCGTGGTCACTGGTTATAATAACTACCGAATCTTTCAGGAAACCGAGCTTATCCAGGGTATCAAAGAACTGCTCAATATAAGTATCTACTTCCCTGATGTGTATGTCATAGAGCTTCTTTAGAAGTTCTACTTTATCAGAGCTGGAAACATCTCTTTTTAAAAGAGTATTCTGAAATAGGCTGTACATTTCATCCTGGATAACGGTGATCGAAGGATCTACCATCTCAATATACTTCTTTTCTGGTATATAGGGCTCATGGACATCCATATAGTGAAGCCACAGGAAGAATGGTTTACTAGCACCATCTTTGACATGCCCAGACAACCAATGATTTACCTTAGTATTTATAACATTGCCCCTGATATAGGGAATCCTGGGTTCAACCTCATCATCCATAGAATCATAGAAGACGTCCCAGCCTCGATTCCACCCGAAGTATTCGGAAATATATGGATTTGAATGAAAGGCAGCAGTAACGATCCCTGCCTCATGAAGAGGTTCGGAAACCAATGTACGTCTAGGTGAAAACCCTTGCGGTTTCCCATATTCAAGGAAATATGAAGAGGTTAGCAATCCCGGAAACGATGCCTGTGTATAAGGTCCACTTGATTGTCCCTTGGTGAATATTATGCATTCATCCAATATAGAATCAATAAAGGGGGTTAATCCATTTTTATTGCCATATGCTCCAAGGACATCCTTTCTGGTGGCATCCAGTGTCAATAGAATAACATTCTTCATTTCAGAATCTTACTTTTATAATATTTGACCAAAATATCTATCACTTCTTTTCGGCTAAATTCCTCGGGAGGTCTCTCATCTCTGGATAAAATCTGGCGAAGTTCTGTTCCGCTTATTGCTAGATGGTCTTCATTAGCATGAGGACAAGTTTTAGGCGAGGCCATTGAAGCACATTTATTGCACCAAAAAGTTGTATCCAGTTTTAAAGGTTGTATGTATAAATCATCGGGCTTAAGCTCATCAAAAATAATCTGCGCATCAAAGGGGCCGTAATAGCTGCCAACACCAGCGTGGTCTCGGCCTATAATAAGATGACTACAGCCGAAATTTTGACGTATGATTGCATGCAAGATTGCTTCTTTTGGCCCCGCATATCTCATCTCCATAGGATAGACCTTTAATATTACCCTATCTTTGGGGTAATAGTTATCCAGTAGCGCCTGATAGCACTCCATTCTAACCTCAGCCGGGATGTCTCCTTCCTTAAGCCTACCTACGATAGGGTGAATAAAAAGACCATCGCAAACCTCCAATGCAATTTTCGTTAGGTATTCATGCGAACGGTGCAGGGGATTACGTGTCTGAAAAGCAGCTATTGTTTTCCAACCCTTATCAGCAAATATCGCCCTTGTTTCTGCAGGTCGTGCAAACTCAGTAAATCTCTGTGGATAGCCACCCTCACTCAGTATCTTGACCGGCCCACCCAAGTAAACCTCACCTTGCCCATATATCTTCTGGACTCCGGGGTGTTGCTCATCGTCCGTACCAAATACCTGAAGGGCTTCAACTTCCTTGTCATAGAAGTATTTCTCTTCAACAATCATGCTGCCCGCAATCTCATTGTCATCCGGATTCAGCAATGCTATTTTCTCACCCTCATTAATCCTGTCAGCTTCCTCTTTTGAAGTCGAGAGGGTTATAGGAATCGGCCAGAGCAGACCATCTACTAAGCGCATCTCCTCGACAACCCTCTGGTAGTCTTCCTTTCCCAAAAATCCTTGGAGAGGGCTGAATGCTCCCATTGCCAGCATGATAAGATCAGACAACTCCTTTGAGCTTAAGGCGATCACAGGCAGTGACTGAGCCTCTTTGAGCAATTCTTCTTTCTCATTAGCTCCAGCTAATAACGGTATTAATTTGCCTCCATGTGGAGGTATTGATTCAACCATGCTTATCCTCTTAAAGGTAATATATTTACCAAAATATTAGTCGGGAACGACCCATTTAGGTTATAATAGCACCCTTCATACTTTGTCAAGCACTTTATACAGGTCTTCTGAAATATATAAAATATTGGGATTAGCTCCATCAACAATTAAGTAAATCGTGCAATGAAGATAATAATCGCTTGAAAAGTGCAATGTTTTATTAAACAATGTAGACATCTGTAAACTCCTCAAGTTTAGCACGTGTCCCTGTCGATCGTCCCTTTATAATTCTAGAAGCTCAAACTCCTTGACTTGATTGCTGATGAGATCAAACAAAAAAGGCCCGCTTTGGATTATCCTCCATTATTTTGTTAATCTGTTCTTCTTTCTTGCACTTCTGCGGCATTATTGGTACGGCGTATCAGTATTTCAGCCTGACTAATTTCTCTCTGTCTGTAAAACACATTTATATTTTTGTTTAGATTTAGTCATGAAATTACCTGAACGTCTTTTCTATTACAAAATAACAACTGCAAAGATTGCCAATTTATACCTTGAATCATGTCAATCGAGTGAAAAGCATTTCAAGACATGTTCCTCATTTTAATGCTCCGTCTTTTTATCGTTAATAATTCAAAAAAGCTGATTTCTTGCCACTTAATATGAACATCATCGTTATAAATATCAGATAAAACCTTATAAATTAATCTGGGGTAGCGACAGTGCCGACTTTACACAACAAGTAAACGCTATATCAAAATGCCTTAGCTAGATATACTTCAATGAGTTCCGGTTTATCAGACTCAAAAGCAGATTTGAGTGTATCTGCGATTTCATTAGGGCGTTTCACCTTATGCCCCCTGATACCCATTGCTTCGGCAATTTGGCAGAAATCAATTCTCGGTTGCTCAAACTCCATTCCCATAAATCTTCTCTTCGCTTTATCTCCCATCACAAGCATTTTGGAAATTTTAACTTGGCCGTATTCCGCATTAGCGCATATTACATATTTGACCGGAATATTGTAATGAGCGGCCGTCCAGAGGCTTTGTATAGACCACATAGAACTGCCATCCCCACATACAGCAATAACAGGTTTATCAGGAGCAGCCAATTTAACACCCAGCGCCCCCGGCATCCCCCACCCAATACTCCCACCCCCACGGGCCCTTTGAAAGCTTTTCGGCTCGTTGAAACCTAACATCTGCTGTAGTGTAGCAGAGCACGTCCAGCAATCATCCACAACCAAAGTGCCCGGCTTTATGATATTCTTTAATTCCTGCATCAGTCTTGATGGGGAAATCGGAACATTGTTTTTTCCCTGGTCTGCTTTGTTTAGAAAAGCCTTTGATAATCCTTCTTTCTCCGCTGCTATACTTTTAGCTCTCACTCTGGCCTCACTTTGTGCTTCTTCAGGCATTTTCTCTTTTAAAATATCACAGATTTCCGTTAAAACTATCTTTATATTCCCTTGAATACCTGATGCTACCGGATAATTTTTACCTATTTCCTTCGGATTATCGTCGATATGTATAACTTTAGTTGTATTACTTACAACAGATTCTTTTAAATACAGGTCAGGGCTAAAAAATGGAGAACCAATTATTAGCAGCACATCTACCGATTTAAGTACTGCTTTAGCCTCAATGCTACTAATATTGATTGTCCCTAGATATTGTGGATGATTGACTGGAAAATTTACATCAGACATCCAGGTCTGGTAAACCTTCGCGCCGACCAATTCAGCAAATTTTACCAACTCAGTTAGTGCATCATTTCGGGCTACTCCACTATCAGTGATAATAGCAGGATTTTTAGCATGCTTAAGAAATTCAACTGCTCTGTTGATTGCTTCTATATCAGGCCGCAATTTATTGAAGGGCGGCGTATTGGATTTATCCTCAAAATCAATATTCTCGTCTAATACATTTTGAGGCAATGAAACAAAGACCGGTCCTGTCGGAGGATGCATAGCCTCTTTAAACGCTCGACGGATAACTCGCGGAATATCCTCGGCATGGAGAATCTCGGTACTCCACTTGGTGAATTGGCTGACCATCCCAACCAGATCTCCTGTTAGACGAGGATCCTGCATAAAGATTCTTGTATCCTGCTGTCCGGCGGTCACCAATAGCGGTACTCCTCCGGTGTAAGCGTTACGAAGCATGGGGATCGACGCAGACAGGCCTGTATCAGTATGCAAATTCACTACGCCTACTTTATCTGCTGTCCGTGCATAGCCTTCTGCCATGCCCATGGCAACAGTTTCATGAAGCCCGAGAATATACTTTATCTCAGGATGATCTTCCAAAGAATCCATAAAAAGAACTTCAGTAAAACCCGGAAGGCCAAAGATATATTCTACTCCCTCATAATGCAACAATTTCATTAAAGCTTCCCTGCTTGTCATTATCGCCATATTCGCTTTTCATCCCTATCTTTTAAAGGTTTTTATATGCATTTCATTAAGACAAGTAATACTACCAAATATCAATGATAGTAAAGCTTCCATATTAACAACACATTATACATCGCTATAAGACGTAATGGCTTGAGAAAAGTCTATATTTTCTCACTGAACTGGCCGCCTGAATGGATGATCTCTTCCATATTCTCATATATTAGCTCAGTCGGTGTTCTTCCTGTTTGCTTCGACTCCTCCAGAAGCTTCCTGAGGTTAGGCCCACATATTCGTTCAACCCTAGGCTTAATCATCTCAAAGGAGGCATCTTCCTGGAATGTCCACTCCGCCCAGGCCTTGATACAGCCGCCTGGATTGTGTGCCCAATCAACTATAAAGAGAATACCAGCGTCAGCGACCTTTCTGGCTAGCTTTACCTCTTCCTTCTTACTGGCTGCGCTGAGCTGATTATTGGCTGACCCCATAATGATTTTAAACTTAAACTGGGAAAGCCGCTCCTCGGTTATCACGGCACCCATAGCGCAAGGGGAGAATATCTCTGCAGCCACACTATAGATATCATCGGGGGCAACGTAGTCAACCACATCCTTGCCCCACTTCTCCTGTAATTTGTTGACCTTGGACATGTCTATATCAGTTACAATGAGCTTGGCACCACCGTTTAGCAGATGTTCAGCCAGCGGGAAACCCACAGCCCCCAGGCCCTGAACGGCTACCTTTTTACCGGTGACTTCCCGACTACCATAGATGAAGTCACAGGCTTCCTTTATAGCTATATATTCACCATAGGCGGTGATCTGCCCTGAGGTTCCCAGAGTTGGGGTTGGCCGTCCATCCGTATAATTCACAGTGAACCTATCCCGTATAACCGCCGCCATTTCAAGGGAAAGATTCATGTCGGGCCCAGTAATGGAGCGGCTTCTATCACTAACATAAGCAAGGAAGCCTAGGGTTTCCAAGTCATCAGCCTTTACCGGCGCGCATTGCAACAATATCTTGGAGCCACCATAAGGTACTTCTGATATAGCGTTTTTATAAGCCATCGCCCGGGAAATGTTGATACCATCCACTATGACGCCTATCTCAGGTTCTTCAAGCTCGTGACGCCGCGTAGCCCCGTTGCGTATTGCGTGCCGCCTGTTTTGTATGCCCAAGGTATTAGCGTGTTTGCAATACATGACTCTTATGTTATTCTTACGGTTGTAATAGAATTCAATACCGTGGTGCTTACCCTTTCTAAGCCGTTCCTCGATACCAGCAAGATAATCTCTCAGGCCGTGTTTATTAAAGGCCTCGCGTAAGACTTCTGTTCCTACCGCTTTGTAATCTTCAGTCAGAATGTCCTCATAGGTAAAATCAACCATATACTTATCCCATCTTCTATCATTCTCCCACTCCTTTAATCCCCTCATTAGAAACTTATCTTCATTCCTATTGTAAAAGATCTCCAAAGTGGTTAAGTCTTCCTTCTCCATAAGACTGAATATGCCATTATTCGCCATTTTCCCTGCCTCCTTTGAATACTAAGTAAAGCCCTTATTTTTCACATCTTGCTATCTAGGCAAACCTCAACCAGGTTAGCCTTATCTGTATTCAGAGCGCTCCTCAGCGCCGTTCTCAA
>Ga0307379_10009900_pt1 | contig 12690 bp, 11 predicted proteins | sample UN2MG_FD_202237 | JGI IMG/M metagenome (GOLD analysis project Ga0307379, IMG submission 202237) | Soil microbial communities from Risofladan, Vaasa, Finland - UN-2 | ecosystem: Environmental > Terrestrial > Soil > Coastal area > Acid sulfate soil | place: Finland: Risofladan, Vaasa | collected... | reverse complement strand
ATGGCCCACAGCGACGACCAGGGCCTCGTCCTGCCCCCGCGCCTCGCCCCCATCCACGTGGTCATCGTGCCCATCTACAAGACCGATGACGAGCGACGCGCCGTCCTGGCCTTCGCCTCCGGCCTCCACAAGGCATTGCCGAAGGACCTGGTGGCCCGCCTCGACGACCGCGAGCAGTACAAGCCCGGCTGGAAGTTCAACGAGTGGGAGCTCAAGGGCGTGCCGCTGCGGATCGAGGTCGGCCCCCGCGACATCGCTCAGGGCCACGTCGTCTTCGCCCGCCGCGACACCGGCGAGAAGCGCACCGTCGCCGCGGACCAGGCGCCCGGCCAGGTGCCCGACACCCTCGACGCCATTCAGAAGGGCATGTTCGACAAGGCCCTCGCCTTCCGCCTGGCCAACACCCGCGAGGTGAGGACCTACGCCGAGTTCAAGGAGCGCCTCGAGGCCGAGGGCGGCTTCTTCGTCGCCGACTGGGGCGGCACGACCGAACAGGAGCTTCAGATCCAGGAAGAGACGAAGGCCACGATCCGCTGCATCCCCCGCGAGGGCGGCGAGCCCCAAGGCCCCTGCTTCCTCACCGGCGGCAAGGCCAACGTCCGCGTCATCCTGGCCAAGGCGTATTAGGACGAAGGTCTGGGGGGGAACTTCTCCTGAGAAGCTCCCCCCCAGACCCCTCTTCAAGAGCTTCCACATTGCCTACCGCAGTCCTGAAGACCACTGACCTTACGAAGCGCTTCGGGCGCTTCACGGCGGTGGACCGGCTCAGCATCGAGGTGAACGAGGGCGACGTCTTCGGCTTCCTGGGGCCGAACGGGGCGGGGAAGACGACGACGATGCGGATGATCGTGGGGCTCGTGCGCCCGACGAGCGGCCGCATCGAGGTCAACGGCATAGACGCCCGGCGCGACTTCCTCGCCGCCATCGCCCAGATCGGCTCGCTCGTGGACATCCCGGCCTTCTACCGCCACCTGTCCGGGCGCAAGAACCTCGCCCTCCTGGCACAGGTCGCGGGCGGAGTGCCCAAGGGCCGCATCGCCGAGGTGATCGAGGCCGTCGGCCTCCAGAAAGCCTGCGTCAAGAAGGTCAAGACCTATTCCCACGGCATGCTTCAGCGCCTGGCCATCGCCCAGGCGCTCCTCACCCGCCCCCCGTTGCTCATCCTCGACGAGCCGACCACCGGGCTCGACCCCGAGGGGAAGGTGGACTTCCTGCATCTCCTCCGCGGCCTGGCCCGCGAGCAGAGGATCACCATCTTCATCTCCAGCCACCTCCTCGATGAGGTCGAGGAGATCTGCAACCGCGCAGCAATCATCAAGGACGGACGACTGTTAGTGTGTGGCGACGTTCGCAGCCTCCTTGCGGAGGAGCTGCGGACCTATCGCATCGTCGTCTCGGACCCGGCGAAGGCCCGTTCGCTCCTCGAGGGCCAGCCGTGGGTCCACGGGGTCGCAGGGGAGGACAACCGCCTCCTCGTGACCACGCGGCAGGAGGATGCCGCCCGGATCGCCGAGGTCGTCGTGGGGAACCGCATCGCGCTCGAGGAGCTTTCGCCCCAGCTCAAGAGTCTCCGCACCCTCTTCATGGAGCTGACGAAAGAGTGACGCACGCCGCCCCCATCCGCCGCCCACTGCCTGTGCTCGGCAGCCTCTGCCGCACCGGAAGGCTGACGTGGGTCGAGATCCGCAAGCTGGTCTCGCACAAGCTCTTCCCAGCCGCCCTTCTGATCACGCTCGGCGTGACGACGGGCCTGGCGCTGGCGACGAAGGCATTCACAGCGGGCATGGGGCCGCGGGGCTTCTCGAACTACAGCCTCTGGGTCACGAGCGCCGGCTACGGCTTGCAGGTCGGCACGCTGCTCCTGGTCGCCCTGGGCGCCATGGCCATGTCCACCGAGGCGACGGGGCGCACGCTGAACACGGTCCTCGCTCGCCCCATCCGCCGCATCGAGTTCGCCGTCGCGAAGGTCGTCTCGCTGGTCTTCGCCGTCGTGGCCGTCGTGCTGGCTGCGGCCCTGGCGGCCTACGTCGTGGGAGGCACGGTCGAGCCCACCCGGCCCCCCCTCGTCTGGCAGGCCGACGGCACGGCGGTCCCTGACTGGCACTTCCCTTCCTACGGCGACATCGTGGATCCCGATCCGCGCTACGGCGAGGGTGTCCTTCTCACCAAGGGCGCGGTGATGGGCGATATCCTGTTCGGCTTCCTTCTCCTCGTCGTCCCCGTCCTGGCCGGGGTGAGCGTGGGCTTCCTCGTCGGGACGCTGATCGACTCCTCGGGCCTGGCGATCGGCCTCTCCGTCGGCGTGTTCATGACCCTCGAGGCCACGAAGTTCATCCCCGTCGTGGAGGACCAGCTCGGGCAGTTCGCCTACAACTACCCCATCACGCGGATTTCGGCCCTGATGCTCGAGGCCAGCGGCGGCACGGTGCCCCAGTGGGGCGACGCGCTTGCGGGCGTCGGGATTTCCGCCATCTACGTCGCTGTCTCCCTCCTCGTCTCCCTCGTCGTCTTCTGCCGCAGGGACATCACGCTATGAAGCACTGGCTCTCGCTCGTTGCGCTCGTCGCGTCCGTGGCTCACGCGGGCGGCGTGGCCTTTCACCGGCTCGACCTCGGCGCCGAGGCACAAAACGGGGCATTTGCCGAGGACCTCAGCGGCAGCGGCCGCCGCGACCTCATTGCACTGGGCTTCGGGCGGATCGCGATCTTCCGCTCCGACCCGCGCCAGCCGGCCGGCTTCGCCCCGACCCCGGAGCTGATCGTCACTGGCCCGACCGCGTACTTCGCGGACGTCGCCGACGTCCTCCCCGCCAAGGGGAAGGAACTCCTCGTCATGACGCCGGACGGGATCTCCTGCTTCGTGCAGGAGAACGGCCGCTTTCTCACCACTCCACGCTCGCTCATCCGCTGCGACACGATTCTCGTGATGAACGCGATTCGCGCCGGGGTCGAGATGCGGGACCAGCCCGCTGTCCCTGTCCTCCCCTGGAACTTCGCCTTCGACGTGAACGGCGACGGCCGCGACGACGTCCTGGTGCCCCACGACAAGGGGACCGATCTCTATCTCCAGCAGCCGGCGGGCCAGCTTGCGAAGCCCATCACGCTCGCCCTGTTCCCACTGGTCTACCACTTCGCCCCGGCAGGCCCGAAGCCCGACGAGTTCCGCCAGCGCGCCGCGCGCGCGCCCTGGTTCCGAGTCGCCATCGTGCCCGTCGAGAGCCGCGACGTGAACGGCGACGGGCGGATGGACCTCGTCTCCGGCGCCGACCACCTCGGACGCAGGTACTGGTTTGCTCACAAGGTGGACGGCACGTTCGACCCCGCCCGCGCCAGCCTCCCACCCGACGCCGACGAGCCGGGGAACTCCCAGACCCGACGCGTGGACATCAATGGCGACAAGCGCCTCGACACCTTCATCGAGGACACCGACGTCACCAACGTCTTCCGAATCCTCACCATAGTCCGGGTCTATCTGACCGATGCCAATGGCCGCCCCCCCGACAAACCGCAACTCATCCGCGACCAGAACGTGTTGATCCACACGAAGCTGCCCCTCCACGACTTCGACGGCGACGGGGCGCTCGACTTCGCCATGTTCAAGACCGACATCACGCCCGTGGACATCGGGAAATGGGTCCGCCAATGCTTCGGGAAGATAGACGGCTACCTCAATCTCTTCCTATTCGACCGCAAGGCCAACGCCTACCCGTCAAGCCCCGTCTACCGCCAGTGGGTGACGATGCGCTTCAAGGTGGACCCGACCGAGGCGCTCATGGGCCTCGTCTGGGAACGCTATCTCTCGACCATGATGAGATTTGAGGGGGATTTCAACGGCGACGGCCGACTCGACCTTCTCCTCCGCGACAAGACCGAGCAGATCTCAATCTACTTCAACTCGGGTGATCGTCGACGCCTGTTTTCCAGCGACCCGGACATTGTGTTGCCCGACCTACCCGACTTCGCGGGGATCGCCCTCAGCGATCTCAACGGCGATGGCTGCACGGACCTCCTGCTCTATGGAACCGTCCACGCGGGCGGCCCTGACCATGTCGTGGCGGTCTATGTCTCCAAACGCCAATGACTTACAGGGGGACAGGCGATGCGTGCCGCCGTCCTCGAAGCTTCCGCTAAGATGGCCATCCGTAGCGTGCCCGACCCGCCCCTCCAGCCCGGCTGCATCGCCGTATCTCCCAAGGCAGTCGGCATTTGCGGCACTGACCTGCACGTCTACCTCGGCACGATGGAGCACAGGGTCCCCTACCCGGCCATCCTCGGCCACGAGATGGCGGGCCTGGTGGCCGAGGTGGCGCCCGACGTCTCGGGCTTCCGCCCAGGCGACCCCGTGGCCGTGGACAACGTGTGGGCCTGCGGACGCTGCCCCCGCTGCGCCGAGGGCCAACTCAATGTGTGCGAACGACTTAGAGTGGTTGGGATAGACTGCCCGGGCGGCCTCGCCGAGCGCATCGTGGTGCCCGCAAGCCTCGTCTACCACTACCCCCGCTCGCTCCCGATCCACCACGGAGTGATGGTCGAGCTGTACTCCGTCGCCATCCACGCCTCTCGCCGCACGCAAGTCGAGACTGGCGATACCGTTGTGATTCTCGGGGCAGGGAAGGTCGGCCTGTCGCTCCTGGACGTTCTGCGCCGCTCGCCGGCCCGCCGCCTCATCAGCGTGGACATTGATCCCTTCCGGCTCGGCATCGCTCGCGAGCTGGGCGCCGACGTGGTGCTCAACCCTTTGAACTGCAATGTGTTAGACGAGGTCCGCAGCCTCACCGACGGCCGGGGTGCCGACAAGGTGCTCGAAGCCATCGGCCACCCGACCACTGTCCCCGGCCGGCCTGCCCCCGCGACCCTCGCCTTCGAGCTCATCCGCTCCGCCGGCCAGGTGACGATGATCGGCCAAGGCGAGCAAACGGACAGCGTGTACTGGCGCGAATTCGTCCTAAAAGAAGCCACAGTAAAGACTTCCCGCCTCAACCTCGGCGACTTCCCGCGTGCGATTTCCCTCCTTGAGGCGGGCCATTTGCACCCTGACAGTCTGATCACTCATCGCGTCCCGCTCGATGCCGCCCCCGCCGCGTTCGCCGACCTCGCCGCTCGCAAGCCTGGCATGCTCAAGGTCGTCGTCGAGCTCCCTTGACGCCTCCGTCGCATCCTCAGTTGGAGTGACTCTTCTTGGACATGGTAGTGCTGTTTCCTGGACACAGGAGGACCACTGTGCTTGAGGCAAGCTGCACCGGGACACGTCGGCTGTTCAGCTTCGTGAGCGTCGCCCTTCTCTCCTTCGCGGCCATCGGCCGCGGGGCGGAGACGCCAAAGGCGATGGAGCCCGCGGCGTGCCGCTCGCGCGCGCTGGACGCCGAGAAGGCGCAGGACTGGGCCACCGCCCTGGAGGCCTGGGAGCGGGTGATTGACCGCTGCGTGTCCACCGAGGAGCAACGGGTCGAGGCCCGCGCCCACACCAAAGACCTCCGCCCCAAGCTGCCGCGGAACACCGATCCCCAGAAGGCCTGCCCCTGGAGGACGCTGGTCGTGATTTTCCGTCACCTGAAGTTCTCCTGGAAGGATGGCGACAAGGCAGTCGAGGTGGAGAAGACGGTCAGCGCCGAGGACGAGAAGCGGATTCGCGCGAGCTTCGGGTGCTTCGCCAGGCACGTGTTCGAATACTCGAGCGGCATGCTGCGGATTGATGCGGGCATCGCGGTCGTCGAGGAGCCGCTGACCAAGCTGCACGGGAGCGGCAAGGGGCCGTTCTGCCCCGCACCCCACCTCGTGCGGCCCTTCACCGACCCGCTGGTCAAGGGGAAGCAGTACGACACGGTCTTCTGCTACGTGAAGTTCAATGGCGACAAGGGGCCGCACGTGCCGGCTCCCTGGATCGCCGCCACGTTCGCCAGCATCGCCGACGTGGGCGGAGCCGGCTTCGTCAACATCCCCTGGCGCACGGACTACCCGCTCAAGGGCGAGACCGACGGCGAGATGGAGGTGCACGAGTGGCTGCACCAGGTTGACTGGATGTTCCGCCACGTGCTGCATTATCCGGATGAGCTGGTGCCGACGAGCGACGCCGGGCGCTTCGAGGGCGACAACCGCCCCGGCGGCGACCCCGAGTACGGCCGCAAGCGCACGGAGACGACCTGGATCCGCTTCTACCAGCACATCATGGAGGACCACATCACGCGGCAGATGTGGTCGGAGGCCACGATGCGCCTGGCACCGGGCCAGGCGCCTCCCGGGGAAGCGCTGAAGCCGAAGCGGCAATAGGGCCGACAGGGGGTCTCAGTCGTCGAGGGCGGCGAGGGCGTGAGGGGTGAAGTGGATGATCTGGGCGAGGCCCTTGCCGAAGTCGCCGCCGGTCTTCTCGAAGACGGCACGCAGGCCCTCGCGGAGAATGCGGAGGTGCTCCTTGTTGCCCGTGAGGGCGACCTCGTAGGCCATTGCCTCGGCCGCCAGGGTCGTGTAAGGCGTCGGCTTCGTGAGCGGGCAGGGGGTGTAGCGGAACGCCTTGACCTCCTCCATCCAGCACTCGCGAATCATCTGGTCAATGCCGACGCTGATGGCCTTCAGCACCTCGGGGTCCTTCGTGATGCGGTGGTAGCGTGCGAGGGCGCAGAGGGTGAGGCCCTCCATGAACGGCACGTTGCCGTAGCACCGGCGGTCGTCGTGCAGGCAGTGGCCCTTGGCGAGGCGGACGACCCAGCCCTTCTGCCAGTCGAAGTTCTTCTTCAGCACCTCCCAGCACGCCGTTGCGGCGTCGAGGTACTTCTTGTCGAGCGTCGCGTCGTAGGCGGCGAGGACGAGGATGATGGGCCAGCCGAGGCCGCGGATGTGGTCGCTGTAGGCGGTCGGGCAGTGGCGGGCCATGGTGTCGGCGACCTGGAGCGCGACCTCGCGGGCGCGGCGGTCGCCGGTCAGGTAGTAGTAGTCGAGGTCGCCGGCGACCCACACGTGGCCGTAGTTGGTGCTGTGGCCCATGTGGTAGGTGCGCGCCACGGGGAGGCCCGAGGTCTTCTCGTCGTAGTAGCCGCCCGTGTGGTTGAGGCAGTGGAGCCAGATGTCGCCGATCTCGGGCGGGCGGCCCCAGGGGTTCTTGAGGTGCGGGTTGGTCGCGTGGGCGACGTCCACGTCAATATGATGGCGCGCGGCCTGCTCGGCTCGCAGGAAAAAGCGGCGGTCGCCCGTGCGCAGGTACTGTAGGAACAGGCCGTGCTGGAGGTCGTATTCGAGGTTCCCCCAGTTCACCTTTCGCTCGCCGTACCAGTCGCCGTAGTTGAGCATCCCGAATTCGCGGCCCTTCTCGCGGCGGGCGAGATGGGCATCGAGGGCGCGGCTCAGCCAGGCATCGTAGCCCGCGAACTTCGCGGGGTCGGCCGGCGGGAAGTCCCCCGCCGCCTTGGTGGAACTCACATAGGCCGGCTCGCAGGTCGCCAGGAGCGGGTCCTCGCTGGCCTGGAAGAAGGCGGCGAGGCGCCTGGCGTCGGCCGCCCCGTCGGAGAACAACGCCCACAGCTCGTGGGTCCTGGCGACGCCGACCTTGAAGGAGTAGCCGCCGCCCCGCAGATGGTAGTAGAGCTTGTTCTCCTCCTCGAGCGGCTTGCCGTCGTAGAGGCCCTTGGGGAATTCGGGGCACAGGCCGACGCGGAGCTCTGAGCCGTCCACCTCGAGGCTCTTGGGCCAATTCTGCCAGAACTCGCGGAGGCCGAGGGCCACGCCGGCGTCCTGTGTCTGCACGGCGGCCCAGCCGGCAGCGCGCTTGCCGGCGGGCCTGCCGTTGACCTCGCAGACCGTGTCGTCCACCTCGACGAGGCAGCCGCCCTCGCTGCTCTGGCCGTTGAGGAGGGCGAGCTTCCTCTCCGTCTCGGCCTTCGGGCCGACGCTGAGCTCGAGCGAGCGGATGCCGGCCATCAAGGCGTCCTGGCGGTCGTTGATGAATGTGTGGAACAGGCGCACAAAGGGCTGGCCGCGGAAGGCGTGGATGCGGACGACGTAGCGGAAGAGCTGCGCGTGCCGCGTCCTGTAGGCGCCCTCCAGCCGCACGCACGCCCGCATCGGCCCGGACTGCTCGACAACGACGTCCCACGGCCCCGCCGAGACGAGGAAGGGCACGTAGACCCTGTCGGCTTCGTCCCGCACGCTGCTCCTCAGGCAGAAGGAGCCGCCCTTGTCGAGCCGGAATTCGGCGAGGTTCGTCAACTCGCCCTGTCCTGCCAGGAAGCTCACGGCGAGCGGGCCTGCCTCGATGTGCGTTGCGCCCGCCTCGCGGCGGATGCGGAGGGGGGCTTGGACTTCGCTGCGCGGGGTGCCTGGGCCATGCCGAAGCGTCAGGGCCGCCTTCTGCTTCGGCGCCAGGTCCACCTGGAAGTCGAGCAGGAGCCAGCGGACCGAGCCGTCGGGCCACCTGGCGAGGGCCTCGGTCTGGAGCGGCAACTCGGCGCCGTCGCTGGCGTAAAGGGCCATGGCGCTGGGGTCGCGAAGCGCCCCCTGGGCGAAGGGCACGCCCGAGGTGACGGGCCAGCCCTTGCGCTCGACGCCGGACGGTTCCTCGACGGTCAGTTTCACCATCGCGCCCTCCGCACACATGGCCATGAGCAAGGCGAGAGCCACACCGGAGCGCATGTTTCGCCCTCCACATAGCCTCCCGCGGGTTGCGAACTCGGCACCTAACCTCCCGCGGGTTGCGAACCCGCGGGAGGTTCAGAGACTTACTGGCGGACGAAGTCGTAGACGACGATCTTCTCCCACAGCGGCTTGTGCTTCTCGATGAGCTTCAGGTGGTCGGGGTGCTTGCCGTAGGTCTCGTAGGCCTTGGCGTCCTCGAAGCACATGGTGACGCCGACGTGGTACGAGCTGTCCACCGGGGCGCCCCGCTCCTGGGTGAGGGGCGTGCCGGTGCTGAAGCCCTTCACGCACGGCAGCGGGGCAAGCATCTCCTTCCCGTCGCGGAGCATCGCCTCGATGTCGGCCTTCGTCGCCGTCTCCTTGAACCAGAAGAACACGCAGTGAACGATGGTGCCGGGGGAGCCCTTCGGCTCCGCGGCGCCCCCTGGCCTCGTGGCCAGCCACAGCCCCACGACCAGCGCCGCCACGCACAGCAACGCTTTGAGCGCCTTCACGGCCATCTCCTCTCTACCTCTTCTCATTCTTGTTCAGAACCACGACCTCGCTGTCGAGGGTGTCGGGGTCAATGGTCTTGACGCAGAGGGACACCTTGTTGTCGTCGTTGAGGGCGGTCCAGAAGGCGTTGGCGATGCAGCCGGGGCCGCCGACGAGGGGGACGAGGTACGGCTCGCCCTCGAAGGGGGGGAGCGGGTCGCCGTCGCCTATGTAGGTGGTGATGCAGTGCCCGAGGCCTGGGCCGAGCTGGCCGAGGCGCCAGAAGAAGCGGTCGGTGGCCTCGCCGAAGACCGAGCGGCGGAGGACGCTCAGGGCAGCGACGAGTGGCTTCTGCCGCAGGTCGAAGACGCCCGAGATGCGAGGCGTGAAGTTCGGGGCGTCGGGCTCGTAGTCGCGGGTGGCCAGGCCCTGCTCGAACGTGCCCCCGGCGGCGATGGCGCCGCAGATCGTGTCGGTCTGGTCGCCATTGGTGACGACGAACACGCCGCTTGGCAACTCGCGGAGCGCGTTGTAGATGATCAGGCTGGGGTCCTTGCACTTCGCGGGGTCGGCGGCCTCGGTCCACACCCGCTTGCCATCGGTCTCGAAGACCCGGTTGCGGCTGTTCCCGCTGCGGCCCATGATCCAGTAGACCTGGATGAGCCGCTCGCCGCGTTCGCTCAGTCCCAGGACCAGGCCACGACCGGGGTAGGGGTTCTCGGCGAGGCGGGTCCGCAGATTGGCCCTGGCATGCTCAAGGGTGCCCATGGTTTGCTGTGTCTCCTGAGTAGCTAGAGTGCCATGACGAGGATCCGGACGCCGACGAAGCCGAGGGCAATGGCCAACCCCCGGATGATCCACACGCCTCGCAGGCGGGTGGAGATTCCCGCGCCAAGCTGGGCGCCTACGACGGCGCCGAGGCCGAGGTAGAGGGCGATGAGCGCCCCGTGCGAGAAGTCGCCCGTGGCCACGTGCACCCCCGTGCCCACCAGGGCCATGATGGCCAGGATGAAGTGCGAGGTGGCCGTGGCGATGTGCGCTGGAAAGTTCAGCAGGTGCACCAGGGCGGGCACGTGGATGATGCCTCCGCCGATCCCGAGAAGGCTGGACAGATAGCCGACGAACAGGCTCAGCACCACCCCGACCCAGGGGCGAAACGTGAACGTGTGGCGGGTGCCCTCGCGGTCCACAATGGTGCGGGTCGTGTGGCCGGCGGGGGGCTTCTCGTGCCGCGGTGCCTCCTTGCGGGGACGCAGGAGGAGGTAGATGCATATGACGATGAGAACGACGCCGAGGATGGCGTTGAACGACCGCCGCGGGATGTGCTCGGTGGTGAGTGCGCCGAGAATGGCCCCGGGCACGGTGGCCGCGGCGAAGAGGAGGCCCGAGCGGTAGTCAATGCGCTTCATCCGCGCATAGGCCACCGACCCCGACGTGGCGTTGAGGAAGACCACGGCCAGCGAGATGCTGGTGATCAGCTCAGGAGCGTCGTGGGGATAGACCAGGAGCAGCACAGGCACGAGCACGAAGCCGCCGCCCGCGCCGATGAGCGTGCCATAGGCGCCGACAACGAATCCCAGCGGAATCAACCAGATCCACGGCCCCATGGTAACGCCCGTTCGCCTCCTTCCCGGCCATGCCCCGTCAGCGGCGTTCGGCCAGGCGCGCCATCCCCCGCGAGAGCACCTCGTCGGGGTAGGTGAGCGACATGCGGAAGTAGCCCTCGCCGTGCTGGCCGTAGACGGCGCCCGGCGTCACCACCACGCCGCTCTTCTCGAAGAGGTCCGAGGCGAACGCCGCGCTGTCGCCGTGGAACCGCGCCGGCACGGCCGCCCAGATGTAGATCGTGCCCTTCGGCTTCTCGAGGTCCCAGCCCAGGCCGCTCAGCGTCGTCACCACGAGATCGCGGCGGCGGCGATAGACCGCGTTGATCTTGGGGGTGAGCTGCTCGGCGAGATCGAGGGCCTTCGCGCCGGCGAACTGGATGGCGCGCAGCGTCCCGTTGTCGCTGTTATCCTTCACGAGGGCCAGGGCCTTCAGGGCGCCGGGATGGCCCACGGCCATGCCGACCCGCCAGCCGGTCATGCAGAATGCCTTGCTGAGGGAGAAGAACTCGACCGCCACGTCGGCCGCGCCCCCGACCTGGAGGATGCTCGGCGCCACGTAGCCGTCGTAGGTGTTCTCGCTGTAGGCCAGGTCGTTCGCGATGAGGAGGCCGTTCTTGCGGGCGAACTCGACGACGCGGCGGTAGAAGCCCACGTCGCACACCGCCGTCGTCGGGTTGTTCGGGTAGTTGAGCCACATCACCTTGGCGAGGCGCCGCACCTCGGCGGGGATGGCGTCGAGGTCGGGCAGGAAGCCGTTCTCGCGCAGCAGCGGCACGTAGTGGGTCACGGCGCTGGCGAAGGTGTGGCCAATGTTATAGGTCGGATAGCCCGGCTCGGGCGCGATGGCCAAGTCGCCGGGGTTGAGCACGCCCATGGCGAGCTGCACGATGGCGTCCTTGCTGCCGCTGGTCTGCACGATCTGGTCGTCGGCCAGGGCCACGCCGAAGCGGCGGCGATAGAAGTCCTTCACGGCCTGGGGGAACTCGGCGGTCGGCACGTCGCAGCCGTAGCGGTGGCGGCTCAGGTCGGCCTTGTCGCGGACGGCGCGGCACAGCTCGCGCACGACGGGGTCGGGGGTCGGCCTGTCGGGGTCGCCGATGCCGAGGTTGAGCACCTCCTTGCCGGCCTTGCGGGCCTCCGCGATCGTCTTGCGCAGCGCGGCAAAGGGGTAGGGCCGAAGCTTCTGAAGGCGATTGGCGGGCATCACATCCACAGGAGGCTCAATCCTTTCCTCTGGTGCAGTGCTTCTGGAGGAAGAACTCGTAGACCGGCGGCGGCACAAAGCGGCTCACGACCTCCTGCCAGCCCGCCGGCCCGATGAGGCCGCGGACGAAGCTCGAACTCACGTCGGCGAACTCGCGCGGCGGCATGAGAAACACCGTGGTGATCTCGGGCGCCAGATCGCTGTTGATGTAGCGCATCTCGCGCTCGAACGAGTAGTCGCGCTCGTTGCGGATCCCGCGCAGGATGTAGCGGGCGCCGACCGACCGCGCGTAGGTGACGAGGAACTGGTTCTCGAACGACGTGACGGTGACGTTCTGGAGGTCCTTCGTGCAGGCCCGCAGGAGCGCGAGGCGGTCGGCGAGGGGGTAGGCGTAGCGCTTGTCGGGGTTTACGCCAATCGCCACCTCGACCTCTCGGAACAGCTCGACCGCCGTCTGGATCATCCACAGGTGCCCACTCGTCGGGGGGTCGAAGCTTCCCGCGTAGATCGCCTTCGGCATGGCCGTCCCACCTCAGCGCTGAAAAGGGATACCGGCGCACAGGAGCCGGCGCTCGCGGAAGCAAGATACCGGCTATGCCCGCTCTTGTCAAACGGCTCGCGCGTCTTGACCAACCGATGCAGCCGGCTACAATGATAGGCACGGAGGCGACTATGGCCGACACGCCGCGAATCTTCCTGTCCTATGCCCGGGGCGATGACGAGCCATTCGTCCGCCGGCTGCACGGCGACCTGGCGGCGCGCGGCCTCGACGTGTGGTTCGACC
>Ga0307379_10009896_pt1 | contig 12693 bp, 16 predicted proteins | sample UN2MG_FD_202237 | JGI IMG/M metagenome (GOLD analysis project Ga0307379, IMG submission 202237) | Soil microbial communities from Risofladan, Vaasa, Finland - UN-2 | ecosystem: Environmental > Terrestrial > Soil > Coastal area > Acid sulfate soil | place: Finland: Risofladan, Vaasa | collected... | reverse complement strand
TAACAAATTTAGGTCGATGAGCTAATATCAACCCTCTAAGAAGACCACCGAAATTATTTTTAATATAACTACTTCTCATAGGACTTTCTATTTCCATTAAGTTCTCCTCAAGATCATAAGTTTATTTTCGTTCCATCCAAATTCTACATATGGGAAAATTTCTTGAGCTTCTTCCATTCTGTACCACTTCATTAATTCTCTTTTTTCCTTACAAACCATTCCCTCTACTTTTGTTCCTTTACATTTATCATCATAATATTCATAGCATGTATCATCTTTAGGACATCTATCAGGTGTTCCGTACCATGTCATTATTTACACTCCTTAAAAGCGTAGTATAGTAACATCCTACCTTACATGATGCTACAACTGGACACACTTTACATTTAGGAGATAGTTCTTTTACGCTTTCTGTTTTTATCTTGGAAAACTTCTGGAGCATTGTAGTTACTTCTTCTACTGATTTCGGTTCTCCGTTATCATCCAGAAGTGAGCCAAGTTTTATTCTTGTTTGGTTGCAGAAGTAAATATCAAAATTGGGAAGTATTAATCCCATTTGAACATCTCCGCAACAAGTAATTTTTTCTGCATGAATTCCATCTATAGCAGAACTATCAGATAACATAACTTTATGTAGTCTGTCAAGCATTTTCTGAGTATAAAAACACATCGGCAATACATGATCATAATTAAATGGAATTCCTCTTTTAATAAATTGAGGTACTAATGTAGTAATTGCTTCTAGCCAATTTTCCCTATAGTTTTCTTGAACACCATCATCAAACAGGTTTACTTGAGTATCAGGTGAAATTATTATATTAATCATTGGCTGTAAACGCATACAGTCTACCACTTTACCTAGCATCTCATAAAACTCTTTCTTATTATAAGGAACTACAAAATGTAAAAGAATCCTTGAAATGAAAGGAGCATAATCAAAGAAGTCATTAGGATTAAAAGTAAATCCATTAATGATATATTGTATTTTATTCATCAAATGGTATTTTAAAATTAATGGATCTCTGGATATTTCTAACATCTTTGATCCATTGGTAAATAGATCTACTCCATCGTATGTAAGACATGCTTCCTGCATTATCTCTATGATTCTTGGATGAAGAGTAGGTTCTCCTCCCATTAACTTAACACGCTTTGAAGCTATTAATGGATGTCCTCTATTTTGACTCCACCATTTCAGAAGTATATCAGCGTCCATCTCTGCCGTTTTTCTGAATTCGGCATTGAAGCAATGAGGACATTTACCGTTACAAAGCTCCGTCAATACTAATCTATGAGCTATTTGAATCATTTATTTTCCTTTCTTTAAAGGTTTTTTAAATGTATGTACATCGTAATAAACAATACTTACATGAATATCATCATTAGTTTTTAAATGATCTTTAATAACTTGCCTTATTTTTTCTTTCAGTTCTATAGAACTATTATTTAAGGCTATTATTTTAAGATTTGATTTCTTCATGCCAACGGCTAGCTACATATTCCGCTTTAGCTAATTCTCTAGCGGCTTTACCTTTGGTTTCAAGTATTGAAGGATCTTTAGATATCTCTTCGATTACTTCTAAGTAATCCGTCACATCCTCACATAACCATCCTGTTTCTGGAGTTACCCTATCCTTTGCTCCGTATCTGTTATCAGCTATTACAGGCAAACCACAAGCCATAGCTTCAAGGATTACCCTTGGGCCTTGATCTTGATAGTTTGGTGGTAAGTGATACCAGAAGCAGTTACCTTGAGATAAGAATCTTGGAACAGGGATTTCATTGACCTTAAACTTATGTACTTGTGTATGGTCAAATGTTTGACTCCATGCTGGCATGTAGTAAAACTCCGTTTCATTGTTGACCTCAAGAATTTGAGTAATCAGGTCATTAGTGTAGTCTGGATGCTTCGCATCTCTTTGTGAATTATGTCTAATGAGTTTTAACGGAGCAGTATAATCTATATGCACTTCAAAGAACTCTGTCAAGTCTGTAGGTGGAGGAAGTACTTTAGTTACAGCATTAGGAATTCTTTCTAACAATTCGCTTTCTTTTGTAGAATTTAAGAATATATACTTATCCCAATCCAATGTCCATCCTTCTTCTCCAGCTTTTCCTAACTGATAGTTGAGGATCATGACTTTACGCTTCGCTTGTAGTTTATTCATTACTTCCATGTATTGAGGTAGACTAAAATTCCAAATACAATCACTAGTATAAAAAGTCATCAGGTCAATCGGTTGAATGATATCAATCCATGATCTTTTAGCAACTTCCTTTGGAATATTTTTCAAGTACTCTCCAGAGATGTTTCCAGTAGGAATTAGCTCTACTCTATAACCATCCTCTAAAAACATCTTCATGATTTGCAAACTACTTCTCTCCGAACCCCCGTACCCACGACATGTTGTAACCATTCTGAAAGAAGGTCGATCATCATTTTCAATTTCTACCTGTACTTTATCTCTTTCTACTTGGCAGATTTCTTTCTTCATCCACAAGTGGCATCTATGACCACCTTTAGCTACAAGCTCAAAGGTAGGTTCTAAATGCTTTGCTTGCCATTCTTTTTCTCCTACTCTTCCAGCGTCATGAACAATGACTATATCAGCTAATTCAGAAGCAAGTTTAGTAGACCATTCTCTATTAGTACTTCCTGCTGGCCCATCAACAAAAGCCATATCAAATTTTAAACCTTCTTCTCTAAAATTATCAATGTCTAATGTCTTTCCATCCCAATGAAAAATGTGATTCTTTTCAGTAGCCATATCTACAATCTTTTTAATCCATCCCTCTTTGTCTTCAAAGGTAATGACATTATCTACTAGCGTTCCGAAAAGCAATGAGGAAAGCCCTGCTCCGAATTCAAGAATATTCTTTACTCCGTTTTCTTGAATCACATCTTTCATAAACATCCAATCTCTATCAGTTATACAACCTCCTCCCCATTTAAAACCGAACTTCTCTAACAGTTCATTGTCTATATTGTCTGGAGTAGGCACTACAAATACTTTCTTTTCTTTGACTATATTATCGAAAAAGGTATTAGGGATCTTCTTTCCGTACACAAGTCTTCCACCTTGATAATACTTCCTTACCGATTCAGCTATCTCTTCTGGTTCGATTATAGACACACACTTTGGAACTTGTTTAGTGTTATGTCCTTCCTGTATCTTTTCATCTTTGACCAGATTCCTACACCCCTCAAGTTTACAAGCCCAACATGCTTTTGTTTCTGAACATTCCATTGTACCATTTGTTTGAACGTATTGATGTCCAAAATAGTTAGTAAACCATGCTGGTTCTCTAGCTCCTGCCAACACAACACAAGGATTATTAAAACATGCTGATAAATGCATATGCATTGATACCAGACCTAGAGATCCTTGAGCATGTAGGAAGATATTAAAAAGATCCCTAATACCTGTATCTCTATCTTGAGTCTTCCCTACATAGTCAATTGTATTTTCCAGTTTTGGATAAGGATGTCCATTGACTCCTAGTTGAACAACCTTGATATCATCTTTTAATAAATTAATTACTTCTTGCCAGCGGTGATACTGCTTTGAAGGCCACCCTGGTTCTCCTCCGTAAATGAAGATCCAGTAAGCTCCTTCGATTAATGGAGGTCTTTTATATTCTTCTTCTGTCATCCAAATATCAGGACGCATGAACCCCTGATTAATTTTCAGGTTCATTTTATTTTGTATGTCTAATCTGAAAGCATTAGTCATATGGAAATTCCATTGATTAGATTTATTCGTCAAAAATCCAGGCCCAACCTTCACTACCTTCCTATCATCATTACTTTTGAATTGATGATCTATATAAGGATTATTATCCCAAATATGCATTGCTGTAGTTATTACACCTACCCTTGTATTTGGATATGTTTTCTTGAAGTCTCTTACTCCAGCGGTCATTGTAAGAATGTCTCCAATAGCTTGTCTGTTATGAAATATTACTTCCTGCGGAGCTTTGGACTCTTCTACTGCTATCGCTTCTTCTGGTGCTTCTCCAAGTCCTTTAAGCTGTATTTTGGAATAGGTTAATAGATCCTCTACAATGGCATCTATTAATTCTTGTTTAGGTAGTATATGGTGGATATGATTATCTGAAAATCTAACTGAAATTAACATATCGGTAGCATCGTTCCTGCTCCCAACACCTTTATCTTTAAGAATTGTATCCGCTTCTTTCCGCAACATTTTTCTGATATTGGACATATAATAAACTCCTTATTGATTTATCTGATCTTTAGCAAATGCTTTGAATCCAAAATATGCTGTTATGATTGCTCCTTCTATAAAGTAAGACCATGTAATAGGTTCTCCTAAAACAGCAAGTTTACTTTCTGGAATTGTATAAAATAAAAGAAGAGTTTTAACCATCATCCATATTAAAGTAATTATAGTAATACGTCTTCTAGTTCTCCATTTACGCATTATTAATGTTTTACCATTTTGACCAGTTAAATAATCAAGTTCGCTCTTCTTCTGCTCCGAAAGCTCTTCTGTCATCTCTACCTCCAATAAATGGAGCGGAGGGTACTAGCGTATCCAGTCATATATCTAGAATATTTCCGAATACTCCCCTCCGCATAAATTCATTTACATCTCTTCTAATTCTTTAAGAAGATCTTCATCGTCTGAATCAGTAACGGTAGGTTTCTCTTCCGCTTTTTTCTCTTCCTTCTCTTCCTTAACTACTTTTTCTTCCTTTGATTCATCATCTTCATCCCAAGGTGGAAGGTCTTCTTCTTTTGCAGGAGGATCTTCTTCTTTCTTTTCTTCTTCTGGATCTTCATGATCTTTTGTTCTTTCTTTTGGTTTAGATCCATCGTCTTCGAAACCTTGTTTAATAGCTTCATCAGCTACCATATCCCACAAAAATTCATTTTTCAATATCTCTACCATTTTAGGATTAGATACTTCCATCTCTTTAATATACTCATCAAGATCTACAGTCTTATCCATAACAGCTTGAATTGCTTCATCTGAATCAGCGATAGCTGACATGCTTCTGGCAAAATCAGAATTAGAATAATCGGGCCATTGCTTACCTCTATCATCTTTTTTAGTAGAAAGAACTCTAATGATAAAGTTTCTTCCTTCTTCACTTGGATCAAATATACTTAATCCATATCCTTCTTCTGTATCTGTTATTTCTTTTTTAAGCTTTTGCTCCAGCTTTCCAGGGAATTCATACAGTTTTAAAGTACCAGACATTTTACTTTCTTTTTCTTTGTCTGCATCTCTAGGATCTTTGACTACAAACCAATTGCCTACAAACTTTTCTTTACGTTTGAGTGCATAGCCTTGAGCCTTATCCTGTTTGGTTCCACCAGCGTAGAGCTTTGAAGTGACAGAACAGAAGGGGCAATAGTTTTTGAAGTCATGAGATTTAGGACATAATATAAAAATCCAACTCTCATCTCCAGCTTGCCACATGTGGTAGTAAAAGCGTTTGTAGAATTTGCCTTTCGGATCTGGAACAAATCGACCTTCATAGACTTTAGGATTCTCTATAGATCCCTTCTCTGGAGTAGGCCAGAGTAACGCACTTCGATTTCCACCACCACTATCTTTTTCTTCAATCTTTTCTTTTTGAAACTCATTAAATAATTCTTTATCTATCCATTTTGATGACATAATTTTACCTCCACAAGTGTTTTTGAATTACATTCTAACACAGGGAGATAAATTTGTAAACGTCCTAAATGAAAAAAAGTGAAAAAAAAATGCTCCAGTCGAAATGACTAGAGCATTTTCTAAATTTACTTTCTCTGTAGGAATTACTGTTTTATCAATGGCATCCCAACATTAGCCTGAATCCAAGGACGATCTTCTGTACTTGTTTCATTCTGAGCATACCCAAGTCCACCACCGACTAAGCCAGAGGTCTTTCCTGAGTCGCTAATAGCTCCACCAACGGTGTAAGTACCGATACCGAAACCGCTTGCTTCAACGGCTCTGTGCGCTCCTTCTGTAACTATCTGCATGTGACCAAATCCAGCCCTTAAAGCTTTCAGACCACATTTACCGATAACCATAAAAGAATTGGTTTCTCTATCATCGGCTTCACCATCAACAAAACCACCTACCGTAAGATTCTCTTTACGAACACCTACCAGTTTTCCCTCTTTTACTACAGGGGCAATGATAGAAATGGTAAGCCATTTAACACCAGCATCATCAGCTTTGGCAGTAGCTACATCAGCACGAACAATCTGCAAATTGGCATCGACATCTCCACCTTTTGCCAGATTTTCTAATGCACCTTCTGTTAAGTTAACGCTGATTGCTTCTAGATCACCAGTAAGGTAGTAGATAAGCTCTTTAGCCATTCTGAAAGACGAATCAGGCGTAGGAGCAGTAAAGAACCCATTGGTTCCAGGGATAGGAGTCATTCCAGAATTTACGAATTGACGATTGTAAATTTTAGAATTAGAATTATCCGTAGTAGTAGTAGAAATAGAAGCAGTTACATCTTTTACTTCAGCATTTGCTTCTACTTCTGCCATGACATTTGTAGTCATTCCTGCAACCAGACCAATTACCAACATAATAAATAACATTTTTTTCAACATAATAATATTCTCCCTTCATGTTTTATTTTTGGGGAGGATTAAAGGCTCCTCCCCTTAAACCTTGTCCTCTTTATTGAAGATCTCTAAACCCATCAGCAAAAGCACTTGATGAAGCTGACGATGTAGCAGTTATACCACTCCCATTACGATTTACAGAATTATAGGTTGTAGCATACCCATTCCCATTAAACTGTCCATTATAATTAAAAGTTGCTGAACCACCAGCATATCCACCATATCCGCTAATTCCTGCTTGAACGGAACCATTACCCCAAACATTACCATTAACATTTTGAGCATTGACATTAATGCTTGTCTCATTTTGAGTCATGGCATATACACTTCTATTATACCCATATGGGTCAATAGACACTTCTGTTTTACCTTTGGTAATTGCTCCTCCATCAATTCCTTTAAATCCAAGAACACCTGAACCTGGAATTGGGATAAACCCAAACAATTTCCAACTTTGACCTTCGGAAAGATATTCATTTGAAGCTTCAAATTCAAATCCACTTGTATTTCCACCTATAGCAAATCCTGCATTATATCCTTCTTCTCCTGCAAAGTTATATTGAGTACCAAAACCACCAAAACCGATTTCAGTATAAGTAGATTCAATATCACCACCAAGACCAAAAGATTCTCCTATAACAAAAACATCACACCAACTTCCATCAATTTTTGCTCCTGCTCCTGCTTTAGAAGTTAATCCAAAATCTTTAGACCAAGACCATGCATTTAAATCAACAGGAAGTGCTTTAACAAAAGCATCTTGTCTTGCATATCTATCACCACTTGCAAAGTTATCAATGTAACCAGAAGACCATCCACTTACAAAAGCATGAGATTCATCATTGAAATTTCCTCTTCTTCTTGTAGAAGAATTGGATTCATCACTATTGTAAGAAGTGGCATCAGCTACACCTGTTACTTCTTGATCACCAGTTGGTGTACGGTCAAACTCACCACACTCTGGAATGTCCCTTGCACAAGGTATCCATTGCGTATTATTACCTGGATGGGAACCTCCAGGAAATCCCTTAACATTACCTGTGACTGTATGATAGAATACATCAGACCATTCCCAATCAGGTTGTGCCATGACATTTCCTCCTGCCAAGGCTAAACACAATACTAAACTTAAACCAATAAACATTTTTTTCAACATAATTAATATACCTCCTAGTTATTTTGACTTCCTATTTTATATTCAGCCCTATATGTACTATAGAGCAATTTACCACTTTCATTCAAAATATCTACAGAGAAAATAACTTGAGAATCTTTTTCTACAAGTGGTAAATCAAGACTAATAAGTTCCTCTGGAAGTAATTGAGAATTGTATCTCAATTTTTTTTGTTTGAGGTAAACCCTGTTAGTCTTTAAATTTGTGAATTGTAAATTCTCCCAAACTTCAAATTTTTGATTGTATGGATTAAGTATTAACATAGCAACTTTTAACTTTGCTACATTAGAAGGTAGGAATTCTTTCAGATCAGCTTTAAAAAGACTTTCTACTACCACAAATTTTCCATTTTTATCTTTAGATAAAATAGTAATAACATATTGGTGATATACTGATATACCAGTTTCCATGTTATTATTGAATCCCCCAACTTTTTTAGTAGTTGAGGAGCATCCAATTAAAAATAAAAATAAAATACAACAAAACAATTTTCGAAACATTTAGTTTCCTTTCGATTGAGTTAAATCCTCTTTCTCATCATTGACTACAGGGATAACAGCTTGTACCTTCCCCTGTTTTGTCTGGACTTGAATATTCAATGGAGTAGTAGCTTGAGACTGGAATAAAGCCTTATAAGGAACCTTGTTATTGTAATAGGTTCTGGTAGGACTCTCATCAGCCCAAATGACATTGACATTCAACCATGCAGTTAAAATACATACACCAATTGCAATAAAATACAATTTCTTCATAATCATCATCTCCTTTCATTTTTTGATTTTATAGTTGTACCATATCAAAAAATACTTGTCAACACTTTTTTTATTCATTTAGAATTTTTTCTTCTGATCCATCCTCATTCAATTTCTTCTTCTTCTTCCATAGGGGATCACCAGAAGGTGCTTCGCTTACAATTAGTTCTCCTTCTGGAAGCACGTTCTTCAATGGTTTACCCTCATGAGGTATGTCTCTAATCATATTCCCTTTATGTTCTGTACTCATTTTTTCCCTCCTATAAGCTCTTCCATCTTATTTAAGAAAGGCTTTATATCTACTAGCATAACATTAATTATTCGATAGTGTTTTGAGATATACGGTATAAAACTCCTGTCAGTATCCGAAAGTCTCATTCCCTTCTTTAAAAGAAACACAAAAAATGAAGAGTCGATTTCATTTTTTAGATAATGTGAAACTGCCAACTTCTGGTTTCCATCGTTTGTATCCATGTACTCTTGCAAAGATGATATATTATTGTCTCGCATGTATTTCTTAATAAACTTTGCAGAAGCAATCAACTTTTCTTTTGTTACTCTAATATTTCTTTTCTCATTTTTATCTTTCTGTATATAAAGCAAAAGAATTTTCTCTTCAAAAAATTTTATATAAGAAAATCTCTTCTTATATAATTCAAATCCACAAGTAAAATATGTATATGGATCTATGTTACTCCATTTGGTATTATACCAATTGGTAATCTTTGCCAGCTTCTTTTGGTTGATCGCTGAAAGCTTCTTCTTAAAATGATCTTCGAAATTCTTAGGCATCCTGAATCCACGATTATTAAAATCAGCCTGTGCTTTCCGAAAGTTAAAATACACTTCCTGTATTTGATCTATCTTATCACTCATTTTTTATAGACACTTTCCCCACATATTGAGATAGGTATTTATATACTTCTTTAAATTATCGTTCTCTTCCCACCATAATTGAGGTTTGATTCTTTGATAATCTTTTTTATAGATCCTTGCTCTATAGTCAATATCCCCTGCTAGCTTCTCTATATGAGCTATCATTTCTTCATCAGTACTAGACTTTAAAGATTGAAACTTATACGGAGTAACATCAGAGAAAACCGCTGGCGCACCTACAGCCGTGTACTCCAAACATTTTATATTGCTATTATGAGATATAATTCCATTGGCTAAATAATATCTTCCATCTGGAACTTGAATATCATAAACATCTTCTTCTCCATATGATATTTCTATTATTTCATCATTAAGTTCCCATTCTTTATAAGCATTAGAATGTTTTTTATCAGTAATTATTTTTAATTTTTCTTTTTTATCTTTAGAAATGAAATTTATTTCTTTCTGAAAAATATCACATGCTTGTCTATTAAGTTTAACTGTATAATATATTTTCCCTCCTATTTTTTTACCACTAATTCTTGATATAATATTAAATCCAAGTAAAAGGAATTGTACTTCTTTAGCAAGTTTTTCATGTTTTGTAGTAAATGAACAATTTGAATTTGAAACTGAAACTGTTCCATCTGCTTCAAATAATCCTCTTATAAATTCTTTAATAACAGATTTAGGAGATTTCAATATAACTTCTGGAACATCAAGATTTTTTTCATATCTACCTTTAAATCCAACTTTTTCTCCTAAAAACCATTTTAAATTTCTACTATTAAATATTACATCTATTCCTTTATTTTTTCTATATTTGTGATGATTTTCTTTTTTTACCTTCTTTTCAACAAAGTTTAAATTAACCATTCCTATCTCTTTAGCAAATTTAATAATATCATCTATAATATCTTGATAATCAATATTACATGATATAGATATAGAATTACTTGTTCTTAAATGACCATCACCTAAAACATATCCAATAAACCTCCCCCATCTTTCATTTATTTTGACTTTAGGAAGTAATGATTCATTTAATTTATCAAAATCTATATCATCTAACTTTTTAGTAAGAAATAATGGAGCGGATAATTCTTGATATAATAGCTGATTTGAAAAATCAAAAAATCCTATATCAACAAAATCCCCTATTTTGAATTCAGAAAGCATTTTGAATTTATTAAAACTTCTTAGTTTATGATTTTCCGTTCCTTCTATTTCAAATCCATTATAAGTTTTTATTTTTATAGTTTTTCTTTTTTCATATTTTACTTTATCAGAGACATATCTTAAACAATTTTCCTGCCAAATATACCATTGTAAATGTTCAAATTGAAGTTTATTACTTTTATTAAACATTTCTTCAATAGTCATTATTCCTTTGTTTGTTGATATTCTTGTATTTCCTACAAGACATTTACCTCTGTTAAATTCTATATCCTGTAACGGAGCTATACAAATATCTGGTTCAATACTTTTAAGCTTTCTTGGATATTGAAAAATATTTTCCCAAGGATGAAAATGAATCTTATTTTTTAGATTGCTAATATCATCAGGTATTGCTCCCATGATATGCCATTCATAAGTATCCACCGTTTTTCGAATAAAGTCAAACAACCCCTTTCCGAAATCTCCACCACCTGGAGCATGATCACCCATAATAGCTTTACATGAAAAATGATTTTGACTACCAGCCCAAAGAATTTTTATTTTCTTATTCTCATCTTTGTAATCAGTAGCTTCGAAAATATCTCCCCAAATAAATTTAGGTAGATGATTGGGAATAACTGAAATCCTTTTACAATACGGAGAATAAATCTCTCGTAACTTTGCAGTAGAAGTAATCATACCATCACAACTTCTCATAATAGCTTCTATAACAGGTCTGGCTTTATTATAATAAACAGAAGCATAATTCCAATCAGGAATATCAAAAAGCATATCATCTATCTCATAAATTATCGGGATAGGAAATTTATTTTGTATAGTACTTTTAAAATGTTGTATCAGCTTCAAATGCTCTGGTGTAGCTGATCTTTGAAATTGTATATAAGCAAAGTCTTTATAGAATCCAACATCAGAAACGTAGTTCATTAAATACATTGCCGAACACATTAAATCTTTTTTTCGATAATGGTTAAGTAAAAAGTAAGGATAAATTACTCTGATTGTACCGCAACCTTGAACATCACCAACGTAACAAAGAAACCCTAATCTTGATGGTCTAGGAATTTTCTTGAAGTTCATTTAATAATACTTTGGGTTTTTTGTTTACCCAAAACATCCTGTATATTTTTAGATTCGTACAATCTCTTCAAGAAAATTTTATATCTTTTTTGAGCTTCTTTTTTACTTACTTTTTCTTCTTTACCAGTATCATCATTAACCATTGTTACTTCGCTTTTGTCCAGATAACAATAAGCGCATTTTTGAGGAGGATCTTCTCTTTTTTCCATATCAATCATGAAATGGGGTGGAAAGAATCCCTCACATTGAACACATTTTCCCATATGTAACTCCTCCTATGATTATTTTTATATACTTATATCATAGTATGAGATAAATGTAAACTAGTCAAGTAATAATTCTTTTAATGTTATTCTATGATCCGAAATATATTTTTCAATTTCAGATCTATGAATATCTTCTTTCATTCTATTTTTCAATTCTTCGTGAACATATTCTTGACGTTTCTTGTTTTTCTGATCTCTATAATGTTTATAGTCTATATACATCCCACAAAGAACGTAAGTCTCCATAGGATTACTGTTAAATTCAAAAGACCTGTCCTCATATTCTTTGGCTACTTCTACTTCATGTTCCAATTCTTGAAGAAATATTTTCTTTCGGCTTTCAGCTTCTTCAATAATCTCTTGAGGATATTCTGTAATGCTGTAGCCTGTACCAGCCTGTAGATCTGATTTACTGATTAGTTTTTTATAGGAGTGATTTATGCTATCCCACTTCTCCAATATTTCTTTGCATAACATATCAAAATCATAATCATAGATAATTGGAGTATCTAATTTATAATAAAGATAGCAATGAACCAAGTAGTCATTTAAATCCCCATCTGGTTCTTCTTTAGGTATATTAAAAAACAAGTCAAGACTCATTTCTTCATTTCCTTATATAGAACAATAGGCCAGACAAATAACATATCAAGTGGCTCTGGATGATCACTAGCAAGCCAACTTCCAATCATAATATAAAGTAATAATAAAAATATTCCAATCATTTCTTTTCCTTTACTTCTTTGTTGGTTTTTTTATCTTCTT
>Ga0307379_10009895_pt1 | contig 12693 bp, 13 predicted proteins | sample UN2MG_FD_202237 | JGI IMG/M metagenome (GOLD analysis project Ga0307379, IMG submission 202237) | Soil microbial communities from Risofladan, Vaasa, Finland - UN-2 | ecosystem: Environmental > Terrestrial > Soil > Coastal area > Acid sulfate soil | place: Finland: Risofladan, Vaasa | collected... | reverse complement strand
GGTCGGCGGCGAGGCCCTGATGTACCCCGGCGACCCGGCCGGGACGGCGGGCAATATAGCCAACTGCCGCTGCGTCGAGGTGGCGCTGGCGGCCGAGGGCAGGGACTACGGCAATCTTACATTTTATACATACAGCGACATGGTCAAAGACAAAGGAGCGTGATATGGGCATGGAAACAAAATATTTTTACCCACATGTCAAAGCCATCGACACAGATAATCGCCGGATCACGGTCTGTATCTCGAACCATGAGATTGACCGGCAGAACGAGCGTATCGAAATCAGTGCTATTGCCGAAGCCCTCAAGGGCTACGCGGCGAATCCCGTCGTCCTCGGCGATCATCAGCACCGGCTGCCAAGCGGTGAATCGTCGGTGATCGGTCACTCTCCGCCCGAATCGTTCGCTGTGTTTGCCGATGCGGTGGACGTCGCTATTGTTTTTAGCAGCACGAAAAATGCCGAGACCTATTGGATAAATTACAGGGACGGCCACCAGAAAGCCGTATCTATCGGGTTTATCGATCTCGAATGGCGCTTCGAGGAGGTCGACGGTCGCAGGGTATACGTTTCAACCAAGATTGAACTATTGGAGATAAGCTGCGTCGCGGTCGGCGCAAATCGCGGCGCGCTTATTAAGGTGGCAGGCGCATTCGACCGCCAGGCGGATGGCAACCCCGGCGAGGCGGTCCTCGAAAAGACCAAAAATACGATGGTCCAGGCAATACTGGATGTCTGGGGTAAGGAATTTACGGAACTCCAGCGGCAGATAGCAAAATTAACAGATAAACTTAATGAATTAGTACATAGCAATAATGAGCTCACCGAAACTGTCGATGAGCTAAATTCTATGCTTTCCGGTCGGGATCGATTCGGGGAGGCGATGCTCGGTAATGCCTCCGATCAATCCGGTCCTGCGGAGGCGAAGATTGCCGAGCTATTGGAAATGATCAACACATTATTAACCAAATTTGGAGAATAATTATGACTCTTCAGGAATTGGAAGCAAAATTAAAGGCCACCGCCGACACCATTGAGGCGGCGCTTGGTAATATCAAAAAGAAGACGGCCACCAAACAGGAGGTCATCGACCTGATTGAAGAGCGAACCAAGGATGATAAGGAGATGCTGACGGCCACGAAGACGGACATCGAGAAGCTCAACAGCGGCATCGCCGAGACCGGGGCTGTGGTGGACGAATTAAAGGGCCAGCTCCGCAATCTGAAGGCCTCGAGCGCATCGAGCCTGTACGGCGATCGCGGCAACTACACCGGCAGGTTCCACACGCCGCAGGAGGCCAAGACCTTTGCCCTTCTGGTTATGGCGGCAGTCAGCAGGGCCGAACCGAAGCTGACAGACCAGCGCAAATGGGTCATGAAGGCCCTGGCGGACCTTAATGTCGAGCCTTTTTGGATCGACGAAAAAGGCTACAAGGCGATGGTCGGCTCGTCGCAGGCGGCCGGGGGCGCCCTTGTCACCGTCGAGCAGTCCCCGACGATTATTAAGCTCTTACAGTCGTACGGCGTTTTTCGCCGCAACGCGATGAACATGCCGATGGGCACCGGCCAGACCACCGTAGCGAAGGTTGACAAGCTCTTAACGATTTATTGCCCCGGCGAGGGCGGAACCATCAGCCAGACGACTCCTGATATTGCCCTGCTCGGCGTGACTCCCAAGACGCTGTGCGGCCTGACCGCCTACAGTATGGAACTCGAGGAAGATTCGCTGGTCTTTCTCGGCGAATTGCTGGCGGACCTGTTCACCCGGTCGTTTGCATACTACGAGGACCTTTGCGGTTTTTTGGGCGACGGCACAAGCACCTACTTCGGCTTCAAGGGCATCACGGGCGCGCTGCTTGCGGTATCGGCGACGATAGCGAACATCAAATCGCTGGTTGTTGGAACCGGCGATACCTACGCCGAACTGACCCTCGCCGATTTCAACAAGGTCCAGGGCATCCTGCCCGAATTTCCAGCCCTCAACCCGAAGTGGTACGAACATCGTTACTTTTATTACACCGTGTTCGTCAACCTGGCCCTTGCGGCATCAGGCACCTATGCCAACGAGGTGATTATGGGCGCCGGCCAGCTGCAAAAGCTGCAGCTGGGCTCGCCTGTTGAATTTACGCAGGTAATGCCCAAGGTTGGCGCAGCCAGCCAGATCTGCTCGCTGTTCGGGGACCTGTCGATGGGAGCTGTTCTCGGCATTCGGGGCGGGCTCGAGTTTGCAACCTCGGACCAGCGGTATTTCGACCAGGGCCTTGTCGCGGTTCGCGGACGCGAACGAATCGCCATTAACGCCCACGGCGTCGGCGATACGACCAGCGCCGGGCCGATCTGCGGCCTGATTACCGCCGCCGGCTAACAGCAACTGGACGGCAGGGAAAAACTGAAAGCTGAAAACTCAAAAACCGAAAACCAATTTTGGAGATGAAACGATGGATTTAAGAGCGGTAGTCAAATATCTCAAATTCTGCAACATGGTTTATCCCGAGCTTAAGGACGCCGGCGCGTTCACAAATAACAACTATTTCGACACCCTCGGATTGTCGGGCTTGTTGGTTATCTTCCAGACGGGCGCTATCGACATAGGCTTTGGTTCCGACAATTCTACTACTCCGCCGAAGCTCGAGGAATGCGACGAGACCGGCGGGACCTATTCGGCCGTCAGCGGCGCTGCGCTGTCGGCGGTGATAGGGGCCAGCGACGATGGCAAGCTGTACGGCATCTACGTCGACTGTTCGAAGACCCACAAGCGCTATATCAAGGTCGACGACCCGACCGCCGGCGACGGCACCGCCGGTGTAGCAATGGCCGTGCTCGGCATCGGGTTCCCGTCCGACCAGTTCCCTCGCAACGCGGCAGGGATGGGCCTTACAGAGCTTATCGAGGCGTAGGCGAACAGCTTGTCGAGGCGCAGGCGTCTTGAGTAAATGATGCGTTATCCGGCCCCGCTTCGCCGGGGCCGGATATTGTTGATATCGGTTACGAATTAAGTGATTAAGGGGTATGTTTATGTGGATAAAGATGTTACGAGACCAGGTGCGGGCCTGGGGAATCTTTCTGAAAGGCCAGACGCACAGCCTTCCGGTGCTCGACGTCGAGAAGCTCGACAAGGATTCGTATATCCAGGTCGAGGTCGACGAGCGGGCCATCGAGCGGATGGGCGTCGAGGAGCGAGTCAGGCACTTTAGAGCCGAGCTTGCCACGCTCGGCTCGGCTATCGGCTCGACCGAGGCCCGGCTCGCGGACCTGAAGATTCGGCGAAAGACGATGCAGGACAAGCTCGCCGCCGCCGAGAAGGCGCTTAAAGAAATTGCCGCCGAACCCAAAGAGACATCGCCGCCCGGCGAACCGGCGGGCGAACCGCCCGGCGAACCGGCGGGCGAACCGCCTGAGGGCGCCGAAGGCAAAGACAAGGATGAATCCGCCGATGCAAAATCGGGAACCGCCGGCAAATCAGCCGGGAAAAAAACAAAGGGCGGTTGATCAATCGCCGTCCGATAAACAGTTTTGCCCGGAAAAGGCCGGCCGCAACTATCGCAAAAAGGCCGCTTATCCGGAGCTTAAACGCTTTTTAACGAGGCGTTACGATGAGTGAGCTTGTTGGAAAGACAACCTCTGCGGTCGCCGTTACGGCGAGCCTGACGGTGCTTATTGACTGGGTCAATATCGAGTCGGTCAGCGGCTTTACCGTTGTGGTAAATAACGCCGGCGGCGGCTCGGCAAACGATATCACCGATGTGCAGATAGATACATCCGACGATGGCGGCGTCACGCCCGCCCTCGACCAGCACCCCGGCGTCCCGGCTGTCCCGATCGCATCGGGCAAGGCCGCGTTGGGGACCTTCACGGAAACGGCCAAGTTCGTGCGAGTCCGGGCAAAATGCGGGACCGGCGAGGACACCACCGCGACGGCCATTCTCACGGCTGACTCCTGCATCGGTCGAATCTGCACGGTGGCCGATGTCAAGGACCGCCTGGGCCTGTCGGGCACCGATTACGACACGCAGCTTAACCGCATCGTTCTCGGTGTGGAGTCAATTTTCAACAACGAAACCCGCCGCAACCTGATAATCACGCCTGTCGATGTCACCGAGTATCTGACCGGCCGGGGCAGTGTCATCCAGCTTGCCCGCTATCCGATTGTCTCGGTCACGAGCATCAAGGAGGCCTGGGACTACGATTTTTCGGCGGCGGCGGCGCTGGTCGCAGATACTGATTATCGCCTCATCGGCGCCGGCAGAAATGGCCTGCTCGGCCGCATCGGCTGCTCCTGGATATCCTCGAGAGATTCGATTCAGGCCGTCTATCGCGGCGGCTACTGCTCGGCGGGCCAGACGCAGGGCGAGGGCGAGTATTACCTGCCCGGCGACCTGCGCGAGGCGGCCATCGAGCAGGCGAGCTTTATCTTCAAGCGCCGCGATGACATCGGCCTTTCGGGCGTCGGCTTCCAGGGCGGGTCAATCAGTAAGTTCTCGGCAATGGACCTTTTGCCGATGGTTAAAGAGGTCCTGACTAATTACAGGAGGCCGGGGACATGATGATTCAGATAGAGATGGGTCCCGAGTTTGCCGCGACTATAGCCGATCTCGGCGCGCAGGGCGAGGCCGTGATCAACGCCTGCTCTCGCGGCCTAAAGAGGGGCGTCAATGTCGCCGCCGGCAGGGTCGCGACGGATTATCTCTCAGGCCAGTCCCTCAGGCGGCGGACGGGCAGCCTGGCCCGCAACGTCAAGGGCTGGATGGCCGATAAGCTCGAGGGCGTCGTCGGCGTACAGCCGGCGTCGATGGTCGATAAATATAAATGGCTTTTAGGCAGCGAGGAGATGACTATTACCCCCAAACGGGCAAAGGCCCTGACGATTCCCATCGGCGAGGCCCTGACGGCCTCGGGCGCAGCCAAATATCCCTCGGCCGCAGAGGCCGCGAGAGAGCTCGGCGTAAAATTATTCCGGCCGAAAGGGACAAACGTGCTCGGCTATGTGCGCGGCAAAAAGGGCAAGTTTCGGGCGCTCTTTGCGCTGGTTAAAAGCGTCTTTGTCCAGGGCAGTGACGCCCTGTACGACGGGGTCGATGACAGCCTCGATGAGATTACGCAAGGGATGCAGTCTGAGGTTGATAAGGCGATAGGTGGCTAATGGCAAATGATGGCGGGTTGATAGCGACTCTCGAGCAGTGGTTCGCCAGCGCCCTGGCGGCGCTGACATCCGGAGGCGAACAGGTCTTTAAGACCGCCGACATCTGGCGCCACCAGATCGCCGCGACCAGCGCCGGCCTGGAGGCGATTGACAGATATGCCCCCTTTGCCTTTGTCAGTTACCAGGCGGACGACGCCGCCCGCGAGGGCGGCTATGACCTGCGCCAGGTGGTCGAGTTTGTGATCTTAATCGGCGTCGCCGCCAAAGAGGCGGGCGTCGCCCGATTCGGGGACGCCAACAGCCTGGGCGTGAGCAAGATACGCGACCTGGTGATAGCCCTCTTTGACCGGCAGCATCCGGGCGGCTCTTTTAAGTGCGATGAGATCTATTACACCGGCAGCGTCGAGGTCCTCGACACGCCGGCCCGATACGTGATTCAAATGAGTTTTGAAACGAGTTTTTTGACCGTTTAATAGGAGATTACGATAATGGTAACGGTAAATAAAAGAGTCGGGCTGCCGCAGGCGGTTGTGATCAACGGCGTCGACGCCGGCGGGGCAATGACGGCGATTATCGAGCAGGGCTACGACAGCATCATAAAGACCGGCCCTGATGGCCTCGAGGCGCAAATCGAGGACCGCGAGGCGGTCTACACTCGCGGCCAGATAATCAGCCAGGACTTCGTCCACATCGTCGAGCTGCTCACGGGGGCGGTCGGCACCTACGTCTTTTACGAGCGAAAAAGCGGCGTCGCGGCCGAGACCGGCTATATCAAGCACACAATCACCAACCCGGTTATCCACCGCGTCGCACTCAGTGCGCGAAAGGCTCAGTACGCCACAATCACCGCCGACTTCGAATGCATGGCGGCGGACCCAACCATGACCTTCGGCGACATGTGGGCGCCGCTCGATAGTCAGGCCGCGCCAAGCTATATCTCGGCCGCTCGCGGCGGCTATCGAATCGCAAGCGCCGTCCTCGGCGCCCTGAATATCTACCACCTCACCTCTTTCGATTTCACGCTGGCCCTCACTCTGGTTAAAGAGTGCAACGACGCCGACGTCGGATACACCTGCGTGGACGCCAGGCCGGATGGGCTGACCGCCGAGGGCTCGCTGAATTTTCAGGACTCCGCTGTTGCGACGGGCCCGCCCGTCCTGCTTACCTGCCAGTCGCTTCTGGCGGCCGCCAGGGGCGATCTGGTGGTGACCTTAAACAGCAGCCAGGGCGGCGCGGCCAAGGCCATAACCGTCGCCGGCGTCGTGTTCCGGACGGTGCGCCGCACCTCGGACGCCAATACCCCCTTTGCCGACCACGTCGCCAATTTCGGCGTCTGCAATGATCCTGCTCTGCCGCTGACGCTGGCGGGCGCTAATAAGATTCTCGCGGTTGCGTAATATTTCTGCGGTGACATGGCAAAGGACATCAACATACATCTAAAGACCACCGGGGCCGAGCGGACCAAAGAGCAGCTCGACCAGACGGCCCGCTCGGCTGGAAAAATCGGCGACGAGACCCAGCAGATGGGCGCCAAGGGCAGCCGTGGCGCCGACTGGCTGATGAGCGGGCTTGGCCGCCTCGCCGGAGGGCTGGGCTTTGCGGCCCTCGCCACCGCCGCCGCGTCGGCGGCCGTCAAGGTCGCTAAATTTTTCGACGATCTGAAGGCCCGCTCCGATGAGGCCGTCCGCCGCCTGGCCGATATACGCAAGGGTTTTGCCGATATCTTCGAGGCTCGCGGCGCGTTTGCCGAATCGGCCCGGGCGGAAATCACACTCGAGACTGAGACGCTCCTGCAAAAAGCCTCCGCCTCGCAGCAGCTCGGGCTCAGTGTCATCAATGCCTATACCCGCCAGTTCGCCGACCTCGTTAAGGCTGGGCGCATCACTCAAGAGGAGTATCAGCAGGGCCTCGAGGAGATGCTCGGCTATGCCGAGCGTCACGGCGGCGAGGCGACGCCCGAGCTTATCGCCCTGATGCGCGGCTGGCAAATGGTAACGCCGCAGCAGCAGGGTGCCTTTCGGCGGATAATAAGCGCTGCCGCGCAGCAGACCGGCCTGACCGACGCCGAGGTCATTAGCGCGCTGGGCAGGGCCCAGCCGACTGTGCAGGCGATGCGGTGGACGCCGCAGCAGGCCGTTGAGGCGATAGGCGTCCTGGCAGCCGGCGAAACGGGCCGCAAGCGCGCTGCCCTGCCGGCCACCACGCTGCAGGCATTAATGGCGCCGCAGGTCTCCAACATCGAAAAGCTCCTCACTGCCGAAGCCGAGGCTCGCGGCCCGGTGACAAAACAAATGGAGGGCGAAATCAAGCAGCAGGCCGAGGAATTGGGACGCGACCCCCGCCGGCTGCTGGCGGAGCTCGGCAGGCGACGGCGGGAAATGGAGCAAAAGGCATTTACCCGCCTGCTTATCGATATCTACGGCGCCGAGCCGGCCGCAGGCGTCGCCAAGCTCCTGGCCAGGCCGAGCGACAGGCTCCGCGCAGCGCTCGAGCGGGCGGCGAGCGCCGAAGGGGCTGAGGCAGAGAGACAGGAGGAAACGCTCTCGCGGCAAACACAGGAGCGCCGGGATGCGAAGGCCAAGGCCGCCGCCGAAAAAGAGAAGCTCGATATCACGCTAAAAGAGCAGTATGCCGAGGACGTGCGAGAGATAGGCGCTGCCGCACAAAAAACCCTTCAACGCCGACAGTATTGGCGACAAACCGCCTATGAGGTATTCAGTTTTGAGCAGGCCGAAAAAGAAAGAGCTGCTTACGAAAGATGGAAAGCAACGTTAACTGAGGAAGAACAAAAAAGGCTCGAGTCTCAGTTCCGGCCAAAAATTCCGAGCTGGTACCCTTCGCCTATCATACCTGCTGAACAAATCTGGTCTCGCATGACTTGGCAGGAAAGATACGAGGCGCTCACGGGCGGCGAGCGGATCCCCGCCCGCCTGCGAGAACGGCTCAGCCCAAAACCAGCCACTGAAATAGCGCCGGCTGAACAAAAAGCTCCGTCGCCGGAGCTGCCGGCTGAAACCCCGCCCGGCCCAGTAGCCGCCGAAATACCGGAGCCGGAGCTGCCGACCGAGACGGCGCCCGCTCCAACTAGACGGGTAGCCGCCGAGATTCCAGAGCCGGAGCTGCCGACCGAAACAGCGACCACTCCGGCCAGGCGGGTAGCCGCCGAGATTCCGGAACCGGAGCTGCCGACTGAGACGGCGCCCGCTCTGGCCAGACAGGTAGCCGAAATTCAAGAGCCGGAGCTGCCGACCGAAACAGCGCCCGTTCCAGCCAGGCCGGTAGCCGCCGAGACTCCAAGCCCTGAATTCCCGATTGAAACGCCGCCCGGCCCGGCCGGCCCGGCGGCGGCCGAAATATTTGTACCCGAGGCGCCCTCGCAGGCGGTGCACGTGACGCATGTTTACGACAATAGTCTGCACTTCCACCCCTGGGTAGGGCCGGACGATGACAGGGGGGAGAGATTTACGCAGGTGGGATAATGGCGATCGCATTAACGGTGATTTTTGGAAGCGAGATAAACGTCACGCCCCAGCCGCGACAGGTTGAGCGGCAGTATGCCGGCTTCGCCGGCGCCGAGGGCGTCACGGCAATGCACATGGGTTCTCGCGGCTACCAGCTTGTTATATCAGGGCGCCTCCGCGCTGCCACGCGCGCGCCGCTGCAGGCGGGTATCGACGCCATTAACTCTTATTGCTGGTCCGCAGCCGGTGACTATTCTCATGGTGGAATCACGTACTCCTGGGTCGTCTTTGATAAAATGGAGATTAGCCGGGATGGCCGGGGTAAGGGTTTTCATTTGCTCGGCTCGGGCTGGGTGACCTGTGAGTTTACGATGTACGCGAGGGCCTTGGTATGACTATAGCCGACGCAAGGAGTCTCCAGCGTTTTGCCCGGCGCCTCGTCGTGGAGGCCCGGCAGGGCGTCGGCTCACCGCCCATGTTTGAGCCTGCCTGGCAGCCGGTCTGGGGCGCGCACGTCGACCGCGTCGAGATAAACAGGGACGGCCGGCCCTCCTCGGCCGTCGTCTGGTTTTCAGACTTGAGGTGGGACTCGCCCAACGGCCTGGGCTGGGGCGATATGGTCCGCATCCGCACCGATGAGCCTTCCAGCTCGCAGCAAACGATCCTTTTTGTCGGCTACATCGTCCGCTTTCGTCCGGAATTTGCGGGCGGTGACCTGCAGACCAAGGCCTACGAGCGCAATTGCTTTGTGGCCCTCGACCACCGCTGGCTTCTGGCGACCGGCGTACCCCTGCACGGCCAGATCGCTCGCGGCCCCGATGATTACATAATCTGGGACCCGTACTACCCCGTCCCCCGCGACAACTGGTGGACATTTTTTTCAGGACGCCGGGCGATATTTAATCCGGATGGCAAGCCGAACCTCGACCCGTATTATTTGGTCCTGCAAAATTCCGCCGGCGTCAAGCTCTGCGAGGTCCCGATTTTTACCGATGCCAGTGACAACTCGCTCCGCGCCGCATCCTGGACCGCCGGCGAGATGATGCGTTATATCCTCTGCCCCCTGTGGAACAGCGTCTACGATTACCTGCCTATCAGCAACCCGGCGGCGCTTGTCGGTCTGGATCATTCGGACTGGACCCGCGTTCTCAATCATATCGTCATTGAGGGCCTGAGCGTCGCTGAGGCGGTCGACTTGATTTGTAAACACCTCGGCTGGGGCTGGCGGGAGGAGTATTTTAATGACGGCGCGGTGCCTTTTGTCTTTTTCAAGCTGACCCCTCCGACCGCCTACGTCCGCTCGACCGCCGAGCCGACGATCCGCCACTGGCTGCACGCCCCCGCCGTCGGCGAGACTATCGCCGCCCCCGTCGCCGCCGGCAAAAAGCTCTTATGGTCGGCGCAGCTCGATATGGATATCTCATCTGTTGTAAATAACCCCTGGGGCATCGGCTCGCCCGACCGCTTCGAATTTTCCGCCCAGCTTGTCCCCGCCTGGCAGGACGCCGACCTGGCCCCCGACCTGACGGGGGAGAAGGCTAATTTATTTTTCACCGAGGCGGACCTGCAGGACTTGACCGACCCCAACGCCAAAACCTATTATCGCTATTATCATCCTCGCGGCTCGCAGTTTCGCCGCAACGTCGGCCGCAAATGGGCGCTTAATGAGGCGGGCCTTTACACCATTTCTCCCTACGACCGGGGCCAGCCGTTCGAGTTTTCGGCGGTGATCCCTAAAAAATACATCTTAGATGGCGCCGGATACCGACTGTTCGGCCGCTTTAATCGCCGTTTCCTGCTCTGTTTAACGAAAGATAAAGACGGTTTAAACTCCGTCGGAATCGTCGTGCAGTTCAGCTTCGACGGCGGCGCCACCTGGCAGACTATTCCCGCCTCGGTCATTTCGCTGGCCGATGAATGCGGCGTCCACATCACCGAGCCTAATCTGGCTGAGCTGGTTGACCAGCACGCCGCAACGATAACGGGCGGGGACCTCGATGGCGTGCAGCTTAACTACTGGACGTCCCTCTGCCGCGACCGTCTCGCCGGCGGCGCATTCAAATATGGTCAGTGGGCTACGCGAGTGCGCGTTACCGCCAGCGTCCAGATGGACCAGCGAATCGTCGAAGAATCGCTGCCCTCCCCCGCTTCCGGCTCTCCCTTCTGGCAGAGTCGTCTCTATGATTTTTCAGAAAAATACGGCCTGGTAAAGCGGGCCTCCTCTATTTATTACGGCGGCGACCTGGCGGCCGTCTCGGTCGATTCGACGTCTGTGCTCTACCGGCACCTCGACGCCATCCGCCGCGAGAATGAGGACATGTCCCTGTCTGGCCTCTTTACCCTCGAGCGTTTATGGCTGGGCGACGGCGCCGGCCTGCCTGATTTTATGATCGGCGACTGCATTGAAAAAATCACCGGCAGGGAGTTCCCTCTCTCGGCCAGCTTCGGCGGCGGCGAGGTCTATCCGCAGGTTGTACAAATCGTCTATCTGCCGCACCAGCAAAAGATGCAGCTCGTTACCCGCGACCTGCGATTTTCGAAGGTGAGCCTATGAGCGCGCTGATTACGGTGACATTCGTCGTCCCCGTGGGTCACGACCCCGGCGATTACGCCCGCCTGCACGGCAACGGCGGCGCCGGTGATATCGACTGGGACACCCCGGTAAGCGACGAGGTCTTCGATTTGTTCCCGCGAGGGGCGGGTATTTACGGATTCGGCCGGGCGCCCTGGGGGCTTTTTCGCTGGGGCGAGCCGCACTCGATGAGGGCGCCGGGCTTCGGCTATCTGCCCTGGGGCCTTTTCCCCTGGGGCCTTAGCTCGGCGCTGATTACGGCAAAGGCCAGGGTCGAGTCCTGCGGCGACTATAAATTCGGCTTTGCGTGCTGCGACAAGTTCGGCAACCCGCACGAGGGCGCGCCCGAGGAGGTCTCTGTGACGGTGCACGTCGCCCCCGCTGCCCCTGCGGGCCTGAAAAAGTACAGCTACAACAAAACGACCGGCGTCCTTGTCCTGGATGCCGCCTGAAAATTAGAGTTCTTTAATATGTGGTATTGTCCTGTGGCGCCGGGCAGCGCTCCTTTTAAGCGCCGCATTAGCCATCTATGTAATATACGGGTTCTGCTGCGTGTTCTCTATAGTATCCCCGGTCATGCGATGAGCCCGGCCGCTACGAGGATGTGTTGGTTTTAAATTAATATATCGTATTCTCCTGGTGGTACCTTATGGTCTCACAAAGTCAACGGCGGGCGATGAAAAAATATATGGCCTCGCCCAAAGGCAGGGCGGCCCGCAAGAGGGCGCAGGATAGATACAACCACAGCCTTCGTGGCCGCAGTGTGCGCAGGTGTTATCTTCTGACGTGTAAGGGCCGCGAGGCAGTCGCCCGATCTAAACGGCGACGCCAAATCTTTAGTAAATAACATCCTCCTCCCGTGTGACGCGTGGGGGGAATGAGAGAAACTAATAAATCGTCTCTGGCGCCCGGCCGCGTTTAGCAAACGCTGTGCCAGAGTCGAACATAGCCCCATCCTGATGGGGCGCCGGCCCGTCCGGCGAGACCTCGACCTTTGACGAAAGGGGTCAAAACGAGGTGGTCTTTTTTTGCGCCCTATCTGTTTTGTTTACTGGATGCTAAACATATTCCACTGTTGCGTCCGTTTCTAATTCCACAGGTCCACGCACCTGTGGAAGTGGTTTGTCAAGAAAACCCGCTGGGCTTTTTCTTGTAACTGCCATTTGGCGCTGTTTTAAACGGGTTTAAACACCCCCCGTTTAAAAGCCGAGTCTCCGCCAACTTCGTGTGAATTTTTCGGCCATTTTGCCCTTTCCGCCATAATCACCCGTCTCAATGTCCCCACCCTTCACGCCCAGGAAAATCCGCCTTCTTATTATCAAAACCCACGTTTTCCCCGCCATTCCCGCCCATTCCCGCACGTGCGCGCCCACCGCCATCTTTAGTGTGAGATTACACATATATTGCTCTTATCGAGTAGCACGGCTGCCTATCTTTCCGGTAAGGATGATCCGTTGGTAAAGACTTGCGGTCTGCACAGGATGGCAGATGACCGGCCGCGGTTTTTTTGAGAGGCTGTGGAT
>Ga0307379_10009894_pt1 | contig 12694 bp, 14 predicted proteins | sample UN2MG_FD_202237 | JGI IMG/M metagenome (GOLD analysis project Ga0307379, IMG submission 202237) | Soil microbial communities from Risofladan, Vaasa, Finland - UN-2 | ecosystem: Environmental > Terrestrial > Soil > Coastal area > Acid sulfate soil | place: Finland: Risofladan, Vaasa | collected... | reverse complement strand
AAGTAACCGTATCTCCTGATACCATCGCCACAGTAAGCCGAAGTTTAGTATCTGAAATAACTCTTAAGATCTCATGTGTCTCACCACTGAGCGTAACACTGTCACCCGCCTGTAGGTCCCGTACAAACCGAGTGGTCCCTAAATGACTGTAGACAGAATCCCCGGTAGCTATCAGGGAATCCGACCCTACCCGGCCATGAAATGGGCGTACGGGTGCTTGAAATACAGAAGTGTCTGAAAATAGAAATTCACCAGGATTGTTTATTGTTATACCCCAATTCCTGATGCCAACCACTGTGCTATACCATGTGCCAGCGGCTGTCCAGATAAGTGACCCTGAATCAGATTTTGGTTGGAACAGGGCTATGGACGTAACAGCCCCAGTAGGCTTCGGAACCGTATCTAACAAAGGCATGGCCTTGGTGTACCCAAACCTGAGTTGTCTGCCACCGGGCTGGGTAGAGTACATGTTCTGCGAGAACGTGATAGCCGATGGATCGTTACGCCATGCAGGCAGTACGGGTGTCATACCCTTACCGAAGTCATCCACCTTGATGACCACGGTCTCCTGGGCATACACAGGTTCTGCGCATGATGCAAAAGAGAACACCAGCAGTGCGAAGGCCGCTATGAACAGAAGCCAGAGTTTGGTTGTATTACTGAGGCGCACGGGTTGCCAACTGTGGTCTAAGGGTTCGTGATTGGAACATGGCGGCTATCATCTTGTCACGCTCCTGTATGGCTAAAGGTAACATCGGGCTGTTGATCTTCTGTAAGGCCACCATGTAAGCGGCTTCCATCAGAACCTGTTCCCATTCGGTGGTGAACGAGTTCTCAGTAGCGTCATTTGCAAAGGCCGTGGGCTGGGCATAGTAGGATATAATCACCGAGTCCTGAGCATGCATCTTAGGGGCTACCATGAGCACCCCACCGTCCTCAGCGATGACATACTTATCCACACCGAAGGATGTGCTGTTCATGTAGTCCATCAGCCGGGTGAGGGAATCCATAGAGACCCTGGGGATGGCTCTGACACGCTTACCGTTACGCCAGAGGAAGGCGTTGTCTTTAAGGGTGATGAAGTCACTGGGGGTGGCGATGATGAAGGTACCACCAACGGTGGTGTCGTAGGACTCAATGGCTCTACCGAGGCCACTGATGTAGCCTTGCCCCATCTGGAAACAGCGTACCAGTTGCGCATCCGTCCAGTTGCTATTCGCTGCCGTAGTCTGGCCCAGCTTGATGCGCAGGTCACTGATAAGCGTAGTGTTGATTGCACCCCAGGCTGCACTAGCTAGGGTTGTTAATATGAGACTGACGACCAGTTTGAACCGGATCTTTGCCCACATGGCTTCTTTTCCCCTGAAGGTCCATCTCTCTTGATATGGCCAACTGTAGTTCTCGTTCGTATGCCACCTTGGCACCGTAATTACCCACCATAGCACTCATCCGGCTGATTACCAGACTGTGCATCCGTGATGGTAGATCGTCTATGTCATCCACAAGCTGCGTGTAATCCACTTTGAGGGTCTTGGCAGCCGCAGGTACCGGATAGATCTCAATCTGTTGCTTGTTTCCATCCCAACCTGCATCACGCCAGACCACAGGCTCAGTGCCACTCGGATGATTCTCAATGTATGACTGGAACTCCATGTCAGATAGTTCTGCCATCCTGTAGTAATTCCCATCGGTATCCGGGTACATGATCGACCAGATGCGAGCTACCTCGGCAAAGGACTGAATAGAATCACTGGCAGCCCAGGTTAAGGACCGTTGGACTTGCAAGAGGAAGGGCCACCTGTGGGCACCTGCGATCTCCTGTGCAGACAAGGTGGTCAGATCCTGACGCGCTGCCGGGGATAGGTCCTTGAGCCCCGGCATACTGGCTAAGATTTCTTGTATATCACTCACGAGGCGTAGGTATCCTTCCTGTGATTTATGGTCGCCTGATAGGTCTGTTCCCCGAAGTTCTCACGTAAGGTTCTCAGTGCCTGGGAACCCTGTGCTTCAGCATGACGGAATCCAGCCAGGCGATCATCCATGGCATTCAACTTACCCTTGTCCCATTGGAACGAGCCGGGTTTTGCACGAGCCAGTACCCGTGGCGGATAAAACACCCGCTGCATTCCCTCGTTACAAACCGGACAAGCGGCTGCATCTGCACACCGTTCTACAGGTCGCTGTACAGAATTGATGATCTTACAAGCGTGGCAAACGAAATCATAAATCATATCATAATTGGGGGGCAGGTTGCCCCACCCCCCATACCTCCTGTTTACGCAGCTACGGCACCTGTCACTGCTACACACCAAGGAGCCGTTAAGGCCCTCTGTGCAAAGACATGATACCAACTTACGTATGCATTACGCGGGATAGGCTCATTGCTATCCGCTTGTCCATTTACCACATACAACTTCTGGGAACCACCTTCAAGCTCTGTGTGCCCGAAAGCGTTCTTCCCTGTGAAGAAAGCGTGATGGATGGCACCCGAGGCTTCATCCTCAACACCAGCATCAGTTTCCCTGTAAGGCTCGGTCATCTCATAGACTCGCGAACCATACCAGCGTCCCACTTCACCGCGATACAACTGTTCGGTAGCCGAATACTGACCGGCAGCCACCCAGGTTGGATCGAGCTTCATGCTATACAGCATGGCAGCAGGAATACCGGCTGCGTAATACCCCCCACCGAACGGAACCGCTCTATTCATAATGAGATCGCGCTGCGCTCTCGCAAAATGTGTAGAACTCATGTTCGAGGCATAAGCATTAGACTGACATACCAGGCGAACCCTATCCCCTGCCGTAAAGGCTTCTGGAGCCGCAATGGCAGGAGCCGTCGTGCTCAACAGAACATAATCGCCTGACGTGGGGAATGGCGTAACTGAAGTTACGCGACCTGCCCAGCCATATTTGATCGTATCTGTTGAATTTGACGAACCAATATCAGACACTACGGTAGCATACGCGCCACCCCAGTCACCAAGGTTGGAAACTCCCGTGTAAAACGAGGTGGCCGCCGTGGTATAGAATCCCGATGTCCCCGAAGAAGTGGTGCTACCATTAGACACTATTACCGTCTGGTGGTCTGATGTAGTACCGCTTATCGAGAGACCCCACGAACCCTGTTTGGCAATCAGTTTCTGTAACTGATAGTCCAGAGTGCGTGAAGCGTTATCTGCTACAAGCGAAATCTGCTCTTCAAAACCAGGGTCAACCTTAACCATGGAAAGCAGTTTCGACATGCGAGCCGTTAAACCCCACTCCGCTACGGTAGCGGTAATCTGACGAGTTCCAAAACGAGTCTGTACTGCACCCGATTCTTCAGCGGAAATCGCAGCCGTGGGTTTTGCCAATGGTCGGTAGCCGGTAAAATATACCGCCGTACCGGTATTGGCTGGGCAGGGCCGTTTCTGCGCAAATTGCATCATACGCAGTTGTGGCTTTTCCCAATCAAGCAGCAGCTTGTCGTAGTACCGAAGTAACGACCCGGTTGCTGTGGTAATTGATCCTACAGCCATTTAATTATCCTTCATTCAATGGAAAGAACCATCCAGAGGTTCTTCCCCATATTTCTTTACTAAGTGCTCCCGTAGCTCCTTGGGGGTCATCTCATCTTCCGACTTACTGGGCGGAGAGACTTGAGTGCCACCCCCTTCAGATGTTACTGCTCGGGCGTTTCTGGCGGCTGTATTCACTGCGGTTCTCGTGGCCTTCTGGATCTCCACGGCGGTATTCTGGGCCTTATCTATAGAAGCCAGAATATCGAGATATTCATCGGGGTTATCCTGAGAAGCCTGCTGAAGCTGCCTGTGCAACGTCAATAGTCTTCCTGGGGTAGACCCGCGTATCTCTGCACCTGATTGTAGATATTCCTCAGCCTGTCTTCGCTGTTCCTGGCGGTTTTCATATTCCGCGAGAACATTGGATACAACCTTTCTGGTAGCCGATGCCGGGTCCGTGAAGAAGGTCTCCGCTGGGATGTCTTCATCAGGAGTCGGGTGGGCCTGTGCTGTACGACGTTGCTCTGCAAGCTCTCGACCACGTTGGGTCAGCTTATATTGCAAGTCTTTGTTCTGTCTCTCAAGTTCATCTACCCTGTGTGCTCTTTCATCCACGATTTCAGGGGTTTGAGAAACCTGTGTTGGCTCTACCGACTGCCCGTCATCCAAACCGAGTGCTTCTTCGGGGGCTTCCTGGGGTTCGGGTTCTTCTGTCATGATTACCTCTCTGTTAACCTGTTATTCTTTGACTGATTCGTTGTACGCCTGCACAGGCAAATCAATCACCTCTCTATTAAACATTTCATAAAAACGCACAAGAACCTCGCGCTCGTTCGCATCGGTCATAGGAGACAGGATGTCCGTCACAACCATGCCAGCACCTTTCTTCCAGTGACCCATAAGTCGCTGGAAATGCTTACTGTGGGTATGCAGATAGAGGACATCCTCTACAACCTGTTTAGGTAACGACATCTTCCATTTGCCTCATACGAGCCCCATGACCCACCGTGACAGCGTTAGGCATACCCCCATGTTTGGCTCGGAACTTCTCCCAAGCCGGATCGTCCACTGCGTTAAACTCGCCCTTATCAATACGCCTTGAAAGCTGTTGATCGCTTAGTACGTATCGAAATCCAAAGAAGGGGAGTCTCATGAAACGACCACCGTTGTTGCGAAGCCGGAGGAAGTAGTCCCATTGAGCGTAACGCCACAGGGTCTCATCAAATCCACCTAATTTCACCCAAGGCTCCCGGCGGAATACACATAACTCAGGGATAAAGCATCGAACGTCTAATTCATTTAAAACCCCTATACACTGAACTGGCTGCAAGAAGTCCTTCCCAGACCACATCTCATAATCCGTGTAGATGACATCGGCTATTTCCGGGGTGCCCCCCGTGTAGAAACAAGACGTAGACATGTTGGGATACATGATGTCATCTGAGTCGAACACCTGTACGAATTCTGTGTCGGCTGCTGCGAACCCGGCGTTGGCCTGCCTTGTTATGTCAGGAACCGCCGTATGTACCACTCGACAGTCATGGTCCTTGAAGATCTTCGTGGTCTTCTGATCCTCTATGGGGACCACCCCAAGGATAGAAGCCCCCGGTAAGTTCTCCAACCCGGCCAATACACTGCGGATGGATGCAGGAAGCGTCTTATACGCTTTGTATGACCGGATCACTACTGTTAGACTTTGCCGGATGACCTTCCTCCTTCTTTCGTGTAAGGGTTAACAGAGCTATGGTTTCTTCCTGATTCATGGGCTGTACCTGCACATCCCATGAATCCCCTAAACCCCACATATCCAACGAGGGTAATTCAAACTGGTATTGACTCTTATCCCCGCCCTGGGTGACAATGGCTACGAACTTCTTACGCGCAAGATTCAAAAGTTTCCTGAGCACTTCATCAAAGTCCGCTGGGCGGATGTGATTCAGAACACTCAGGGCCGTCACTATATCTGCTGGAGGCAGTGGATCGCGAGCCAAATCGGCTACAAAGAACTTACCATCGGTATACTTCTCTGTGGCACAACGTATGGCTGTGGGTGATACATCTACCCCGGTATAATCTTTCACGGGAAGCTCACCCCAACGATGACCCGTACCGCAGCCTACATCCAGCATGGACTCACACTCACCATCCTTGATGGCAGCAAAAACTGTATCGTTAACCACCTTATCCAGTTCCACGTTCACTTCACCGGCGTAATCGGCATCCCCTTCGTATCGCCCATCCCAATAAGCCATGTAATCGTAGTCCCTGATCCCATCGTGAGGCTCTGGAATACCGGCCAGTTTTCGGATACGCGACTTGAAGATCAGGAGATCGTTCTCATGGGTGTAATGGTGCGAAGCTCTGAGATCCGGCTCGGTCTCCTTTTTGATCTCTAAGAGCTTCTTGACTACGCCATCTGCGGTAGGCACATCCGATACCTTATGCGTGTAAGGCATGTCGAAGTTCGTAATAAAACGCCTACCCGCCATAGCAGCTTCCACGATAGAGAACGGTCTCCCATCATGTTTGGAGAGCCTGAGCATACAACTGGTATTGGCCAGAAGTTCCCCATACTGACTGGGCTCCAGTGAACCTAACCACACCATATTAGGTGCCTGCCATTTCGGCTTGTCACCAAAGAGATGATACAGATAGAACTTCGTAGTCGGCATCTTCTTGATAACCTGCTTAAGCACATCCCCATAATGGAAGTCATGCCTGTGAGCCGGATAATACACCGCTACAGCAAACTCATCAGGTAACGCCACCGGTGGGAATATGGTCACAGTAGGAATCGGACATACCTGCACTTCCCCGAAATAATGCTTGGCCTCTTTTAACATCCGATCATCTTCAACAACATGCACAAAACGTGGACTGTTCATGTGTGTTAGTCGCTCAGGACTGAGCCATGAGTTGATATTCATCAAATCACTGCCAACCCAGTGGATCAGCACCTTCTTGTACCTTGTCGCCCAAGCAGAATACGCTTGCCATGATGCATCATCGGACACATGCCAGCCAAGAGCATACCCTGTGGTCGTAGCCGGTTTCTTCTCCTCATGGATGTCTTCAAAACGACAATTCAGCGTAGGCCCTACATGGACCTTGGCATGATACTCATTGCCCGTTGACATGAGAGTTATGGGCACAGGCGGACCTGCCTCACCCCAGAAAACTGAATCTTCGGTAACCGGTGAGAAAGGAACTTCATCACCATAGAACCGCTCTTCCGTCTTAGAGAATCCGTACTTCTCTAACCATGCCCAGTGATTAGTAATGTCATATTCGCCTTCCCAGCGGTGACGACAGATCAGACCACAATCAAGAAAGATCTGTGTTCCCGTTTCACGGGCCATTCTGGAGAAAGCAAAGTCTGAACTGGCTACGTTATCCGTATCGGGATCGTACACAGCAGGGAAAAACGGGATAGGTGAAAGCCAGCGGTGTTTCTTAGGGATCGCCGGGTACACCACATTCTGCATATAGTCCCATACCTTCTGGACTACCGCTCTTTTCATTAAGATGAACCCGGAACCCGTACCATCTACTTCCATCATGGTCTGATTGGCTACGTGCTCAGGACGGATTAAGATATGGCGGAACTTACCGTCTTCACCCAGCTTACCTGCGGGCACAAAATAAGGTGGCGTCTTCCACGTACAGATACCTGACACGAAATCCTTGTCGTGCGCTAACAGGCGGTCCAAGGCCCATGGTGGGAAGATGATGTCATCGCCCGTGTATAAGAGATAATCCCATCCCTCATCGAGAAATCGCCTGCACAACGTATGTGAGTTTTGCGAAATCTGTTGACCACGTACCAGACACACTTCCGTACCATGTTTTGAAAAAGAACGCAAACCGTCAAGACATGCCTGTGTCTTAGGAGAAACATCCCCATAGATATGACGAACCGGAATGCCGATTAAGACTCTCGCCATACTACACCAGCCTTACTTTCTTCTCGTCTAGTTCTTCCCAAGAATACATCACCGCATCATGCATACTGGGCATCCTCTTTTTTGAAAAGGCTGCAACCGCAAGACCCCAATCATATAATTGAATAACCTCCCATTTAGTCCCGTCCTCAAAAAGTATGACATCGTATACTTTCAATTTATCTTTATGACTTTCCTTCTGTACGGTTACAGAAAGATTGTTGGAATACGTTCCATCTTCATATATCACATGCCCCGATGGTGTCGGAGCCGGAGCCTCAACTATCTCTGGGGGCCTTCCGGACCTACGCCGCATTGGAGTACCTCTTGGCATAACTATCCTTCCTCCGAAGTCTGCGGGAGAGCGGTCTCCATGACCCCTGCCAGCGCAGATCGGAAATCCTTGTTTTGTGGAGCGTTACCGGCTGCACCCTGCCCCTGCTTAGTCTTGTCACCATTGGTCTTGGCAACACGCTGCTGTTCAGGAGTAAGAGCTTTGGCGGTCTCGCCCACGTTCTTTAGCATCATCAACTGTTGATACATCTGGTACTGTTCTTGGAACTGTGGATTGATATAAGACGCTATGTCCTTCCAACCCCAGGTTACCAACAACTGCTCACCCAGTTTGGTGTCATCGAAGATCTTAATCGGAAGGGTAGCATTGATCTGAATAGCCTGCATAATCTGGCCTGCCCTTACTGTTTCGCTTTCCCCACGGCTGGAACCCTCAAACACATAGTCAAAGACACCCTGTATGTCTTCAGGAGCCACCTTCGGATAGGTGGGCTGCGAATCCTTAAATATGCGAACCACAAACTCCTGATCTATGAACTGCTGGTTCAGTACCACCCAGAGTTCAAAGATCGGACGCATGAAGGTATCTTCCAGTAAGCGCTCGAACTGACCTAACCGGGTGGCCGCGTGGGCTGTTATAGACGCAATCTCAGTAGCCGTCTGTCTTCCGGGCTCACTGCCACCCAGCACTGTGTTCTGAATACCCGTGTATTCTTTGTAATGAGAAAGAAGGCCGTTAATAACAACGAAGACCGACTGTGAAATATCGGGACGAGTCAGAGGTAAGATCGCTTCATGAGGCGGACGCCTGCCACGGATCACCTTGCCGGGTGAGCTTACCACATCGGCTTCGTCTATCCCGGCCATTTCGTTGATGTAGTATTGCTGGTTGATAACAAAGTTCATGTTATCCAGAATGATGTTATACAATTCGTCAATGGTCAGACCGAGTCGTTCCACAAACTCTATGATGGATATACCGGAGATGTACCCTGGATCATCAATGACCTTGGCCGCTATATACATGCGCCGGTTGGTCAGGTACGGCGAAGGTTCTACGCGCAATGGTTCAGGGAACCCCTCCACCACCGTTACGATCCAGTCATCGTCCGGATCGGCTTCTGGGAAACAATACGTGGCCAGATTGTTTGCCACATCTTCGGGTAGCTTGCCCGTGTATTCCAGCAGGGCAATCTTGTTTTCCTTGTGTAGGGCACCGTGATCTATCTTCCGTGTGGAATACTCAGTGGACAACGTAGAATCAGAATCCTTGCCATCACCCTCTATCTTGATGTCATCTAAGAAACTGTTGTCATACAGTGGCAACCCAAGGCCATCTTTGGCCTTGCGTATCTGGCGCTTCGTAACCCAGGTACGATGGATGATCCCTTCGGCATCGTTCAACGTGGGAGCGTCCATGGGGAAGAATATGTCCTGAATATGGATATGTTCCAGTACAGGGGTCTGGGCTACAACCGTATCCTGCATCTCTATAGCGCCTGGAACGGGGATACCCAAAACTGTAACCTGTTTGGGGACACGCTTCATTTCCTTTTTGAAGTGCATCTTGCCAAAACCCACACCGTACTTGACGGCATCGCGGATAAGTCTATGACCCACCATGGGGAAGTTGGATGTCTGTTGCTGATAGTCGATAACCTTCTGCACGGCCTCAGCATTGAACTGGTCAGTGATCTCGCGACCCATGACACGACCATAAGGGATACGGCCAAACAGGTTGTCATGTATGCGAGCTACGGCTGTGTCTACTGTCTCAGCCGCCAGAGGGACCCCTATGTTCGCCCGTGGCTGGTTTTTCTCTGCTGAGGACTCCAGGTCCTCACGATAATTATGATACCGCTTATCCAGACGCGCCCAGGTGGATCGCTTGGTCTGCATGGAATCCGTCCAGTCGTTCTTTCGCGTGGATACGAAATCCGCAGCATCTCGCTTACACGATACACCAGAGTCTATTACTTCTTTTACTTCTTCGTCATCAAACATGATACTGGTTTCCTAGCTTCTTCTTTTTCTTCTTCGGGATGAGCTTCAAAACATCCTCGGAAACAATGAAAACCTCTAGTGTCTTACTCATGTGCGCCCTTCCCGTAGTTAACGGGTGCTGTAATCATACACGCGCCCTTATGTATCCCGTAACGGGATTGGTGTAAACCGGTGGGGGCACCCTATGTTTGCGAGGTTTTACCCAGGTATGCGAAGACATGGCAAAGTATCTGACCATATCCATGGCATGATCGTTTAACTTCTTGGGTGTTTCCTTTTTGTTCCGCAGGTGCGGCGCTGATGCCCACTCTTCACCGACATAGCCTTCGAACTCTCGTATGGTGTTCCGACAACGTGGCTGTATTTTAAGTTTGGAGCCATTTTTGGGGTCCACCCGTAAGAGTTCTCTAACGGCAGCCAGACCGTTGGTGACGTCATTGTCCGCTTTGATAAGGGGTAGCGCGGGAAGGCCGTCCGTATCCATTTCAAACTGACCGGCAATAGTCCTGCTGTGATCGGTATCATCGTGGTTGTGCCATATAGAGGGGTCCCCAACTACAAAATAAGGTTGGAATACGGCGAAGCGTTTCTTATATTCGTGCTTGATGTCGTCAACATTAACCGCAGGTCGGTAGATTTCGTCAATGAGATGAACATTTTCATCACGATCCTCGACAAACAGCCCAAGAGCAGTTGGGTTACGTACTCCCCAGTCAAGGCTGCAAAACGCTGTATATACGCCTGCGCGAACGCCCTGGAGGAACTCTTTAAGGGATCGCTCGGCTACTACGTGGTGTGCACGGGACCACATCGGATACATGAGGCCACCACGGCGCACATATTTACCATGGATAACAGCGGGCCTATCGTCGATAGGGGTCGAGGCGATGAGATTATCGATCTCAGAATCTTCGATGAAACCGCCCCGACTCACACGATTATCTTCCAAATCGAAAGTAAAGTGGGCCACCCGCTCATCACCGGACAGCGAGGGTTCGGCCAGCGCATCAAACGTCCAATGATCTGATTTATCGGGTTCCGGGGTCAGCGTGTACCAGGATTGCAGGATAGAACCCTTGTTCAAACGCTTGGATAACTGCTTATAGATCTCGTAGTCCTGCTCTTCATCTAACCAGAAGAAGTTCAAAGCGATGCCCTGGAAGGCTTTCCAACCCTGCTCAGCGCTTTTGAAGAGGCATTTGCCATTGGGACCCAACAGATACTTCTCATCCCGGTTGAATACCAGCTTCATGGACCCGTCTTTAGGCATGAGGGCCACTAACTTCTCTATGATCGTATTGCGCTGGACTTCAAATGACTCAGAAGAGACTATCCCTACAACATTCTCAGGAACCTTCCGAAACGGATGGTCCCCTCTGAGCCACCAAATAAGCTCTGCGGTGCCTGCTTCGGTCTTTCCGCTTCTGTTACCGCCAGTGCAGAGCCTTTTGACTGTTTCTGACTGATGAAAAGCCTTCTGGGCCGGTAAACCCTGATACCACCCTATGGGGTTGAGGGTCTTAGCCTTCTCATAGGCGTCCACCTTCTTCTTCCAGGCATAGAGCTTCAAGGCCTGCTCAGGTGTGGCCCGCTCTTTGATCCGTTGTTTCTCAGCCTTTGTGAATGGCAACTAACAGGACCCCTATCGGTGGTAGTGCAAGGATTTGCGCTACTCTGTGTAGTATGTACTGGGGAAGAGACAAATAAGTCAAGTTTATTCTGAAAAAAGATGCACAAAAGGTGAAAAAGGGTGCGCAGGGGCGGACAAACCTTAAATAACGGACGACACTAATTAAGGATATGTCGCTGTTTTGGCATTATGGTGACAGGATAAACCGTGGTAAGATCGGTAAGTTCGCTACATTTCAGCTGCGGATGCTACATTTGGGCTGCGAACTGTCTAATTTTAGACAGTTTTCGATATATGCAAAATAGTTCTTGCTTTTCGCTTTTTTAGGGTTTCCTTGCGGGCAACGCAAGTCGCGTTAAGGAGCAGTTGTGAAGAAACAAGCTGTTAGAGTTGACCTCTGGGAAAGAATGCAGTTCGCAAAAGCAGCACAGAGAGAAAGAATGGATGCCTTGGTGGAAAAGAAGGTCGAGGATGAGGGTGAAAAGAAGGTCGGGATAAGAATCCTGCCCTATAACCCCGAATCAGAGCTTCCACACTGCCTGAAGCCCAAGGGATGGGTCTGGAAGAAGGGGACTCAGAAGGCTCGTAGGAGATACTCCAAGTTCCAAGCCAAAGGGGCTCCGAGTATGCAAACCAACGACATCATTCCTCCAGGTTCCTGAAACAGCTACCCCAGTGCTGGGCTAGGGTCCTGTAGTCATAAGGCACCCAGCCTCTGGATTCCTGCATCCAGACAATGCGCTCACCACAGTACTTACAGAAGCCTGTCCACGTACGCCACGTAGTACGCTCGTCCCAGAGTACAGGCGGTAGGACCCTGGTGGACCTGAATAAGCCCATCTGACTCATTTCATACTTCCATCGGGAAAGTCACTTCTTTAGGAATCATAGCCAACACCCTTGATGTGATGTCATCCAAATTCCATCCCCCAGAATCCCATTCCCCTAAAGGTAAATCAACGTCCCCACTCCACACCTCCCTTCCATCAACAGACGCCGACATATTCACAAGACACTTCATGTCCAGTGGGGACCTAACAACCGGGTAAGATATTTTGATAGATAAGGATTTCATTTGTGATTTCTCAGTTGACTCATTTCATGGTCGCATGGGTGTGAGAAATGGTTAGGTCACAGTTGGGGCAGAATGGTGGAAGAGTGGGAAGTCTATGAGGGAGGGTGTAAACACACCTCTCCAGTATGGCCACCCTCTCATGAATATCAGGGACAGGGCCCCAGTAACCATCACGTAGCCAATATGGATCGTTAGTCGTCATTAACTTACCTCCAGTAAATTCTTGGTAATCAACAATGATTCCCCTC
>Ga0307379_10009892_pt1 | contig 12695 bp, 11 predicted proteins | sample UN2MG_FD_202237 | JGI IMG/M metagenome (GOLD analysis project Ga0307379, IMG submission 202237) | Soil microbial communities from Risofladan, Vaasa, Finland - UN-2 | ecosystem: Environmental > Terrestrial > Soil > Coastal area > Acid sulfate soil | place: Finland: Risofladan, Vaasa | collected... | reverse complement strand
CGCGGACGCTCGGTCGGCGGTATTGTCTCGCTGGCGGTGTTCGAGGACGGCCAGCGCATCGGCTACGACCTGCTGGACCTGCGGAGCGGCCGGCGGCGGGCGCTGGCCCGGATAGCCAAGGCGCCCGTGTCCCCCCCCACCGTAGGGGTTTACCAGTTTATCGAAGCTGCGATAAACGAGGGGAACACGGCCGTCATCGCGGCGGTGCGTGACGACCTGGACGTTGTGGCCATCGACGAGGTCGGGCCGCTGGAGTTTCGCGGCCAGGGATGGGCTCCCGCTCTGGAGACGGCCCTGCAGGAGTGCCGAGCCGAACAGGAGCTGATCATCGTCGTGCGTCCGGCACTCGTAGCCGAGCTGCCGAAACGGTTTCCGTCGCCACTGTGGGCCGGCGCCAGGCGCACGTCGCCTCCGTGGCCCGCGCCGCAGGACTGAGCCCCGGCTATCCGACGCCGAAGGCGGAAGAGGGTGTGCCTGATCGGGCGGCGCAGGGGAGATTCAGGCCAGCCGATCAGGTCGTGGAGACGGCAGATGCCACGCATTCAGCGCGGTCCGCGCAAAGGCCGAGAGAAAGCTCAGAGCGACGCACCGCCGGGAACCTGGGAAGGGCGCTTGCGCCTGTGGGTCGACGTCAAGGGGCACAATGCACTGGGGCCCGGAAAGGTCCGCCTGCTCGAGGCGATAGCCGCGACGAGGTCGCTGTCCGCGGCGGCGAAGCAGCTCCAGATGAGCTATCGGCTGGCGTGGAAGCACCTGCGACTCATCGAGCAGCGGACGGGCCTGACCGTGGTGGAGCCGCAGCGCGGTGGTCGCGACGGCGGCGGCACCAACCTGACGGCCGAGGGCCGGGCCCTGCTGAAAGCCTATCACGATTTCCATTGCGAGGTGGAAGAAGGCCTCGCCTCCGCCTGCCAGCGTCACTTCGCCCGCTGGTCCAAGCCTGGAGTGGACGGACCGCAGGACAGCGACGGGTAGAGCATCCGGGCAGAAGCGCGGCGGCGGCGAGGTGAGTACGGTGCCCGGGCGACCCCTACATTGAACGAGTCAGAAGACCGACCCGCCGCCACCGCGCGGCCTGTTTACGTCATTGCCCGGTCTTCATCGCACACGCCGCGGGCAAGCCAACAGGATCCCGCAGCCCAGCAGTAGCAGCGTCGTCGGCTCCGGGACATCGATGAAGGCGAAACAGTGGACCGACGGGAACGTGGCGCCATAGGCCGTCGTGATGAGCGGCGGTCCGATGGCCGGGTTGTTCGAACCCACGACCAGAGCGTCCGACGAGGTAAAGAACCAGTGGCCTCCGATCGTCGTCGAGTAAGCACCACCGCCGGTGAGCGTCGTGTTCGTCACGATCCGGTACAGGGCCGAGTGCGGAATCTTGAACGGCGGCCAGCCCGTATTGATCGTCCAAATCCAGTTCCCGGGCGTGCCAAGGAGCACGCCGAAGGTCGTCAGAAGGTTCATGCTCGTCGGATCGTAGAACTCGAACCACATCACCGCAGCAGAGCCACCGAGCCCGGTGACGCGCGTCAGCCCGCCGACGAACTTTATCGCCGAGAGCCTTGTGGGGCTGATGGTCTTGTAGTCATCGTAGCCCAGCGCGCCCAGCGTCGGGCCGTTGGTCCAATAGCCAGCCACGCCGGCATACAGGCTGTCATAGCAACCAGTGTAGGCCCGCAGATCTGTGTCGGGAATCCCGGCGCGCTCGGCGGTGAAGATCGGGCCGGTGCGGTTCCCGTGGGTCAGCTCGGCGGCGGCCGGCGCCGCCATCAGGGCAAGCAAAAGCATGGTTTGTGCAGTGGTTTTCATGATATCCGTCTCCCGAAATGGCGGCCGTGCCGCACGAATCTTATCCATACGTCTGTCGTCAAAGCCGAGTGCGTGGACAAAAAGAACAGGCCAGAGGATCGCTCCCCCGGCCCGTTCGCGTAGCCGATACGTCTTCAGATCAGGCGGTTATCTCCTTCTTCTGGAACAGGCCAACGCCGCTCCGCCCACGAGCAGGGCGAGGGTCGTCGGCTCGGGAACCTCGAAGCGGAAGGCGTGGACCAGCGGACCCAGGCCGGTCTGGTACCCGCCTCCCCAGGTCGTCAGATTGGACCCGACTACAACGGCATCCGGCGTGGTGAGGGCCCAGCGGGCGGAAATGTCGGTCGCGAACGTGCCGCCGCCGCCGGTAAAGGTGGTATTGGCAACGACTTCCAGCGAGTAAGGGTGGTATACGGGCGGCAGCCAGAAGGACGGTACCCACGGGATCGTAATCTGCCAGATGAAGTTCCCAGCGGTCGGGAGCACCACACCGAAGCTGGTGGCGAAGTTCCGGCTGGCGGTTGCATCCGTGTAGAACTTGAACCACAAGAGCCCGTCGGCCGCCGTGACGCCGCCAGCGAAAGTGACCTGGGTAACGCCGCACCATGGGCTACTGGTCGGCCAGGGCGACCAGTCGTCTTCACCGATCACGCCCAGGCCCGGCGGCTCGTAGATGTATCCGCCGGTGCCGGGCCCCAGGCTGTCGTAGATCGGGGTGCCGCCGCGCAGGCCCGAGCCCTCACCGAGGGGTATCGGGTTAGCCGCCGTGACGATTTGAGCCTGCGACCTGTCGCGGTAGGTCAGATCGCCCCACGCCGGCGAGCAGATGAACAGTCCCACGAGCACACTTAGAACAGCTTTCTTCATGGCAGAACCTCCTCCACAGACTCATCGATTGGGCGCGCCCGACGGGGCTGTGGTTAGTGACCATCCGGTCAGGCGGCCCGCCTCCAATCAGCAGACCTCCCTACGCCCTACGAGGCGACAAAACGAGAACACTGCCCGGGGCAGACCCTACGATATCCCCAACCGCAAACCGGACTGTCCGCCGCTCGCCTATCGTGGCCGACGGCGCAGAGCTACCGGTCTGGGCAGAGGACGAACTCGAATATTGCCTCGGCGATCCCTACAGAAAAGGGGCGCCGCGGTGGCGTCCCTCTCTCGCCCCGACCGCCCGGACCGCGCCGGACTCGGCCGCGTTGGGTGTATCTTCAGTCTCTAAGTGCGTCTCACATCTGACCGGTGCAATGGAACTGCTAGGGTCATTATACAGCGCATTTCGTGGCTTGCCTTCAGGTTTTTCGGTCCACTCATCGGGCCAGAGCACTAAGTGCTTTGGGCGAAAACGGTTGTCGCACGGCTTTTCTATGTGAGCTTTGTCCGCCAGAGGCCGTCGGGGCATCGAAGCGAACGCAGAGAGTACATGGTGGCTGAAGTCGGCGGTGGGAACGTGCTCCAACTCGTCGCGGCGGCGACTCCTGAGACCGCGTGATTGTGACACCGCACTACCGTGGCGTGAGCAGGGTCCGCAAGCGGGCCAGTAGGCGCTGGGGCGGTGGTTCGCGGATCAGGTCGGCTGACCAGGTGAATCGGGGTTTCAGGGAGGGGAAATCTCGCTGCAGGCATTGGGACGCGGTGAGCGCAAAGCTGGGGTCACTGGAGTTGATCAACAAGTCGGTCACCTGCGGTAAGATGGCTTCCGTGGTCGGCTTCATTTCACGGATCGGTGGACGGACCACCAGGACGACGGCTGCCGGATGAAGCAGGCGCACGGCGCGGGAGCTCTCGACCACGATGGGCGTGCTCTCCGGGTACAGGGCAAGGGCTGCGTGCAGCCCCGTTGCCAACCCGTCACGCCGGTGCCGCAATCGGTGTACCACAGCGGCCCCGGCCGTCAGGTACAACGCGGTGTCTGTACCGGAGCGTTCGAGGCGCTGGGAATCCTCCAGATCGTAGTCCGGCCGGATCGCTTTGCCGCGTCCGGGCCGCTGCTGGAGCCGATCGCCGCCCGGGCTGATCTTGAGGCAGCCCAGGCCGGGGATGTGCCGCACCAGGTGGATCACAAACGAGGTTTTCCCGCAGCCGGAATGGGGACCGACGACCGAGAGGATGGTCCGGGCGTGGTCCATCAGGCCCCGGCCTCCGGCGATCGGCCACCGGCCGTCGGTGGCTCGCCGCCGACCTCCGCCGCGCCCGGTTCGGAGTCGCCCGTCACGCGTTGATAGCCGGTATAGACGTTCATGCGTCCACCGCGCAGGAATCCGACGAGTGTCATACCGAAGCGGCGGGCCCATTGGACGCCCATGGCCGTCGGCGCCGACGATGAGGCCAACAGGGGCACTCCATGGGCGACGGCCTTGCCCACGATCTCCGCTGAGAGCCGGCCGGTGGTCAGGGCGATCTTGTTGGACAGATCCATGCGGGCCAGCAGGGCCATTCCTGCGACCTTGTCGAAGGCGTTGTGGCGACCGACGTCCTCCGCGAAGAGCAAGACCCGGTCGGCGTCGGCGATGCCGCAAGCGTGCACGCCACCGGTCAAGCGGTACAGGGCGCCCTGGCGGCTGAACTCGCGCCCCCGGGCCGCCAAGCGGGCGGCCGGAACGGTGACCCGACTGGCGAGCGGGCGACACTCGGCCAATACCGAGGGGTCGCGAGCGGTTCCTCCCCCGCCGCAACCGGTACCGAAGGTCCACCGGCGATGAATGCTCTCGGCCGCGTCCTCATCAAACGGTCCGGTACAATCGACGCGTCCGGCCGAAGGGTCGAAACACACCTCGGGCAGGCGTTGGCAGTCGCGCCAGAGGCCCTCGGAGACGAGGAACCCCAGAGCCAGGGCTTCCACGTCTCGGGGCAGGGCGAGCATGGCCAGCAGGGGAACACCGTTGAGCAACAGCTCGACGCGCTGCTCGCGAACCACCCGGTCCTGAAGGGCGGTCTGCCGCCCCGAGCGGTGATATCGGCGAATAGGCCACTCGATGGTCTGGTCTCGAGCTGCCCGTTCGTGCTCCGTTTTTTCGGGGTCCGTTTCGTCGGTCGGATGATCTGGTCGGATTGATTCCACGGGGCCTGGATCCACGAACGGGCGGCGGCGGTCGCGTACGTCGTCTGCTGCGGGCCGCCCGACACGATGGTCAGTATAGAGAGAGAGGCGCATGTTGCCAAGGCAGCGAGGGTTACGTTGGCGTTCCGCTCTGGTTCGAAACTCGAGGCTCGACCTTCGGCTTGATCGCGACTGCCGAGCGCTGGGGCGATCGTTTGTGGGACAGGTGGACCCCGGGGTTCAGTCACACGTTAAGACGCTTAAACAAGAAAGCGAGAATGTACCCGTAGGAGGGCGATGGCCACTGCCCGTGGAAAGCAGACCACACCGCACCCGCCGGTCGACCCGCCGCGCACCCCCGCCCCTGAGCCGGGCGTACACCTCCGTTGTGAACCTGAGGTTGAGAAAAACCGGCTGCTCCGGACGTGGCCCGACCGGTTGGCCCCGGCATGATGGAAGCGCGGGTTTCAGCAAGGGATGTGTTGCCCCGCTCAGTGGGCGAGGGATCGTCGCCCCCGCGGCGCACAGTAGCACTGACCGCGCGGCGGCGGGCCAGATGCGCGGCGACCCGCCGGCGAGGGGGGCGTTATGCTTGGCAGAACATAACGAAACTCCTTGTATTGCAGTGACTTAAGAGCCTCTTCCCGCTTGACTGGGCGGTGCCGTTTGGCCATACTGGGGGTGGCTGGTGAGGGGCGCGTGCACAGTGATGTGCAGGAGCGCTCCGCAATGACTGGACGGACAGGGCTTCCGGGCCGCGGGCAGAGTCCATACTTTCGGAACTGGTCGAGCACCCCGATTCTCGATGGGTCGGCTCGATCGGCGACGCGGGGATTGCGCTGGCTGGTCGCGTCCCCGGCGATGGACGCCGCGGCCGGGTGGTCCTGTGCTCCAGGTTCGGTCGGGTTGTTGACCGGCATCCACCGCGCCTCTCCCCACCTCTATTCCAGATCAAGACATCGTTATAGGCATTATTGCAGCTGCCCAATTCCTCTGAGTCGTCAGGGTCCTTTCCAGCACAGGAGGTACGGATGCTAGTCACACGCAGAGAGTTTTTAAAAACCTCCGCGGTAACCGCGGGGGTGGCCGTCGCCGGGATGGGGTTTGCCCTCCACCCGGTGAAGGCTCACGCCGTGGAGCTCCGCAAGAACCTTGCGGAGGCCACCCGCACCACGACCGTGTGCCCATACTGCGCGGTGGGGTGCGGGTTCGTTGTGGACGCGTCCGGCGGTGCGGTCATCAACATCGAAGGCGACCCGGAGCACCCGATCAACGAAGGGACGGCCTGCTCCAAAGGGTCCTCGCTGTACCAGATGGCCAACAACGAGAACCGCCTGAAGACGGTGCGGTACCGCGCCGCGGGGGCCGACGAGTGGACGGAGATATCCTGGTCCGCAGCGGTCACGGCGATCGCCCAGCGGATCAAGGCGACTCGGGACGCGACGTTCGAGGCAACCAACGCCGCGGGCAGCACGGTCAACCGCACACTGGGGATCGCGTCGCTGGGCAGCGCGGCGATGGACAACGAGGAGTGCTGGCTCTATCAGAAGATGCTCCGGGCCTTGGGCCTGGTGTACATCGAACACCAGGCGAGGAACTGACACTCCGCCACGGTCGCCAGTCTGGCGGCTTCATTCGGGCGGGGTGCGATGACCAACCACTGGATCGACCTGCAGAACAGCGATGTCATCCTGATCATGGGCTCGAACGCGGCGGAGAACCATCCCATCTCCTTCCGCTGGGTGGCCGAGGCCCGGGCGCGGGGGGCGAAGCTGATCAACGTGGACCCACGCTTTACCCGTACCTCCAGCAAGGCAGACGTCTACGCGCCGCTTCGCAGCGGGACGGACATCGCGTTCCTGGGCGGCATGATCAACTACCTGTTGGCGAACCACCTCATCCAGGAGGAGTACGTCGCCAACTACACCAACGCCGGGTACGTGGTGGCCGAGGGCTACGCCTTCGACCCCTCGACCGGCCTGTTCAGCGGCTACAACGCGGAGAAGCGCAGTTACGACGGTTCCAGTTGGGTCTTCGAGACCGACGAGGACGGCGTGATCGTCAAGGACCGCAGCCTGCAACATCCGCGCTGCGTGTTCCAGATTCTCAAGGACCATTACTCGCGGTACGACCTGGCGACGGTGTCGGGCATCACGGGCACGCCCACCGAGCTTCTGCAGAAGGTGTACGAGACGTACGTGCTCAACTGCTATCTGCCCGACCGCTCCGGCACGATCATGTACGCGATGGGCTGGACGCAGCACACCGTCGGCGCCCAGAACATCCGGACCATGTCGCTGATCCAGCTTCTGCTGGGCAACATCGGGGTGGCCGGCGGCGGCGTCAACGCCTTGCGCGGCGAGTCCAACGTGCAGGGTTCGACGGACCACTGCCTGCTGTTCCACATCTGGCCGGGCTACCTCAAGAGTCCGCAGGAGTCGGACACGACGTTGAGCGTGTACAACGGACGATGGACGCCAGCGACGGTGGAACCGCGAAGCCTCAGTTGGTGGGGCAACTATCCCAAGTACACGGTCAGCTTCCTGAAGAGCATGTTCGGCAGTGCGGCCACTTCGGACAACGACTTCGGCTACGACTGGCTACCCAAGCGTGACAACGGGGTCGACTACGCCTGGCAGACCCTGTTCGACGCGATGTACGACGGGACCATCAAGGGCCTCTTCGCCTGGGGGCAGAACCCGGCCAACAGCAGCGCCAACGCCAACAAGGTGCGGCAGGCTTTGGCCAAGCTCGACTGGCTGGTCAACGTCAACATCTACGACTCGGAGACGGCCGAGTTCTGGCGCGGGCCGGGCATGAATCCCGCGGACATCCAGACCGAAGTGTGGCAACTGCCGTGCGCCGCCTCTGTGGAGAAGGAGGGCAGCATCACCAACTCCGGCCGGTGGGCCCAGTGGCGCTACAAGGCCGTGGATCCGCCGGGCGAGGCCATGCCCGACGCGGAGATCATGAACGAGATCTTCACCGAGGTGCGGCGTCTGTACGAGGCCGACGGCAGCGTGTTCGCCGATCCGATTCTGAACCTGAAGTGGGACTACTTCGGCGGGTCGGAGGTGCCCACGCATCTTCTGGCCAAGGAGATCAACGGGTACTTCCTGGTCGATACCGTCGTCGGCGAGACGCAATACAGTGCGGGCGATCTGGTTCCCAGCTTCTCGGCGTTGCAGGCCGACGGGACGACCTCCTCGGGTAACTGGCTGTATTGTAACTCCTGGACCAAGGAGGCCGGCAACAAGATGGCCAAGCGCGAGCGGGAGACCGAGGGCATCGGACTGAACGCCAACTGGTCGTGGTGCTGGCCGGTCAACCGCCGCATCATCTACAATCGGGCCAGCGTGAACCTGCTGGGCAATCCGTTCAAGCCTCAGACGCCGGTGATCGCCTGGAACGCTGCTGAAGGGAAATGGGTCGGCGACGTACCCGACGGCGGCGCCCCGCCGCTCAACAATCCGGACGGGACGCTCAACGAAAGTTCCTATCTACCCTTCATCATGCAGCCCGAGGGCGTCGGGCGCATTTTCAGCAACGTTTACCCGGCCAGTGCCAGCATGAAGGACGGGCCGGTGCCCGAGCACTACGAGCCGGTGGAGTCCCCACTGGCCACCAACCCGATGGGCCACCCGAACCGGAGCAACCCGGTGGCCCACATACCCCCCGTGGGGGGCATGGACCTGCTGGCCGATCCGGGCGATCCGCAATACCCCATCGTGTGCTCGACGTATCGGGTGGTCGAGCACTGGCAGACCGGCGTGATGACTCGCTGGGTCCCCTGGCTCAACGAGCTGCAGCCGGAGATGTGGGTGGAGATGTCCGAGGAACTGGCCGCGGAAAAGGGCATCGCCAACGGCGAGCGGGTGCGGGTCAGGAGCATCCGGGGCGAGGTCCAGGCGGTGGCCATCGTCACCAAGCGGTTCAAGCCGTTCACCATCCAGGGTGAGACCGTCCATCAGGTGGGCGTCCCCTGGTGCTTCGGGTGGGCCGCGCCAACGATGGACAAGACGCGGCTGAGCAGCGGCAACCTGTTGACCCCCAACGTGGGCGATCCCAACACGCGGATTCCCGAAAGCAAGGCCTTCATGGTTGACGTGGTAAAGGAGTCATAAGCCATGGCAGATGAACCGGTCATTTCACCCGGTCCCTCAGGGAACGGTAAGTCATTCTTGATGGACACAACCAAGTGTTTCGCATGCCGGTCCTGCCAGGTGGCCTGCAAGCAGTGGAACGGACTGGCAGCGGAAGAGGAGGTGCCCGTCAATCGGGGCAGCTACGAGAATCCGCCGGACCTGTCGGCGACCCAGCGGCTGCTGATCCTCTTCAACGAGGCCGAGCGGCCGGACGGGACGCTGGTCTGGAACTTCATGCGCAGCTCCTGCCGCCATTGCCTGGACGCACCGTGTCGTCAGGCGGCCGAGAACAAGGACGCCATCACCATCGACGAGGAGACCGGCGCCGTGCTGTACAACGAGCTGACGGCCGCGGAGGACTATGAGCGCATCCGCCGGGCCTGCCCGTTCGACCTACCGCGTCAGGACCCGGCGACGGGCCAGATGCACAAGTGCCTCATGTGCGTGGACCGGGTCCACGCCGGGCTCCTGCCGGCCTGCGTGACGGCCTGCCCCAGCGGCGGGCTCATATTCGGCGACCGCGAGGATATGCTGGCGGCGGCCGATGCACGCCTGGAGGCCATCCGGGACGACTTCCCCGATGCGGCCGTCCTGGACAAGCGTGACGTTCGTTTGCTGATTCTGTTGGGCGACCGGGCCAGTCTGTACAAGATGCAGGCCGAGCCGGCTGAAGCAGGATAGGTCTCGCGATGAACGGTTCGGTTTCGTCAGACAGGCGGATTGATCAGGACCTCAAGGCACTGGATCGTCGGGCCGATGCGATTCTGAAGGCCCGGCCGGCCTACCGGGAAATGGTCAACTTCTATCTGACCGTGTTCCGCCGTCAGATCGAGTGGCGAGACAAGCTGGTCGTGCACCCGCAGGTCATGGACGATGACCAGCGGCGGCAGTGCCTGAAGGCGGGCAGACCGCTTGTCGAGCAGTTCGATCCGGGGATCGAGTCGGACTCGCTGCTGCGTCTGTGGGCGGAGATGAGGGCCGTGTTCCGTCGCGGCAACGACGTCCTGCGTCGGGCCGTCGATCAGATCGACGAAGCCGAGCGGGGCCATGAGTTCGTGCCCGCGACCTGGCTGGCCGAGTTGCGACCCGACCGGGACGAACTGGTCACGGACGCGGCCGGGCGGATCGGCCTTGACGAGCCGATCCTGGCCGTTCTGGCCCGGGCGGTGACGCTACCGCACTGGCAGTTGGTGGCCCGAACCTGGCTGCCCGAGGGATGCCCTGCTAGCTGGCAGCGCTCCCGCTGCCCGATGTGCGGAGGTTTGCCGGCCCTGGCGGAGATGCGGACCCAGCCGGGTGGGGCGGACAAGCTCAAGACCCCGCCGCGTCGGTTCCTGCACTGCCCGTTCTGCGGGACGTGCTGGGCGGCGCCGGGGATCAAGTGCCCGGCCTGCGATTCGACGAAACCGGGCGACGCCAAATACTACTTCACGCCCGAGGAGCCGGACCTGCGAGTCGATTTCTGCAAAAGCTGTAACCACTACGTCAAGGTGGTGGACGCCGACAAGATCACCGGTCGGCTTCACCTGGGGCTGGAACTGTTGACCACAGCCCACCTGGACACGATCGCCCAGGAGAAGCACCTGAGCCCGTTAGAAGTCTGCGCATGACTCTATAGCTGGAGATGAAACGATGAGAGCCAAATACCTCACGGCCAAGCCGGCCTTACCCCTGGTAGCGGGCTGCCTGCTTGGCGTTGTGATGCTCTTCGCCGGCGTGGCCTGTCAGGGGCCGAGCGGCGGCGGCGAGGGGGAACCCGAAGCGAACGAGAACGCGCCCAATGAGAACGCCGAGCCCAACGAGAACGCCGAGCCGAACGAAAACGCCGCGGGCAGCGTGGAGACCGGCCAAGCCCTGTACATCGACGAGTGCCGAAGTTGCCACGGCGATCCGGGCGAGAGCAACGGTGAGTTCGCCGGCGACATCGCCGGCGCCGATGCATCGCTGATCGAAGGCGTGCTGACCGGCACCGACCACCCGGAGGTGGACGGTTTCAGCGACCAGGACTACGCCGATCTGGCCGCCTACCTGGCGGAGGGCGTCGAGGACAACGAGAACGCGGCGGGCAGCGTCGAGCAACCGTACGCGACGGCCACGTTCGACCATGCCTCGCACATGACGTTGGACTGCACGACCTGCCACCATCCCGAGCCGGTGAACGCCAAGCTGGCGGCGTGCGACGTCTGTCACGTGGAGGAGTGGGTCGGAGGCGTGCCTCCGCTGAAAGAGGCCATGCACACGCCGGCCGGTGAAGGCGTGTCCGGGAATTCCGGCTGCCGCGGCTGTCACAGCGCGACGACCGAGGACGGAAGCTGGGATTGCAGCTTCTGCCACCAGCTCCTGAACGAGCTGTAGCGCCTGCCGGTCGATCCGGCGCAGTGAACAGGCGCCGAGTCGTGACGGAGAACAGACGGGGCGTCGGGGCGCGCATTGGCTCCGACGCCCTTTGCATCGTTGTGGGGGCGGCAGTGGGCACCTCGAGGAAGGCGAACCGTCGACCCTGCCGCGGGCCACCGGCAATATCGAGCAACATCGTCTGGGACAACGCACTTTCATCTGGGCTTGTTGACAGGTGTGCAGCAGCTGAGCCGGTACGGTCGCCGACCCAATCGGCTGGCCTGATTCCATGACAAGTGTTGGCATCGCCATGCAGACGTTCGGAAAGCGTACGCGGTTCACCCACGCCTCATCCGGGCGTTTCACCCGGCACCAGCACGGATGCCGGGTGGCCGACTGGGGGCGCTGCGATCCCAGGGCGCTTGGATCGTCGTTTTTTTGGCGGTGGGGTTGACCCGAGTGCGGGCGTACGCTAGGTTGTGCTTAAAAGGGCTAAATAGTTACCGGGTTAAGGGATGCCCTCAGCCAATCGAAATCCGACCCCGACGACAAGCCCCGGTCATCAGACCGGGAACGGCTCCGGGGACAGTTCTTACCACTTCCTGCGCTACAGCCACATCTTCGCCTCCACGGTCCGCGAGGTCCTGGAGGAGAAACTGCTGCGCAAGGTCAGCACCGACTCGCTGACCCTCTCGCAGTTCCACGTGGTCAAGCTCATGGCCCTGGACGGGCACCGCCAGGTCGGAGAGGTGGCCGAGTTCCTGGGAGTCAGTGCGCCCGCGGCCAGCAAGAACATCGACAAACTGGAGCGGTTGGGGTTGGTGGTCCGCTCGCCGTCCAAGGGGGACCGGCGGGCAACGCTGCTGTCGGTCAGCCGCAAGGGGCGCCGCCTGGTACGCAGATACGAGGAGTTGAGGGTGGCCCGCCTTTCGCCCGCCCTGCAGACGTTCGAGCCGGAGGAGATCGAGCAGCTCACCCGCCTGTTGGAGCGGTTCTCCGTGTCGCTGCTTCAGGTGGAGCCGACCGAGGACACGTTCTGTCTGCGCTGCGGCTGTTACATCGAGGAGGGGTGTTCGGTGGGACGAATCCGGGGCGGCTGTCCCTACTACAAAGTCCTGCCGCTGCGCCGCAGCGAGAGCAGCAAGAAGGAGGTGTCCTGACCGGCCGGCGGCAGGCTGCCGGCGCTCCGCCGTCAGCGCGGGGCCGGGTTTACATCGCAGCAGACAGATGGCCGACAGCGGAAGCTGAAGGCCGACGGCAGAAGCTGATCGCTCACAAGGGAGTGTCAGATGAAGTACTGGCGAAAACCATTGGACCTGGACGAGGTGAAGATCCCTCACGGTGAGGTGCACATCATCGCGGAG
>Ga0307379_10009891_pt1 | contig 12695 bp, 11 predicted proteins | sample UN2MG_FD_202237 | JGI IMG/M metagenome (GOLD analysis project Ga0307379, IMG submission 202237) | Soil microbial communities from Risofladan, Vaasa, Finland - UN-2 | ecosystem: Environmental > Terrestrial > Soil > Coastal area > Acid sulfate soil | place: Finland: Risofladan, Vaasa | collected... | reverse complement strand
ACATGCCTCATCTCTGGACATATAATGAGGCGGAAGCGCGGAAACGCCGGATAGCGAGGGTAGAGCAATGTTGCGGAATCATATCACGGCCATAGGCATTCTGGCGGTTGCAGCGGGCTGTACACCTCACATCAAGATAAGCTCCGGCTTGATAGATGAAGTCCGCGTGACGGAACTCCTGGGCAGAAAGCAGATCGGCTCAACAACGCATCCGGAGTTGATCTCGGAGCTTGTAACGTTGGTCAACGGAGCCTCCTGCGACTCAACCCCCTACGATTGCATGAAGATCACCGAGGTCCGCCTGCTGAAGGAGGGCTCAATCCAGCATACCCTCGTGGCGTGCGGCTCCATTTTTTCCTGCAGGGGGAAGCAATATCGCGACAGATCCGGCGCCTTCGGCGACATGATCTCGATGATCTGCTCGGGAATAAGGGGCAGGGCAACAACGGAAAAACCATTCTACGATCTGGGGGAAGAGATCCGAATCCGGTGGACGCTTACGAACTACAGGGATGAGCCGCTCGAAGTGCCGGCAATGGTGCAGGGGGCGTTTCAGTGGTACGAGAGCAGAATACTCGAGGGAACGAGAAATCCTTCCTGGACAGGCAGCGACAAGATGGTAGCATCATTCGAGATCGACCAGCGGGCGCCTGCAATGATCGAGCCTGATAGCTCCTGCATTCTCACCATCACGATTCCCGCGCGGACGTTTGGTGAAGGCAGGTTTCTCATATCATTCAGCGAATGCCCTGTCAAGAAGCCCAATGATGTTGTCATTGAGATTGCGGCTGTTAAAGGGGAAGGCGGGCGGTAGGGGAGCAGTTGGTCAAGCTATTTCACCCCACCCACCCGGCTCCAATTACCTGTAGATTCCTGCTGCCGATGCTGCTATAATGCCGTGCGCAAAACCGGCATGACGTGCATGGCCGGGGTTTTCAGGGCGTCCCGGGGCGCCCGGCGGCTCAACAACTGGAGCATCGGTAATGGAACAGATTCGTGTGGGAATCATCGGATGCGGCGGCATAGCTCAGGGCCATATCCAGCGTCTCGGGTCGATGCCGGGCGTCAGCATCACGGCACTGGTCGACCCTTCGGAAGAATGGCTGGCAACTACGCGCAAGCAAACGGCTGTGGCCGGCAGCAAGGAGTTTGGCGATTATGAGGACATGCTCAAGGCGGGCATCACCGACGCCGTGCTCATCGCATCGCCGCATACCTGCCATTTCGATCAGATCATGGATTCGCTCGACGCCGGCCAGCACGTGCTGTGCGAGAAGCCGATGGTTTGCAGCATCGATCACGCCGTCAAAGTCATCCGGAAGGTAAACGAAAGCGGCAAGACGTTCGGCCTGTCGTACCAGCGGCACTTCGCCGGCAGCTTCCGCTATATCAGGCGGGCAATCAGCGAGGGCGTTATCGGCGATCTGCAGTTCGTGTCGGCCCTGCAATGCCAGAACTGGTACCTCAGCCAGCAGGGCAAGTGGCGGCAGCTTCTCAGCCTTTCCGGCGGCGGGCAGCTCAACGACTCCGGCAGCCATCTGATCGACATCATCCTGTGGACCACCGGCAAGAAGGCGCAGTCGGTCGCGGGGTTCATCGACAATATGAAGACCGAGGTGGACATCAACTCGGCGCTCTCGATGCGATTCGCCGACGGCTCCCAGGGCAATGTTTCGGTGGTGGGAAATTGCCCCGGCTGGTGGGAAGACCTCACCTTCGTCGGCACGCGCGGCGCCATCTACTCGCGCAACGGCAAGATTACGCAGGTCAACGGCGAAACGGGCGAAGTGGCCGAGTTCACGCATCTGCCCGACGCCGGCAACCCTGACAGCAATTTCATCAACGCGATCCGCGGCAAGGAAGAAGTACAGGCGCCGGCCGTCTGCGGCCTGCGTGTGATTGAGCTGACCGAAGCGGCCTGGAATTCCGCGAAGCAGCAGGGTGCCCCGGTCACCGTGCCTGTTACGGACCTGTAGCAGATTGCCCGAACACACAATGAGAAAAACCCGGCCTGAGCTGGCCGGGTTTTTCATGATTGGACGGAGAGCTGCTTCGGCGGAAACTATCTGTTATCGCCGAGGAACAGTCCCGCGAGGTTGTCGTTCACCCAGGTGCGCAGTCCGGCGGGCATCTTGCCGGTCGCGGCGCCGGTATATACCACCAGCGACACAAGCATCAGGAGCGTCAGCAAGCCGAGGAGCGCGGTTGCCCAAGGCGTGGGTGTAACTTCTTCCTGGTATGCTGCAGGCTCAGGCACTTCTTCGTCTTCTTCGTCCTCCTGGGGCTGATAGCCTGCCGGTTCGCCCATCGCAGAAGTCGGTGCCTTGTCTTCTTCGAGGATCAGGTAATCTTCGTCTGCCAGCGACACTTCCTGCGTGGCTACTTCGGTGTGTTCCTCGTCGACAAAGGCAGGTTCCTCGTCGGCTGCCAGCTCGATAGTCGGCATGACGGTATCGCTGGCTTCGAAATCGTCGTCATCGGCCAGTGCGGGCATTTCGGTTGGCGAGTCGTCTTCCACGAACAGGGGCTCAGGCTCGTCAACGGCCAGCGGCTCAGGCTCGTCGAGGACAAGCGGTTCCTCTTCGATCGCGAAATCGTCTTCCGGCAGAACGGTGGGCTGCGATTCGGCGGCTTTCTTGAGGCCTTCAACGGCGTTGCGGCGGAATTTCTCCTCGCCTGTCTTGCCGAAGGCGCGAATCTGCCCTCGAGTGATCATTGCTCGCAGTTCGCTTTCGCTTATGCCCAGCTCCTGCAAGACTTCTTCAAGGCCGATATATTCTTCGTCCACTGTGTAGGACCCCCTTTCTTGGAAGTGCTATGTTGTTGCCGTTACGGAGTTGCTTGCCTGTTTTCAACCGCTTTTTTCATCTGTGCCGGCGTGTAGCTTTCGGTCTTGCCTACGCTGCCGGTCTGGCAGAAAATTGCGTCATAGGCATACGTGCGGCCGGTGAGGAAATCGAATGTAGGCTGGTTGAATTGTGATCCTCCCATACCCCGTCTGCCGTAGCAGGCGTAGGTCAGGATCACCTCGCGCTTGGTGTCGATCAGGTACAGCACCGAGTTGTCCTGCGAAAATTGCCCCGCTACGGCTATGACTCCGTTCGAACCGAGGCCGACGCCCATTGTGTTTGCGGCGGCGTCATCGCGGGCCGCCGCAACGTTGCTGCGGCTGTCCTGAACCAGCAGCATTCCCATCAGAACGATGATAAGGCCGATCAAGATCGCGTTCAGTGTCGTCGTTTTCATTGCTTCCTTCTCCCGACGTACAACCGGTTACACTTGCCATACGCTGTGCTAATTATATCGTTGCGTCCGCGTTTTGCAAGTCCTTTTTCCACGAAATTTTTACACCGGCCGCGGCTGTGTCGATAATTCGGTTGATGCTCGACCCCGTTTGCGGTAAAATTGCAGGCGTCAACGAATCCCTCGGCAAACAGGAGAAAGACGATGCTCAGCAAGAAAATGCAGGAAGCGCTTAACGGACAGATCAACGCGGAGCTTTATTCGGCATACCTGTACCTCTCGATGTCGGCCTGGTGCGAAGGCCGCAATCTCGCCGGCTGCGGTCACTGGATGCGCTGCCAGGCGCAGGAGGAGGTGCTGCATGCGATGAAATTCTTCACGTACGTCAGGAATCGGGGAGGAAAGCTGACTATGCAGCCCATTGAAGGGCCGCCCACCGAATGGGATTCCCAAGTCGCGATCTTCGAGCACACCCTCAACCACGAGCAGAAGGTGACGGGAATGATCAATAAGCTGGTCGACCTCGCCCTTTCTGAAAGCGATCACGCCACCAACAATTTCCTTCAGTGGTTCGTGGCCGAGCAGGTGGAGGAGGAATCGACGGCCGACGGCATCCTTCAGCAACTGAAACTGGCCGGCGGTTCGGCGCAGGGTGTGCTGATGATCGACCGTGAGCTCGCCGCACGCGTTTTTGTCATGCCGGCACAACCCCAGGAGTGACCATGCCATTCAACTCTGCTGAAATCATCGAAATCGCGCAGGAGATCGAGCAAAACGGCGCGCGCTTCTATCGAAAGGCAGCCGAACAGATCACCGAACCGAAGTCCCACCACCTGCTGCTGACGCTGGCCGCGATGGAAGACGATCATCAACGCACATTCGCCGCCCTCGGCGAAGCAGACCAGCAAGTGTGGGACCCTGATTTCGATGTCGACGGCCAGGCCGGAATGTATCTGCGCGCAGCGGTCGACGGCCACGTGTTCAACACCAGGGCGAAGCCGGCCGACGAGCTTTCCGGCGCCGAATCGGCCGAAGACATCCTGCGCGTGGCGCTCGCACTCGAGAAGGAGTCGGTCGTTTTCTACCAGGGTATCAGGCAGGCGGTTCGCGACCCGGCCACACTGAAAAAGCTCGATCGCATCATTGCGGAGGAAATGGGCCACATCGCGCAGATCGGGGGCGCCCTGGCCGATCTCGGAGTCGAGCCTTGACCGAAAACGCTTAACCCGGCGGCGGATTCGCATAGACTACTTCCGATGCAACTGAATTGGCTCAGCCGCAGGAGCGAGGAAGGAAGCGATGGACTATCGAACGCTCGGACGGGCCGGCGTGAAGGTGTCGCCCCTATGCCTGGGGTGCATGAATTTCGGCGGGCGGACCGACGAGAAGGAAACTATCCGCATCGTGCGTGAAGCTCTCGACGCCGGCATCAATTTCATCGACACGGCCGACGTATACAGCCACGGTGTTTCGGAGCAATACGTGGGCAAGGCGATCGCCGACCGCCGCGACAGCGTGGTGCTTGCCACCAAGGTGCACGGCAAGATGGGCGACGGCCCCAACGATGCCGGAAATTCCCGCTATCACATAGCCAGGGGCGTGGAAGCCAGCCTGAAACGGCTGAAGACCGACAGGATCGACCTGTATCAGCTTCACCGCCCGGACTACGACACGCCGATCGACGAGCAGCTTTCCGCACTGACCGACCTGGTCCGGCAGGGCAAGGTGCTGTACATCGGCACTTCCACGTTCCCGGCCTGGGAGCTGTGCGAGGCCCTGTGGACGGCCGACCGCCGTCAGTTCGAGCGGCCCGTTTGCGAGCAGCCGCCCTACAATATCATGATGCGCGGAATCGAACGCGAGTTGCTGCCGCTGTGCCGCCGGCACGGGATGGCCGTCATCCCCTGGAGCCCGCTGCTGGGCGGATGGCTTGCCGGAAAATACCGCAAGGGCGCCCAGCCTCCGGCCGGCTCGCGCGCCGATTACCACAAATGGTCGCTGGAAACCGACGAAAGCCTCCGCCGCCTCGAGATCGTCGAGAAACTTGTGCCGCTTGCCGAGAAGGTCGGCGTGACCCTCAGCCAATTCTCGCTCGCCTGGCTGCTGTCGGATCCGGTCGTAACGGCGCCGATCATCGGCCCGCGAACGCTCGACCACCTCCGCGACAACCTCAAGAGCGTTGACATCAAACTCGATGACGAGATACGCGCGCAGATAGACGAGATCGTGCCGCCCGGCACAAACGTCTGAATCGCGTTCCGATGGCTGGGCTTCATATCGTTGCTGTCGTTTTCGAAAGGAAAATCGCGGGAGGCCGGGCCGCCCGGCCCGGCAACTATCAACCGCGCAGGAAGGAGGAGCCATGCCGTCATTGATGTCGCGCCGTGAAGCCACCAAAGCATTGGGGCTTGGCGCACTCGCAGTTTCGCTGGGCAGCGCCGCGAGCGCCCGTGCCGGCGAAAAACATGAGCATCGCCACGACGCCGGCGATAAGCAGAAACGTCCTGCCGACGCAGCCGCACCGGGACCATACGAGATGGCGCCGCTGCCATACGATTTCGGAGCGCTCGCGCCGGTTCTGAACGAGCAGATAGTCCGCCTGCACTACAGCAAGCACACGGCGGGCTATTTCAAGGGGCTGAATGCGGCGCTCGAGCAGCTCGAGCAGGCACGAGGGCAGGGCGATTTCAGCCGCATCAGGGCGCTGTCGCGCGATCTTGCATTTAACGGCTCGGGCGCAGTGCTGCACACCATCTACTGGAGCAGCCTCACGCCCGGCGGCCCGGCCGAGCCGGAAGGGCGGCTTCGCGATGGCATCGACCGCGATTTCGGCTCGTTCGACGCGTGCAGGAATCAACTGCTCGAGGCGGCCGGCAGCGTGCAGGGCAGCGGATGGAGCGTGCTGGCTTACGAGCCGTTCGGTGGGCGGCTGGTGATACTTCAGGCTGAAAATCACGAGGACCAGACGATCTGGGGAGTGCGGCCGCTGCTGGTTATCGACGTGTGGGAGCACGCCTACTACCTGCAATATGAAAACCGGCGGGAAGAATACCTGCAGCGCATCGCGACGATCATCGACTGGCCGGCCGTGGCCGCACGCTACGAGGCGGCATTGCGTTCGATCTGATCGATGAATTCAGCGAGTGCGTCGCGCCAGTGGCGGCGCTCGATGCCCGTGAGAAGATCGGTGCGGGAGCAGTCGAGCACCGAATTCGCCGGCCGTCGCGCCGGCGTCGGGTATTGCGCCGTGGAAATCGGCTGCACGGGCGTGTCAAGCCCGGCGAGGCCTACGATTTCGAGCGCGAATTCATACCACGCGCAACTGCCCGTGTTCGTCGCGTGCGTGATGCCGACGGCATCGGTCAGTGCGAGCGCGCGCAGCAGCCGGGCGAGGTCCTTCGCGAAAGTGGGCGAGCCGACCTGATCGGATACGACGCGCAGGCAATCGCGTTCGCGCGCCAGCCGCAGCACAGTAGTCACGAAATTCGGCCCGTGCGCGCCATACAGCCACGCCGTGCGGACTATCAGGTGGTTGCTGCAGTTGACGGCCACGGCGCGCTCGCCGGCGAGTTTGCTCCTGCCGTAAACGCCCAGCGGGCAAGGCTCGTCGTCGGGCAGGTATGGCGCCGTCTTGCGGCCGTCGAACACGTAATCGGTGCTTACGTGCACCAGCCGTATCTTGCGCGCTTCGCATGCCCGCGCCAGTAATTCAGGCCCGAGCGCGTTCACGGCCCGCGCCGTTCCCTCCTGCGATTCGGAGCCGTCCACGTTTGTATAAGCCGCGCAATTCACCACGATGTCCGGCTGCTCGAGCTCGAGGCATTCCTCGACCGATACCGCGTCGGTGATGTCCACCTCGCCGATATCGGCGCCGGCCGCTCGGACCGCGCTGTCGGATTTCAGCAGCTCCATCAGATCGGTGCCGAGCATTCCGTGCGAGCCGGTAACAAGAATCCTAGTTGTCATTCGCGTTCACCTTTCGAAATTGCGAAGATGAGGCCGGGCGTCGTCGTCACCGCTGCAAGCTTCCGGATTTCATCGCGGGGCCTGTTCGGCCAGGCCCAGCAATGCCGGCAGCTCGCTGAGCGATTGCACCTTCGCTCCGCGCCAGTTTCGGCATTGTTCGCGGCTGAGGATCACGTCTTCTTCGTCGGGCGGGCAGATCAACACCGGATGCATGCCGGCGTTGCGGGCGCCGGTAAGCTCGTCGCCGGCGCCGTCGCCCACGTACATGCATTCGTGCGGCCCGGCCGCCACTGCCTCGCATGCAAGGGCATAGAAGCGAGGGTCCGGTTTTATGAGGCCTACTTCGCATGAAAACAGCGCGGCGTCGAACAGCGGCGCCAGCGGCAGGCTCGGCCATATGCCGGGAGCGTCGCGCGAGGCGACGCTCATCAGGCACAGTTTCAGGCGCGCGCGTTTCAGGCGGCTAAGCACGTCGAGGGCATCCTGCCGCGGCACGAGCAGCATGCGGTCGAATTCCGCACGGCACTGCGCCGCCTTGCGCACGGCATCGCGTTCGGCGGCAACTCCCATTATGCCGCACAGGTGCTCGATGAATTCAGCCTGGTCGGCGAAGGTGCCGTTGGAACGCAACTCGACAAGATCGCGACGCACCCACAGCCGGCAGAATTCATCAGGCTCGGCGCCCACGGCAGCGGCGGTCTCGCGGAGCGATTGGAAATAGTCGCTATCGCGCATGCTGGGCACCAGCGTGCCGAAAAGGTCGAATACCACGGCGCGATAGGTCATGCGTTCTCCCTGTTTCACTTCGCCGCCTGCTCGAGCGCCTTCACCGCCTGCATTGCTTCAGACGGGAATCCGGCGCCGATCACCAGTTGGCGGGCGGCGTTGGTCGTGCGGATGCGGCCGTTGGCGTCGGAAATCACCGGCGACGACATCATCACCACCGACCGGCCGATGCCGGGGAAATTCTGATTGACCTCAAGCGGCAGCCAGCACACCGAACCGTGGAGCGTCAGGAACTGCCACATCAGGCCGTTGTCCTGGCAGTTGCCGATCAGAATGTGAGCATGAACCGGCGGGCCACCATAGCCCGGCCAGCCGAAACTGTCCATATAATCGTATCGGCACGACGCCCGCGAGCCTTCGACCGTAATGCGCGATTCGATGTTATAGTTTCGTTTCAGCCATTGTGCCAGTTCGTTCGCCACCGGCTTGAAGCGCGAGTCGCCGCAGCCGATGACTACGCTCGTGTCTTTCAGCCCATCGATGAACGACGCGACCTGGTCGTGCTCGAGAATTTCGACCGGCTGCAACTGGTCGCCCGTCTCGTATTCCGCCGTTTGGGGCAGCAGTTGGGCGGGGCCGATGCCGCTGGGCTTGCCTTCGCCGAACAGGCGCACGTTGCCCGCCGGTGCTACGGCGAACGCGGCCGATTGCGCCATCGGCACCCACGTGGTGAAATCGGCGCGGCCGTCCTTAACGCTCGACGGCACGGGCACGCCCAGCCGCGCGTCGAACACCACCGGCGCCACGCCCGGGGCTGCCACTGAGGCATCGACCACGGCGCCGCTGAGCATGCAGCGGAAGTACGCACGCTGCCAGAAGTAGTTGCCCTCAGTGTGTGCCAGGCCGACGTATGCGTTGTCTATCCCATCGCGCCTGCGGTAGAACGCCTCCACCGTCCGCACCGGCCGCTCCTCCTCCCACATATACTCGCTGTATTCCGGACCGTTGCGGTAAACGTGGTACCAGTCGGGATCGTCATTGCGTTGCGCGCGGAGGAAGTTTCCGCGCGTCAGCGTTACCTCTCGCTCAACTGCCAGCCGCAGAAGCTCGTCCAGCGCCCACGCCTCATAACGCTTCTGCTCCAGGTTGTAGTTGGAATGCCGCGAGTGCGTCAGGCCGTAGGTCAGCTCGTAGCGTGCGGCCTGCCAATACTGATGCCCCACCGGAAAACCGCAGAACGCAGCCTTGCCCCGGCCGAAGGTGTTGTCGGCTATGGCCACGTCATTGGCTGTGCCCACAAACCAGCCGCGCGCGGTCGCGCCGTTGAGCTTGAGCGCCGCGGTGAGGTCGGTCTGCGCCTTCCACGGCCTGGGATTTCGAAACGTGAAGCTGCCCTCGCTGTGGGTCGTTTCGAGCAGATACGGATCGACTCGGTCGGGAGTGCGCATCGCTGCGATGTCGGCCCCGAGCACGTCGGCGAGCGGCAGGCTTTCGCGGCGTTTGCCGTGCTCGTCGAACAGCCCCGGTGCGCCGAATGCGAGCAGGCTGCCGCCCCGGCGCGTCCACTCGCGGATGACGTCGCACGTCTGCGTCGCCATATACTGCGTGTTGGGGAGGATCAGCACCTTGTAACCGTCGAGGCTGCCGTCGAGGCCGTCTTCGGCGACGTAATCGTAATTGATGAAAGTCCGCCGCAGCAGGTGCCCCCACGCGAGGGCGCTTTCGTACAGGTTGAAGCTGCGGTCGCACCGGACCGTATTCTGGCTCCACAGGATGGCTACGCCGGCGGGCGGCATGCTGGTGTTGAGTGCGACGGGTGCAAGCTCCTGCGCGCGCCGCGGCGTGGCGATGTACGATCCGATCCCGAAATCACCGAGCTGGCGGTCGGGGTAACGGTACCACGACTGCGGGTAGTTGTAGCGCGAGGTCGAGCCTACGAAATTCCCGGCGGTGCTGTGCGACACGTTGAGGAACGGGTGGCGGGCGAGGTCGGCCGACGGCGTGGCCCCGCAGCCGGAGTGCATCGCGTAGGCCCACAGCCAGTTGTCGCGTGCAAGGCTGCGGACAAGCTGGAACGTGCCGCAGGCGGTGGTGCCGGTGCCGGGGTTGTCCGTGAGCTGGGCCAGCTTCGCCAGGTCGCGCGACTTGCCGGTTACGCGGGCCTGCAGGCGGTGGAAATCGTCATTGACCGTCATCGTCTGGACGCGCAACTCGGGCCAGCCCTTCTTGAGCGCGGCCCGGATCCGCGCGACGTAGTCGAGCAGCCATTGCTCGCGGCATCGTTCGGCACGGACGACGGCGGCCGGGTCGGGGTTTTCATCAGCCAGGATCGCCTCCGGCGTGCGCCAGGGCGTGTCGGTATTGCTCCACGAACGCCAATAGGCGTCCATCACAGCCGATTCATCGGCCGGCGCCTCGATTTCAGGCTGGCCGCCTTCCACGAAAACAGCTTCCACCTGTTGGGGCCAGCGCTGCCTGAGGTGGGCGGCATAGGCCTCGAGGAATTTTCCGTATGCCGCGGCCGTTGGGGCGTGGAAGATGTTGATGCCGCGGACCTCCTTGCTTGTCTCGCCCTGTCGATTTTTCACGGTTACAGTGAACCGGGCGAGGTCGCCATGCTGGTCGATCAGCCACTGCGGCGGCTTGCCGGTGAGGGAGGCGAGCATCGGGCAGGCGCGGATGTTGTGGCGTGCAAGTTTTTCGATGGCTGCATCGAGCCTCGAGAAGTCATACTCGCCCGGCCGCGGCTCCTGCCCCGCCCAGTCTGAGGCGGCTTGCGGCATGTTGGCGTATTGAATGCCGGCCTTGGCCGCCTTCGCGAGCGCGTATTCCTGTTCGTCGTCGGGCAGACTGAAGAACCAGCGATCGCTGAGGCTTGCTCCCCGCTGCAGCCCGGCGCGGCGGTCGGCGTCGCGGGCGGGATCGGCCCACGGCTCCGGTTTCGAAACGACGTTCCATTGCGCCTTACCGGCCGCTGTCTGTTTAACCTCGTCGGTCAGTTCAGCCTTGAGGCCGGCGCTGCGGCGGTGGAAATCATTCACCTGCACCGCCACAAACCTGCGCGCCCGCTGGAGGAGGTCGAGCTGCTCCTGCGGGACGTTTTCGGCGCCGAGGCCGTCGATCGACGCCTGGATCGCCTTGCCGCCGTTGTCGATGCCCCGGAGCGTGCCGTATAGGTCGGCCGCTTCCTGCATCAATGACTCCGCCTCGCCGGAGCGGTCCGGGCCGCCCCAGCCTTTCAGGTAGATCGCGAGCGCCTTCGAGTCGTGGATATCCTGGATCGAATAGCGATGCAGCAGCCGCAGGTTTTCGATCCGCTCAAGTTCGTGCCTCACATCGGCCGGCTCGACGGCGGCGCGTGCGTGGCCGCCTGCGGCAAGAACGATCACAGCGGCAATCAGGGCAGGCAATCGGATGTTCATTGTGCTATCCTTTCATAAGGTACAGAAGCTCGGGCAAAATCCTGTACGTCAGGCGCCCGTTTCGCAGGCGAAAGTGCGAGCCGCACCGGCAACCGTCACAACCTTGTCGGCCAGCTTCAGGCTCAGCTCCGGGCCGTCGGTCTGCAAGGCAACCTGCCCCGGCGTTACTTCCACGTGCAACCGCACACCGTGCCAGCGGATCGAAAACGAAAAACCGGTCCATTGCGACGGCAGAAGCGGGTTCAACGACAGGTTGCCGTCGTACCACCTGACGCCTCCGAAGCCGAGAACCACGCACTGCCACGCTCCGCCGAGGCACGCGGCATGGATACCCATCCAGGAATTGTCGTGGAAGTCGTCGAGGTCGAGCCGCGCCGTGCGGAGGAAATAATCGTATGCTGTGTCGGGCCGGCGGATGGCGGCGGCCATGATCGAATGCGTGCAGAAGCTGAGGGAGGAATCATGCGTGGTGCGCGGCTCGTAGTAATCGAAATCGCGTTGAATCTGGTCAGTGGGGAAGCGGTCGCCCACCAGCAGGCCGGCCACGAGCACGTCCGCCTGCCGCAGCACCTGCGTGCGCATTGCGCGGTCGTAAGACCACGCGGCATTGACCGGCCCCGGCAGCGGATGCGCCTGAAGGTCGTAAGGCTCGAGCAGATCGAAGCCGTCGTCCTGCAGGCAGATGCCCCGTTCTTCGTCCACCGGAAGATAGATGCTTTCGCTGATATGGCGAAAGAGCTTCTGCTCGTCGGGCGGCAGGTCGAGGCGCTCGCAGGCCCGGCGATACGCATCCGGCTGTTGCGTCTGCAGGATTTCCAGCAGGCGGCATGTCTTGGCGAGGTTTTCCTGTGCCATTATGTTGGTGTAGTAATTGTTGTCCACGCCCTGGTGATACTCATCGGGGCCGAGCACCTTGTTGATGACATACTCGCCCACTTCCTGGCTGTAGAAGGCTCGGCCGACCCACATCCTGCTGGTCTCGACCATTATGTCGATGCCGCCCTCGGCGATGAAATCGAGGTCGCCGGTCACGCAATAGTAAAACCACACTCCCCAGGCTACGTCTGCAGTGACGTGAATCCCCATCAACGCAAACTGCCACAGCGTCGAGCACTCGTTGCCGTCGGTGTCGGCCATAAATGGAAACGCCGCGCCGGGCAGATCGAGTTCGGCGGCCTTCCTGCGTGCGCCCGGCAGCATGTGAACGCGCGAGCGCTCGAGGTTTTCGGCCACCTCCGGCATTGCGAAGGCATACATCGGCAGCATGAAAACTTCAGTGTCCCAGAAATACGTGCCGAAGTAATGCTCGCCGGTCAGGCCCTTGGCGCCGATGTTGAC
>Ga0307379_10009890_pt1 | contig 12695 bp, 6 predicted proteins | sample UN2MG_FD_202237 | JGI IMG/M metagenome (GOLD analysis project Ga0307379, IMG submission 202237) | Soil microbial communities from Risofladan, Vaasa, Finland - UN-2 | ecosystem: Environmental > Terrestrial > Soil > Coastal area > Acid sulfate soil | place: Finland: Risofladan, Vaasa | collected... | reverse complement strand
AGCCGCACTCTTGAGAAGTATTTTGCGACCGCCCCTTGTGTGGGGTCTATCGCCATCGAGTTGTCGTTGAGCACGATTAGTAATTGCCTCTTGACCAGGCCGAGATTATTGAGCGCCTCGAAAGAGACGCCGTTGACGATGCTGGCGTCGCCGACGAGCGCTACGATTTTGCTGTTTTTCTTTTGCTGCGTTTGCCCTAAAGCCAGCCCGATTGCAGTCGCTATTGCGGTGCCGGCGTGGCCGACGGCGAACTGGTCGTATGCGCTTTCAGCCGGGTTGGGAAAGCCGCTTATCCCGCCAGCCTTGCGGAGGAGCTTGAATTTATTTTTCCTGCCGGTAATGATTTTGTGCGTATAGCATTGATGGCCGACGTCCCAGAGAAGTTTATCCTTTTTGAAATCGAAGACATAGTGCAGCGCCAGCGTCAATTCCACCACGCCGAGGTTGCTGGCCAGGTGTCCGCCGGTCTGCGCGACCGAGTTGAGAATGAACCGGCGTATGTCGTCGGCCAGGGCGTTTAGCTGGCGCACCGGCAGCTTCTTGAGGTCGTCAGGGCAGTCTACCCCATTTAGAAACTTCCATTTTTCGTGTGAGATTTCCATCATATTTATAGAATCTTTTGAATTAAGTTTCTAACGGGGTAAATTTGCTCTAACAATTCAGTCATTAGCGGTTCTTTCGGCTTCTTTATACGAAAAATTTCAAACAAAAGCGCACATAGTTGAAGAGTAAAAACGGAAATTTCAAATTTTTTTTACTGCTTTTATCATAACAACTTATCTCAAGAATACTACTTTTAATATGCCTTTTTTAGCCACTAAGGCACGAAGAGAATTTAGACATGGATTAACGCAGATTAACGCTGATGAATTGAGCCACAGAGAACGCGGAGGTTTTCAGCCGGCTTTGGCGTCTTTGTCCGAATCTTTGTTCGATGCAAGCATCTACAGAAGCTTCGTTCTTAGCCACCGGGTTCCGTCTAAGCCGGACCCCGTTTGTGAAGCCGGCGAAAAAGGGGGGTTTATTAACCACGGATTGCACCCCCAGAGAGATAACGCTTCGCTATCTCACGGGGTAAACAGATTTCACGGACCTACTTGATAAGTAGGCAAGGATATACGGATTTTTTAGCCACAAAGACACGAAGCCACAAAGGCACAAATAGATTTAATGCCCTGCTCAATTTGCAACCAGAGATTTCAAGGGCTTGCAATTCGAAGAAGATTTTGTTATTATTGCGGAGTTTGAACGCTGGAAATGTTTGCCCGGCGAAACGGGCAATAACTGAAACTACATTTAAAATGAAGGAGGCACTCAAAATGAAAAACGCCACACGCACCACTATCGTCGTAAGCACTGTTATCATTGGGATCTCGGGCATTTTGCTTTCAAACGCTCTTGCTCAACGTTCATCCAGAGGAAGGGGAGGCGGACAGGGAGATTCGGAACTTGAAAAGCCACCTGTACCGAAAGACAATAATGAGAAGAAGATTCTCAGTATTCTGGATGATATTCGCGCAACTCAAAGCTACAGGAATGTGCCGCCGCAGGACGGGCGATTCTTTCGAATCACGGCCCAGGCGATGAATGCAAAAAATGTTGTTGAGATAGGGACATCTACCGGCTATTCCGGCATCTGGTTCGGGATGGCGCTTCAAAAAACCGGCGGCAAGTTGACGACATACGAAATCGATGCACAACGTGCCGCTACCGCCCGCGCTAATTTCAAACGAGCGGGTATGGCTGATATCATCACGCTCATCGAAGGAGATGCTCACGAGGAAGTGAAGAAACTTAAAGGTCCAATCGACGTGCTCTTTCTCGATGCAGACAAAGAAGGCTACATCGATTATCTCGACAAACTTTTACCGTTGGTGCGGCCCGGCGGGCTTGTCATTGCGCACAACATTAATCCCAGGATGACTGATCCTAAATATATGGAAGCGATAACAACAAATCCCAACCTGGAAACGATTGTTCGAAGCGGAGTCAGTGTGACGCTTAAGAAGTGACGATGCGAAATAGATGGATGACGTTTATCGGTGAAGTAACACTTCCTCGGAAAGTTAAGGGCGTAATGAAGGCGAACATATGAAACAAATGAAAAAACAACAATCCGCAAAGCCGAACCGTATCGATCTTATGACGATGAGAAGTTCTGTTGTGATTCTTGCCCTGATCCTGCCGGCCTGTCGGATTTCGCCAGCTTGGGGAGCGACGTCGGTGATGGTGGAGAATTTCGAGAAGGTTCCTTCGCCGCCTACTGTGTGGGTAGTCAATATCCCCAACGAGAATGCTTCGGTCCAGTTGTCTGGCGATCAGCCACACGAGGGCGAGCAGTGTCTGAAGTTGCATTACCACTTTGTCGGCGCAGGGAGCTTTCAATATCTCGGCATCCCGAACAAGGTCAGGATCCTCGGCCCCGTCCATAACCTGCATTTCTGGCTCAAGGGGGACAACTCGAAGTCTTCCTATGGGCTGCAAGTAGCCGGCGCCATGGGCGAGACACACCAGTATCGGTCGCTGTCCACAGGCAAGGGTCAAGGTGGGATCATTGACTTTACGGGCTGGAAAGAAGTCGTTTTCGACCTGGACGCACTCCATGAGACATGGGGAGGGGACAAGAACGGTAAGATCGATTATCCGATCAGTATGATTACACTCACTATCGGTCAGCCCACGGATAAGGAGACATTGTTATCCGTCGAGAGCGATTTGTACTTCGATGCCCTCAGTGTTGACTCTGAAAAGAGTGCAGATGAAACCTTGGGCTGCCGGGTGTCCGTAGTCTCGCCCGACTATGGCTGCGACATACAAGGCGACACACTTGTCACTCTCGAGGCAGCAGGCTTCAAAAGCGTGACCGTGAAATGCTGGAAACAGGGCGGCGTCTTTGGTTCTGATTCCACGGTTGCTACCGTCGCCCTTGATGCGAAAGGTAACGGTTCGTTTGTCTTCCCGGCCAATGCCTACCCACATGGCCCCATCACGGTGAGAATCAGCGGCGAAAACGGTGATGTCAAAGACAATTGCTACCTCCAACTCTACAACAAGGGCGGCGTTTCCTGGAACGAAGGAATGCCCAAAGATCCACCTCCAGCGGCGAAAGGCATGTCGCTGGTCTTTGCCGATGACTTTAACAGCCCCCTCTCCATTTCCAGCACAGATCCCAAGGCCACCTACTACGATCACAAACCGCCGGGCGGCTGGCAGGATTTCAGTACGATTCGATTCACGAGTTTTGATCGACCCAATAATCCCTTCAGCCAGGTCGATTCCTATCTGCGGATCAGGGCGAGTGAGAAGGCTAAGAGCTCCGGCCTGATTTCCTCCATGAAGAACGATGCCAGCGGCATCACGGCCAAGGCGCCCTGCTACTTTGAATGCCGGTTTATCGGCCCCAACGCCACTGGAACGTGGCCGGCCTTCTGGCTCCTGACGGATTACATGACGGATCACGTCAAAGGCATCAAAGTGCCGTGCGATGAGTTGGACATCATCGAAGCTTACGGCGGGGAAGGCCCTCGTCAACCGAACGCTTTCGACACCTACATGGTTTGCCCCCATTGCTGGGAGCAGGGTGAGACCGGCAAGGCCATCGAGAAAAAGGCCTTCGACGGGCTACACAATCCCATTCGCATGCGCAAGTTCGGAATCCCCTCCACCTGGTTTGAGGCACTCCATACCTACGGGTGCAAGATTACCGAGACGTACACGATCTACTATTGCGACAACATCGAGGTGGGACGGCACGAGACGCTTCCGCTCTCCAAAAAAAGCCCATTTTTCTTTTTGATCAATCTGGCCACCGGCGGCGGCTGGCCCGTCGATTTGTCCCGGTATGACGGTTTGGCCGACATGTATGTCGATTACGTGCGGGTGTATTCGAAGTAAAAGCCTCAGTACAATAAGAGAAGAGAACCCCTGAGGCTCAGTTTGGAGGAGCAAATGTCCGACTCGAAGTCACAGAAGGTCATAAACCGGCTCGGCATTCTTTGCAGGCAAGAAACTCACCACGCGGGTCGCCCCGGCGGTCTTGTCATTGCGCACAACATTAACCCCAGGATGGCTGATCTAAAATATATGGAAGCGATAACAACAAATCCCAATCTGGAAACGATTGTTCGAAGCGGAGTTAGTGTAACGCTTAAAAAAAGATGATACCGGATAAATCCCTTATTAGGACAAACCGCCTGACAATCAACCTAACATCTTAGCAGGCATAACGACCTTTAGTTGCTTCGTACGTATATTTTTATCTTGTTCTTTGCAGCAGGGCGATAGTGAGTTTTCGTAGGGTGTCGGCTTTTTGGCCGAAGGGGGCCAGGAGTGCTGCCGCTTCGTCGGCGAGTTTCTTTGCCAACTGCTGTGATTTTTCGATTCCCACGACCGCGGGGTAAGTGCACTTGTCTGCCTTGGCATCTTTGCCGGCCGTTTTACCCAAATGCTCGCTCGAAGCACATACATCGAGAACATCGTCGGCTATCTGGAAGCCCAACCCAATCTTCAGACCATATTCGGACAAGGACTCAAGCCGATTTTTTTTTGCGCCGCCACAGATAGCCCCCATCGCAGCGGCGCATTGGAAGATCTTAGCGGTTTTGTTGATATGTATAATTCGCAGGTCCTGCTCGGTTGCCTGTGTATTTTTTAGAGGGGCTTTGAGGTCGGCCATCTGGCCTGCAATCATACCGGCCGGCCCCGCGGCTGAAGCCAGTTGCCCAACCAGTTTGACTGCAATGGCTGCGTCATCAATCTCTTCGGCCAAAATCTCGAAGGCCAGCGTCAAAAGTGCATCGCCGGTGAGAATAGCTGTTGCTTCATCAAAGGCCTTGTGGCAGGTAGCTAATCCCCGCCGAAGGTCATCATTATCCATCGCCGGCAAATCATCGTGGACAAGTGAATATGTGTGCACCATTTCGACGGCAGCGGCGGCAATTTCAGCGTTATGGTTTATTTTGCCGCTAACAAGCTCACAGCACCACAGAAGCAACGCCGAACGCACCCGCTTACCCGGTGCATCGAGGGTGTACTTCATCGCATCCTTCAAATCGCTGTTAATCTCGGTGTGCCTGGCCAGGAGCTGCTGCAGAGTAAGGTTGACGAACTCTGCCTTGTTGCGTAATAACGTGTCGAAATCAGTATTGGAGGTCTTTGCCGGTGACATATACAGTTCCATTACCCTTATTGATTATTGGTAAATGATAATTGATAGATGACAAATGATAAATGATAATTTATATAATTATCGGTAATCAATGATGAATCAGTATATTCTTATTCTTGGCGTAACCGCCTCGGGCAAGGGGCAATTGTCTTTTAGTCTGGCTGAAAGTCTGGGTGCTGAAATAATAAGCGTGGACTCTATGAAGGTCTACCGGCGGATGGACATCGGCACGGGCAAGCCGCCCAAAGAGGCCCGCGAGCAGCTTGCCTATCATTTAATTGACGTAGTTGAGCCGAGCGAATCGTTTAGCGTTGGCACATTTCTTGAGCTGGCAAATGAGGCTATAGAGCAGATAAAGAGGCGAAAAAGACCAGTCATCGCGGTTGGGGGGACCGCTCTGTATATAAAGGCCCTTTTGTATGGCCTATTTGAAGGCCCGGGAACCGATGAGCAAATACGCGCGGAATTGCGAGCGCGAGCAGAAGCCGGCGGCGCCGAACTCTACCGCGAATTAGCAAAAATCGACCCCGCAGCCGCCGAGCGTATCAGCCCCAACGACACTAAACGTATAATCCGGGCCCTGGAGGTTTACAAAATCAGCGGCAAGCCCATCTCAAGTCTGCAGAAGCAATTCAGCGCGGAAGAGCCTTTGCAGGACTGGAGGATAATAGGGCTGCGGAGAGAAAAAACCGAAGAGAACAAGAGGATCAACGCCCGGGTCAAAAAGATGATTGCCGCCGGTCTTGTCGATGAGGTCAAATCTTTGTTAGCTGAAGACAAACCTTTAAGCAAGCAGGCCCGCTGTGCAATCGGCTACGCCGAGATAATCGATCACCTCTCAGGCCGGATGACATTGGAAGATGCGATAGAACTTATAAAGAAGAACACCCGACGGTTAGCCAAGAACCAAAGGACCTGGTTTAAGACGTTCCAGAACGTTAAGTGGCTTGACATTGAGCCGGAAGAATCATACGAAAAAATCCTCGACCTTACGAAAATACTGTTGAGCGATATCGAATAAGTATCCTTGGCCGAGCAGGGTGTGTGGAATACAAGGTTTTTCATTTTTCAGTAGTTTCAAGATATGTACCCGGCTGCTTAATCCCCGGCATTTGGCAAAGAAATGGCTGGGGGACTTGCTTTTTTAAGGGAAATTTGGTATTATAGTATAGTGGATATGGAGGAAGGAAGTAATATTGGTGGCAAAAGGTAAATTCCCACCTAAATTTTATTTGTCAGGGCAAAGACCCAAAAAGGAAGGATGCATCCCGTGAGTAGAAGAGGTTTTTTTCTAAGTTTTTTTGTGCTTTTGTTTTTTGCGTTTTTAGCAGAGAGAGCATTCGAGTCGGCTGTAGCGGCAGGCGGAAAGGCAAAGGTTGTTAAAGACGAGGAGTGGCAATGGGAGTATGTTCCGAATCAGCTTCTGGTGAAATTTCGGCCTGAAGCAGCAGGGCATTCGGAAGCTGCGGAGCATCTGGAGACAACGAAGCATCTGGAAGAGACGGGGCGTCCGAAAGCGAGTCTGGATGGGGATGAGGCGGGGGCAGGAGTCACAAAGTCACTTGAGCGGCTGAATCAGCGGTTTCGGGTGCGAAGAAGTGAGAAGCTTTTTCGGGAATTTGCGAAACATCAGCGGAAGATGGAAGTATTACGGAAGAAGTCACCGGGGCAATTGACGAAGCTGGAAAAGCGGCTGCTGCAGAGAAGTCGGCGGGCGGGTGCCTGGAGACAAGTACCGGTGCTGGACAGGATTTATCTTCTGGAGCTTGAGGAGGGACAGGACCTGGCAGCGGCGCTGGCGGCTTGTCGGCAGGACCCTGCCGTGGAATATGCAGAGTTAAATTATCTGCTCTATGAGCACAGGACCCCGAGCGACACCTATTTTTCGATTCAGTGGCCGTTGGAAAATACGGGGCAGATGTATCCGGAGAGCGGCAGTTATAATCATCCGCCCGGGAAGTTCGATGCGGACATTGATGCGCCGGAGGCGTGGGATATTTTCACGGGCAGTGCGGACGTGGTAGTGGCCGTCATTGATACGGGTGTGGATTATGCCCATCGAGATATCGACGACAATATGTGGGTGAATGAGGCAGAGCTGAATGGAACGGCGGGGGTGGATGATGACAACAACGGGTACGTCGATGACATCTACGGGTATGATTTTTACAATCGCGACGGTGACCCAATGGATGATCGCGGCCACGGAACGCACTGTGCAGGTACCATCTCGGCCGAGACGGACAACGTACAGGACATCGCCGGCGTATGCTGGCAGACGCGGATTATGGCGGTCAAATTTCTGGGATCGGGCGGCAGCGGTACCACGTCGAATGCGGTGAAATCATTTTACTATGCCGTGGCGAACGGGGCGGATATATGTTCAAACAGTTGGGGCGGCGGCCCGTATTCGGAAACGTTAGAGGAAGCGCTTGATTATGCAGCCGGCCAGGGTGTAATCCTGGCGGCGTCAGCGGGCAATGATAATACGAGCAATCCTGAGTATCCGGCGTATTACGGGCCGATGATTTCGGTGGCGGCGACGGATTCTAATGATGATAAGGCGTCGTTTTCAAATTACGGTGATTGGGTTGATTTGGCGGCGCCCGGGGTTGATATTTTATCTTTGCGAGCGAGCCTTGCGAGTTCGTATTACGGGACGCCTTATGATGATTATACACTGATTCTGTCAGGTACTTCAATGGCGTGTCCGCACGTGGCGGGAGCGTGTGCGCTGCTCATTGGGGCCAATCCCACACTGACACGGGATGAGGTGTATGAGGTTTTGATGACGACGGGAGACCCGATTGCAACCGGGATTTGTTTATCGGACAGTCGGTTGAATGTATGGAACCTGCTGCGGGAAGCAGTATCGGCGCGGGGGCGAGTAGAGTTTACGCAGGATGAGTATTCGTGTTCGGATGATATCTCGGTGATATTGGCGGACGGCGACCTGGCCGGACATGGAAGTCATCTTGTAATCGTCGAAACGGCGGGCGGCGATACGGAAATTTTAGGACTGATTGAGCGTTCATCGAGGATTGGAGTGTATGATGGTACAATAGCAACGGAATACGGCACGGCAATCGGCGGAGACGGCATAGTACAGGTAACGAACGGAGAGACGATTACGGTTACGTACAGCGATGCGAACGACGGGACAGGCGGCGTTGCGGTAAGCGAAGATACGGCTACGGCGGATTGTGAGGGCCCCCTTATCTTAAATGTTCAGGCCGCGCAGGTGGGAGCTTACTGGGCGCGGATATACTTTGAGACGGATGAGCCGAGCCGGGCATTAGTGAACTATGGCAGGAATTGTAATAACCTCAAGGGCGGGACAGGAGAGGACCCTGCACTGTCATTGAGTCATAATGTGTACCTCTATAATCTGAGGAGTGAAACGACCTATCGTTTTGAGATTGTCGCAACGGATGAATTCGGAAACGAGACAACGGACGATAACGGGGGTCAATGTTATAGTTTTACGACGCTGGCGGAGGTGCCGGGACTGCATGTGCCGATTGAATATTCGACCATTCAGGCGGCCATCGACACGGCACTGCCGGGAGAAACGGTGTGGGTGGCGGACGGAGTTTATCAGGGCGAGGGGAATCGGGACCTGGATTTTTGGGGCAAGGCAATAACGGTACGCAGCGAATTCGGACCGGAGCATTGTGTGATTGATTGCCAGGGCAGTGTGGAAGAGCCTCGGTATGGATTCTACTTTCACAGCGGTGAGGGGGCCGGTTCAATTTTGGATGGTTTTACAATAACAGGGGGATATGCAGAATATAGAGAATATATCGGCGGGGGTATTATCTGCGTTGACAGCAGTCCGACGATTGAGAACTGCATATTGTCAAATAACGTGGGTGTATTCGGTGGGGGGATGACAGATACGAACAGCAGTCCCACGGTAACGAATTGTCAGTTTATCGGTAATGCGGCGCATTTGTTCGGTGGGGCGATGGATAATTATAACAATAGTCATCCCATCGTGACGAACTGTACCTTTATCAATAACATGACGGATTCGTATTATTCGGACGAGTGGGGCGGGGGAGCGGTGGGCAATGACGACGGCTGTAACCCGAGGTTTTCAGGCTGTCGATTTGAGAATAACTTTACGTATGGACTGGGTGCGGGGATGTACAATGAGGGCAGTTGTGACCCAATCCTGAAAGATTGTGTTTTTATAAATAATGAAGCGGAATGGGGCGGTGCAGGTCTGGCCAGTGATTACGGGGAATGTGATCCTTATCTGGTGAATTGTCAGTTTATCAATAACACGGCCGACCAGGGCGGGGGGATTTATTGCGGCTGGAGCAACACCCTGAAGGTTGCGAATTGTATCTTTAATAACAACCTGGCAACCAATACGGGGGGTGGAATCTGGATTTATAACAGCACTATTCAAGTGGCCAACTGCACCTTTTACAATAATGAAGCGCGGAGCTGGGGTGGGGGGATTCATATACAAAGTTCAGTAGTTGGCAACGTATCAAACAGTATCTTCAGGCGGAATCGTGATGCCGATGGTTATACGTTGGATGCCCAGATTAGCGGCTGGATGGATTTGGACTTGTATTACAACTGTATCGAGCAGTGGGAACCGCTCACCCAAACGACCATCCAGGGCAATGTGAATACGTATCCACTGTTTCTGGATCCTGACGGTGACGATGAGGTAGCAGGTACGGAAGATGACAATCTTCGACCGGGACCGGGTTCTCCCTGTATCGATGCGGGTGACAACTACTGGCTGGCCCTGGATGTTGCGGACTTGGATAATGACGACAACAGGTCTGAGCTAATACCGTTCGATTTGGATTGGGGCCCGCGACTGGTGGATGATCCCTGTACTCCCGATACGGGAGTGACGTGGGACCCGTGCCTACCGATAGTGGATATGGGAGCTTATGAGGGACCGTACCAGGGTTTTCGAGTTGAGCCTCTGCTGGTGACAGTGCCGGAAGGTTTGACTGCCTCGTTCACAGTGTCGCTTGGTCTCAATCCTCAGGAGCCGGTTACCGTAACGGTAACTTATCACAGCGGGGACGAGGATATTTCGGTACAGAGCGGGTCGGTCTTGTTTTTTGACCCTTCGAATTATCATCAGCCGCAAACCATAGTACTGGCCGCGGCCGAGGATGATGACTTTGTCAATGGTACGACCTGGATTGTCATTGAAGCTCAGGATTTTCCCTCGAAGAAAATAACGACAAGAGAGTCGGACAACGAACCGGTGCCGGCGGTTGTGTATGTGGATGCAGCGGCGACGGGTAATCAAACCGGTTTGAGTTGGCAGGATTCGTTTGCCGACCTGCAAACCATTCTGAAGTATGCGAAAGAAAATCCCGGGATAACAGAAGTCCGTGTCGCGCAGGGAGTATATCATCCGGCCGGTCCGGGCGGGGACAGGTATGAAACTTTTACACTTATCAATGGTTTGGTTTTGCGGGGAGGATATGCAGGAGCACAGAGTGCAAATCCGGATAATCGGGACGTATCGGTGTATCCGACGATATTGAACGGCGATTTGAATGAAGATGACGAACCGGAATTTCTGAATTATCAGGACAACAGTTTCCACGTGGTAATAGGTAAGAATCTGGGCTCGAATACGGTTCTGGACGGTTTTGTGATTCAAGCAGGCAATTCGAACGGGATGAATGTTCACGCCAACGGCGCCGGCATGCTGAACAGGGACGGCAGTAATCCTGTGATTATGGATTGCACTTTCACCCGGAACCTGTCGAGCGGCAGCGGCAGCGGGATGTACAACGAAAACAGCAATCCGCACTTGGTTCGGTGCAGGTTCGGTGATAATTCTATGGGCGGCAACAGCGGCGGCGGGATGTATAACCTCGACAGCAGTCCCATCGTAGAGGATTGTGAATTTGTGGGAAACATTGCGGGAGTTGGAGGAGGGATGGCAAATAACGGCAGCGGCAATGCCCTACTGACAAATTGCTTATTTAAGGATAATCAGGCAAGTTTCGGCGGCGGACTTAACACCCGTGATAATTGCAGCCCGACAGTCATCGATTGTACGTTCGAGAACAACTGGGCCGGTTACACCGGTGGAGGAGTGGAGATACGCGGAGGAAATCCAACCTTTACTCGTTGTCGTATTATCAATAATGATGCCGGTGAGTATGACTGGGGCGGTGCGGGCGTGGATATGTTCGGAGGTAATGCGACATTTGAGAGTTGTACCATTGCCGGCAATACCAGTTACGAAAACGGCGGTGCAATGTTTGTCTGGAACGGACATGCAAATATGTATAACTGTACTATCAGTGATAATACAGCGGCTGATCAGGGGGGCGGGATTTTCCTTTTCAGTCATCTTACGGGCAGTGCGACGCTGCGAAGCTGCATTCTCTGGAACGAAAACGCGACTGAGGTGGAAGGCAAAACCATATCGGTGCAATACTCTGATGTTGAGGGTGGTTATATCGGTACGGGCAATATAAATGCGGAGCCTCGGTTTGTAGATTCGGCCGGTGGTGACTATCATTTACTTTGGGATTCGCCTTGCATTGATACGGGCGACCCGGGATACATACCACAACCTTCTGATAAAGACATCGACAAAGAGCCGCGGGTGATGCGCGATAATCGCGTGGATATGGGTAGTGACGAAGTGGGGACAAAACAAGCGGACTTTGACCGCAACGGAATTATTGACAGCCGCGACCTGTCGGTGTTACTGAATAGCTGGCTGGCCGTGCAGGGCGATGACAATTGGCATGTGCTCTGCGATTTATTCAATAATCAGCAGATTGACGCGATGGATTATGCCCGGTTTGCCGCCGATTGGCTCTGGCGGGCCGACTGGTATCAGGATTAGACCCGGGCACTCGATTCAACCTTAAAGAATTGGGAGACATTCCTAAAACACGGTCTAAAGAAACAAATTTCACATTAAGCTTTAACGCCACTTGCTCAACTATCCCGGGCGAATTAAAGGTGTTCGATACTTTTTCCGGTCAAACAGTTTGCAACTGGCGTTGGGCACGCAAGACCGCAGCGGCATCGCCCAGAACAAGCTGCTTTATCAAACTGGCCGGAACCAGCGTAAGGCCCATATTAAATATTTTTTCCTCAACCATCGAGGCAATCATCCTTGCCGTTTGTTGTGAAACGTTATGCTTTGCTACCAGGCTCTTGACTATTCTGGACTTGTCCCAACGAAACCTGCTGTCGGCGTGCTCGGTTTTGCGGAGCAGCTCAGCGTCCGCCAGTTCCTCGACGTTAATGGAAACAACCTCAATTCTGGAACGCTTGAGCTTACGCTCGAAATGATGTTCGCTCAGCGCCACTGCGGCTTCCTCATATTTCGTGGCTGTTAGAACCACCTTAATTATGGAAAAAATCTCACTGCTGGTTACACTTCGCCGGTTTTTTTTGCGATAAAGAAAATATGTTACCACCTCTGCCAGCTCTTCTGCGACGGCTATATCCGGCTGCCCCATCCTGCTAAGAGCGTTGCTGATAGCCCCTATGACTTTCGTGTGGAGGT
>Ga0307379_10009889_pt1 | contig 12697 bp, 12 predicted proteins | sample UN2MG_FD_202237 | JGI IMG/M metagenome (GOLD analysis project Ga0307379, IMG submission 202237) | Soil microbial communities from Risofladan, Vaasa, Finland - UN-2 | ecosystem: Environmental > Terrestrial > Soil > Coastal area > Acid sulfate soil | place: Finland: Risofladan, Vaasa | collected... | reverse complement strand
AACAACTGTTTTCTCATTAGAAGACGAAGATGATGGGACTGCGGATGAGTACTATGGCCCATGCCACGAGTTTTACTATGCTTTGGTGGGAGATTTCACCATGTATTGGGGCAAAGAGGCATCTGAAATAAGGAAGGGTAAAGCCAATAAACTACACTTGAAAGCTGGAGACATGGGATATTGGTCTAGGGGATGGAAGTACTCAGTGAAAAACACCGGTAAAGTGCCAGGCACGTTCTTCTGGGGTATCTCAAGGCCACCCAGGGGAATAGAGCGTAGAACAGTCCCAGGGATGCCTGACTGGCTCAAGAGGCAAAGTTCATGACTCTCTGTCACAGAATTCACCATAATACTTAAAGGGGTACGGCATTATGGACAGACACGATTTGTCAGTACTTTCTTGACTCGATGAGCCTCAGACCGCAATGATAATCAAAGATATCCCATATTTGCGCGAAGGCAGCTGACAATAGCTGCGGAGGCTGAGATACATGTGTAACACTCATGGTATGTTTAGTGGTAATAACTTACCGTGAGGAGTTACCAGGATGAGAAAGCCCATTGCCCGTAAGGATAGGCATGAAAGGTGGAGGGAAGTAGTGGACATTTTGGGGTTCACAAAACAGGAGATATTGAGAGTGGAGTGGATGGTCTTTTATCATACAGTTGGTAAAGGGAATGCCGCTCTCACTGCCAAACATCTCGGCATCTCAAGGAAGACTTTTCACAAGTGGTCCAGCCGCTTTAAGGGCTCAAAATACAACGTTAAAAGTCTGGCCGACCAATCTAAAGCTCCTCACCATAAAAGAACGGAGAGGTAACTCTTACCCGGGAGGAAAGAATAAGACGCTTAAGAAAGAGATATACTTACTATGGCAAGAAGAAGTCCTTTATGAGAAAGAATATTCCGAGGAGATCTCCACCTAGACAATCCAGAGGGTGATTCGAAGGTATGAACTTTATCCTGAAGAGTTCGATCCCCGGCTCACTGAATGGCTTGTCGAATATAACTTCCACCGCCCGCACCAGTCTCTTGCCTATCTCACTCCGGTAGAGTATATTGAAAAGGAGCTTGCTAAAATCCGTGGTTCAGTGTTACCTATGTGGTCAGCCAGCATATAGGGTTGACAGTCGGCTATGGCATCTTATACACTGAGCCCTTTGGGCAGTTAAACTTTTGCCATTCCCTTTGTAATGCTGGACTAGATAGGAGGACATATTCATGTTAGAAAAGGCACTCGGCGGTTATACCAGAAAAGTACTCAGAGTAAACTTGAGTAACCAGAGAATCTCTGAAGAAGCCACTGATGAGCTATTTTGCCGGAGATACCTCGGCGGCGCCGGTTTTGTGGCATACTATCTATGGAAGGAGCTGCCTGCGGGTATTGATCCGCTGGGTTCTGATAACAAGTTAGTCTTCGCTCTGGGACCTGTGACGGGTATTTCTCTGGGCGGCAGCGGGCGGCACTGCGTGGGTGCCAAGTCACCACTTACTGGTGGCATCGCCAAGTCGGAGGCGGGAGAATTCTGGGGAGCGGAACTCAAGCGCGCTGGTTATGATGCGGTAATCATTGAGGGTAAGGCAGAAAAGCCGGTTTATCTCTGGATACATGATGGTGTGGCGGAGATCCGGGATTGTGCACAGCTGTGGGGACGGGGTACGAAAGAAACACAAGACGCCATCAGGCAAGAACTTGGTGATGACAAGATACGGCTGGCACTGATTGGCCCCGCCGGTGAGAACCTGGTGCGCTTTTCTTGTATTATGCACGGCCTTTTTGATGCGGCGGGGCGTGGAGGTCTTGGAGCGGTCATGGGTGCCAAAAACCTGAAAGCCGTAGCAGTCCGGGGGCATACGGCGCCAGAAGTAGCAGACCGGGAAGGGTTGAAACAGTATCGCCAGTGGCTTGCCGGCAATCTTGAAAGCACGGGTAATCTCCGTAATTACGGCACCGGCGCTGGGATGGCAGCGTATGAGGCGTCCGGCAATCTGCCTGTGCGCAATTTCCGAGATGGCTTGTTCCCCGGTGTCAACAAAATAAACGCCGTTGCCATCAAAGACACCATTCATGTGGGTATGGACGGCTGTTTTGCCTGCCCTGTGCGATGTAAGAAGGCCGTTAAAATTGATAAGCCGTATCAGGTTAATCCTGCTTACGGTGGCCCGGAATATGAAACTCTGGCAGCGCTTGGCTCCAACTGCGGTATTGATGACCTGGCAGCCGTGTGCCGGGCGAACCAGCTTTGCGGGGATTATGCCCTAGATACTATCTCCACTGGCAGTACAATCGCCTTTGCCATGGAATGCTTTGAGAATGGACTGATTACGACCAGAGATACCGGGGGTATTGAACTCAGATTCGGCAATGCCGAAGCGATGCTGAAAACTATCGATTTGATTGCACATCGTAAAGGCATTGGTGCGTTGCTGGCGGAAGGCTCCGCCAGGGCTGCCCGGCAGATTGGACAGGGTGCGGAGGACTTTGTTGTCCATGTTAAGGGACTAGAGCCAGGCATGCATGAACCCAGGATACAACCTGGCTTTGGCTTGGGCTTTATGGTGAATCCACACGGTGCCGATCACTGTTGCAATATGATGGACACAGAGTACATTAATCCTGACAGTCTTGATGACCTGCGCCCTCTGGGTATCCTGGAATTACTGCCTGCGGATGAAATTAGCCCGCGCAAGGTAGCGCTGTTGAAAGCAATCCAATTGAAGGAAATTATTCATGATTCTCTTGCTATTTGTATGTTTCTTCCTTATTCCTTCACACAGCTGGCAGGGATTACAGCGTCGGTTTGCGGCTGGGACACTGATATTGCTGAACAGATGCGGGTAGCAGAGAGGATCCTGACCGTGATGCGCCTTTTCAATATCCGTAATGGTTTAACCGAGAAAGAAGATGTGCTACCCAGGCGCTTTTACCAGCCCAAGACGGACGGGGTTTTGTCCGACACGGCACTGGATCCTATGGAACAGGAGAAGGCAAAGCGGTATTATTATACTCTAATGGGCTGGGATGCCGATACCGGCATCCCACTGCCAGAACGCGTGGAGGAACTGGGAATAAAGTAGCGGCATTCCTCATTTTTACATTACTCGAGGCTGGAGAGTTCGAATTTCGTCTGACTGAAGGGCAGCATGAGGGAAAAATACTTGGCAGTAGCAAAGAGGTAGCATTACGCGCCGGGCGTTTCCTGATGGAAAATCTAGGGAAAAGCAAGGGCGTGACCTATAAAGGCTCAGGGCATTTTAACACTGTCTCCGCGATAGACACAGGTGCTGAACGTATAATTGTGATGCCGTTGGCAGCGCCTTCCCGGAGCATAATATTGTTGCTGAGGAGAAAGGAGGGGCTACTCAATCTGACCTGGCCCCAACAGCGATACCACTTGTTAAGTCATTCCTCTCGGTCGCCTGCTGTTGCCTCGTGAGTGTATTTGTCGGCTACCTTATGACAGGTAAGCCATTCGCCTTCTAGACTGTTCCCTGAAGCTTCTGTTCGCCTTTTTCTTCCGTTTTACTAGCCTTGTGATGGGGGTGTGTCAGAGGTGGTTCATAAACCGACAATTTGGGGGGCAAAACTGTTAAGGCATCGATTCGGAGATAGCCGTCCTCTTCTCGAGCTTTTGTCATGAGCTGAATTTCTATGTTCTCTTTCTTATTCAAGGCGTCAGTCATCGTATCCGGCTTCTGTGAGTTCCTTGCCATCCTTCTGGCGAGCTGGCGTGTTTTCCATGCGTGGTGTTGAGGTTATGCTGCCTGCTTAGAGCTTCTCCCGGTCAGGCTCCAATACGGCAGACAAACGACCGACCTAGCAGTCTCATGACAGAGAGCGACAAAAGCGCTTGACGTTGATAGCAGCTAGGCTCACACCCTTGCATTCTTATTTAGACAATCATAAAATACTGGAAGATGAAGAATCTGTGCAGAGGATAAATGAATCAGGCCATTATGCCGACCGCCATGAGTAGCGAGAGAGTTATATTGTGTCTGCCGCGTGTTGGGAGCACGGGTAGCTTTCTTAGCATGGCCAAAGAAGTAACCTTTGCAAAAGGGGGGGTAGTAGTATGTTGGATCTACGCAACGCCCAATCGCGGATGCAGAAAGACCTGATTGATGCGTGGGTCATCTACGATTTCCGCGGGAGCAATCCCTTACTGTGGCAAGTAATTGGAAGAAAGAAGTCGACAACCCGAAGAAGCTTCTTAGTGATACCAGCTGGAACGACTCCGAGGTTGCTTGCTCACATAGTGGACAAAGAGCAGTTCTCTGAAATAAATGTCCCCGCCGAATACTACGTCGGATGGGAAGACATGCAGAGGATGATTAGGGAGATGCTTAGAAGCTGCCACAAGGTAGCTATGGAATATTCGCCTAACGGATCGATACCTACAATGTCCTGGGTAGATGGAGGAACTCTTGAACTGATTCGGTCGCTCGGAATGGAAGTAGTGTCTTCCGCAGACCTTTTCCAAAGCGTGGGTGCTGCATGGAGTGATGACGCTCTTAAGTCTCACCTAGAAGTTACGAAAACAGTGAGCGCCATAAAAGACAAGGCCTTTGCCCATATCACACAGACGATCAGATCTGGGATATCCCTGACAGAGTATGATGTACAGAAGTTTATTATGTGGGAGTTTGAAAGAAGGCATCTAGAAACGGAGGATCACCCAATCGTTGCAGTTAATGCAAATAGCGGTAATCCGCATTACGAACCCACGGCTCAAATGAAGTCTGAAATCCGCAGAGGGGACTGGGTTTTAATTGATCTATGGGCACGTTTCCCTGGCGAACAAAATGTATTTAGCGATATAACATGGGTCGGCTATATGGACCGTGAAGTTCCTATCAAGTACCAAGCCGTTTTCAACATTGTTAGGGAGGCCCGTGACCTTGTGGTTGAACGCTTGAAAGAGGCTTGGGACCGTGGCGACAACGTGGAGGGGTGGGAGTTAGACATGGTCGCTCGCAACCATATTCAGCGCGCTGGTCACGGCCAACATTTCTTGCATCGTACAGGGCATAGCCTCGGACCAGGGTCATCTTTGCACGCCCTTGGAGTCAACCTTGACAATCTCGAAACTCGTGATACCCGGAGGATATTGGTCGGAAATGGTTTTTCTGTCGAGCCTGGAATCTATTTAACCGACTTCGGTGTTAGGTCGGAGATCAACGTCTACGTGAGTGAAAAGGGACCGATAGTGACGACTCCTGTTCAGAACGAAATAGTAAAGCTGGAGTAGACATGAGGAACGTGCCCAGTTTCACAAGACTTGCCTATCTTATTCCAGAAACCCGTTACTGTCTCTTTCTTGGCGCCGGTGCATCTGTTGAATCTGGAGGATATACTACTCCCGATATAGCTTGGGGCATCCTAAGAAAGCTATACTGAACGAAGCCCCACGAAGAGCTCAGTAAGCTGTTTGAATGCGAGTACGGGTGACCTGCCCCCAACAGCGATACCACTTGTTAAGTCATAATTAGTATAGCTTCAGGTGCTGGTGGACGGTATCTCAGGGCACTATGAGGACGCACCTGATTATACTCCCTTCGCCATTGCTCTATCAAGACCTTAGCTTCCTCCAGAGTCGTGAATATTTCCCGATTCAGAAGCTCGTCCCGTAGCTTTCCATTAAATGATTCAATATATCCGTTTTCCCAGGGACTACCAGGTTCTATAAACAAAGCCTTCACACCCAGGCGGTTAAGCCAGACAATCCCGCTCCAATCACTATTACATCATATTGCATGATAACTCTCCTTAAACAAGGTAGCTGGGTGTCTTTACTCAGTATAGATTGCTACTTGCAAAGACCACTGTCTCATTGTATCAGATACCTTTCAATTGGTGATATAGACATACTCTGACGCGAAATGCAGAACCTTGCTCATTTCATGTCAATACCTGCAGGATTGCACAAGATGACGAATTGTATGCTTCATCGACTGTACGCATCTCCAATTTGGCAGGAAATGTGTGTACAGTATAAAGTCCTATTGCTACCGCTGTAATATTTCACTCTTTCGAAAGGCAATACATATGCCGACCAGAATAAGAATACCACCGCCAATCTCGCTGAGGGTTGGTATTTCTTTCAATATTAGAAAGGCGAGAATAGTTGCCCCAACCGGTTCGCCAAGGATGGCGATAGTAATCAGCGTGGCCGGCACGAAGCGCAGCGACCAGTTGAACGCAGAATGACCTATTAATTGTGGCACTACTGCTAGTAACGCTAACATAGCGTAGGTGGTAGGGGAATAACCAACCAGACGATAGCCAAAGGCAAGAGTTGATAACAACAGGAGCACGGCTGCTGAGCTATATACTAGAGATGCATAGCTCAAGAATCCAATGCTTCGCCGGAGTCTGCGTCCGATGAGCAGGTAACCAGCAACCGCCAGTGCACCAAGGAACGCTAGGATACCGCCAAATAGTGGATTGGCACCTAGTCTCCAATTGCCAAAACCAATAAGAACCGAGCCGATGAGCGATATCACGATTCCCACAATTGTCTGTTTGCTTAATTTCTCTTGGAACAAGAGATATGAGGCAATCGCCACAAAAATGGGGCTGGTCGTTACCAAGATTGCTGAAGTTGCTACTGAAGTGTAGCTGAGTGAGGCTATCCACAACCCGAAGTGGAGCGCTAAGAATGCACCTGAAAGCAACGCCATCATTGTGGTTCGTCGCGATAGATGTCGTAATTCGCTACTAGAATGCACCCAAGCCACGGGAATAATAATCAAAGAAGCTAGGCAGAGCCGGTAGGTGGCAATAACAAGAGGTGGGGCCTCGGCGAGGCGTACAAAGATAGCGGCGAAGGAGACGGATATTGCCCCTATTGTCAGAACCAAATATTGCCGCTTCATGCGCGATATTAACATACAATCAAGGTATGCTTATGACCTGGCCCCAACAGCGATACCACTTGTTAAGTCATAATTAGTATAGCTCCAGGTGCTGGTGGACGGTATCTCAGGGCACTATGAGGACGCACCTGATTATACTCCCTTCGCCATTGCTCTATCAAGACCTTAGCTTCTTCCAAAGTCGTGAATATTTCCCGATTCAGAAGCTCGTCCCGTAGCTTTCCATTAAATGATTCAATATATCCGTTTTCCCAGGAACTACCAGGTTCTATAAACAAAGTCTTCACACCCAGGCGGTCAAGCCATTTCCTTACTGCCTTTGACATGAACTCCAGGCTGTCATCGGAGCGGATATGCTCTGGGATGCCCCAGAAAATGAACAGGTTAAACATGAGAGCAATCACACGCTGGTTCTCAATTTTACGGTATATACGGTATACTAGAATAGTAAGACAGTGCCGGCTATATTCATTCATGATATCCAGTATCTTGGAGATCCTGCCATCAGCTATGCGATCTATCATTAAATCGTAGCTCCAGACGTGGTTCCGATGCTCCGGCCCGAGCCGAATACAAGATCCATCACCAAGCCATAACCTTTCTCTCTTGGGTAGTTTCTTGAATACCTTTAGCCCTCCCCTTCTCCATATCCTTTTCGCCATTATTAGTGATGAAGGCAATAAGAGCCAGGACTCTTAATTGCGAATTCAAATCGGAAATCCCAACTTGATATCACTTGCGTTTCATTTCAAACCTTAATTGCTCACCAGAGATCCAGGCCTTGGCTAATAGACACGCGCCGATGAAAGGATATAATTGGCAATCTTCTGAATGGTATCCCAATCTTGATTTGTTGGCTCAAATCGCCTATCCACTTGCAATGTCCACCCTTGAAATTCTTTGGCATAACTATGAACTGTCAAATTCCCAATCCTTTTCGCCAGGTTCTTTACCGCTTCATCGTTGGAAAGAACTTCGGCTAGTCCAGTATGATGTTCGTTACCTTCCCAGATCACATCGACTACTTTCCCGAACAATGGAAATGACTTCTTTCTTATTGTCTTGATGTCAACCGCTTTATGATTTGAGAGGGGTCTCTCATCCGGTATGCCGAGAATGACCCACCATCTAGGAGGGCTGTTCTTGCTCCCATCTTTCTTCAAGATATTTATCCATTTGACCAGTCCTTCTGGTATGTCTATAACTCCCAAGGAACGTTGATACCATGAATTTTCTACTTTCTCTTCGGCCCGGCCGCGTTTGGCCAGGGCCGCTCTAATCCCCAAGGAGTTTAGGTCCTGTACTAAATTATCTCTTGACTTGTCACGGAATATTTCCTTCATTTGTGAGAACCATATCACATGTGTATGGGAAACAGCTATTAAACCGTTTTGTTTCCGCAGAACATACATATAGACCTGTGCATGCGCTCAAGAATCAGGAGGTTTTCCTTTTAGTGAAACGAATGTCACGAAATGACTATTTGTTGCCTACTGAGGTGACAAGTGGTGTTATTAATGGGGTCAGGATGCCAATCTCTTGGCAACTAACATGTTCACTCTTCTTTCCAGCGCGAGAGTCGCTTTCAAATGGTACCCTATAATAATCCTTAATGGTAACCTATGGTCTGTCTAATAGCTTCCTCAAGCTCCTGTGGAACATAAGTGCCGATTGAATATTTCTTACCTGTTATTAACTTGATCTGGATAGCATGAAAGCCGGAAACCCTAAAGAGCATCCCGTGGGGAGTTAACCGAATACCCCACCCATAATACCAGGGAATTTTCACGGCTTGACACGATTCTATCTCACTCAACTTAAACCGTTTGCGGATTACTCCAGGCCCAAATTGCACTAATAGCTCTTCTTCCGAGATAACCACGGTTAAGCTGGGAAATAACACTAGAGCTACCGCGAGGACAACCAGGACTGCGATAGCAATCCAATTAATTCCGGTAGTCGCCAGGATAATCCCGACTGCCACCATTGCTGCTACAATGGCCACAATAATTAAGTATCCAACCTGAGTATGCTCGTAGCACTTAATCATGATATCTTTCGTGTCATTATACCCAGGGGTGTATTTATTGACAATGAATTGGGGTGCCAATAATGGTCCATGTTTTGAATAATTACTAAGTACTTTAAAAGGGATCTTTTTTCCAAACTGAAACAAACTGAGTGTATGAGTAAGGATGCCAATCTGTTATATGCAAGGCGCGATATTTTGGACTGGCAATAGTTTTATGTTAACTTCATCAGGTATTTCTCGTAATCGTCAACCTGGTACTTCTTGCCCCGAGCAATGACCCTGAAATTTTCTCTCTCAAGTAGTCTCTTATGCGCTTCTTGTCCGCCGGGGTATTTTTCATTCAAAAAACCATCTGTTTTGAGCGTCCGCCAGTATGGTATGTCTAATGACTTACCCTCCTTGCTTGCTTCTTCTGCCGCATTGGCCGCCGTCATAATGAAGATACCCGTGGTTAGCGTACAGCAAGCCGGTACACCATGCTGCTTGGCAATCTTCTTGCATATTTCGAAGATAGTGATAAGCTTACCTTTCGGTACCTGCTTCATGATTTCCACTACTTCCGATGGATTAACCAGGACAACATCATCACCAGCTTCAGCACCCATCTTGTGCACGGCATTGTAACAGGGAAACCCTTTCTCCAACCTTAGCACCTTAGGAAAGGAAGGTTTGTCTTTTAATTTCTCTTGCCAGGTTTTCTTCATCAATTCTCCTCCCAGCGATATCTGTGCTTCTTTTGTCGTAGCTTATCTAGACCGCAATTAAAACAGATACCATTGTGGCAGCATATTACACCACCACACTCAGGACATCGCCACTTCTCTTGCTCTCTTTCAAGGAATTTATTAATACCACTATCCTTTATGTATTCCAGGTTCTCAATCATGCTCATATGGTAAAAGGTGCGGTAGCGCTTATCTAGGGTCTTTAGTCGTTAGCATGGGAAATCCTCACATTCATAGCAAAACCGCACCAGTCCTTTTCCCAGGAGGTCGCATTGTTTTTTATAATGGCAATTTTTACTTTGTGGCAAGCAGCCGGCGCAGTAAGTCTTTCCAATTCCCTTCTTCTTCAGGTCGTTCTTCATCGCCAGGTAGCTAGCGCAAACACCGCAGTTCATCCCACAGGGAGCGATTAGTTCTTCATTCATGGCTTCCACAACAGTAATATACAGGATTTGAAGCGATATGCACCAGTTCGATAAAAATCAATGTATATCAGCGTTGGAGTGAGTAAATTGCACAAACCGAGAATTGTTGGCCAACGGCTCCCGTGTCTTGCGGGGTTCTGCGCAGCTTCTCGCCAAACGTTAACAAAGGAAAACGTAGTCTAATCCTGCAACTTCGTTTTTCGACCTGCTAAACAAAGCATACCGGCGGCAAAGAATAGGGCGAAGATCAAGGGGGAGTGGTACATAGAGGCAAGGAAAGACGATAGAGAACCTATGCCCGCAGTCATAAGCAAGACACCAGCTATCACCGGGTGCCGGTAAGCCATACGGCTACAACCGATCCCAATTACCCCTAGTAGAATATGGGCTACACCGAACACTTGAGAGGGAAAGTAACCATATCCCCATACAGGTGGCGGATTCATGGATACTGCTAACAAGAAGGCTCCTGTCAAACCCTGTAATATTCCTGCCAATAGGCCTGTAACCATTGCGACCTTCAAGGTTTTGCCAGTTTTCCTGGTAGCAACAATTAGGAAGGGGGTGGATAGAAGCATTAGCAATGCGAATAGCAGGATATAACGTACATAACCTGCCAACATTCTAGGTTCCCCATGTAACTGGTAACCCTGATTTCAGTGGATTACAAACACGATAATTCTATCAAGTCTTTCTTACTAGTGCCGCCCGCCATTCATTATATGAAGCCAGACAAGCGATATCTCGCCTCTTGCCGACCTGCCCAGCCTCTCAACCCTCGCTCGCGAAGCCTCCATCTCCGCATTGCACTTTTGTCAGAATTGTTCAACTCGATACTGGTTCTGAGTGGCATCCGAATCCTTTGTTACCTGCCGCTCATTACTCGACCCTATTATGGCTGTTCGTCATACCCTGTCACATGTCTGCTCTGCTGCGTCTTCCATGCTCTTTACTCTCCACTCTCTGCTCTCTACTCTCTACTCTCTACTCTGTAGTCTCTACTCTGTAGTCTCTACTCTGTAGTCTCTACTCTGTAGTCTCTACTCTGTAGTCTCTACTCTGTAGTCTCTACTCTGTAGTCTCTACTCTGTAGTCTCTGCCCTGCAGGCACCGCTCTCCGCTCTGCACGCTCCGATCCCTACAGCAGTGTGATACGGAGCAAGGCACCTCCACGGCAACCGAGCGACCGAGCGGTGGAGAGCGATGAGGCGATAGAGTAACAGCGTGGGTAGAGCGACGGAGCGATGGCGTGATAGAGCGACGGAACGGTAAACGACGGAGGATGAGCCTAGTCTCTGGTGATATACTCTCCAGGCAATAAAACGATGGCTTGTGTAGTTAGGTAACAAAACAAGTCCTTGTTACCCGAACTGAACAATATGGACGATTGCTACTTCTTGATATTCAGCAATGGCCTTATTCCTTCAATCCACCTTGCCCACGGCTGCCAGATATATGACAAATTCATCCTTCCCGTCAATTTTCAACAAATGGTCCATCAATTCCTGGTCATAAGCAGCAACCGCGCATGTTCCAGCGTTTATCGCTTCGCAGGCGAGGTATAGATTCTGACATACGTGCCCGGCATCCAGGAGAATGACTTTGTGGGCAGCCAAACCATAGCGCCATTCCGTTCTGTAAGGGATTGCTGACCAGATGAAAACTGTGGCAGCACTTGACATCCAGTTCTGCTGGAAAGCTGCCCAACCTACCTTCTCTGCTGCACTTTCATCCCTGTATTCGATCACAAGTTGGTGTTCAAGCGGAAGATATCTATAGAAACCTCTATCCAGGCCTTCCACATTAAGAACACACAGGTAAGTTTCAAGGGCATGGCGGGCCCCGGCTGAGGGGACATTCCTACGAGCATGATCGGCACTTGATTGTTCTCGTACCCCTTGGGTTGCCCACAGGAGGAATGACAATTCTTGCTGCGTCAGCGGGGTCTTACTGAATTGCCGGCGGCTCTGACGATTCGCTATGGCGCATAGCAAATCCATGCTTGGCAATGTTTGGAACTCATCTGGAGGAATCAGATCAATTCGCTCTGCATCGGCTGAATACTCTTTCTCAATAGGTGGCGGAGGGACTCCCAGACTCTGGTCGGTTGTTGAGAAATCGACCGTTTTCCGCACAGTATCTTTCAGAAAATAGCGGTACTGCTCTAGTGAAGATTCTTGCATACTGTGACTCCTGTTCCTAATAAAGTGGCGCCGTGAAGACAGGCAACGCCCCCTTATAGTAGCATCACAACGTTCTCATTAGCAAATGCGCCAATGTGACACGGCAGCTGGATCCCACGTCTCTGTAGCCTGGTGTGGCATCCTGATCTTCAAAGTGGCGTCGATCTCTGGGACCCAAGTGGAATACCCAGCCAATATGATGAGACATATTTACATTAGACTGAGACAGATCATGCCACAGTGCGTGAATTGGATTGATGAGAGAGAACAGCAAATAACGTGAACAAAGATAGTCAGACTTCGAGGCCAATCACACATTTCAGGCTTTTGTTACTTACCACCCAGCGTCAACTCCAGAAGAACACCTTAGGAATGAATCTTGAATTTGGCTACCTGTGGAGATGATAAGAATTCCCATTCTCCCTTACAACCACAGTCTACAGCAGCTACTTCCA
>Ga0307379_10009888_pt1 | contig 12698 bp, 6 predicted proteins | sample UN2MG_FD_202237 | JGI IMG/M metagenome (GOLD analysis project Ga0307379, IMG submission 202237) | Soil microbial communities from Risofladan, Vaasa, Finland - UN-2 | ecosystem: Environmental > Terrestrial > Soil > Coastal area > Acid sulfate soil | place: Finland: Risofladan, Vaasa | collected... | reverse complement strand
ACTCGCCCGGCGCGCCGCTCGCCGACGCCGAGAAGAAGGGCCTCCGGTACATAGGTCACCTGCCCGAGGCCGGCGCGTGGCAGCGGCTGGAGGTGCCCATCGAGAAGGTCCTTGGCGCCAAACCGCCCGGCCCGGTCGACCTGGACGGCATGGCGTTCGAAATCGACCGGGGCGTCGTCACGTTCGACCGCGCCGGATCGGTGCGGTACGTCACGCAGTCGCGCCCGCAGACGCAGCTGAAGCGCGTGGCCGACCTGCCCATGACCCGCGACGCCGCCAGCGGCCTATGGGTGGCCCGCGTCCCCGTCGAGGCCGACCGGCACCTGACGGTCGAGTTCCGCAACAGCCTCGGTCACCCGAGCGCCGCGATGAAGGCCATCCCCGTGGTGGCCACGAAAGACCAGCCGCCCACCGTCCTGGTCGAGCGGCCCGGCAAGAGCCTGACGGTGCCCGACCCGCAGCCCGTGCCGCTCATGGTCCGCGTCTTCGACGATTACGGCGTGGCCGACGTCTCCATCCAGGTGGCCCCGCGGGCCGACGCCTTCGAGGAAGGCCGCGTCCTGGCCACGTACGACAAGCCCGAGACCAATCGCCTGGTCATGGCCGCCCTCGACACCCGGGCGCTGAAGCTGGGGCCCGGCCAGTCGGTCTACTATCGCCTGCTGGCGCGCGACCGCAAGGGCCAGCAGGTGGCCAGCGAACCGTATCGCCTCGGCCTGGCCGAGCCCAAGGGCGACAACGCCGACGGCCCGGTGGCCGCGGGCCTCGCCACGAGCGGCCTGCTCGACGGCATCGGCGAGATGATCGACGCCCTCGACGGCCTCGGAGTCACCGCCCGCCGGGTCCTCGGCGACGGCCTCAAGGGCATCGAGGTCCGGCGCGACGAGGCGGGCGCCGCCGTCCTCCTCACGCCGTTCGGGGCGCCGTTGACCTCCGAGCAGATTCGCAAGGTCCTCGACCGCTGGAACGAGGCGATGACCGACCGGCAACGCGACCGCCTCCTCGAACTTCACCGGCAGACCCAGGAGCAGCGCCAGAAGGTCCTCGCCCTGTCGCTGGGTTTCGAGAAGGCCGCCGGCGAGGCCGACCAGTCGTTCTACCAGTTGCCGGTCGAGGCCGAGGCCCTCCGCGCCATGGCCGAGCGGGCCCGCCAACTGGCCGATATGCTGCCCCCGCCCTTCGAGGGCGGCCGGGTCGACGAAGACGTCCTCGCCCGCCTCGCGGCCCTCCAGAAACTGACCGCCGACCAGCAGAACGAGTTGGCCGACCTCCAGCGCCAGTTCGAGCAACTCCTGGCCGCGCGCGAGACCCTGGCCGACTCGCCCACCGCCGCTCACGAACAGTACGCCGCCCTCATGGCCCAACTGCGTGGCCAGCAGATGATGCACCAGATGGGCGGCCTGCGCGATTTCCTCCAGACCCAGCAGCAGCAACTCCGCGAGATGCGCCTCCAGGTGGCCGGTCTCCGCCAGGAGGCCGAATCGGCCGGCCCCGACGCCCTCGACACCCTCTCCGCCAAGCAGCAGGAACTCGACCCGGAGGCCCTCGAACTCGTCCGCCGCGCCCAGCAACTCCTCCGCGACCGCCTCGCCCGGATGCAGCAGGACCGCGACATCCTGCCGCCGCCTCCCTGGATTCCGCCCGGCCGGCGCGAACAGGCCCAGCCCCTGGAGGCCGACACCCCCGAGGAAGACACCCCGGGCGAATCGCAAGGGCCCGACCTCGACGCCATCCGCCGGCACCTCGAAGACCTCGAAGCCGTGGGCGACCAGCCCTGGTGGGACCGGCCCGTCGACGTCCCACTCACCCCCTTCACCCTCGAGGCCAACGACCGGTTCGACGGCCGCAGCCGGCCCACCGATCGGCCCGACCCGCGCCTGGCCCGCGGCGGGTACACCCCGCGCCAGATGCTCATGCAGCACCAGGACCAACTGGTCCAGGCCCTGACGGCCAACAGCAACCGCATGGCCGGCACCCAGGACCAACTCAGCCAGGTCATGTCGCAACTGGACCAGGCCATGAGCCAACTGGGCGGGCCGATGCAGCAGATCTCCGGCATGCCCATGTCGGCCGAGGCCATGCAGCAACTCCAGCAGACACTCGGGTCGCGGGCCATGCAGCAGATGACGGCCATGCTCTCGAGCGCCGCCATGCAGGCCGCGATGATGCGGGCGGGCAGCCAAAGCCCCCTGATGTGGTCGTCGCTGCCGGCCGATCCGCAGGGGCGGACCCGGCTCGCCCGGCCGGGGATGGTCCTGAACGTGGACCTCGGCGACGTGGACGGTGCCGCCGACCAGGGCGCCACGTTCTATCGCCTGCCGCCGAAGCTCCGCCAACCGCTCGTCGAAGGCATGCAGGAACGCGGGCCCGAGGCGTACCAGCCGCTCATCGACGCGTACTACCGGCAACTGAGCGAGGACGTCGAGGCGTCCGGCGCCCCGGCCGCCAAGCCTCCGGCGGCCCCCGCGCCGGCGCCAAAACCGCCGACACCGAAACCGCCGCCCGCGCCGGCGCCGAAGACGGAACCGCCGAAGCCACCGGCACCACCCCCCGCACCGCCGCCCGCGGCCGATGCCGGGGGAGGGAAGGCGGCGCCATGATCGGTTGGTTGCTCAAGATGGTGGGCGTCAGCGACACACTCACCGCCCGTCTGGGCGAGGTCGAGTGGTCGTTTGCCCGGCCGTGGCTGTTCTGGATCGGCCTCGTCCTGCTCGTGCCCATCGCGGTGGCCATCGTGCTGCGCCATCGGCGGAGCCTCTCGCACGTGGCGCCGTCGCTGCGGGCGCTATTGTCGGCCTGCCGCATCGGCATCCTGCTCCTGCTGGTCATCGTGCTGGGGGGGCCGTACGTGCGGCTGGAGGAACCGGTGACGCAGAAGCCGGTGCTGGCGTGGGCCGTCGACGAGTCGGCGAGCATGGACCTGCCCGTCGGTCCGTACGACGGGCCGCACCTGGCCGACCTGGCGGTGGCGGCGGGTATGGTGGCCCGGCCGGCCGACGGATCGCCGCCCAAGGTCGATGCCAAGGTCCGCCGCGACATCGTCAACCTGAGCCGGGCCGAACTGCTCCAGCGGGTGCTCGCGCACCAGAAGGACGGCCTCATCGATCCGCTCCGGGAACGGTTTGACGTGCGGCCGCTGCGGTTCGCGCGGCGGGTGGCCTCCGGCGCGCCCGAGGCCGGCGAGAAGGCGGCCGGCAAGGACGCCGGGCGCGACACCGACCGCGGCGACACCGACCTGGGCGGCGCCCTGGAGGGCGCCATCGCCGACGCCGCCGGCCGGCGTCTGGCGGGTATCGTCCTGTTGACCGACGGCCGGGCCACGACGGGGCCGGACCCGGTCCGCGTCATCCGGCGGCACCAGGCCGTCTCGGCCGACACCGGCGGGGCGCCGGTGTGGGCGATACCGGTGGGCAGCCCGACGCCGCCCATCGACGTCGCCATCCTCGACGCCCTGGCCCCGGTCCAGGTGGCCCGCCAGGACACGGCGGTCGTCATCGCGACGATCGGCAGTCACGGTCTCGACGGCCGGCGGGTGGTCGTGCGGCTGCTCGAAGGTGACAAGGAACTCGACAAGGGCGAGGTGGTCCTGGCCGGCGGCCAGCGCCAGCAGGTGCAACTCAACTTCACGGCCGACCAGCCGGGCACCCGTCTGCTGACCGTCGAGGCGGTGCCCCAGGCCGAGGAACAGGTCCAGACCAACAACCGTTTCGGCGTGGCCATCGAGGTGGATGAGCAGCGATGGAAGGTGCTGTACCTGGAGGGGTACCCGCGGTGGGATTTCCGCTTTCTCGACCACGCCCTGCGCCGCGACCACGGGCTGGACGTGACCCTGGTGATGGAGGCCCGCCTGCGGGGCGATGGTGTGCCGGCGGCCGACCTGCCGAAGGCGGCCCGGCTGCCGGAGGACGCCGCCGGCCTGGCCGAGTACAACGTCGTCATCCTGGGCGACGTGACGCCGGCGCTCCTGCCGCTGCGCATCCAGGAACAACTCGCCAAGGCCGTCGAGGAAGACGGGCTGGGGCTGGTCGTGCAGGCCGGTCCGGTGGGTATGCCGCACGCCTTCGCCGACGGGCCGCTGGGGCGGCTGTTGCCGGTGCGGATCGAGACCGGCGACGGCGTCCGGAACGGCGACCGGCCGGGCATCGAGCCGCCGGCGTTCGACCGGTTCCAGATGGTCGTGACGGCGGGCGGGTCGATTCATCCGGCGCTCAGGCTGTACGACAGCGCGTCGCGGAACCGTGGCGTCTGGAGCCGCATGCCGCCGTTCTACTGGGCGGCCGCGGCCACCGAGGCGGCCCCCGGGGCGACGGTCCTGGCCCAGGTCAAGACCGTCAACGTCGAGCGGCCGCTGCTGGCCGAGCACTTCGCCGGGGCGGGACGCGTTCTGTTCATCGGCACCGACGCCACGTACCGTTGGCGGCGGAACATCGGCGACCACCTGTTCTACCGGTTCTGGGGCCAGGCGTTGCGGCACGTGGCCCGGGCCAAGCACCGGAGCAGCGAGGCGACGTGGATGGAGGTGCACCCGGCCCGCGTCGAGGTGGGCGAAAACGTGTCCATCGAGGTCCACGCCGTGACCGCCGACGGCCGGCCGCTGGACCGGTCGCGCATCGAGGCCCGCGTGGTCTGGGGCGAATCGACCCAGACGGTGGTCCTGGAGCGGGCCGCCCAGGCCGGTCATTTCTGCGGCCTGTGGCCCGCGCGGGCCGTCGGCGAGTACCAGGTGGCCTACACCGACGACGGCGGCACGACCGTCACGGCGGGCCTCCGCGTGGCCGAGTCGGGACGGGAACTCGTGCGGCCCGACGTCGACCGCGACACCCTCGGCACGCTGGCGGAACTCAGCGGCGGCGACCTGATTGAACTGGAGTCCATCGAGCAACTGGCCACGAAACTCACGGGCGAACCCGTTACCATCCACCGGGCCCACGAGGAGGAACTCTGGGACAACTGGGTCATGCTCGTGTTGCTGGTTATGCTGTATTGCACGGACGTCTTCGCCCGCCGCATGTCGGGGCTGGCGTAGGCGGCGGCCGGGCCGGGGCGCGGCCGATCGGTTCGGAACTGCGGCCGGCAGGGGGTGTTCAACCGGAACGAAGGGCACGTGAGGCGTACGGGCCCGAGAGGGGACGTGATGTCATCTGAGAGCCGGCAGGCCGATGATCGCCCGAGGCGGGCGGCGGGCAGGCTGGCGACTGCGCTGCTGGGCGCGATGCTGGTCGCCGCTCTGGCCGCCGGGCCGGTCCGGGGTCAGCCGGCGGCCGAGGACCTGCTGCCCGATCCGCAGGAGATGGCCCGCGTCGAGGCGTCGGTCGACCGGGCCATCGAGTACCTCCAGCAGCAACAGCGGCCCAACGGGTCGTGGCCGTGCGCCCTGGGCTCGAACAACGGCGTCAACGCGATCTGCCTGCTCGCGTTCCTCGGGCGGGGGCACGTGCCGGGACGCGGGCCGTACCGCGACGTGGTGGACCGGGGGGTCAACTACCTCCTGGCGACGCAACAGCCCAACGGCCTGTACATGTCGCCCAACCCGTCGAACGGTCCGATGTACGAGCACGCCCTGGCCACGCTGGCCCTGACCGAGGCCCATGGGTTCATTCCGTCGCTCGCGATGCGCAGCAGCGTGCGCAAGGCCGTGGACCTCATCATCAAGAGCCAGTCGCCGCTGGGCGGTTGGCGTTACCAGCCGGTGCCGGCGGACGCCGACCTCAGCGTGACGGTCATGCAGATCGTGGCGTTGCGGGCGGCGATGAACGCCCGGCTGGACGTGCCGAAGGAGACGATCGAGAACGCCCTGAAGTACGTCCGCGCCTGTGCGTCGCCGGCCGGCGGGTTCGGCTATCAGCCCGGCGGTCCGCCGGCCCCGGCCCGGACGGCGGCCGGGCTGCTCAGCATGCAGTTGCTGGGTGCCTTCGACGACCGGGCTGTGGCCCAGGGGCTCGACTTCCTGGCCAAGGCGAACTGCGAGCCCGGCATCGCGTACTTCTGGTACATGACGTATTACGCCATGCAGGCCCACTTCCAGGCCGGGGGCAGTCGCTGGGCTAACTGGCATCCGAAGGTGCGGCGGACCCTTCTGGAGAACCAGCAGCCCGACGGCAGTTGGCTCGGCTACGTGGAGGAGACGTACAACGGGCCGGCGCGGTGCTACTCCACAGGCCTCGCGGCCATGGCCCTGGAGGTCTACATGCACTATTTGCCGGCGTATCAGCGATAGCGAGGCGACTGGTGACGATGTACGGACCGACAGCCCGTTGCGGTCACAGGCGACTCGTGCTGGCCGCGCTGGCGGCGGTGCTGGTGCCGGCGGCGGCGCGAGCCGGCGGCATCCGCGCGGTGGTTGAGGCGACGGACCCGATCAAACGGGTGTGGGCCGTCCAGCGCAGCGTCCAGCGCCTCAAGGACAGCCAGGGAAAGGTCCACGACATCGGCCTGTATGGCCGGCTGCACGAAGGCAAGGTCGACGGGAACCGGATTGCCATCGAGGGCTTGCCGGTGCCCGGCCGGTACGACCTCCAGTTGGAGACGGCGTCCGGCGGCACCGTCGCGGGGTGGGACGCCACGGTGCCCGAGAGCGATTACGAGGGCGACCCGCCGCTGGATGAGGCGTCGCGCAAGGCCATCTTCGCGAAACTGGGCAACAAGCAGTTCAGCGCGTTCGCCGACGACATGTGGGTGCTCGACGTCCGGGGCAACATCCAGCATGCCGCGCTGCTGGTGATGACACTGCGGATGCGACCGTTCGTGGGCGGCGGATACAAGGAGGGGGAGTGGGTCTGGCGCATCGACCGATGGCACTGGGAGAACCCCGACGAGCACACCTGGGTACCGTACCAGGAACGCCCGTACTACGCCCTGATCCGCGAACGCCTCTACGAGAAACAGTACCGCGACAAGCGGGTCTGCTACGCCCGGCACCTCGGGGGAATAGCGTTGACCAAAGACCGGCCGGAGGCTAACTTGAACACCGTCAAGATACCAACTCCTGTCGCCGGAATCGTTGCGGTAAACCCGGACGGCTCGCGCATCGGCCCCGTCGTGCTCAAGGGGTCCCGGAACGCGAGCGGGCCGGATCAACCCAAGGCCGCCGAGTCCAAGGGCGGCCAATCGGAAGGAGGCCGGTAATGGACTCCACGCGCAGGCACAGCGTACGGGATGGCGGGCTCTGGGTGATAGCGGGCCTGTTGGCGGCGATGCTCATGGGGTCTGTCGCGGCCGGGGCCGAGCGCCAGTTGGGGACGATCGGGCCGCCGCCCAAGCAGGACCCGCAGCGCCAGACCGCGGCCGAAGGTATGCCGCCGCTGCCGTTGCCGGCCGTGCCGCTGAGGCGGTCCGAGCCCAAGCAGGAACCCTCGCCGCCGTTGTTCGTCGCCAAACTGGCGTACGGCACCGTGCAGGATTACACGCCCAACCCGGGCGACGTCGACAGCCTGCTCCGCCGCGTCCGCCAGCAACTCGACGCCTGGTACGGCCACACGATCCTGTCTCTCGACGAGTTGGTGGCCATGTACAAGGCGAACAAGAAGTGCGAGATTCCGCTGCTGTACGTCACGGGGTACGAGCCGTTTACGCTGAGTGCCGAGCAGCGTCATGCCCTGCGGGAATACATTCTCGACGGCGGGACGCTGCTGGGCGATGCGGCGCTGGGCAGCCCGGAGTTCGCCGCCTCGTTCAAGGCCGAGGTGGCGTCGATGTTCCCGAAGCGTAAGTTCGACGTCCTGCAACTCGACCACCCGGTCTTCCGCGGGTACTACCCGTACCAGAACGTCAACTACTTCAAGATCGTGGACGGGGCGCGGAGCAAGTTCGAGAGTCCGCCCCAGATGCTCGGCCTGAACGTGGCGGCGCGGACCGCCGTCCTGCTGAGCCCGTACGACATGACGTGCGGCTGGGACGAGTTTTTCGCGCCGCCGGCGCCGCGCCGGGGCAACGCCAAGCCGCAGGCCACGATGGCGCTGATGCCCGCCGATGCCATCCGGATGGGCATCAACCTGGTGGCGTACGTCTCGGCCGAACGCAACTTCGCCAAGACCCAGGCCAACACCCGCAAGATTGAGGGCACCCAGCCCGAGCGCCGGGCCGCGCTGCAACTGGGCCTCCTGCGCCACCAGGGCGACTGGAACCCCGACCCGAACAGCCTGTACCAACTCATCCGCCTCGCCGCCATGCGGACCAGTATCCCGGTGGCGTACGACGTGAAACCCGTCGATGCCGACGTCGCCCAACTGGCCGAGACGCCCGTCGTCATCATGACCGGCATGGGCGAGCCCGGCCTGACCGACGTCCAGGTGGAGGCCCTTCAGCGGCACCTGCGGGCGGGCGGGTTCCTGTTCATCAACAACACGTCCGGCTACGCCAAGTTCGACCGCGAGGCCCGGGCGCTCATCGCCAGGCTGCTGCCCGACCGGCCGCTGAAGCCCGTGCCGGCCGACCACGGTCTGTATCACTCGCTCTACGATATCGAAAAAGTGAGCGGCGCGGGGACCCACCGCCAGCGTCAGGTCGACCTGGAGGCCGTTTTCGTGGGCGATCGGGCGGCGGTCGTCTACTCGCCCACCGATGCCCTCGGCATGCTCAAGGGCGTCCACGACCCCTATGCGAACGCCTTGGACGCCGTCTCGGCCCGCCGGCTGGCCGTGAACGTCCTGTGCTATGCCGTCCAGCAGTGACCGGTGACGTCGGGCGCGATACGTGCCGCGCGGTGGGTCCCCCGACCTGCTGCGCAAGAGCCGTAGTGCTCTGTTACAACTCAAGTAGAGGCTAGCCGGGTGGCATGCCCACGCCGCCTTGAGCATTTTGCATCGTGAATCGCAACCGGGCGCCGGAGCATGACTTGTAGCGCGGGGGTTTACCCCCCGCGCCACATGTCCTAAGCCCCACGACCGCGGGGGATAAACCCCCGCGCTACAGCGGTGGATGCAAAATGCTCGCCTTTGCGTGGGCATGCATGCCCGCGGAACGGATGCCGCGGGCATGCCACCCATCAATTGGCGAGTCACGGAGCCGTAGTGTGAATACGCAATCTTAGAACGCTCTAGTCAGGGAGAACTGTATGGCTCAACTCGGGAAATCGGGCGGCTCGGCCAAGACCGCAGACATCGACGTGGAGGCCCTCCAGCGTCTCGGCCAGGCGCGGCAGGCGCTCCGCGACGAGATACGCAAGGTCATCATCGGCCAGGAGCGGGTCATCGACGACCTCCTGACCGCCATCTTCGCGCGGGGGCACTGCCTGATGGTGGGCGTGCCGGGTCTGGCCAAGACGCTCATGGTCCAGACCATTGCGCGGGCGATCGACCTGGAGTTCAACCGCATCCAGTTCACGCCCGACCTCATGCCGGCCGACATCACCGGCACCGAGGTCATCGAGCAGGACCGCGCGACCGGCGAGCGCGTCTTCCGGTTCGTCCAGGGCCCCGTCTTCGCCAACATCCTGCTGGCCGACGAGATCAACCGCACGCCGCCCAAGACCCAGGCCGCGCTGCTTCAGTCCATGCAGGAACGCCAGGTCACGAGCGGCGGCAAGACCTACGACCTGCCCAAGCCGTTCTTCGTCCTGGCCACCCAGAACCCCATTGAGCAGGAAGGCACGTACCCGTTGCCCGAGGCCCAACTCGACCGCTTCATGTTCATGCTCAAGGTGGGGTACCCGGCGCCTCACGAGGAACTGGCCATCGTCAAGTCGAACCCCATCGACACCGAGCCCCCCATGAAGAAGGTGCTGACGGGCCCCGACATCCTGGCCCTCCAGCAGATCATCCGGCAGGTGCCCGTCTCAGACCACGTGGCCCTGTACTGCCTGAAACTGGGCCGGTCCACCCGGCCCGACGACCCGCTGGCGCCCGACTTCATCAAGGAACAGGTGACGTGGGGCATCGGTCCTCGCGGCATCCAGTACCTGGTGCTGGCGGCCAAGGCGCGGGCCGCCCTGGGCGGCGAATACAACGTGACGGGCGAACACGTGCGGCAGGTAACGGCGCTGGTGCTGCGGCACCGCGTTCTGCCCAGTTACCACGCCGAGGCCCAGGGCATCGACGCCGACGCCATCATCGCGCGGCTGCTGAAGGAGGTGGGCGAGCCGGGGCCCGAGGAATACGATCAACTGACCGCGGCCAGCCATGCCTGAACCCGCCCGAGGCACCCGATACCTCGACCCCGCCGCCCTGGCGAAACTCAAGAACCTCGGCCTGGCGGCGCGCCTCGTCGTCGAGGGGCTATTCTCCGGCCAACACCGGTCGCCGCAACGCGGGTTTGCCGTCGAGTTTGCCGAGCACCGCGAGTACACGGCCGGCATCGACCTGCGCCACCTCGACTGGAAGATCCTCGCCAAGCGCGACCGCCTCTACGTCAAGCAGTACGAGGAACAGACGAACCTGCGCGGGTACCTCGTGCTCGACGCCTCGGCCTCCATGGGCTATCGCCACACGGGGCCGATGAGCAAACTCGAGTACGCCTCGTACCTGGCGGCGGCGCTGGCGTACCTGATGATGGTCCAGCACGACGCCTTCGGCCTGATCGTGTGCGGCGACCGCGTGCGCCTCAACATCCCGCCGCGCCAGGGCCGAAGCCACTTGCGCGTCGTCCTGGAACAACTCGAGAACGTCCGCCCCGAGGGCGAGACCGACCTGCCGCGCACCTTCCACCAACTGGCCGAGACCATGAAACGCCGGGCCCTGGTCGTCGTCCTCTCGGACCTGTTCGGCGGGACGGGCTCCGACACGGGCGACCTCATCGACGCGCTCGGCCACTTCCGCCACAAGAAACACGAGGTGGTGGTCCTCCAGGTCCTCGACCAGGCCGAACTCACGTTTCCGTTCCGCGACGCCGGGCAGATTGAGGACATCGAGACTCACGCCACCATCGCCTCCGACGCCGAGGCCATCCGCAACCATTACCTCGGGCAACTTACGGCGCACCTCGACGGCGTGCGGCGGGGGTGCATGTCGCACGAGATCGGCTATGCCATGGCCGACACCACCGAACCGTTCGACGTGTTTTTGGGTACGTTCCTGACGCGCCGCAGCCACCAGCACGTGGCGCGCATGGCTTATTGAGGCCGGCCCCGGCCGGACGCCGGTCCGGCCCGCTGGCAGGATCGTCCTACAGCGCCACGTGTCGCGCGGCGGCCTTCCTAGGCCGCCGCGAGCGGGCCGGGAGCGTTTTCCTGGCGGCCTAGGAAGGCCGCCAGGCGGCATGAAATAGCGAAGTGGCGTTGTAGGAATAGGCAGGAAGAACGCATGACGCTGTTGGCCCCCTGGTTTCTACTCGGCCTGCTGGCCGTGGCGGTGCCGCTGATTCTGCACCTGAGGCGGTCGCGCCGGGCCCAGAAGATCGTCTTTTCGACGAACCAGTTCTTCGACGAGCAGTTCATCCGCTCCGCCCGCCGCGCACGCATCCAGGACCTGCTGCTCCTCGTTTTGCGGATGGCGCTGCTGGCGTTCTTCGTCCTGGCCCTCGCGCAGCCGCTCATCCGGACGCCCGGCCTGGCCGGTCTGCTGGGGATGGGCGGCGGGGGCAGGCAGGTGGCCATCGTCCTCGACGATTCGGCTTCCATGACCGCCTCCGGCGCCCGCGGCGTCCTGCTCGAACGGGCCAAGGCGGGGGCCCTGGCCGTCATCGGCGAACTCGACCCCCGGCGCGGCGACAAGGCCACCGTCGTCCTGGCGGGCCTGCGCGAAGTCGGCCCGAAAGTCCTCTTCGAGAAACCCACCACCGACCTCGAGGCCGTGCGACTGGCCATCCGCGAAGCCGCCCCCACCGACCTCGCCACCGACGTCGACGCCGCCGTCCGGGCCGCCTCCGTCACGCTCGGCGTGGCCGACGCCGAGGCCGGCGCCAGCGCCGGCGCCGAGATCTACGTCTTCAGCGATCTCCAGGAATCCGCCGTCCCGGTCGGCGGCATGGAGGGCCTCGATTCCCGCGCGGGTGTCCTCATGGTGGCCACGCGGCCCGACGACGGGCAGCCGGCCAACCTCTCCGTCGACGCCGTCCAGTACGGCGCGGCCCGGCCGATGCTGCACGTGCCGTTCACGTTCCGCGTGCTCCTGACGAACCACGGCCCTCGGTCGCGCACCGCCACGGCCACGCTGGTGGTTGACGACGAGCCCGTCAACCAGCAGGAGGTGGAGTTGGAGGCCGGCCGGTCGCGCATCATCCGTTTCGTCCACCGGTTCACGAAGGCGGGCTGGCACGGCGGGCGGATCGTCCTCTCGGGCGGCGACGGCGCCGAGGCCGAGTCGCTGGCCGCCGACGATCGCCGGTACTTTGCCGTCCACGTCGAGGACCGCCTCCGCCTGCTGGCCATCAACGGTGCGCCGTCGCACGTTGCGGCCCAGGACGAACTGTTCTTCCTGCGCCTGGCCCTGACCGTCCGGCCCGAGGCCGGGGCGGGAAAGGCCGGCGTCGCCGTGGTCGACGCCCCCATCCTCGTCGACCAGATTACCCCCGTCGAGGTCGCCTTGCCGCGCCTGCGCGATTACCGCCTTGTCGTCATGGCCAACGTGGCCAACCTGTCGCCGGCGGCCCTGGAGGCCCTCGAAAAGTACGTCGACCAGGGCGGCAGCCTCCTCATCACGCTGGGCGACCGCGTCGACCCGAAGGTCTACGACGCCTGGGTGGGTAAACACCGGCTCCATGGCGGCCTGCTGCCGGGGCGGCTGACGCGGCTGGTCGAGGCCGAGGCCGAGTCGGCCCTGCCCGCC
>Ga0307379_10009887_pt1 | contig 12698 bp, 14 predicted proteins | sample UN2MG_FD_202237 | JGI IMG/M metagenome (GOLD analysis project Ga0307379, IMG submission 202237) | Soil microbial communities from Risofladan, Vaasa, Finland - UN-2 | ecosystem: Environmental > Terrestrial > Soil > Coastal area > Acid sulfate soil | place: Finland: Risofladan, Vaasa | collected... | reverse complement strand
GCTGGTCAAGGCAAAATCACCTCGACCAACACGACAGCGCCCTCAGATCGCTAACGGCAATCACCACCTCGGTCAGCGCGCCTCATGGCAACGCTCGCAACCTATCGCGAAGCGATTTAGTGCGTTGGCGCAAATGCGCCCTCCCGGGGGGAGGGAGGGCGCGGCCCGGCGGGCTTCGCCCTTGATTCCGGGCCAGGGGCGTGGATGGTGAGGTTGGTGAAGGGGCTCACCCCGTCATCCGCACTTTTACTAGGATTATAGGTCCTGACCCTAACCTGACCGCCTTCATGGAGACCCGATGATGCCCGTCACGCTCAAACGCCTTGAACACGTCAATCTGCGCACCGCCAATCTTGACGGGATGATTGCCTGGTATGGCCGCATCCTTGGCATGCATCCCGGCCCGCGTCCGGGTTTTACCTTCCCCGGCGCCTGGCTTTATGTGGAGGACCACCCGATCATTCATCTGGTTGGGGTTGAGGTTGCTCCGGGGGCCGATGCGGGTGATCTCCGGCTTGAGCATTTTGCGATTTCGGCGAGTGGGATCAAGGATATGATTGCCCGGATCGAGGCTGAGGCGTTGCGCCATCGGCTCAATCACGTCAAGGATTTTGGCATATTGCAGGTGAACCTCTGGGATCCCGACGGCAACCACATCCATCTCGATTTTGACGCGGCGGAAGCTGAGGGGTTGGAAATTTGACCTGAGGCACCCGTCAGCTACGTTCATGCGATGAATGCCCGATGAAGCCGATGTCAGGAAACCGAGAATGACGGCAACCACCGCCCGCGCCTTCACCTGCCAGCTTCGCCCCAGCGACCGGATGCCGGCGCTGTTTGTCGGTCATGGCAGCCCGATGAACGCCATCCTCGACAACAGTTACAGCCGCCAATGGGCCGAGATCGGCGACGCGCTGCCGGCCCCAAGCGCGATCCTGTGCATCTCGGCCCACTGGATGACCCGAGGCACAACTTTGGTACAGGTCTCGCAAAAACCCGAGACCATCCATGATTTCGGCGGCTTCCCGCGCCAATTGTTCGAACAGCAATACCCCGCCCCCGGCGCGCCCGAGTTGGCCCGGGCGACGGCTGAGTTGCTGGCCAAGCACCATGCTGAGGCCAGCGAGGAATGGGGCCTGGACCACGGCGCCTGGTCGGTGCTGATCCGGATGTTCCCGAAGGCGGATATCCCGGTCTACCAGCTATCGCTCGACCTATCGCTGCGCACGAGCGATCATTTCGAGCTGGCCAGGGACCTGAAATCATTGCGCGAACAGGGCGTGCTGATCGTCGCCAGCGGCAATATGGTGCACAACCTGCCAGCCATGCAGTCGGGTGCCGAGCCCTTTGACTGGGCTGTCGAGTTTGACGCCCTGATGGCCGATGCGATCACCGGGCGCCGCTTTGGCGAGATTGCCGGGGCGGACGGCCTCGGCAGCCTGATGAAGACCGCGCACCCGACCATCGAGCATTTCCTGCCGCTGCTGTATACGCTGGCCGTGGCCGACGACGCCGACGAGCTGAACTATTTCAACGAGGGCATCGACCTCGGTTCGGTCTCGATGCGCTCATGCGTGTTTGCGTGAGTGACACAGGCGGGGGCAACCAATGGACAACAATCGTTTGCTGAAGCTCGGCATCATCGGGTCGATCATCGCGGCGCTTTGCTGTTTCACGCCGGTGCTGGTCGTGCTGCTCGGCGTGGTGGGCCTGTCGGCGCTGGTGGGCTGGCTCGATCTCGTCTTGTTCCCCGCGCTCGCCGTCTTCCTTGCAATCACGGGATACGCCCTATGGAAACGCCACCGCGCCGGATAGAGCTTCGCTCGACCATCACTTGCCCCGAATGCGGTCACGCCGAGAGCGAGACCATGCCGACCGATGCCTGCCAGTGGTTCTACGACTGCAAGGGCTGCGGTGTGGTGTTGCGGCCCAAGCCCGGTGATTGCTGCGTGTATTGCTCCTATGCCACCGTTCCCTGCCCGCCGATTCAGGCGGGCGGGGGGTGCTGTTGAGGGTTAACCGGATTCTAGCGGCCCTGCTCGACAGGTTGCGGCGGTATCCTCACTGCTTCCAGATGCTTTTCCACCAGGGCCGCGGCTGTGGGGCTTCGCCGGGGTCGGTGCCGTATTCTTTCATATCGCTGCGGATCTGGTTGACGTTCCATCCGGTCAGGCTGGCCAGCGTCTGGGCCTCCTGTTCGTAGCGCTGGGGCAGCGATTGGCGGTACTGCTCGCCGGCCTCGCAGGCCATCTCGCCGGTGAAGGCGTGGCGCAGGATGTAGCGGCCCTGGAAGTTCTCGCGGTCGCCGGTCTCGACCAGACGCAGGTCCTCCGGGAAGCTTTGCGCATCGTAGCGGGCGTGGAGCCGGGTGACGAAAACGTTGCTGCCGCCCTGGGGTGCGAAATTGCCGCCGGAGTTGGCCGGGTTGACCCAGAAAACCCCCAGCTCGCGCAGTTCGTCAGCACTCAGCGGGTCAGCGGCACAGGGGTCGCACCAGCCCATGTCCCAGGCGTATTCCATCATCACCGCGGCGCCGCCCTGCTTGCCGACCGAATGGCCGTACAGCGCCTTGTAGGTATCGCTGAAGCGGTCCTTGGTCATCACCGGCACCTCGGCATCGGTCGGCATCCGGACGGTGCGGTAGTTGGCGGTCTCGACCCGGCCATTGCGGGTGAGGGTATATAGTAGCAGGTCCTGCGAGCCCTTCGAATTCACCATGCCGAGGCGAATCGGCAGCATGAACTTCGGGCTTTCGAAGGCAATCTGCAAGGGCCGCAACACGCCGCCGCCCTGCTTGGCATGGGCCTCGAGATTAACCTTGGCGACGAAGAATTTCATGCCCTGCTTGATGTAGGAACCCAGCACATCAGCGGCGCCATCGGGGATGGTGTAGCCGTTCTCGGTCAGCCAGGTTGTCAGGCCGTCCGACTCGGTCGCCGACAGGATCAGGATGTCGTACTCGCCGACCAGATATTGCGCCTCGACGGTGACGCCGAGGGCTTTGTCGCGCCTGCCATCGGCGAGGGAGTCTATCGGGGACGCAGCGCCCAGGGTCTTCATCCGTTCCATCATCACAATCGACTGGCAGGGGTCGGGGTCGAAATACTCGACCAGCCGGGGGGCCGAATAGGCATCGAGGTGGTCGACGATCGCGTTCTCGGTGACGTGGATCTGCTCGCGTTGCAGCACCGTTGGCGACGGCACCACCATGGCGAAATCGCGGGCGTCGCCCTGAAAGTCGTTGACCATGGTCAGCACGGTGCGGTTGCCGTCGCGGACCATCACGACCTTGGAGGCCTCGTTGAACAGCTTGGCATCGCCCTTGGCGACGAAGAAGCCGCAGAAGGCGAGGGCTTCAGGGGCGGCGGCCAGCAGGGCGATGGCCGAGGTGGCGATTGCGAGACGCTTTAAAATCGGGTTCATGCGGTAGCTCCTTTTTGGTCGGGAAGGCTGTTTAGTTCAGGAAGGCGTGATGCCACCCAGATCTTACGCGGGGCGGGGAAGAATCGGTCGAGAAGGGGCACCATCGGCGCCAGCAGGGCCAGGCCCCACAGTGGCCCGGCAGTGACCAGCCAGCTGTGCTGCATCCAGAAGCCGAGGGCGGCGACGGCAACAATCCAGGCGGCCCGGGCGCCGCGATGCCAGGGCTGGGTCATCGGGTCGGAGATCATGAAGAAGGCAAAGACCAGCAGCGCGCCGGAGCCAAGCTGATGCAGCGGCACCGCCCAAGGGTCGCCGAGCCATGCAGCCCGGGCCAGGCTGAGCATGGCCCAGGCGGCGAGGAACATGAACGGCACCCCGGCCCGGCCAGCCCGGCGGGTGACCAGAAGGCCAGCGCCAACGGCAAAGACCGCGATCCAGCCGCCGACGCCCCATTGCCCGGTCGAGACCCAGGCATCGGGCCGGAGCCCGGTGACCAGTACGATGGCCAGCGCGGCGGGGTTCCAGATATGGCGCCCGCCGACGCGGAGCAGGAATTTCGAGCTGATGGCGATGGCGGCGGCCAGTACTGCCAGCTCCCAGGTTTGGGTTCGGAGCAATAGGGTCAGCGACAGCGCGGTGATTGTTGGGCTGCGCCAGTCGAATGGCAGGCGAACCATGCGGCTGGCGATCCACTGGGTGGCCAACGCGCCAGCCAAGGCGGCAACCGGACGCCACCACGGCATCTCGAAGCCAAACCAGATGGTGCCCGCCAACGCCAACATCCCGACAGCGGCGATCTGGCCGTGCCGTGGGTCGCGCTGAAGCTGGGCGATCAAAGGGCGAGACATGTTTTGATTATACCTCAATCATTGCAGCGGGTCGTCGGCGGATTGCGGCGATTGTTTGCCGTTCCTGTACCTATTGACGCACGCGGGTGGCAAATCCTTGGAAGATTGATCGTGATCAATGCGCGAAATTCCAGTTTCCGCAAGGTTGAACCGATATCGGACGCAGGAGGAGAGAACCAATGAGACGGATCATTGCAATCCTCGCAGCCAGCGGAATGCTGACAATCGGTGCATTGAGCCTGGCTTTGCCGGCTGGCGCAGGTGGCGATCATAAAGGCGGCCACATGGGTGGCGCGATGATGCCGCAAGACCTTGATGAGATGCGCGAGATGCATCGCGAACACACTCACGGGCACGATTTCGACGCGATGGAGGAAATGTCGCCCGAAAAGCGTGCTCGAGTCATGGCGCTGATGCATGAAATTGGCGTGGCAATGCCGCCGATGGACCCGGAACGCGGTCGTCATGTGTTTGTCGAGAAGGGTTGTGTCGCCTGCCATTCAGTGAACGGCGTCGGTGGCGACCTAGGGCCGGCCCTTGATGCCGCTGATATGCCACGGCCGATGAATGTCTTTGAATTCGCGGCGCGAATGTGGCGTGGTGCGCCGGCGATGGCGGCACTTCAGGAGGATATGCTGGGCGAGGTGATTTCGCTCGACGGCCAGGAATTGGCCGACCTCGTTGCCTTCGCTCATGATGCCGACGAACAGGCTATGCTTACGATGGATCAAGTTCCGGAGCGATTCCATAGCCTGATTGAAAAATAAAACCGGCTGGCAATATCAGCCGGTGACTTGATTCGCGGGCAAATCCAGCAACGCTGGGGCAGTGAGGGGCTCGCCGGATATGCCCTCGTCGTTGTAGGCCCTGCGTACCGCCGGACGATTCTCGACGACGCGCAGCAGGGTCTGGAGCCGGGGTGGGATATCGTCCCAGGCAATCAAAGCGTTCCCTCGTGGGTAAATCTGCGCCCAGCGCAGGCAGGCCGCGAGGTAGAAGTCGGCCAGCGTGGGGGTGTCGGAGACCAGCCAGCCGGTCGCCTCCAACACGCTGTCGAGCAGCGCCATATGCTGACGGAGCCGCGCCGCCAAACCGGCCTGCAGTGCCGGGATCGCCGTCTGATCGGAAACATAGCGCGGCGAGTAGAACGCCGCGCGCAGTTCGGCATTGACGGTGTTCGAGAGATAGAACAGCCATTTGAGGAAGGCGGCGCGGGCATGTGGCTGGGTGGCTTCAGGGCCTTGCGCCCCGAGCCGCCCGGTACGATCGGCCAGATGCAACAGGATCGCCCCGGTCTCGAACAGCACCAGATCGCCGTCCTCGAGCACCGGCAGCAACCCCTGCGGGTTCAGCGCCAGATAGGCCGGCCGCTTGTGCTCAGACGTCGCACGGTTGACGCGGGCGCCGATGAACGGCAGGCCGAGTTCCTCCAGCGCGATCCGGACCACAATGTTGGCGCTGTCCGGGGACCAGTGGAGGCGGAGCGTCATCGGGCGATCCTTGCAGACTCAAAACTGGATCACATCGGCACCAGCCGCTGATGCCGCGCCCTCGCGCCGCGTTCGATGGCGGCGGCGGCCAGCCGGCCGATCCGCAGCTCGTCGCGCAGCATCTCGAGCAGGCGCAGTTCGTAGATGTTGACCAGTTTGTCGGCAGCGGCGACATCGCAGGCCAGCGCGTAGGCGGTTTCGCGCAGATGGTCGGGCAGGGCCTGCTCGATCAGCCCGATCAGCGCATCGAGCCCGTCCTCCTCCTCGAACAGGTCGCCGACCATGTTCGAGACGGTAGCGACGTGGCTGCGGTCGTAGTTATCAAAAATCGGCAGGACGCCGATGATACCGGTGATCGAGACCAGCTCGTCGTCGGTCATGTTCTGGTCCGAGGCGGAGATCGCCACCATCACGGCGACAAGGGCGTCTTGCGGGCTTAGGGCATCAATGGGCATGTAGGAAGTTCCTCGGAGGAATTTTTCTGGGTGTATGGTTCGGTGTACGGTTCGGTGGGGAAGTTATTGACCCTTTCGGCCCACGGCAATAGGAGTTGCCTCGACCGCTCCCCCAATTGTGACCGACCGATAGGCCAGTTCCCATGTCCGACCTGCGTGAAGCCGCCCTTATCTCCAAAGCCTGGCCCTTCGAGGAGGCGCGCAAACTGGTAAAACGGTATGCGAGCGCGCCGCCGGACAAGGGGTATGTGTTGTTCGAGACCGGCTACGGCCCATCCGGCCTGCCGCATCTGGGCACCTTTGGCGAGGTTGCCCGCACCACCATGGTGCGCCGTGCCTTCGAGACGATCAGCGATATCCCCACCAAACTGCTGTGCTTTTCCGACGATATGGACGGGCTGCGCAAGGTGCCGACCAACGTGCCGAACAAGGAAATGCTGGCCGAGGATCTGAACCTGCCGCTGACCAAGGTACGCGACCCGTTCGGCACCCATGACAGCTTCGGCGCCCATAACAATGCCCGGCTGCGGGCCTTCCTCGACCAGTTCGGCTTCGAGTATGAGTTTGCCTCGTCGACCGACTACTACCGCTCGGGCCGGTTCGACGACATGCTGCTGCGGGTATTGGAGCGCTTCGACAAGATCATGGAGATCATGCTGCCGACATTGGGCGGCGTGAACGAGGAGCGCCTGGACAGCTATTCGCCGTTCCTTCCGGTAAGCCCGAAAACCGGCCATGTGCTGCAGGTGCAGACGCTGGAGCGCAACCTCGCCAAGGGCACCATCGTCTACCAGGAGCCCGACGGCGAGCGGGTCGAGGTGCCGGTCACCGGCGGTCATGTCAAGCTGCAGTGGAAGCCCGATTGGGGCATGCGCTGGGCGGCGCTGGGGGTCGATTACGAGATGTTCGGCAAGGACCTGATCCCCTCGGCCGATCTGGGCGCCAAGATCTGCCGGGTGCTGGGCGAGCGGGCGCCGGAGCCGTATCAGTACGAGCTGTTCCTGGACGAGGAAGGCAAGAAGATCTCGAAGTCCAAGGGCAATGGCATTTCGATGGAGGACTGGCTCGCCTATGCCTCGGACGAGAGCCTGTCGATGTACATGTTCCAGAAGCCGCGCACCGCGAAACGGTTGTTTTTCGATGTGATCCCGAAGGCAGTGGACGAATATCATCAGCATCTACGGGCCTTCGAAGGGCAAACCCTGGATCAGCGGCTATCGAACCCGGCTTGGCATATTCACCGCGGGCAGCCGCCGGTGTCGGACATGGTCGTGCCGTTCGCGATGATGCTGAACCTCGCCTCGGTATCGAGCGCCGAGGACAAAGCGACGCTGTGGGGGTTCATCAACAAATACGCCCCCGATGCGACGCCTGAGAACCATCCGGGGCTGGATGCGGCGGCGGGGTTTGCAGTGCGTTACTTCAAGGATTTTGTCGCTCCGGCCCGGCAGTTCCGCGCCCCCAGCGACGAGGAGCGCGCGGCGCTGGTGGATCTGCGCGACCGGTTGGCGGCGCATCAGGGCCCGCGCGATGGCGAGAGCCTGCAGACCATCGTCTTCGCGGTCGGCAACGACCACGGCTTCGACCCGCTGCGGAGCTGGTTCGCCGCTATCTACGAGGTTCTGCTGGGCGCCAGCCAGGGGCCGCGCTTTGGCGGCTTCATTGCGGTTTATGGTGTCGAGGAGACGGTGGCACTGATCGACCGGGGGCTGGCGGGGAAGCTCGCGGCATGACGGCCTGGTTCAGTATCTGACACGCTGGCGCCCGTCATCGGCGGCGCCGCAATCGGTCGGCGGACCTTTTCCCGTGACGAATTCCTCGTGCCCGCAGGCCGGGCAGAACCAGGCGTTTTGGCCATTGCGATCGCGCGAGTGGAGGCGCGACCAATCGCATGGCCTGCCGCCAATGCCGAAGGCACCGGACAGGAAACGCCAATTCATCACCACGAGAGCGGTGAGCAGCGCCAGCAGGAATAGAAGTGCGATCGGCATGGGGTAAGGATACCACGGGTGCGGCCCAATTCATCGGGTTTTCTGCTTTTGACCCGGGGGATGGCGGGGTGAACCCCGCCCTACAGCAGGAACGGATAGCCGCCCTCGAGCTTTAGCAACGCGATCTTGGTCTCGATCCCGCCGTGGCCGGAATAGCCACCCAGTCCGGTGGCCGACAACACCCGGTGGCAGGGGATGATCACCGGAATCGGGTTGGCGCCGCAGGCTTGCCCGACCGGCTGACCATAGGTGCCGAGGTCCTGGGCGATCTCGCCATAGGTGCGGGTCGCGCCATAGGGGATCGCCCGCATGGCGTCGAAGACCTGACGTTCCAGATCGTTGCCGCCGGGGTCGAGCAGCAGGTCAAACTGCTGAATCTCGCCGGCGAAATAGGCCACCATCTGCCGCGCCGCTTCGGTTAGTAATTTGGTGGGCTGACCATTTGGCGCGGCCGACCATAGGACCTGGACGATCCGGCCGTCACGCTCGGCGATGCCGAGGCGTCCGACCGGGGTGTCGACTGTGATGATCGGCATCTGAGACCCTCCTTTGCCGCCCAGAATGCCACGCCGCAGCGGGTTTGTCTGCGGGTGTGGATTGTCGAGGGATAAACCTTTTCCCTCTTCCGCGACATGGGTGGATCAGTGATACTCGGCCATTGATTGGTAGACCTTTCACCGGCTCGGAGTTTGCACATGTCCAGAAAATGTCCGCCAACCCTTTGCTGGGTCGCTGCCCTCGGGACGATCGTCGCCACGTCGGTTGGATCCGCTGCGGAACGTCTCGACCTCGCCGGCGGCTTCCAGCCCGATCCCGTTGTGGTTGCCTATCAGGCGACCGGCGTTGCCGCCGCCGCCGTGCTGGTGAGCGGCTGCCCAGGGTATATCGACGCCGAGCCGGCAGTGTCGGCAACGGTGACCGGCGCCACCGCGCGGCTGAATGTCTTTCTCGTCGGTGACGGGTCGGCTGGGGTTCTGGTGGCCGGGCCGGACGGCATCCACCACTGTGACATCGCCGATCAGTTCGGTATCGCCCATATTCGCTACGAGCGGGTGATTTCGGGCGAATACCAGGTTTGGCCGCTGGTTTCTGCCGCCGGTGAGAGCTTGTCGGGAACCCTGCTGGTCTCGGAGATCGAACTTGACCCCCGCGATGTGGCGAGCGCTACCGGATTGCAGCTCGATCCGTCGCTGATGCCGCCGTTGCTGTCCGAACAACCCCTCGACACTACTGCCGAACCTGCCTTCGGTCATATGGCGCTGCCGGAAGTCGGCGCGCACGCGCTGACAATCACGTTGTCGGGCGGCGTTTCGGCGGCTGACGCCGGGCCGGGCTGCGTCGGTGAAATCAACCAGACGCGGCCCGATGCGACGCTGAGCCTTGCCGGAACCGAGCCACTGCTCGCGATCAGCGCTGCGTCGAGTATCGACACGACGTTGCTGGTGGTCGCGCCCGACGGCACGATATTCTGCAACGACGATGCCGTCAGCTATAATCCGGCCATCGTAATCAAAGAAGCCGCGGCGGGTGAATATGCCATCTGGGTTGGGGTTTTTGGCGGCGGCGCCGGGCAGGAAGCAGTGCTCAGCGTCAGCCGTGAGGCGCCCGATGGTGTCACCGCGGCCGAAGCCACGCCTGCGCTCGACCCCGCCGCCGAGCCGGCGCTCGGCCGGCACGTTCTGCCGCAGGAAGGTTTGCTAGAGCTGCCGCTGACCCTTTCCGGTGGCACGCCCGCCGGTGACGCAGCGCTGGGCTGCAGCGGCGAGATTGACCCGAGCCGTCCGGACGCGACGGTTACCCTGGAGGCCCCCGAGGCGGCGCTGTGGTTCCACGCCGTCGGTGAGAACGCCGACACCACTCTGATCGTGATCCGCCCCGACGGCGAAGTGCTGTGTAATGACGACCACGATAGTTATAATCCAGCGGTCGGCGTCGTCGATGCCGCTGCCGGCGACTATGCCGTCTGGGTCGGGGTTTATTCGGGCGGGGCCGGCGCGCCGGCGATTCTGACCGTCGGGCGCGAGGAGCCGGCGGGCAATCTCGAGACGCCGATGATCGACAACCCGTTTGCCGGGCACACCATCGAGAGCGCGGCGCAGGCCTTTGCCATCCTGTCCGAGTCGATGCAGTTGTCGGAGGTGATGACTTACGAGCGTCTGGAGGAGACCGGGCCCGAGGGGCTGATCCTGCACAACGTCCTGCTACGCGATCCGTCCGGCATCGAGGCGCCGGTCGAGATTGGCCGCGTTCGGATCAGCGATCTCGACCTTGCCGGTCTTGCCGCGAACGGTGCGCCGGATCGGTTCTCGCTCGCCGTCGAGGACATCGCTTATGCCAGCCTCGCCGAGGGTGCGCGGTCGAACGACGTGCCGCTGCCGCTGCTGGAAAATCCACCACCACTGTCGTTCGAGGTCAGTCTATTGCCGGTCGACAGCGACATGACGCGGCGCGCGGTTCGGTTGCGCCTCAGTCTGGATGGTCAGATCGCCCTCGGCTTCGGAGCGCAGATGCTGTGGCCCGAGGGTGTCGGCGCGATGGGGTTGGATGCGATGGATGCGATGTTGGGCGAGTCGGTCGAGATTGAGGTGCATGACATGGGGTTCCTCGGCGCCGTGCTGCGCGAGGCTGCCGCAGAGAGCGGCCAGAGTGTCGACGAATTGGTGGCCCAGGGGCTCGGCGAAATGGAGGCAATCCTGGCGCCCCTGACCCCTGGTAGTCCCCGCAAGCAGCTGTTCGACATGATGAGTGCAAAATTCGCGGACCTCACGCGCTCGGGCGTTATGCGGGTTCGGGTCCGGGCGCTTGCTCCGTTGGAAATGGAAGCCCTGTTCGAGGCGCTCGCGGCGGATCAGGTCGACACATCCTTGCTTGAAGTCGAAATAGGCTATCAGCCCGATCCGTAAGCGCGCCGCGCGGTTGCGGCGCGGTCCCGTTGGAGTTTTCCGCGGCGATCATTTGGGATAGCGCCGCTTGTGCTTGGGACGCCAGCTGTCGAGCCAGCGCTGGAGCCGGTCATAGAGGCCGGTCGCATGGTCGCGGGCGGCATCGGCGCCGGCATCCGCACTGTCGACGGCGCTGGAGAACCTGTCTTCCAGGTCGTCGATCACTGGGTCGACATGGCGTCGGCGCAGTTTGCGCAGGAAGTTGAGGGTGGCCAGGATCAGGGTTGCCAGTGCGGTCAGAAAGACAATGTTGAACCAGGGAACCAGAGTCTCGTCGGGGCCGGTCGCCCGACGGATTTTGACCGCGTTGGGGAACATCGACAACAGCTCGATGCGCCAGCCGTAGTGGGTCACCACGACCCAGATCGGCTGTGCCTCGGTCGAGACCAGGCCCTGTCCATTGGCGGTGACATTGCTGCTGTCGAACTTCAGATAAGGTGGGTAACCCCAGTTGGTATCCTCGTTGCGATAGACCCGAGGCGTCCCGCCGGGCCAGAATGCGTTGATGAACCGGACATCGCGGGTCGGGGCCGACGAGGTCGAGGCATCTGGCTCCGCCCACCACCAGCCTCCGGTGCCGACATCCATCCGCTTCACGTCGGTCCCAACAATGCGCACGATATCGCGCGACGGCAGCGAGTAGTGAAACAGCCCCACCAATGCGATCGCGAGGATGGTCAGAAATGTCCATTTTACTTTGCGCATAGCTGCCTCACATGTAATAGGCGATGATCAACAGGATGGCGATTATCGCGATGGGCGCGACAAAGACCCCGAGCAGCAGGCGCTTGGACAGCGATTGGTCATAGCGCGCCAGACCCTCGGCAATATGCTCTTCGCGGGGCTTCAGCGTATTGTCGGCCGCGTCAAACTCGGCCTCCAGCGACTTGCGGCGGTCCCAGCGGCTGTAGCGCGCCAGGGCGACATAGATCGCGGTCAGGATCGCGAACAGAAATATCAGACGCAGAACCCAAACAAACATCAGATTGTCCTCCGTGGTCCCCAAGGGCCGAGCTCGATATCCGGTTCTTCCATCGATAGCTCGGAACCGAACAGCCCGGTCCGCGTGCCTGCCTTGTCGATCATATACTCATTCGCCAGGAAATCGGCGACATAGCTGCGTTTGGTCTCGGACCAGCCCAAATAGGCGCGGTAGAACGCGGCCTTGTGGCAGATGAAAAGCTGGCGGACATCCAGCGGCGTCAAATGCGCCAGCAGCATGTTCACCAGGTCACGGTCGGGATGGGCGCGTCCGCGCAGGGTGTAGAACCAGGCCGGGTTGCCGGGGCCGAGCTTGGGCCGCCGTCCGCCGTGCTGAACCCAACGCAAAACATCGGCCAGCGCGTGAAAACTGTCCGGCAGGTCCGAGGCGTTGCGCTGAGCGACGCGGCGCAGGCCCTGGCGGGTCAGACCGGACAGTTCTTCACCGCTGGCGGCAAGATGGTCGATCAGGATGAAATCCAGCCGCTGGCGCAACAACGCGGGCGCATCGAGGCCCTTGGCGTCGAACACGCTTTCGATCAGCCGGTTTGCTTGAAGGAACTCGGTT